>Ga0187819_10000768_pt1 | contig 16124 bp, 10 predicted proteins | sample NC_wetland_sal_i_15_FD_132411 | JGI IMG/M metagenome (GOLD analysis project Ga0187819, IMG submission 132411) | Wetland sediment microbial communities from Neuse River Estuary, North Carolina, USA - SO4_4 | ecosystem: Environmental > Aquatic > Freshwater > Wetlands > Sediment | place: USA...
AACGATATGTACCTGGTGAGCGAAGCTTTGCGGCTCATGCAGAAGACCGGCCAGCCGCAGATTTCCGCCGCGGACGCGGACGTGCTGAAGAACTACAAGAGGCACATCGACCTTGCGACACGATTCATTCCCACCTGGGTAAAGGTTGCGGTGGCCATGGCGCTGGGTTTGGGCACGATGGTGGGCTGGAAGCGTATTGTGATCACGGTGGGTGAAAAGATCGGCAAGAATCATCTGACCTACGCACAAGGAGCGGCCGCAGAAATCACCGCGATGGCGACGATCGGCGCTGCCGACGGTTTTGGCCTGCCGGTCAGCACGACGCACGTGCTTTCGTCGGGGGTCGCGGGCACCATGGCCGCCAACCATTCCGGATTGCAATGGGCAACTGTAAGGAACCTCATGATGGCTTGGGTGCTGACGCTACCAGCGTCGATCTTCCTGGCGGGCTTCCTTTTCTGGGTGTTTCGCAGCATGGCGGCTTGAGCTTGCGCGGAGCAAGCTCTCTACTCTTCATTTTCCGGAGAAATACACCAGTCTCGGTAGTCACCGTCTCCGAACCCACGCTGTCTTATAGGTAGGAGAAATAACCACATCATGAGACTGAAAACACTGACACTGGCCGGGGCTCTTGCACTTTCGAGCTTGTGCGTGCTGAGTGCGAAATCGTACGACATCATTCTAAGCGCGCCTGCCAAGGCCGGTCCGTTGCAATTAGCCGCGGGTGAATATAAGGTGAAGCTCCAAGGCACGAATGCCGTTTTCACTAATGAAGAGAACGGCAAGAAATTCACCGCGCCCGTTAAGGTGGAGACCAAGGACAAGAAGTTCGAGGACACAGCGGTGGAACTGAACAGGGCGAATGGAACACAGCAAGTGACCGCCATCGAACTGGGCGGCTCGAAGACGGTGCTGGAATTCAGCAACTAAACACTCGCGCCGGCCGGCGGCCGCGGGCGCACATCCATCGCCGGTGACCTCCAGTAGCGTGGGGGTGGATTACGTCCCCGCGGCTGCCGATCAGGTAACCAGCACCTTGCAGTAAGTCTGATAGGTCTCTTCGCCAATGCGGGGAAAAGGCCGCAGCAGCAGGGTCGATTCCCCGAGGTTCAAGGTCCAATCGTCATTCGCGGCTTCGGCCAGCAGCGGAGGGCTGAGCCGCCCAGCGGGGATCTGGGGCTGCTTGTCCGATATGGCGAACAGCACCTGGGGGCCACGAAGGATGGCCACCTGGTCCTTGTTTTGCGGATCGACGGGCTCGGTTCTGGTGGGCTGATCCAATTCCAACTCAACGGTGTCGCCGCTTTTCCAGTTTCGGCGGAGGGCGAAGAAAGTTCCCGGCGAAGCAGGCGTTTTCACGCGCTTGCCGTTCACTGAAACGGACGTCTGTCGCCCCGCCCAAGCCGGAATACGAAGATGCAGCGAGAACTTGGCGGGCGAGGAAAGCTCCATGCGCAGGGTCACGAGATTGTCCGTCGGATACGCGGTCTGCTGTGTTAAGACGCAGCGCGCCGAATTCGCGGTCCACGTGAGACGCGAAGGAATGTAGAGGTTCACGTAAACGCCATCGGAAGCGCGGAAATAGGCGCTGATGGTGTAGTCGGCAACCACCTGCGGCAGGGTGCCCGAGCAGCACGGCCATCGGCCGTCCTGGTCCCATCGGTAAGACGATCCCGGGATCTCTCTGCGGTAGATTTTCCTGCCGGAGTGGTGAAAGTCGGAGTAATAGAAGGTTGAGCCGTCTTCGCGCACCGGCCACGCGCCCAGGATGGTGTTGTAAAGAACTCGCTCGATGCTGTCGCCGTAGCGCGGATCGCGCGTAAGGGCGAGCAGGTAGCGCATGACTTTGAAATGCGCGTAGGATCCGCACGGCGTCTCAAAGCTGCGCGGCGTCTCCGCCAGGCTGGCGCCAAGCTGCCCCTTACCGGGCTCGACAAAACCCTCGTTCGGTCCCCAGCCGCCGGTCGCGAAACTCTGGCCCTTCCAAATCATTTCGACGGCATGGGTGACCGCATGGAAATATTTCGGGTCGCCCAGCTTCATATAGCCCTGCATGCCGGAGCTGAGTGCGTTCATGTGGCTATAGGCGTGAAGGCCCGGCAGCACGTTTTGGCCCTGGGCCAGCGGGTCAAAAAAAGTGCGGTCGAGCAGGTAGCGAGCGCCCATGTCGAAGAACATCCGGTCACCGGTGCGTTCATAAGCGAGAAAGAGATTCTCCGCCATGGTGTAAGTTTCATCCCAAGTGTAGGTTTCGTCCTTGTGCGGGCGCTCCTGCTGCTCTTGAGCAGTGAGGGCGTGATCGGCCATGTGCGGCGTTGCAGCGCGTGTAGTGGCGTACAAAACCGGAATGGCGGTCTCATCACCGGCCCAGGAATGCGCATCCAGCAGCCCGCAGACCAGCTTGTCGTAGGTGTAGCCGGGATAACGAAGGTCGACGAAGAACCTGCCGGTGAGATCGATGGTCTCGGCATAGCCGCGGACCAGGCGCTTCACTTTCTCGCGCGTTGGTTCGGAACGTGTAACCGCCGCGAAGCGAGCCAGGGCGGAAACATACTGCCCAAAGGAGGCTCCAGGGCAGAAATCGTCGTACCACCCGCCCATGTCCTCCCCGGGCGCGGGCAGCCCGACGCGTTGCCGGTAGATCTTCAGCAGCCGGTCTTCGCTGAGATTCAAAAAGAAGGCATGATTCTCATCGAACTGCCGTTTCAGGGGACTGTCCAGCAATTCGACGGCGCCGTAGGGAAAGACGGCGAGATCCGGAGACACGGGAGTGTGACCCTGCGCCCTGGCTCTGGTCGAAGCGGCGATCACAGTAGAGACCGCGCCCCCCAGGAAAGTCCTTCGCGTGCAATTGTGCATTGCTAATGCTTTCCCGCGGCCGAGGACCGCAGAATTCCCATGCGCTTGCCCACGCGCGTGAAAATGTCGAGTGCGCGGTCGAGTTGCTGGCGCGTGTGGGTCGCGGTCACGATGGTGCGGACGCGAGCTTTGCCCTCGGGAACGGTCGGGTAGCCGATGCCCGTGGCCAGCACTCCTTCGTCGAACAACGCCGCGGAAAGCTGGTGAGCGGTCTTGGCCTCGCCGACAATGACCGGCGTAATTGGCGTTTCACTCACGCCGGTATTGAACCCCGCAGCAGTGAGGCCCTGCTTGAAGTACTTGGTGTTATCCCACAGATTCTGCATTCGCTCGGGCTCCTGCTCGAGCACATCGAACGCGGCCATGCAGGCAGCGGCGACGGCGGGAGGATGCGAGGTCGAAAACAGAAACGGCCGCGCGCGATGGTACAGGAATTGGATCAGGTCGCGGCTGCCGCACACATACCCGCCGAGCACTCCGATGGCTTTCGATAGCGTCCCCACCTGAATGTGCACGCGCCCGTGCAGATCGAAGTGGTCCACCGTTCCACGCCCGTTGCGGCCGAGAACTCCGGAGGCATGGGCATCGTCCACCATCATGATGGCGCCGTGCGTTTCGGCGGTTTTCGTGAGGCCGGGCAACGCGCCGATGTCTCCATCCATGGAGAACACACCGTCCGTAATTAACAATTTGCGGCCGGAAACCGAAGCCAGTTCTTGAAGGATCTTTTCGGCTGCAGCTACGTCTTTATGCGGGAAAACATGAATCTTCGCCTTAGATAAGCGGCAGCCGTCGATGATGCTGGCGTGATTCAGCTCGTCGGAAATGATGTGATCCTCGGGCCCGAGGATGGCCGAAACCGTTCCGGCGTTTGCCGCGAATCCCGATTGGAAGACGACACAAGCTTCGGAATGCTTGAACCGCGCAATGCGCTCCTCAAGCTGCATATGCAGGGTCATGGTGCCCGAGATGGTTCGCACCGCGCCCGAACCCACACCGAATTTGCGCGTAGCTTCAAGCGCCGCTTCCATTAACTTGGGATGGGTGGTGAGGCCGAGGTAGTTATTCGACGCGAGGTTAATGACCTCATGCCCGTCGAAGCGGGATTCGGCAGCGCTGGCCGATTCGAGCACGCGCAAGCGCTGATAGGTGCCTGCCTGGCGCCACGCCTCCAGTTGCTGGCTGAGATAAGACAGCGGATCGTTCATTCCCGCGGCCCTCGGAGCTTACACTTTGTCCGGCACCACGAACGGCGCGCGGTACTTCCGTGTGAACATGGCCGTGGCTTCGGGGTCGCCTTTACACTTTAGATTCTCGGCGTCGAATTCCAGCGTGCGCCCCAGCCGGTAGGAGATATTCGCCAGGTGCACCAGCACCGTCGACAGGTATCCTTCCTCGATGGGCGCATTGAGGTCGGATTGCTTGCGGCTGCGCACCGCTTCAATGAAGTTCACCCAGTTGTTGCCACCCTCGGTGCGGGCGGGACCGGGCTCCTGATCCCTGCCGAGCCACGTCTTGTACTGTCCGTAGCCATCGATCGCCAGGTATCCTTTGGACCCATAAAAAATATTCCCCACCGTGTTGGGATCCCTGTGTTTTGCGCCTTCGCCGATGGTGGCTTCATGATTGGTGATCCAGTGGCGCACCTCGAACACCAGCAACTTCTTTTTGCCGCCTTCATCGAACTCGAAGTTGGCAACCATGGTGTTGGGCGTCTGCTGGTCGTCGTCGAACATGAAGTGCCCGCCCATGGCGCTCACCCGGGCCGGATGCTTGACGCCCAGGCCCCAGCGCGCGACGTCCATCTCGTGAATGCCCTGGTTGCCGATGTCGCCGTTGCCGTAATCCCAGAACCAGTGCCAGTTGTAGTGAAAGCGGTTGCGTGTAAAGGCGTGAAGCGGCGCCGGGCCGGTCCATAGGTCGTAATGGACGCCTGCAGGCACTGGCTCTTCCGGCTTGTGGCCGATGCTATCGCGCCACTTGAAACACAAGCCGCGCGCCATGTAAACGTCGCCGATGACGCCCTGCTGCATTTTCTCCACCGCCTCGCGAACTGCCACGCCGGAGCGGCTGTTGGTGCCGTGCTGCACGATGCGGTTGTATTTCACGGCCGCGGCCACCAGTTGCCGGCCCTCGAAAATGTTATGCGAGCACGGTTTCTCCACATACACATCTTTTCCCGCCTGGCAGGCCCAAATTCCGATCAGCGAGTGCCAGTGATTGGGCGTGGCGATGGAGATAACATCAATCGACTTGTCTTCGAGAAGCTTTCGCACATCGGTATACGCGGCGGGCTTCTTTTTGCCGGAGCTCTCGACCTGCTGCATGCGCTGGTTCAGGATGTTCTCATCCACGTCGCAAAGCGCCGCGACCTCCACGTTGGCCATCCGCGAGTACTGGTGAATATGGTCATTTCCTTGCCCGCGGATTCCCACGCACGCCACGCGCACGGTGTCGTTGATGCTGGGAGCGCCCTTCAGCGCAGCTCCCGCGGCAACCGCAGAACTCATCAGAAAATATCGTCGATTCATCTGATTTTGGCTCCGAATGGTCCGATTTTATCACCATGGGCCGGCGATCGCGGCCGCTCATCTAGGTTTCAGGTGTCAGGCTTCAGGTGTCAGCATGCTGAAACCTGGCTCCCGAATGCTATTCCCTGCTCCAAACCTGATACATTGCTAGAAGATGACCGAAGTTTACCGCCGCTGGATGCACGGATGGGAGGCGCGCCTGTGCTCGCGCACCACGGACCGTGTCGTTCGTCCCTTTGAATGGGGCCTCGAGTGGACGCGCCAATGGCCCACCAACGGCTCGCTGGAACGCAACGGTCATGACGAGGAAACGTGGCTGCGCACCCTGAGCCGGGCCGCCGTCGAGCACAGCGAGGAATTCTTCGGCTACCGCACGCCGCCCGATTTTGCCCTCGCCGGAAACACGCTGCGGTTTACCTCCCCGGTGGAAAGCCCCTACGCCGAGAACAACACCGTTCGCGCGCAGTGGTTCCCGGCGAAGCACACCGTGTTCGAGCCGAAGCCAGGAAAAAAGGCGGTCATCGTGCTTCCGCATTGGAATGCCAAGGCCGAGCAGCACGTGGCGCTCTGCCGCGGCATCGCCTTCCTGGGCATTTCCGTCCTGCGATTGAGCCTGCCTTATCACGATGAGCGCATGCCGCCCGAGACCGCGCGCGCCGATTACGCCGTCTCCTCGAACGTGGCGCGCACCATCGACGCCGCCCGCCAGGCCGTCATCGATGTGCGCTGTTGCCTGGACTGGTTCCAGCAGCAGGGCTACGAGAAACTGGGCATCGTCGGCACCAGCCTGGGCTCGTGCTACGCCTTCCTCGCCAGCGCGCATGACGACCGCCTGGCTGTGAACGTGTTCAATCACTGCTCCACGCAGTTTGCCGATGTGGTTTGGACCGGCCTCTCCACCCAGCACATCCGCCAGAGCCTGGAACCCGCCCTGGGCCTCGACCGGCTGCGCGAAGTGTGGGCGGCCGTCAGCCCGGCGCAGTACATTTACAAATTCGCCGCGAAGCCCAAGAAGTCTCTGCTGATCTACGGAGCTTATGACACCACCTTCTTGCCTCAGTTCGCGCACCAGGTGGTGGCGGGGTTCCGCGAGCTCGCGCTGGATCATGCCGTCGCCGAGCTGCCCTGCGGCCACTACACCATGGGCGAAGCGCCATTCAAATTTCTGGACGGCTATCACATCTGCTCATTCCTGAAGCGCGAGTTGTAAGCGGCTGCTGGCTGAGCTGCGCGCTGAAGGAAGCGGTTTCGCCGCCTTTCTACTTTGGCTGCGGCCGCAAGCTGCGGATCGAGGAAACTCGCTCCGCTGACCTCCCGCTCCACCCGTCCGGTCGACAGATGTATACTCTGAGCACCGGGTCCGAAACAAGTTTGGAGCTTCCGCTTCAGCACACTGAAGCGACATTACTAGAGGGAGGACAGACGATGAAACAGTGTCGTTTTCCGTTGTTTTGGTTGATGTCTTTGACGATCGCGGTCGGTTTGTATGCACAGACTACCGGGCAGATCACGGGAACAGTCCGAGATAAGACGGGGGCGGTCATTCCCGGCGCGGAGGTGACGGTCACCAACGCCGCTCAGGGAACACCGTACAAAACTACCACCAACTCCGCGGGGGACTACCTGGTGGCCGGGCTACCGGCGGGCACGTACGATGTTGATATCGTCGCCAAAGGATTTAAGAAATTCGCCGCCAATGGCATCGTGCTGCGCGTGGCCGAGAAGGCGCGCGCCGATGCCACGATGCAGGTGGGCGAGGTCTCGACCGAGGTGACGGTCACCGGCGAGGGCGTGGCGCAAGTCGAAACGCAATCGTCGGAAATTTCCGGCGTCGTTACTGGAAAAGAGATCAGCCAAATCGTTCTTAACGGCCGCAACTTCACGCAGCTCGTCACGCTGGTGCCCGGCGTGAGCAACCAGACCGGCCAGGACGAAGGGACGGTGGGCGTCTACGGCAATGTCGCCATGAGCATCAATGGTGGCCGCACCGAGTACAACAACTGGGAACTGGACGGCGGCGACAATATGGACAACGGCAGCAATTCGACGCTGAACGTTTATCCCAACGTGGACGCCATTGCCGAAGTGAAGGTCCTGACTTCAAACTACGGCGCGCAATATGGCCGCAACAGCTCGGGAACCATCGAAACGGTCACCAAGTCCGGCACGCGTGAATTTCATGGCGACGCATTCGAGTTCGTTCGCAACGATGATTTCAACGCGCGCAACTTCTTCCAAACCACCGTGCCCGAGTACAAGAAAAACGATTTCGGCTACACCCTGGGGGGGCCCGTGTTTATTCCGCACCTCTACAACACCAAGAAGGAGAAAACATTTTTCTTCTGGTCCCAGGAGTGGCGCCGGGAAATCGTACCTGGCCAGACCTTCAACACCCAGGTGCCTTCAGCAGCGGAGCGCCAAGGCAACTTCTCCGATGTCTGCCCCTCACCCGGCTCGGCCGTCAATCGCGCAGGTTTCCCCGACTGCCCGGTGAATACCAAGACCGGCGCTTATTTCCCGAACAACACGGTTCCCGTGGATCCCAACGCCGCCGCCTTGCTGACGCTGATGCCCCAGGCCAACGCGCCGGACAATTACTATTTCTCCGCCCCGGCCACACCCACCCACTGGCGTGAGGAATTGATTCGCGTGGACCACAACTTCACCGACAACATCCGTGTGTTCGGACGGTTTATCCACGATTCCTGGAATACCATCACGCCCACGCCGCTCTGGGGAAACGGAGCATCTTTTCCAACCATCCAGACTGCTTTCGTCGGTCCGGGCGTAAGCGCGGTAGCCAGCATGGCAGCAAATATTTCGCCCACGTTGCTGAATGAGTTCACGTTCAGCTACACCACCGACCACATCTTCCTCAACGCGCTCGGCCCGGCCCAGCGTCCTTCGAGCATGACCATGACCGGCCTGTTCAACAACGGGTTTGGCGGGGTCATGCCGGCGGTCAGCGTCACCGGTGGAATCAACTACGACACCGGAGGATTCTCGCTCGATACGGGCTACTTCCCGTGGAACAACGCCAATCCGACCTACACTTTCAAGGATCAGATCAGCAAGATCGTCGGCGGACATAATCTGTTCATCGGCGTCTATGCCGTGGCTGCTGAGAAGAACGAGCAGAACAGCCCGTACGTCCAGGGGATTCTCAACTTCGACAACACCTCACCGGTAAGCACGGGCAATGCCTTTGCCGACATGCTCGTTGGCAACATCCAGTCATACTCGCAGACCAATCTGAAGGCAAAATACTACAACCGTTACAAGATTGTGGAACCCTACTTTCAGGACGACTGGCACATCAGCAAGCGCCTCACGTTGAACCTGGGCGTGCGGATCAGCCTGTTCGGCACCTACCGCGAAAAATACCAACAGGCCTACAACTTCGATCCCTCGGCCTATCAGCTTTCCAGCGCCCCGCTGATCGACATCGACGGTTCGGTCACTGGCCAGGCGGGCGCCGTCATTCCCAACTCGGGCAACCCTTACACCGGCCTGGTCCAGTGCGGCGTTGGCGGCATCCCCGCCGGCTGCATGAAAGGCCACCTGTTCAACCCTGCACCGCGCGTGGGTTTCGCCTATGATCTGTTCGGTGACGGCAAGACTTCGATCCGCGGCGGATACGGATTCTTCTACGAGCACACCAACGGCAACGAAGGCAACACCGAATCGCTCGAGGGCAGCCCGCCTTTGGTATTGTCGTCGACGCAGTACGACATTGTCGGGTATACCAACATCGGCGGCGCGGGCGTAGCATTTCCGCTGGGCCCCACTGCGATTCCCACTCAGGTGCGCTGGCCGTATGTGCAGCAGTGGAACCTGAGCGTGCAACGCGAGGTGATGCGCGGCACCGTGGCGACCGTGGCTTACGTGGGCAGCAAAGGCTCGCATCTTTCGCTGCAGCGCGATATCAACCAACTGTACCCAATCACCGCGTCGCAGAACCCCTATCCGGCCGGACAACCCATGACACAGGCCGATTGCGACAGCGGATTGGTTAACGGCGTGGCCCCCACCGGACCCGCGGCCATTCAGTTTTCGGTGGCCTGTGGCTCTTCTCCTGACCCGTACCGATCCTATCGCGGTTACGGCACCATCACCTCACTCGAGCCCCAGGCGAACTCGAGCTATAACTCGATGCAGGTTTCGGTGCGCCGCCATGTCGGCAGTCTGAGCCTGGACGTCGCCTACACCTGGAGCCACTCTCTCGATGATTCCTCGGACCGCTACGACTCGAACTTTCTCGACTCGTATAATCTCCGCCGCACCTGGGCCAGTTCGAATTTCGATCAGCGCCACATCCTGAATGTGGGCTACGTCTACGATCTGCCCTTCTTTACCCGACCCGGCCTGAATCACAAGCTGCTGGGCGGCTGGCAGATCTCTGGTCTCACCACGTTCCAGACCGGCACGCCATTCAGCGTCGGGGATGGGCTCTTCAATGCTGGCGTGGGCAACGGCACGGGCGCCGGCTCGTTTCTGGATCTGGTCGGCAACCCGAACGCGGTGACCCAGCAGAACGTCCCCGGTGTGATTGGGCCGCTGCTCTACAACCCGGCGGCCTTTGTCGCGCCGCAGGGCCTGACGTTCGGTACCGCGCAGCGCAATGTTCTGAACAATCCCCAGCGAACCCAGTTCGACATGGGCCTGTTCAAACATTTCCAGGTCAAGGAAAGCAAGTCTTTCGAGTTCCGTGCGGAAGGATTCAACGTCTTCAACCACACGCAGTGGAACGGCATCAACTCGGGTACAAGCTGCTTCGCGGGAGCGAATTTCTCCGCCGGCGACCCGAGCTGCCTGGAGAACAATAACTTCCTCCGGCCCAGCGCAGCGCACAATCCGCGTATCCTTCAGCTCGGCTTAAAGTTCCTCTTTTGACGTGGGGCGACTCTGTCAAGCCTCGCGTTGAGTCGGGTGGTGGCGGAAGCTAAAGGCTGCCGGTCTCAGACGCTCGCCTACAACCCCGCCACCAGCGCCGTCATCAGCTCGATTCCGTCCCACAGATTCTCGAACCTCAGATTCTCATTCGCGCTGTGCTGGTTGCTGTCGTGATTCGCGATCGGCACCGTGATGGTGGGCGACCCCACCGTCTGCGTGATCATATAAAGAGGCACGCTGCCGCCCATCGTGGGCAGCTTGACCACAGGCCCTCGGGCACTTTCGGCGATGCGCAGCACCTCGAGCGAAATCGGCAGATCCATCGACGTTCGTTCCGCCGGGTAGCCGCCCTGGTCAACCACCTTCGCGACCCTGGCGTGCGACATCAACGTATCCGCATCGGGATCGTGATCCACAATGAAATATCCCTGCTTACGGATGTGCGCGGCGAGGCGCGCCTGCGCCTGCTCCGGAGTGATGCCCTTCACCAGCCGCATGTCGATGGACGCGGTCGCGGTGGATGGGATCACATTGCTGGCCTTTTCTCCCGAACGCGCGCTCGTCATGCCGCGAACGTTCAACGAAGGGTAGTTCAGCAGCTCGACCAGCCGCTTGCCGCCGCCCTCGGTGCGGCCCAGCCACAGTTCGCGCTTGAGCTCGGAATCGACCTCCGGCGCTTCGGCGATGGCCCGTTTCTCGGTCTCGCTGAGCGGCTCGATGCCATCGTAAAAATGTTCGACGAGCACCCGCCCGTCGTCGTCTTTCATGGATGCCAATAGCTTCGCCAGCATCATGGCCGGATTCGGCGCCCAGTTGCCGTAATGTCCGCTGTGCAGCTCGTGCTTCGGCCCGAAGACCGTGATTCCGGTTTCCGCAATGCCGCGCGCGCCAAACACAATCTGCTGGCGGCGGCTCTGATGCACCGGTCCGTCGCAGATGAGCCAGACCTCGGCGCGCAGCAGATCCCTGTTGGCCGCCAGGATGGGCTCCAAATGCCGCGAGCCCGCCTCCTCCTCGCCTTCGAAGACGAACTTGATATTCGAATGCGCCGAAATGCGGGCGGCGTGCAGCGCGTCGAGAGCCGTCACCAGTGCAACGATCGGAGCTTTGTCATCCGCAGCCGAGCGCGCATAGATTCTCCCGTCGCGGATGACCGGCTGCCAGGGCGGTGTGGACCACTCCTTCGGATCGAGCGGCTGGCCGTCATAGTGCGCGTAGAAAACCACCGTCCTGGTTGCACCCGGTTGCAGGATCTCGCCGTAAACCACCGGCGGCGCGCCCGGCGCCTCCAGCAGCCGCGTTTTGACCCCGCGTTTTTCGAGCATCTGCCGGACAGCCGCTGCATTTTTCCGGATATTCGCCGAATCCGAGGCCACGTTCGGTATCGCCAGCAGGTCCATGAATTCCTGCAGGATCATCGCCTCATGCGTCTCGCGCCACTGGCGTGCGGCAAGTGCCGCCGGATTGGTTTGCGCGGAGACGATCGCGGTCGAGAAGACGGCGGCAATCGCCGTCACCCGATATTTCCAGGTTGTCATGACATTTCCGTCATTCGGTAGTAAAACACATCTGCCGCCGGCCGGCTTCCCACAGCGGCCCTCGCCGTGGCACCCTAGGAGTCTGAATCATGACGCCTCACGTTCCCGCGTTCCTCGCGATGGCCACGCTTCTCACCGCAGCCGACCCCCGGCCGGTCCCCCTCCCGCAATTGACGGATCGCATGGCACAGATGGACCACGCCCGCCTGAAGAGCCTTCAGCATTACACCGACACGCGGCGCTACATACTGGACAACAAGCGCTTCAGGACGCACGCGGAAATGACCGTGCGCATGACTTATGACTCTTCCGGCAAGAAACAGTTTCAGGTGCTTTCCGAGTCGGGTTCGGACTGGGTGCGGAAATACGTCTTCCGCAGGTTGATGAAAGTGGAGCAGGAGAACGCGGCCGGCGCAGCCCGCCGCGAGGTCCTCATCACTTCCGACAATTACAATTTCCGGATGATCGGAATGGAAACGGCCAACGGCCGCCCCTGCTACGTGCTCGAGGCCACGCCCAAGACCCGGAACAAGTACCTGTTCCGCGGCCGCGTCTGGGTGGACGCCGAGGACGCCGCACCTGTTCGCATCGAGGGCAGCCCGGCGCAGCTTCCTTCGTTGTGGACCAGCAGCGTGCACTTCGTTCACCAGTACCAAAAGATCGGCCCTTACTGGATGGCGGCATCCAACGTCTCCCAAACCGAGGTGCGGCTTTTCGGATCGACGGAGGTCCGGGTGGAGTATTTCGATTACCAGATCAATCCGCCGGCGCGCACTGCGGCTACGGCTAGTGCACCGGGACAGTAAGGCGGCAGGTCGCTGCCGTAACTTGTTCCAGGTCCACGGTCGTCATTAGTTCCAGGGGTGACTTTAAAACGTCATTCAATATCAAGCGGCGTCTCTGGATCGCGCTGGCGTGCTGTTCTGCCGCCTTTGCGGCCCCCACTCAGCCCTCAACCCCTGTCATCTTGATTTCGGTAGACACCCTCCGCGCCGACCACCTTGGCGTTTATGGTTATCGCCGGGCGCGCACTCCCAATATCGATTCGTTCGCCGCGCACGGCACCGTCTTTCCAGAAATCAGTTCTCAGATCCCGCTGACGCTGCCATCGCACCTTTCGCTGTTCACCTCCACTTATCCCTTCGCAAACCACGTGGAGGAGAACGCCGAACAGGTTCCGCCGAACGTGGTGACGCTGGCTTCCCTTCTCCGGGCCCAAGGTTACGCTACGGCTGCGTTCATCGGCTCGGTGTATCTCGAGCGCGAGCTGGGGCTCGACCAGGGTTTTGACTTTTACGACAGCCCCTTCAGCTTTGAGGCCTTCTCCTCTCTTTCCGGTTCGATGTTCTATGGCGACCGGAGTGCCAATCCGCTGCGGGGACGAGACCGGCGGGACGGAGCTTTGGTGGTGCGCGCCGCGCTCCAATGGCTCAAAGCGAATCGCGGCAAGCCGGTGTTTGCATTCGTTCACCTCTTCGATTTGCATCTGCCCTACCACCTGCCGCCGTCGATCGCTCGCCGGCAAGGGATCTCAGGGTACGATGCCGAACTCCAATACATCGACCAGTTGATGGGCGGGTTTCGCGACGCGCTTGTCCGCGATGGCTGGTGGGAGCGGTCGCTGGTAGTTCTGCTGTCCGATCACGGCGAAGGTTTGGGAGATCACGGCGAGCAGACCCACGGCTATTTCATTTACCAGAGCACTCTTCACGTCCCGTTGATTGTCCACTGGCCCTCCGGCACGCCCGATCACCCGCCCGTGGTCCCGCAGCCGGCCGGCCTCATCGATGTGGCGCCCACAGTCCTGGATTTCTTGCAACTCCCGGCGCCGCCCTCGTTCGCAGGGCGCAGCTTGCTCCACCTGCCCGATTCCGCGAGTGCGGTCTATAGCGAAAGCGTCTATAGCCACGATGCCTTTGGATGGTCGCCATTGCGCAGTCTGCGAGCAGGTAAGTACAAATACATCACGGCGCCGCGGCCCGAACTGTACGACCTCCAAGCCGATTCGCTGGAGCGTAACAACGTAATCGCCCAGCACGCGGCCGAGGCCCGCTCTCTCCAGGGCCGGCTTTCGAGCTACGCTGCTCCGCGGTCTACCTCGACGGCTGCCATTCCACCCGAGAGGCTGGCGGCGCTGAAATCGCTGGGCTATCTCGCTCCCGGACCGCAAGCTCCCTCGGAAGCCGGCGCGCCGGACCCCAAGGACCGGCTGGCCGAGTACAGGCTTTACGAACAGGCACAATACGAAATCATGTCCGGTCGCAGCGGCAATGCCATCACCCTTCTGCGCCAACTCCTGAGCCAAGACCCCAAAAACACGCTGGCGCGCCGTGACCTCGGCGTGGCCTACAACGCGCAGGCCCTTTACGCCAAAGCGCGCGCCAACCTGCAAAAGGTGCTCGCGGTGGCGCCGTCCGATTTCGTAGCTCACTTTGAGCTGGGTGTCGCGGATGAACACCTCGGCCTTTTCCCCGAAGCCCTGGAACATCTCCGTGCCGCATGCCAGATCGCGCCGCAATCCGCCGGCTGCCGCCGCGAGTTGGAGGCGGTCGAACAGACGATGCAAAAAAAACAGAAATGACTTGTGGGGTCAGCGCCCTATTGCGTTCGAGTGGCCGTCCACAAACCATCCGCCCGGCCCTCCAACTTGCCGCGCCCCTTGGCGGACGCCCCGTCGATCCACCCGGCCAGACTTGCCGTCACGTCACCAGGCGCGCCCTGGGGCCAGCCTTCCGGCCAGCTCGCCGTAAACTTCAGTTCCACGTAGCCGTCGCGCCACGTACCTGTCACCGGACGGTCCTCACCTAACGCGCCGGACCATGTGCCACTCAGATGGTTCCCATCGCGATTCAGTTTCAGCAAGCCTCCGAACCCTCCGGCGTCGGTTCCAAGTCTGACGTCCCACGCGCCGGCCGCATCACTGCCGTTTTTGGCCGGCTGGGCCGGGCCATTGGTGATGCGCACGTTGGAAAAGTAAGACTCTTCGCGTGGATAGCCCCAGAGCGCGACCGCGCCGTGCAGGTCCTCACCCTTCAAGCCATCCACCACCAGGCTCGGCTTTGACGACCCGTTCAGATAGAGCTTGGCGGCGCGGCCCGACACCTCGATCTTCATGTGGGTCCAGGCTTCCGGCTGGAGCTCCGCATACGCCTCGTAGACTCCCGGCCACGACCTGCGCAGCGCATACCAGCCGAAGTCCGGCTCCGCGCAGTATTGCACCGAGTGGTTGCGCATCGCCTGGTCATCAGACTGCGAGTTTCCCGGCCGGATGTAGAAAAGCTCGTAGTGAGAGGCGTCATTCCTGGCGCGAAAAGCGATGCCGATGAAACCGGGCATTCTCACACCGGGCGGCGTCGTCACCTTCAGCGCGATGTCGGCTTCGATGGTTCCATCCTGAAAGTCCGTATCCGGCAACAGCGCAAACCCGTCTTCCGATTCCTTCGTGAGCCGGACCGCTTTGCGGCCCCGGTATTCCACGGATTCCAACTTGACGTTCCGTTCAATGAGCCCTTTGGCGTCCTCGAGCGCGAACGTCTGCACTCCGCCCAACGCGCGGAACGGCAGCACCGCAAGAAGAATCATTCCTAGCCCGCATCGCGACATACCAACACCTCCCTTGCTTTCCCACACTCTAAACCGAGCCGCGCGCAAAGCAAGCGGTCTTGGGGTACAACGGTGTATGTGCGGGGCAGAATTTTCATAACGCTTCCTGCTGAGGCGCATCGACGCGGAGCGCGTCGGGGACTGGCTCCACTGTCCCTAATCGAGCTGCCCACAAGCTACCTGCCTCCTCGTCGTGGACGGTGGTGCCTGTCCCCTCTTGCAGGTGACCAGCGGCATCGTCTCTACTGTGTCAAGTTCTGCCATGGCCTTGTTTCAGAACAATCCAATCGCACCTCAATCCGGAACAAAATAATTAGTCCGGCGCCGTGCTCGGGTCAATCGTTGGCGAATCGCCCGGCGGGCGGTCTCCGCGCGCTTGGGATTGCCTCCCGAAATCGATCCGAACGATCTGGCAGCCTTCCGCCGGGATTCCCGCATGACTTTCGGTTCGCTTTTAGTCATACATCACATCGTATCGACTCGCGGTCTAGGTGGGGTATAACTGTCTTGTGCGCGTCAAAACATCAATCACACTGCCGGATGATCTGCTGAAGCGCATCGATCGGGTCGGCCGGAACCGTTCGGCGTTCATTGAGTGGGCTTGCCGCGTCTACCTTGCTCGCCTTGAAAAGACCAAACGTGAAGGAAGGGACATTCAAATCATCAATGCGCATGCCGACGTCCTGAACGAAGAGGCTGA
>Ga0187819_10000769_pt1 | contig 16122 bp, 16 predicted proteins | sample NC_wetland_sal_i_15_FD_132411 | JGI IMG/M metagenome (GOLD analysis project Ga0187819, IMG submission 132411) | Wetland sediment microbial communities from Neuse River Estuary, North Carolina, USA - SO4_4 | ecosystem: Environmental > Aquatic > Freshwater > Wetlands > Sediment | place: USA...
AAGACCTATATTCGCTCTCGCGGCGCGCCGATCGTCGTGAAAGCCGACGGGCTTGCCGCCGGCAAAGGCGTGATCGTGGCGCAGAGCGAGGCCGAGGCTGAGGCAGCGGTCGAGATGATGTTCGGCGGCGGTTTGGGTGAAGCCGGCGGCGAGGTCGTCATCGAAGAGTTTCTCGATGGCGAGGAAGCCTCGTTCTTCGCGCTGTGCGACGGCGAAACCGCGATCGCCCTGGCGACCGCACAGGATCACAAGCGCGCCTTCGACGGCGACAAGGGACCCAATACCGGCGGCATGGGCGCCTACTCGCCCGCGCCCAATATCGACGCCGCAATGAGCGGCCGGATCATGAATGACATCATTGGGCCGACCATGCGTGCGATGAAGGCAATGGGCACACCGTACAAAGGCGTGCTCTACGCCGGGCTGATGATCACGCGGCAAGGCCCGAAGCTCATCGAATATAATGCCCGCTTCGGCGACCCAGAAACGCAAGTGCTGATGCCGCGGCTGATGTCCGATTTGGTGCCGGCTTTGTTGGCAAGCCGCGACGGCATGTTGAAATCGTTCGACTTGCGCTGGTACGAGATGCCGGCGCTGACCGTGGTGATGGCAGCCGATGGCTATCCGGGACATTATGTGCGCGGCACCGTCATCGAGGGCCTCGATGAAGCGGCGGCGGTCGAAGGCGTGCAAATCTTTCATGCCGGCACCAAAGCCGAGGGCGGCCGCATTCTCGCCAATGGCGGGCGCGTGCTTAACATCTCGGCGACGGGAAAGACGGTGCGCGAGGCACAGGCGCGCGCCTATGCCGCGATCGCGCGCATTCGCTGGCCCGAAGGCTTTTACCGGCGCGACATCGGCTGGCGCGCCGTAGAACGGGAGAGTCGCGTCTGATGCCCGATCTCGCGGATCTCTTTCCCGGCTATGAGTCGCGCTGGATCGAAACCTCCGGCGGACGCATTTTCGCCCGGGTCAGCGATGGCGGCGGCCCACCGCTCCTGCTCCTTCACGGCCATCCCCAGAGCAACGTGATGTGGCACCGCGTGGCGCCAACGCTCGCGCAGCGCTTTACGCTCGTGATCGCCGACCTGCCAGGTTACGGCTGGTCAGCGGCGCCGCCGGCGCTGCCTGACCATGCGCCCTACACCAAACGCGCGATGGCCCAGGCTATGGTGGAAGCGATGGAGACGTTCGGTTTTGTCCGCTTCCGCTTGGCCGGCCACGATCGCGGCGGACGCGTTGGCTATCGGCTCGCGCTCGACCATCCCGGCCGGCTGGAGCAACTTGCGGTGCTCGACATCGTCACCACCTGGGACATGTGGCACCGCATGGATGCGCGGCTTGCCGCACGCGCCTGGCATTGGATGTTTCTGGCTCTGGCGGAGCCCTTCCCCGAAAGACTGATCGCGCACGATCCGAAGTTCTTTTTCGATTATCGCGCTGCCGCGGGCGCAAAGGCGCAGAGCGTGGATTTCTTCGATGCGCGCGCGCTCGCGCATTATCATGCGGCCTACCAGGACCCGCAGCGGATCCATGCCATGTGCGAGGATTACCGCGCCGGCCGCACCAGCGATCTGCAACACGATGAGGCCGATCGCGCCGCTGGCAAAAAGATCGGCTGTCCCGTGCTCGCGTTATGGGGCGCGCAAGGCCTGCCGGCCAGTGCCGGCCTCGACCCCCTCGCCTGCTGGCGCGACTGGGCCCCTGATCTGCGCGGGTCGCCGGTCGCAAGCGGCCACTATCTGCCCGAAGAAAATCCAGCGGCGACGGCGCAGGCCTTGCTTGATTTCTTCAGCGCCGGGACATGACGACCAGCGAACGTCAGAGCGTTTTCTCCGGCACGCGTGAGGTCGCCGCCCGGCTGCGATTCGATGTCGCGCGCCTGGAAAGTTACTTGGCTGCGCATGTGCCGGGTTTCGCCGGTCCCGCACTCGTTAGCCAATTCAAAGGCGGGCAATCCAATCCGACCTATCTGATCGAAACGCCGCTGCGCCGCTATGTCCTGCGCCGCAAACCGCCGGGCAAGCTGTTGCCGTCCGCCCACGCCGTCGACCGCGAACACCGCGTGATCAGCGCGCTCTATGGGCAGGGCTTTCCGGTCGCCGAGCCACTGCTTTATTGCGCCGACGAAAGCATTGTCGGCACCGCTTTCTTCCTCATGGCGTTCGCCGAAGGCCGCGTGTTTTGGGAGCCGCAAATGCCGGATTCCTATCCCGCCGAACGCGCGCAGGCGTATGACGGCATGAACGCGACGCTCGCCCGCCTGCACGCTTTCGATCCCGCGGCGATCGGGCTTGGCGATTACGGCCGCGGCGAACATTATGTAGAGCGGCAGGTCGCGCGCTGGTCGAAGCAATATCGCGCCTCCGAGACCGAACGAATCGATGACATGGAGCGGCTTATCGATTGGCTCCCCGCGCATCTGCCGCCAGAGCAGACGCCGCGCTTGGTGCATGGCGACTATCGGCTCGACAATATGATCGTCGCCGCCGACGCGCCCACAATCATTGCGGTGCTGGATTGGGAATTGTCGACACTCGGCGATCCGCTGGCCGACTTCTCGTACCACTTGATGCAGTGGCACATGCCGCACTCGGATGCCGGCACCGGCTCGCTCGTGGGGTTCGACCTCGATGCGCTCGGCATCCCGTCGCTTGATGCCTATATCGATCTCTATGTGGCGAGGACCGGCCTCGATCCGCGGCCGCATTTGCTGGTTTATTTTGCTTATAATTTTTTTCGTTTAGCCGCGATCATGCAGGGTATCGCCGGCAGAGTGCGTGACGGCACCGCGACCAGCGCACTTGCCGCCAGCAAGGCGCTGCTGGTGCGACCGCTTGCCGCCAAAGCTTTCGAATTCGCTTCCCAGGCCGGCGCATGAAAAGTTTTGCTTTGGCGCTTGGCGGCGGCGGCGCGCGCGGGCTCGCCCACATCGCGGTCATAGAGGCGCTCGACGAGATGGGTGTGAGACCGACCGCGATCGCCGGCACCTCGATCGGCGCGCTCATCGGGGCCGCCTACGCCGCGGGCATGCGCGGCAAGGACATCCGCCACCACGTCATCGCCTTCGCGCACGACTGGGGCCAGACACGGCGCCGGCTGATGACCGCACGCGCCGGTAATCTCGCCGATCTGTTGTACGGGCGGCTCAGCCAAGCCACGCAGATCGACGCCGAGAAGTTTTGCGAACAGTTCATGCCTGCTCAAGTGCCCGGCGAATTTTCAGCATTGGACATTCCATTCATCGCCATGGCGACTGACCTGCACCGCCGCAGCGAATTAGCCATTGCGTCAGGCCCGTTGCGCCCGGCTTTGGCCGCCTCGATCGCGATACCCGGCTTGTTCCGCCCGATGATCATCGACGGCCGCGTCCTGATCGACGGCGGCGCCACCAATCCCCTGCCCTTCGACAAGCTCACCGGGCGCGCCGATCGCGTCGTCGGTGTTGATGTTTATGGAATCCCCGAAGACGAGCGCGTCGACGTGCCAAACATCTGGGAAGCGCTTTACACGACGGTCATGGTGATGGGCGGCGCCATCGTCGCCGCGAAGCTCGACCATGCCGCTCCCGATCTTGTGATCCGACCAAATGTGAGCATCTTCCGCACGCTAGGTTTTCTGCAAGCGAGTGCAATTATCCGATCCGCCGAAGCGGCAAAGGCCGAAATAAAGGAAAAGCTCGGCGCGCTGCTCGACGCATGATCCCGAAAAGTGGATCCGGTTTTCACAAAAAAGATCATGCGCTCGACGCATGATCCCGAAAAAGCCTGCCCCGGACTTGATCCGGGGTGGGTACCGATTTCCCGCCTGCGCGAAGCCGTGCAAGCGGCCTAGCCTCTCGACTGATGCTACCGCGGGCGAAGCCAAGTCGGAAAAGATCATACGCAAAAAATAAATCGAAATAGCACCTTATTTCGCTTAGCGACGCGCCTTGAAAAATTCCTTGAGCAAATCTCCAGCCGCCGCCTCGGCGAGCCCTCCATAGATCTCCGGCCGGTGATGGCAGCTGGCCGAAGCAAAAAATTTCACGCCGTTTTCGACTGCCCCGCCCTTGGGATCGGAAGCGCCATAATACAGGCGGCGGATCCGCGCGAATGACAGTGCGGCTGCGCACATCGCGCAGGGTTCGAGCGTGACATAGACATCGCAACCATCGAGACGCTCGGAGCCGAGCCGATGCGCGGCGTGACGGATGGCGATCATTTCGGCATGCGCAGTCGGGTCGCGATCGGCCAGCGTGCGATTGCCGGCACGCGCAATGACTTCGTCACCGCGCACCAGCACGCAGCCGACCGGCACCTCGCCGCGTCGGCCGGCGCCGCGCGCCTCATCGAGTGCCATATCCATAAAGGACGTCATTGGAATTCGTCACCGTCATGCCCCGGCCAGTCAGATCCGGCGGTTAGCTGGCCCAATGTAAGCTTGTGCCGCCCGTCCACGTCTTTATACACGTCAGCTACGTGAGCAAAGATGAGCATGAAAGAAGAGCCGAACCAACGCAAAACCGGTCAGCGCATCGCCAAAGTCATCGCGCGCGCCGGTCTCGCCTCACGGCGGGAAGCCGAAGCGTGGATTGCCGCGGGCCGAGTCGCGGTCAACGGCACGACCATCGCCTCGCCCGCGATTGATGTCACCGGCTCGGATCACATTACGGTCGACGGCGAACCGCTGCCGGCTCACCAACGCACCCGTCTGTTCCTCTATCACAAGCCGCGCGGGCTGATGACGACGCATGCCGATCCGCAAGGCCGGCCGACGATTTTCCAAAATCTGCCACGCGATCTGCCGCGCCTGATCAGCGTCGGGCGGCTCGATTTCAATACCGAAGGTCTGTTGCTTCTGACCAATGACGGCGCGCTGGCACGACTCTTGGAATTGCCCGCGACGGGATGGCTGCGGCGCTATCGCGTGCGCGCGCATGGTTCGATCACACAAGACCAGCTCGATGGTTTGCGGCGCGGCGTGACTATCGATGACATTCATTATGGCCCGATCGAAGCCGCGCTTGATCGGGTGCAAGGATCCAACGTGTGGCTCATGCTGGGCATTCGCGAAGGCAAGAACCGCGAGGTCCGCAATGTGCTCGGTCATCTCGGACTGGGCGTCACCCGGCTCATCCGCGTCTCGTTCGGGCCGTTCCAGCTCGGTGAGCTCGGTGAAGGTGAAGTCGAAGAAGTCCGCACCCGGGTGCTGCGCGAGCAGCTCGGCGATAAGCTGGTAAGGCTGTCCGGGGCTGATTTCTCGGTGCCACACCCGCCAGCGCCGCGAAAGCCGAGCCATGATGAAGCGCGCCATGATAAAACGCGTCCAGTCGCGCAGCAAAAACCGCGAGAAAGATCGAAACATCGCACTTCATCCGATCATGCCTGGCGCGTCCACGAAGAAGGCCGACCCACAAAAAAATTGCACCGCAAATTCCGTGGTAAGCGCAGCGATCGCCGGGAAGTTCCGGAGCGAAATGAACAGGCGCAGGCTGATATTCTGACCGATCGCAAGGGCCGACGGGTTGCGGTCGAACGCTATCCGCGAACATCGTCAACCGAAGCGGCGCGACAAGACGATCGCAACTTCCGCCGCAAATCCGATCATCACCGCCGAAACCGTCCGGCCGGGCGGAGGTCTCGTATGCCGCCGCGGCGGCCGCGAGACAACAGCTAAAAGGGAAATGGCTATTGGCAATTTCATTTATTGTTTGAGCATGATCTTTTCTGACCTGGCTTGGCCCGCCGTAGCATCAGCCGAGAGGCTAGGCCGCTTGCACGGCTTCGCGCAGGCGGGAAACCGGTGCTCACTCCGGATCAAGTCCGAGGCAGGCTTTTTCGGGATCATGCTCTGATGCGCGTGGTCGGTGGACGATTGCGGGGGCGCGCTTTGGCCGGCCCAAAGTCGTCGGCCATTCGGCCGACCGCCGATCGGCTTCGCGAGTCGCTGTTCAATATTTTGGTGCATGCCTATGGCGACCCGGTCACCGGCGCTCGCGTGCTCGACCTGTTCGCGGGGACTGGCGCGCTTGGCATCGAGGCGCTGTCGCGCGGAGCGGCCTTCGCATTGCTTGTCGATGACGGCGCCGAAGCACGCGCGCTCATTCGCGAGAACGTCGCCACCCTTGGGCTGGGCGGCGTGACACGTATTTTTCGCCGCGATGCGACCAAGCTCGGACCCGTGCATCCGGTCGAGCCGTTCTCGCTCGCGTTTTTAGACCCGCCTTACGGACAGGGATTGGCCGCGGCGGCGCTTATTGCGGCGCGCGACGGCGGCTGGTTAACACCAGGTGCGTTGATCGTCGTTGAAGAAGCCGCCAAGTCGGCTTTTGCACCCCCGCGGGGTTTTTCCGAGTTGGAACGGCGCATCTACGACGATACTGAATTTGCCTTCTGCAGCCTCATTTAATGTTGACCACAGCGGTGTGGATCGAGGTAGCAGCCTGGTGCACAGGCACCAAACTTTTTCCTAGCGGCGGCCGAACAGCCGCTCAATATCGGTAAGTTTTAATTCGACGTAAGTCGGGCGGCCGTGATTGCACTGGCCGGAATTGGGCGTTCTTTCCATTTCGCGAAGGAGCGCATTCATCTCCTCAGGCTTCAGCCGTCGCCCGGCGCGCACCGAGCCGTGACATGCCATCGAGGATGCGACCTGCATCAGGCGCCGCTCCAGCGGCAGCGTCTCATCCCATTCGCCGATATGCTCGGCAAGATCGCGAATGAGGCCGGTGCCGTCGATTTCGCCGAGGAGCGCGGGTGTTTCGCGCAAAGCCACCGCGCCGGGACCGAACGCCTCAATGACCAAGCCATAGCGCGAGAGCTCGTCGGCGCGGCCGACGAGGCGCTCGACATCACCTTCATCGAGTTCGACGATCTCGGGAATGAGAAGGATCTGCCGGGGCACACCGGTCTTGGCGATCGCTTCCTTAAGACGCTCGTAGACGATGCGCTCATGCGCGGCATGCTGGTCAACGACCACCAGGCCGTCTTGAGTCTGCGCCACGATATAAGTGTCATGAACCTGGGCGCGCGCCGCTCCGAGCGGATGATCGAGCAGCGCGCCGTCGCTCGATTGTTCTTCTGAGCGATCTACAACGCCGCTGTCAAAATCGTTGCGCAGGTCTGCCGCCGGAGCGCCCACTGCAAAAGCCGATTGCGACGGCGCGGCAAAGCCGCCGTGAAGCGGTGCGAACGCCGCACCGACATCACGCCTGCGGCTGGCTGGATCTCGCCAAGTCGCGGCAGAACGCCCCAGCCGAGGCGAGCCGCGAAAGGCCGCAATCGTCGCTGTGCCACCGGTCGTCGCCGCACGCGTTGCCTCGCGCGCCAGCGCGGTCTTCAGCGCATGGACGATCAGCGCGCGCACCAATCCCGCATTGCGAAAGCGTACCTCGGCTTTGGCCGGATGCACGTTGACGTCCACTTCCGACGGCGGCAGCGACACGAACAGCGCCAGCAGCGGATGCCGATCACGCGGTAGATAATCGGCGTAGGCCGCGCGCACCGCGCCCAACAACAATTTGTCGCGGACCGGACGGCCGTTGACGAACAAATATTGGCCGAGCGAATTGGCGCGGGTGAGCGTCGGCAGCGCGGCAAAACCCTCAACCCTGACCTCCTCGCGTTCAGCCGCAACTTCGACCGCATTGGCGCGAAACTCGGCGCCAAGTACATCGCCGAGCCGTACCAAACGGCCGGCGGAATCCGCCAGCACGGCGGCAAAGTGCAGTGGCGAGCGCTCCTCGCCGGAAAGCGTGAACGCGACATCGGGCCGGCTCATTGCAAGACGCCGCACCACGTCGCGCACGGCTTCGGCTTCGGTGCGATCGCTTTTCAGAAATTTCAGCCGGGCCGGCGTTGCATAAAACAAATCGCGCACGTCAACGCGCGTGCCCTGCCCAAGCGCGGCCGGCTTCACGTCGGATTTGACGCTGGCATCGACTTCAATCGCCCAAGCATGCGGCTCATCGGCGTGGCGGCTCGTGATCGCAAGCCGCGCCGCTGCGCCGATCGACGGCAAGGCTTCGCCGCGAAAACCGAGCGTCCGAATGGCGACAAGATCGTCGTCGGCGAGCTTCGATGTGGCATGCCGCTCCACCGCAAGCGCCAGATCTGCTCGGGTCATGCCTTCACCGTCGTCAGTGACGCGGATCAGCCGGCGGCCGCCGCCATCGGTGAGAATATCGATCCGCCGCGCCCCGGAATCGAGCGCGTTTTCCACAAGTTCCTTGACCACGCTCGCCGGACGCTCGACGACCTCCCCCGCGGCAATGCGGTTGACGACGGCTTCGCTGAGTTGGCGAACAGGCATGACCAGCGGTTTCACTTGCGATTCGAAGCCAACGGTAGCCCGGATCGCGCCCTCCGCCTATGCTGCCAGCCGCTGCCATGTGGAACGATGTGGAGGAGAGATGGAGCGGTATTTGCCGGGGGCGATCCTGGTGGTTTGCGGTGTTGCCGTGTACGCGATCGGCTGTGTGCTGTTCCTCGCCCAGCGTCGGCAGCGCGGCCGCGAAGGTGCGAACAAATCGCTGTTTGTCTACGCGATCGTCCTGATGGTGGTTGGATTTGCCGCTCTGGGCGCCGGTCTTTTCGCGCTCGAACTCGCGCAATATCACGCCGTCAATGGATGAAGGTTTAGAGCTCAATCAAATGACGGTTTTGCCCGCCGGAGCCGCTTGATGCCGGCGCGCCGTTTCTTGCCTTCGATGCGGCGTTCACGCGCCGCCGCTGGAGGCTTGGTCGCCCGCCGCTTGAGCGGCGGATGCGCGGCTCGGCGGATGAGGTCCAAAAGGCGCGCGAGCGCGTCTTCCCGGTTGCGGGCCTGCGCCCGATGGCGCTGCGCGGTGATGACGATGACGCCGTCGCGGGTCAGGCGAGAACCGGCCAAGCGTTCCAGACGGCTGCGAACGTCGGCGGGCAGCGAGGGTGAGCGGCGCGCGTCAAAACGAAGCTGCACCGCGCTTGCGACTTTGTTGACGTTTTGCCCGCCCGGTCCGGACGCTCGGACGAAAAATTCGGTAATCTCGCGATCATCGAGCGCGATCTTTGCGGTGACCGGAATCATGATGCATTCCCAGTGCCGCGAACCCGAAGTTCGCCTTGCGGAGCGCTCGGATGCGAACTTCGGGTTCTAAAGCGGCACTACAAGTATAGTGTTGCTAGTGTCCTTATCGATTCCGAAGTTCGTACGAGCACGCCGCCAATGCTTACGAACTTCGGAATCGGGACACTAGTGCCGCGAACCCGAAGGCGGCACTAGCAGGAATATTAATTGCTAGTGTCCATCGGGACACTAGCCCGGATTGAGCGGAAGTGAAATCGGCGGGACAATGATCGAACCTCGGACGCCGCTATGGTTTGGAACTGATGAACAGCAAATTTGGAGGACCGCGATGAATATTCCACGCCGCATGTTCCTTGCCGCGCTTGGATCGGCGCCTGTTCTTCCTTTGTTGGCGGAGCGCGCCTTGGCCGCCTATCCGGACCGGCCAATTCATCTGATTGTGCCGTTTGCGGCCGGAGGAAATGCCGACATTGTCGGGCGCATAACCGGCGATCTGGTCAGCAAGGCGCTGGGCCGGCCGGTGGTGGTCGAGAATCGCGGCGGCGGCGGTGGCAGCATCGGCGCCGAATTCGTCGCGCATGCGACGCCGGACGGCTACACGCTCCTGGTCGGATCAAACGGGCCGCTCACGGTCGATCCGCTCCTTCACGCCAATCTTGGCTATGACCCGCTGAAGGATTTTGCCGCTGTCGCGCTGACGAGCTACGTGCCGCACGCACTCATCTTGAGTAATAAAATCCAAGCCAAGACAATGACTGAACTCGTCGCGCAGTCAAAGAATGCCGCGGTGACCATCGCCACCAGCGGCGTCGGCAGTGCCACGCATATGACGCTGGAGCGGCTGAAAGCCGCCACTGGAGCCAATCTCACCCATGTTCCCTATCGCGGCGGCGGCGCGCTGATGCCCGATTTGATCAGCGGAAATGTCGATGGCGCCATGACCGAATTCTCAACCGCGCTGCCGATGCACAAAGGCGGCCAGGCCCATATCATCGCCATCGCCGCGCTGCATCGCTCGAAGCTCGCGCCGGACATTCCGACTTTCGACGAGAGCGGCGTGAAAGGCTTCACTGCACAAAGCTATATTGGCGTGGTGGCCCCAGCCAAGACGCCCGCCGATGTCGTCGACAAGTTACAACAGGCGATCGCCCAAGGCTTAAATTCCGGAAGCCCCGCCGCGGAACGGTTGATTAGCCTTGGCTCGGAAGTCGCTTCACCCGAGGAGATGACCGCGAAGGGATTCGCCGAATTCATTCGCGCTGATTTTGAGAATATGCGCGAAGCCGCCAAGCTCGCCGGGATCACGCCGCAATAGCTGCGGTCGCGGTGCACTGCATTGCCGCCGTGCTGCGCGCATGTATACTCGCGGCGAGGGATAGACGGCTTTGCTCCGCGTAATAGCTGTATTGGTCTTCGCATTTGCTGCCACGTTCGGCAGCGCGCGGGCAGACACGGATCTGATTAAGCGCGGCGATTATCTCGTCAATGGCATTCTCACCTGTGGCAATTGTCACACGCCAAAGGGCCCGACCGGCGACACCGATATTGCCGAGCGCGCGTTTTCCGGCGGTCGGAGCTGGGACGAGCCGCCGTTCAAAGTAACTGCGCCGAACATCACGCAGGACAAGGAAACCGGGATCGGCAAGTACACCGATGCCGAGCTCAAGCAGGTGCTGCGCAAGGGCATCAAGCGCAATGGCGTGCCGGTCGCTATGGTCATGCCGAGCGGATTTTACGAGATCATGACCGATCATGATCTCGACGCGGTGATCGCCTATCTGCGCACAATCAAGCCGATCAAGAACACCGTGCCAGATCCGGTCTACAAGATGCCGCAGCGGCATCCGATTCCGCCGGGCGGCGATAAGCCGTTCACCGAGGCGATGCTGAGCGAAAAGGTGAACAAGGGTCGCTACCTCGTCACCATCGCCCATTGCATGGAATGCCACACGCCGATGGGACCACATGGGCGTGAGTTCGCCACCAAGCTCGGCGCAGGCGGTTTTGAGCTGCCCGGGCCGTGGGGCGTTTCGGTATCGCGCAACATCACGTCAAGCAAGGACAAGGGCATTGGCGCCTGGACCGACGATGAAATCAAACGCGCGATCACCCAAGGCGTCAGCCGCGACGGCAGCAAGCTCAAACCGCCAATGGGCTACCGCTATTATGCGACGGTTGCTGCGGATGACCTCGACGCAATGGTCACCTATCTGCGTACCGTACCCGCCAAGGAGTGACGCTGGCGTGAAGATCGGTAACCTTGTTGGTGTGCCTTCGCAAAAATAAAGATATTGGGATAGCAGACGCGCTCAACCCAATCCCAAACCACCCATAGAATTGGCGATGTGCTGGAAGATCAAAAACGCCACCACGATAAACAGCGTCCCGCCGCCCACAAACAACGCCGAGCGGGCGCGCACGACGTGCTGGCCGCGCGCGACAATGCCGCCAAGCAACAGGAACAGGCCGGTGGGCAGGCAGACGATGGTGGCGTAGAAAACGCCCACGTAGGAAAAGCCATCCTCGTACGGGTTATTCCAGTTCTCGATCGGCGGAATTAGGCTCAACCCCCAGAGCAGGAGCATCAACGCAGCGACTACGAGGAAGATACCGCGCAGCTTCGGCGATACTGTAATTCCCGCCTGGTCCATTCGGCTGCCCTTCTTCTCCGCCGTAGCGGACCGCGGCCGATGTGGGTCAGTTCGGCTTGCTCGAGGCAAAGCCATGCGGCTTGCCAACCACCGTCACCAACAATCCCTTATCGAGCAGCCGCTTAGCGACGCGGCGCGCATCGTCAAGGGTCACCGCTTCGATCATGGCGGTGCGGCGGCTGAAATAGTCGGTGCCGAAGCCGTCGAGCTCCAATTGCACTAACAGCCCGGCGATTTTGGTTGAGCTATCGAGGTTAAGGGCAAACGCGCTATTGAGATAGCGCTTCGCCTCCGTAAGCTCGCCCGCGGTCGGGCCGTCCTCGGCGAAGTGGTGGATTTCCTTTTCGATCAGATCGACCGTCTCGCCGGCGCGATCTGCCCGCGTCGCGGTGCCGCCGAGCAGCACCGCGGCATGGTCGAGCCAGACCAGATTGTCGGACACCGAATAAGCAAGCCCGCGTTTTTCTCGGACTTCGTGATAAAGGCGCGAGTCCGTCGAGCCGCCGCCGAGAATATGATTGATCAAATAAGCGGCCATGAAGTCCGGGTCCTGGCGGGGAATTCCAGGCCCGCCGAAATCGACGACCGTTTGCGGGACATCGAGGCTGACTTCGATCCGACGCCCGAGTCCGCGCGGCGCTACATTGGCGATCAGATATAGTTCAGGCTTTTCCGGCAGCGCGCCGAAAGTGCGGTCGAGCAGCACCTTCAGCGTCTCGGCGTCGATGTCGCCGACCACCGCGATCTTCAAATTCTGCTGGGCAAGGACCCGATGCGTATAGGATTTGAGGTCGGCGATCGAGATGCTCGACACCGTCTCTGATGTGCCGTTCACCGGCCGGCCATAAGGGTGACCCTCGAACGCCGTTTCCCACCAGCGCTGGCTCGCAATATCGGTGGGACTCGTGGTCTCGCGACGAAGGAGCGAGAGTATCTGCGCGCGACTGATCTCGACGTCTTTGGCGTCGAACCGCGGCGCCGTGACGGCAAGGCGCAAAAGCTCGAATGCTTCGTCGCGATTCTCGGTGAGCGTGCGCATCGTGCCGTGAATCGTGTCACGCTGCGCCGAAAAACCCAATTGGATCGCTTTGCGTTCGAGGCGATCCGAAAAAGCGGTGGAATCAAGGTCGCCCGCGCCGGAATCGAGCAGCGAAGCCGTAAGCGTCGCCGTGCCGGCTTTGCCGGCTGGGTCCTGAACGGCACCGCCGGCGAAAGCAAATTCGACCGCGATCAGCGGGACCGCCCGCTCATGCACCAGCCAGGCCTCGATACCGCCCGGGCTTACCACGCGTTCGATCGTCGTCGCCCCAGCAGAGGCCGCGAACATGACGCTTGTTGCCGCGATCGTCGCCGCGAGGCTAACCACGCGCATCCCTCTCACGATCGCTTCTCCTCGGATTGCAGGGCTTTGACGAGATAGCCGGTGACGGAGCGCCGGCGGTCGAGCCAGGAGCGCGCCGCGTTCTGCACGGCTTCCGCCGTAACCGCACGAATGCGGTCCGGCCAAGCACGGACGTTTTCGACCGTCTGACCGGTGGAGAGCGCGGAACCATACCAGCGCGCCAAAGTCGCCTGGTTGTCCTCGGCATAGACAGCCTCGGCGATCAGACGGGTCTTGGCGCGGTCGAGTTCATCGCTGCTGACGCCATGAGCAATCAGTTCAGCGAGGATGCCGTCGATCGCCGCCTCAAGCTGAGGCAGCGAAACGCCCGGCTTCGGCGCACCAAAGACTGTAAATTTCGCGTAGTCGACGGCGGTACCGGAATAGGTGGCGCCGGCATTGAGCGCCAATCCCTGCTCGACCACCAAGTCTCGGTACAAACGGCAGTTTTCGCCGCTGCCCAACACGTGCGCGAGCACTTCGAGCGCCTCGCTTTCGCCCGGCTTGGCGGAGCTTTCCGACGGCACAAGGTAATCGCGGCTCACGCTCGGTTGTTCGACCCGCAAATCGGCAAGCGTGACGGTACGTGGCGCTTCTTGCAGCGGCTCCATCGGCCGGTGTCGCGGATTGGTTTCGGCGCGATCGGCAATCTTGCCGTAGGTCGCTTCGGCGTCAGCTTTCACCTCCTCCGCCGTAACGTCGCCCGCAACGACGACGACCGCGTTGTTCGGGCTGTAGAAGCGCCGATAAAACGCCAAGGCATCTTCGCGGTTGAGCTGTTCGATTTCCGGACGCCAGCCGATCACCGGCCGGCCATAGGGATGATTGAGATACAGCGCGGCATCCATCTGTTCGCCGAGCCGCGCCGCCGGGTTGTTGGCGACCCGCATATTCTGTTCTTCGAGCACGACATTGAGCTCGGGCCGCACCACATCGTCGGTGAGCACCAGGCCGGTAATGCGGTCGGCTTCGAGCGCCATCATCTCTTTGAGGTGATTGCGGGGCACGCGCTGGAAGAAGCCAGTATAGTCGCTCGCGGTGAACGCGTTTTCCTGGCCGCCAATCTCGGCGACCTGCCGTGAGAACGCGTCTCCCGGATTTTTCTCCGTGCCCTTGAACATCAAATGCTCAAGGAAATGCGCCAGACCGGATTTGCCGGGAGTCTCGTCGGCGGCGCCTACTTTGTACCAGATCATGTGCGTGACCACCGGCGCGCGATGATCCGGCACCACGACGACTTCCAGCCCGTTCGCCAGGGTAAAATGGCTGACCTCTGCGCCGGCATGGGCGCTTGCAGTCGCGCCCACAAGCGCGGCAACGAGCAGCAGATATTTCGGCACCCTCATCCTCGCGCGGCAAAGATCAATGGCGCTGACCCGCGCATCGACCGTGAAAGCGGAAGCGCCACCACCGAACGTTATCGTACCGGCTCCATGCGCTCGCCGAGCGTGGACGCCTTGGCTGGCTTGCGGTCCGGCGGAATTCCATAGGGCTGATCCGGGGACGGCGTTTGGTAGCCCGGCGGCGGATCGGTCAGGCTGGCCCGAGGTGGCTCGCCGGTGAACGTTCCGTATTCTTCTTTTTTGAACCAGTCAAAGTTCATAAGCCCCGTCCGCCCCTTCGGCTCGATTCCTGGGGAGCTGGACGCGGCGCTCGCACCGCTTCCTTTCGCAATGAGCTCATCCGGCCGCAACGGCCGGCCTTCATCAATGACGCGGTCGCCCTCAACGTGCACCGGCTCTTTCTTGGTAGCTTGCCGCTTCTTGATGTCGGGATCCTGCGGCCAGTTCGGTGCCGGCGGCTTATCGGTCGCAATCGGCGCCGGCAGATTGCGATTCGGCGGCACCACCAGCGGCGAACGCTCGCTGTAATTCATTTCGTATTCCGGATTATCGGGATCGGGCACGCCGATTGCCTTGAGGACTTTCGAGGTAAATGACGTGCCGGAGGGATCAGCATAATCGCCGGCCCGGGCAACGCAGGCCGATGCGCAGGCCATCCCCACGGCAAGCGCGGCGGCGAGGCCAATCTGCGCGGCCGACGTGTGGCAACACAGGCCGCCGTTGCGACTGGTCAAGGCGAAACCGACGATGCGATGCAGCGCCATACCCTCACCCCAAGCTTGCCCCCTCTTCAACCCCAAGGAGGTCCCTTCTGAACGCACCCAGCCGCACGGCCCAGAAAGTCTGAATAAATCAAGCCCGGCAGCAGCTTATTGTCCGCGATCAGGGCGCTTTTGCGGCACCACTTAACAGCGATTCATACAGCAGTACCAGCACACCCGCAACAATCGCAACATCGGCGAAGTTGAACACATACCAGCGAAATTCGAAGCTGGCCGTCTCGATGTGGAAAAGCACGAAATCCATGACGCCCGGCCAATGCAGCCGGTCAATCGCATTGCCTATCGCGCCGCCGATGATCAGTCCGAGGGCTGCCGCCGTGAGGCGCCACCTCGCACGCGCAAGCCACACCCATAAGAAAGCAACAGCGGCAAGCTTGAGGGCGAACAAGGCCCATTCGCCGATCGGGCCCTGCCGCGGAAATAGCCCGTAACTGATGCCGGTGTTCCAGGTCAGAATCAGATCGAGGAACGGCATAACCGCAAACCGGCCGCGATTGGCGAGATCGAAATCGAATAGCAGCCAGAATTTCGACGCCTGGTCGATAAGGCATGTGAGCGCCGCGACACTCACGCCAAGCGCGCTCAATCGTCCCCACGCATAGGAATTCGCCCGCGGCTGGGGCACTGCTTCGCTCAACGATGCCCCCTACTCGGCCGCGCGGCGCATTGCTTCCCATTCGCGCAGCGCCTGGGCGTCACGTGGGGTGACATCGGGGAATTGCGGATCGAGGCCGACCGCCGGAGAGATTTTCCACGATCGCGCGCATTTACGGCCTTCGGCGAGGCGCGGAACGACCACAACTCCCGGCACGTCGGGCAATCGGAAAGCCTCGGCCGGACCATCGCCTTCAACCAGAACCGCGCCCGAAGTGATGCACAATTCGGCGAGATCGATATCCACCGCCGCGGCGAACAGC
>Ga0187819_10000771_pt1 | contig 16104 bp, 17 predicted proteins | sample NC_wetland_sal_i_15_FD_132411 | JGI IMG/M metagenome (GOLD analysis project Ga0187819, IMG submission 132411) | Wetland sediment microbial communities from Neuse River Estuary, North Carolina, USA - SO4_4 | ecosystem: Environmental > Aquatic > Freshwater > Wetlands > Sediment | place: USA...
ATTGGAGTGCTCATGGCGGGGGCTGCGCAGAACTTGCGGCGCACAATCTAACGAGACGCGGCCTGTTCCAAATACGGCGATTGCAGCAAGCCAATCGAGCTTGAGTGAGCGAACCCGCGCTCTTGCTCAGGCCGCCTTTTCCGTCTCGCCGGCGGGCGAGGCCGCGGCCTTGCCGGCGATTTTCAGCGCGAACGCATAGTCGGCCGCGATCTCCTTCAGCTGCTCGTAGCGCCCCGATGCGCCGCCGTGGCCCGCCTCCATATTGATCTTGAGCAGGATCAGGTTGTCGCTCGTGTTGAGCTGGCGCAGGCGCGCGATCCACTTGGCCGGCTCCCAGTAGGTGACGCGCGGATCGGTGAGGCCGCCGTAGGCGAAGATGTGCGGATAGGCCTTCGCCTCCACGTTCTCGCACGGGCTGTAGCCGCGGATCGTCTGGAAGTCCTGCTTGCTGGCGATCGGGTTGCCCCACTCGGGCCACTCCGGAGGCGTCAGCGGCAGGTCCTTGTCGAGCATGGTGTTCAACACATCGACGAAGGGCACGTCGGCGATGATGCCGAGGAACAGGTCCGGCGCCATGTTGGCGATGACGCCCATCAGCATGCCGCCGGCCGAGCCGCCGTTGGCCACGATGCGCCCGCGCCGCGTGAAGCCTTGCGCGACGAGATACTCGCCGGCCGCGATGAAGTCGGTGAAGGTATGCACCTTGTTGGCAAGCTTGCCGCCCGTGTACCAGCGGTAGCCCTTGTCCTTGCCACCGCGCACGTGCGCGGTGGCGTAGATGAAGCCGCGGTCGACGAGCGACAGCCGGGCCGTGGAGAACGACGCCGGGATCGAGATGCCGTAGGCGCCGTAGCCGTAGAGCAGAAGCGGCGCGGAGCCGTCGAGCGGCGTGTCGCGGCGATAGAGGATGGAGACGGGAACGGTCTCCCCGTCGGGTGCCGGCGCATAGACGCGGCGCGTGACGTAGTCGGCCGGGTTGTGGCCGCTGGGGACCTCCTGGCGCTTGCGCAGGGTGCGCGCGCGGCTCTCCATGTCGTAGTCGTAGGTCTCGGCCGGCGTCGTCATCGACGAGTAGACGAAGCGCAGCGTCGTGGTGTCGAACTCGTAGCCGGGCGACATGCCGAGCGCGTAGGCTTCCTCCGGAAACGCAATTGAGTGCTCGGCGCCGTCCGCCAGCGTGCGGATGATGATGCGCGGCAGGCCGTCCTCGCGCTCGAGCCGGGCCATGTGGCCGCGAAAGAGAACGGTATCGAGGATGAGCCGGCCGGGGCGATGGGCGATCAGCTCACGCCAGTTCTTCATGGCGGGAGCGTTTAGCGGCGCTTCGCAAATGCGGAAATCCTCCGCGCCCGCCGAGTTGGTGGTGATGATCAGCCGGTCGCCGTGGTGCTCGACCGAGTATTCGTGCCCGTGCTGGCGCGGCTCGACGATGCGCGGGGCAGCCGTCGGCGCGTCGGCATCGACCAGGTAGACCTCGCTCGTCTGGTGGTCGTGGGCGTCGATCAAGATGAACTTCGAGGACTGCGTCGAGCCCAACGCCACGTAGAAGCCGATGTCCTTCTCCGCGTAGACGAGCACGTCTTCGCTGACCGGCGTGCCGACGACATGGCGATAGACGTGCAGGGGACGGTGGTGCTCGTCGAGCCGCACGTAGAACAGGGTCCGGCTGTCGTTCGCCCACACGAGACCGCCGCGCGTGTCGAGGATCGCATCGGGCAGATCTTGGCCGGTGCGCGGGTCGCGGATGCGGATGGTGTAGAGCTCGGAGCCGCGGTCGTCGCTCGCGTAGGCCAGCAGCGCGTGATCGGGGCTGTGGTGGAAGCTGCCGAGGTCCCAGTAGCGCTTTTCCTTGGCCTCGACGTTGCCGTCGAGGAGGACGGTCTCGGCCCCGCCGTCGAGCGACTTGCGGCAGAGCAGGGGATACTGTCCGCCGGCGACGAAGCTCGAGTAATAAGCGTAGGGGCCGTCGGGTGCCGGCACCGTCGCATCGTTCTCCTTGAGCCGGCCCTTCATCTCGGTAAACAGGTCGCCTTGCAGCAGGTTGGTGTCGGCAAGCTGCGCCTCGCAGTAGGCGTTCTCGGCATCGAGGTAGGCGCGGATCTCGGGCGCGAGCTTGCCCGGGTCGCGCATCACGTCCTGCCAGTTGTCGTCGCGCAGCCAGGCGTAATCGTCGACGAGCTCGATGCCGTGCCAGGACGCGGCGCGCGGCCGGCGGGGCGCGATCGGCGGCTTGGCGAGCGCATGTCGATGGGCTGGGCCGTGCATTCTACTCTCCACGCTTGGGCGGTGAGGGGAGGGAAACGCCGCGCCGGCGTCTTGGTCATTTGGGTATCGCAGGGGGCGCTGCCAGATGCGTTTCGCGGAGGCGGCTGGTCAATCAGATTGCCCGTGACATGTGTTGTCAACCATAGGCACAGGCAACTCGGGCACACCGTTTTGGCGATGCAATGCGGGCTCCCAGTCTTGAGCTATGCGGGTCGCGCAAAGCGCGCTTGCCCAGCAGATTTGCCGCAATGAACGCCAGGCAAACCAACAGCCACGACGGCAGATCGGGCGGACTTTTCGTCAGGCTGGCGTAGGTGAACACGAGTCAATCGGGTTCTGGCGAATTTCGTCTTTGCACATATGGTTGTGTCGAAATGTCGGGCAAGTGACGGGTGGACTGAATGATGTTTTGATTAGGCTTACCAAGTGTACGCTGCGGCGTTGTTGTTGACTTTACTTTGAGGCGGTGCGACAGAAAGGTCCGCAACGATATTCGGAACCAAGATCGCCAATGAGATCAAATACCGGCTAAGTCGAAATCGGCCGCGGTCTCGCAGACGCTTGGTTTAGATTTGACAATGCGGTGCGTCGCCTTGTGCTTCAGCGCTCGCGCCTTTCGAGGGAGGGAAGCCGAAGTGGAAGAACCGACACCACCAGAGCTCGTCGAGTTGACGGCCAAAATCGTCTCCGCCTACGTGAGCAACAACACGGTCGTTGCCACCGATCTGCCGCACCTCATCAGTGAAACCCATGCCGCTTTGAGCCGGGCGACTGGAAATTCGGCCCCGGTCGAGCGCGAAGAGCAGAAACCGAAAGTGCCGGTCAAGAAATCGGTGATGCCGGACCACATCGTTTGTCTCGAGGACGGCAAGAAGTTCAAGTCGCTGAAGCGGCACTTGCGCACGCATTACAACCTGTCGCCGGAGGAGTACCGGGAGAAGTGGGGCCTGCCCCACGACTATCCGATGGTGGCTCCCAACTACGCACGCGCGCGCTCCGACCTCGCCAAGAAGATGGGCCTCGGGACGCGGCGCGAGAAATAGGACGCGCGGCAAGCCGCTTCCCGTCAATCTTCCGTTAACCGATGATGCGCGCGGGCGCTCGGCCCGCCTTCTCTCGCCTCCTTGAGCACGCCGCAACTTCCGCCCGATACGCGCGCAAGAGCTGGGCGTGGCGCGCGAGGTCATAGGTCCAATGGCCACTTAAGCCGCGCTGACGCTCGGCGCGCAACGCACGCCTGAGGCGCGCGAGCAGCCGAGTGTGCTCGGCCTCGCTTGGCGTCGCGAGCTCCCACTCCCACAGCGGCAAAAGCTTGGGCAGGTCGCGCCCCCGCTCGTAGCCGGCAAACTCGGCGAGCATTGGCGGCGTGTCAGGCGGGGAAGCAACGCGACTGCCGCGGCTGCCGGCGCCCCGGGACTGCGACATGGCAAGCGCTCCGGCTGCTGTTGAGCCCGGCAGTCTCGCATCGCCTCCTTCCACGCGGATAAGCCGCGCTCTCGCGACCCGCCGCCGCGCGCAATCGCGTCGCCCAGACTTATCCCCCTCGTTCACTCCCGGACTAGTTTGGAAATCAGAATTCAGCACATCGGCGTATGATGCGTTCGAAGGACCGTTCGACCCGAGCCGTTAACGCCCTATTCGGATTTTCGACGATGCTGCAGATCGAAGACCGCACCCATCGCGCCGCGCGCTCCTCCCACCGCAAGCTCCCCCTCGCAGCACGCGACGACGACCGCGGCATTCACGCCCCTCGCGAGGCCATCGAGCAGGCCGTGGTGCAGGTGTTCGGCGTCGGCCAGGAGGATTTGCGGCGCATCACGCGGGGGCGCGCCAAGGTCGCCCTTGCCCGCCAGGTTGCCATGTATCTCGCCCACGTCGTGTGCGGGCTGACGCTCACCGACACGGGCCGGTTGTTCGGCCGCGACCGGACGACGGTTGCGCACGCCTGCGGCGTGATCGAGGACCGCCGCGACGACCCGCTGTTTGACCGCGCGCTCGACCTGCTCGGGTGGGTGGTGCCGGCGATCACCACGCGTTTCCCACCCAAACCGCACCTCTCCTCCTGAGACGGCCGTCTATGCCTTCCGCGACCCCGAAGCCCGCGGCGGCCGCGCCGCGCAACAATGTCAGCGTCAATCCCGCCGAAAGCCCGCTTGCGTGGCTGCGGCGGCGCAAGGACCGCGACGGCGAGGCGATGATTTCGCAGGCGCAGTTCGATGCCGGCGAGCGGCTGCGCGCCGACTTCTGGTTCGCGCAGATGACGCCGCGGGTCACCGTGAACTGGTCGGCGATGGCGCCGACGCAGCGCCGCCGCCGGGACGGCATGACGACGCGGGCGGACGGCGATCTGCAGGAGAACATCGCGGCGAGCCGCGAGCGCGTGCGCCGCGCCCTTGCCGCGGTCGGACCGGAGCTCGCCGGGGTGCTGATCGACGTGTGCTGTCATCTCAAGGGGCTCGAGGAAGCCGAGCGCGCGGCGGGCTGGCCGCAGCGCGCCGGCAAGGTGGTGCTGCAGCTGGCGCTGACGCGGCTCGCACGCCACTACGGCATCGGCCCAATGGCCGGCGCGGCGTCCCCGCGTGCGGCGGCCGTGCGTCATTGGGGCAGCGACGACTACCGGCCGCTGTTCGAGCTTCCGGCCGAGTGATCGCGCTCAAGCCGTCGCGCTCGAGGCCATCGCCGCGGCGGCATCGGCCTTGATGCGGGCGACCATCGAGGCGAACCCATTGGAGCGCTGCGGGGTCAGGTGCTCCTTGAGACCGAGCCCCTCGAAAATGGGAATGGCGTCGGTCGCGAGGATCTCGTCGGCGCGCTTGCCGTCGTAGATAGCGAACAGGATCGCGATGAGCCCGCGCACGATATGGGCGTCGCTGTCGCCCTCGAACGTGAGGCGCGGAGCGCCGCCAGAGGGCGCGACGTGCGTCGCGAGCCAAACCTGGCTGGCGCAGCCGCGCACCTTGTTGGCATCGGTGCGCCGGTGCTCGGGCAGCGGAGGCAACGCGCGCCCGAGCTCGATCACATAGCGATAGCGGTCCTCCCACTCGTCGAGGACGGCAAAATCGGAGCGAATTTGCGTGAGCGTGGCCAAAAACGGCTCCATCTCCTTGGCAACGTCGGCATAGCTAACACATAGGTTGCCTGCACGATGGTGCGCAAGGAGCCTAATGGGGGAGCCTGCGGCAGCAGCCTCAGACGCCGCGGCGGCCGCCGTTGCCGCGCCACACCGGCTCGAGGTCCTCTGGCCGCAACGTGTCGATCGCCGGCGAAAGCGCGGACGACGAGGGGGCGGCAAAGCCGCCTTCGGGCTTGGAATACTTCTGCGCCAGCTCGTACGCCATCTGGGCGCCGAACTGCGCCTTGGTCAGGAAGGCCGACCAGATCGCCGCGGCCTGCGCGCAGGTCGGGCCGTTGCGGTCGCAGAAGGTCGCCGTCCAGTGCGCCGCGTTTGCTGCGCGATCGAAGAGGCGCGCCTGCTGCTGCCGGTCAGCCGGCAGCACGGCCACGACGGCGGCGATCAGAATGCCGGTTCGAATGAGGGACATGGGAACGCTCCAACTAGAACCCGTCCGAATTTCATCAAGTTCTGTCTTATCAGGCCGATCTCAAGAAACTGCCTCAGCTCAACGCAAAACTATCCGCCAAATTCTTGCAAATTTTATGCATCGGGCGCGCGCCCTCGGTGCGCGCGCTCGTCAACCGCTCGTAAACGAGGGTTAAGACTTCGTTTACGCGATTGCCTGCACACTTCCCGCCAGTGTGAGCAGCGCGTGAGGGGAATGCCATGCTGCCTGGTCGAGTAAAGCTGCAGTTCGCGGCGTTCTTTCTGCTGAGCGGCGGCCTCGCCGCAAATCTTTTGCTTCTGCAACCTCTGCTGCGCGAGGACAGCGCCGCGCACGCGACTTCGCCAGGCGACACCTGGCTGGCCGACGCACAGATCGCGGGTGTCGGCGATACGGGATCGATCACCCGCACGGACACCCCGCCGCCGGCGGCCAAGTCGAATGCACCAAACGTTATCGAAGCCTTCACCAAGCCGGACGCCAAGACCGCGCTTCCTGCTGATGCAACCGAGGTGACGCGCGCCGTGCAGCGCGAGCTGGGGATCCGCGGCTACGAGACGGGCGGGGCCGACGGCGCGACGAGTCTCATGACGCGCGCTGCCATCATGGGCTTCGAGTACGACCATGCGCTGTCGATGACAGGCCGGCCGAGCCAGCGTCTGCTCAAGGCGATCATCCTGGGCGACGGCACGCGCACGGCCCGCCCCATTGGTTCCAACGGGCAAAGCAGCGAGGCCGCCGACGTCATCCGCTCGGTGCAGACTTCGCTCATCAAAGCCGGCTATCGGCCGGGCCGCGCCACCGGCAAGCTAAGCCCTGAGACCATGCGCGCGATCCGCGCCTTCGAGGCCGATCAGGCGCTGCCCGAGACGGGCCGCATCTCAGGCCCGCTCGTGTCGAGGCTCGCGCGGGTTTCCGGAGACGGAAAGGTCGCAGCTGGCCTTTGAGGCCGAACCTATGGCGCCTTGCGCCTTGCAAGGCGCTTGCCCAGACCTAAAGTGCGAGCGCCATGCGTCTCCGAACCGAATTCTGGGTGAAGGGCTACCTTCGCCGTTGCGCCATCGAGGGCGCCTCTGCAGTCGTCGTGCGTCATGGAGACGACGACGCCGGCGCGATCTTCATCAAGATCAACCGGCTCAACGGCACCTGCCTAGTGTTCGGCCCGGCGCCAGCCGGCTTCGCAGGGGCAGAGAGCGACCGCCGCTGGGTTGCCTGTCTTGCTCGTGAAGGCGTGCCCGAGGCGGCGGCCGATTCCTTTCTCACGCGCGAATCCAGATTCGATTCCGATCTATGGGTTGTCGAGGTCGAGGACCGCGCCGGCCGGCACTTCCTTGATGACCAGTTCGATCCCTCGAGTGTGTGATCAGCGCCTCAGCCTCGCGCGAACGCTGCGCACCCTTAAGTTTCTGTTAACGATCGGAATCGCCAAATTGTAAGCTGTGATTCGAGCCGTCGGATCGATATCTCGCTCGGACGGCGATCGGGGGACGCCATGTCACGGGGGAGCGCATGGCTACGATACTCACGTTCCGTAAAGTGGAGTGGCGACGGCAGAGCGGCGACACAGCGGGGGCGGTGTCGTGCGAGGTCATCATCTTTCCCGGCATCCGCTACGAGCGCTGGAACGAGGTAGGGGACGACGAGCCGCAGGCGGCATCCGTCACCAAGACACCGTCCGCGCGCCAGCGGCGCGACGTGCTCGAGCTCGCCGAGTAGCTCCGAAGACGAGCGGCTCTCGACCGCTAGAAATGCGTGGCCGAGCAGCGCGCCGCGCTCAAGCTCGCTTCGCTATCGCGCTGATAGGAGAAGCCGCGGTCGGGAGCGCGGATGACCACGATCCCGTGCTTTGCGGCAAGCGCAAGGGGCGGATCGGCACCGCGCTCAACGCCGCGCGCTTCCGGCGTCACTCCCAGAAAATGCTCCTCCGAAGGGACGAGTGCGAGCGTGATCGGCGTGGTGCGCCCGGGCGTCGAAGCCGACGCGTAGATGTTGTCGCCTTGCGGCGACATCACCGCGAGCATCCATCCGGGATCCGGCGGCAGCGTCGCCGTCACCGTTACCGGTCCGGCCGAGGTGTCGAAGCGGCACAAGGCATAGCGCGCATCAGGCGACAGGAAGGGGAGCGGCTCGGAGCCGGGCGTGATCTCGGACAGCACCCGCATCTTGTTGACGGGCAGCGCCGGTGCCAGCCTGCTGTAGGCGGAATCGGCGGTGAGATACGGCGCGGCGAGCGTCGCGCAGATGTGCAGGATGCCGGCAGCAACCGGAGCAGCGAGGATGAGCTGCCAGTTCGCCTGTCCCAGCCTGTCGCGCAATGTCATCGGCATTGGATGCGCCGTATCACTGGGAGGGGCTTCGGGGCAGCGCCCGACTTTACGAGCACGGGCGCGGTTGCATCGATGGTCGTCAGCGTGAGCGCAAGACGCCCGGCGCCGCCGGTCGGCAGCCAGTTGCCGGGCCGCGCATCGCGCGCGAGCGTCACCACGAAAGTGCCGTCGGGGCGTATCGCGATGGTCTGGCTCGTGAACGCGTAGCGCTGGGCCGGGTTGGCGATGAGCTCGCCTCGGTCGTTGAATACGGTGATGCTCCACCAGTTGGTGCCGGGCTCGCGCCCCTCCACCGAATAGTCGCAGGAGGAGTGCAGGCGGCGGCCATCGCTGTCGGTGTGGGCGACGTAGGTGAGCAGGTTCTCGGCGCTGAGCTGCAGCGATCCGAGCCGCGTGAAGTGCGCGCGGGTGTAGGGGTCGGCGTCGGCGCGGCCGCCCGAGGTCCACCCGATCCAAGGGCCTTGCCGAATGGTCGTGAGCGGCGTGCCGACGTCGATCATGTACCAACTCGTGCCGAGCCCCAAAATCAGCACGGCACCGATGAAGGCCGCCCAGTCGCCGAGGATGCTGAAGACAATAGCAATCCGCTTCTGCACCTTGTGCAGAACGACATGCACGGGTGTGAGAGCGCTATGGGACAGCACGGCGGAGCGTCTCGCCAGGGGCCGGCTGCACGGCGCCCACTGTATCTGTGCGCGGTAGCGCCGGGCCCGGCGGCGTACCATCGGCGCGCTTGGCAGGCGCTGGGCTCGGTGCGACGCTGGGCACGGCCGGCGGCTTCGCGCCGGGAAGCTTCGGCGTTACGGGCTCGGGCGCGGGCTCAGCCATGCCGGCGGCCTTGCGCAGGGACTCCGCTAGCCGCTTCAGGGTTTCGCGGGTGGGATCGGGCATGAGGCTCGATTTGGCTTGCGGCGTCTCGCCAGGCGCTGCCGGTGCCGGTCCCTCGGTCCTCATCGCCGCGACACGCTGTTGCTCGGCGACCTGCACCGGATGCGGCTGGAGGCCGGGGATCGTCGGGATGTTCATGTCGGTGTGAATGACGGACATGAAGGAGTGCCACACGGGGGCCGCGAAATGACCGCCCGTGGTGCCGGAAGCCATGGGGCGGTTATCGTCGTTGCCGAGCCAGACCGCACCGACATACTTGCCGGTGAAGCCGACAAACCAGACGTCCTTCGGCCCGGTGCTGGTGCCCGTCTTGCCGGCGACGTTGGTGAATGGAAGTTGCGCCGCCGTTCCGGTGCCGTCGGTGACGACCTTGTTCAGCATCCAGTTCATCTGCTCGACGACCGAGCGCTTGATGACCTGCGGGGCCTCGGGCTCATCGCGGTCGCGGCTGTAGACGAGGTCGCCCTTGGATGAGACGAGGTCGAGGATCGCGTAGGGCTTGGCGAGCTTGCCGCCGTTGGCGAGCGTGGCAACGCCGCCCGCGTGCTCGAGCGGGCTGATGCCGTAGTCGCCGATCGCCATCGTGCAGGTGGGGCGGATGCCGGTGATGCCGAGCCGCCGCGTCATCTCGATGACCTTGTCGCGCCCGACCGCGAAGGACAGCTCAACAGCCACGGTGTTGAGCGATTTGGCGAGAGCCTCCCAAAGCGGCAAGCTTCCTCCGCCACCTCCGCCACCTCCGTAGTTCGACACGTACCTGCCGGCGCACGGGCGCGCCGCATCGCGCACCATTGTGGTCGGTTTGTAGCCGTTCTCCAGCGCGGTCGTGTAGACGTAGACCTTGAATGAGGAGCCGGGCTGGCGCTTGGCGTGCGTGGCGCGATTGAACTGGCTCTCGCCGTAGTCCGGGCCGCCGGTCAGCGCCTTGACCGCGCCGTCGGTCTCCATGAGCACGATGGCGCCGCTGGTGATGCGGCTGCCACGGTATTGTTTCAGCGCGGTGGTCAGTGCTTCGTCCGTCGCCTTCTGCATGTTGAGGTCGATGGTGGTGCGCGCGGTCAGCACGTACTGGCCGCGCCCGGCCGCGATGCGCTGCACCTCCTCGAAGGCCCAGTCGAGGAACCAGTCGGGGCTGTTGGGGTTGCGGTTCTCGACGATCTTAGCCGGGTTGACGCGCGCGTTGTGCACCTGGCCGGAAGTGTAGAAGCCGGCTTCGACGAGATTGTTCAGCACGTCGTTGGTGCGGGCGCGCGAAGCGGGCAGGTTGACGTGGGGCGCAAACTTGGTGGGTGCTTTGAACAGACCGGCGAGCAGCGCCGACTCGGCGAGGTTGATCTGGCGCACCGACTTGCCGAAGTAGTACTGCGACGCTGCCTCCACGCCGAAGGCGCCGCCTCCCATGTAGGCGCGGTCGAAGTAGAGCTTCAGGATATCGCGCTTGGAGAAGCGGCTCTCGAGCAAGAGCGCGAGGAACGCCTCCTTGATCTTGCGCTGCATGGAGCGCTCCGACGACAGGAAGAGGTTCTTCGCCACCTGCTGGGTGATGGAGGATCCGCCTTGGACGACCTCGTTCGCCTGCAGGTTGGTGAAGAGGGCGCGCGCGGTGCCGATGACGTCGATGCCCCAGTGCTCGAAGAAGCGGCGGTCCTCGGTGGCGAGCGTCGCCTTGATGAGGCTGTCGGGGATCTCATCCAGCGGCACGCTATCGTTGTGCAGGATGCCGCGCTTGCCGATCTCGTTGCCGTTCTGGTCGAGGAACTTGACCGCGTACTGGCCGGTCAAGAACTTGCCCTCGTCGAACTCGCGCAGGGCGGGAATGGCGAGCGCGAACATGACGACGAGCCCGCCCATGCCGAGCGTCAGCCCCTCCGACAGGAACTCGTTGGCGAGGCGCTTCCAGCCGGTGAGCTTGAAGCGGGCGAAATAGCTGGTGCCGGCGTTCCAATAGTCGCGCATCGCCGCCCACGTCTCGGCGAGCGTCGAGTCGATCCTGGAATCAAGGCCGAGCCAGTTGATCAGCCGTTCCCGGCGGCCTTGCTTGAAGAACCAATCCTGCACTGCTTGGCGTCCCGAAATCTCAGGGGCTGGCGGCGGTTGCGGCCTTGAGCCGGCCGGCGAAGCGGCGACTCAAAGCCCGGTTGCGAGGTCTCGGCTCCTTATACCTTGGGCCTGATGGAGATGTTAAGGCGCAGAGTCCGCTGGCGGCAGGCTGGGCCAAAAAATCGACGCGGGAGCGATGCTTCTTGTCGGCTAGGAGCTGGGCTTAACGTCTTACGATCGGAAAGACCTCGTCATCGGGCTTCTGAACAAGAAAGCGTGGCCGGCTCTCTATGGGAGGCCTTCGGCAGGGAGGAGCAACCTATGAGTCATGTGCGGGTCCTCGTGGGTACACGTAAGGGCGCGTTCGTTCTGAGCGCAGACGGCGCGCGCAAGGCATGGACGGTCGATGGCCCCCACTTCCCGGGCTGGGAGATCTACCACGTCAAAGGCTCGCCGGCGGACCCGGATCGCGTTTATGCGTCCCAATCGAGCGGTTGGTTCGGACAGCAGATTCAATGCTCCAAGGACGGCGGCAAATCCTGGGCGCCTGTCGGGAATAGGTTCACCTACGAGGGAGAGGCCGGCACGCACCAGTGGTATGACGGGACCCCACACCCCTGGGAGTTCAAGCGCGTCTGGCATCTCGAGCCGTCGCTCACGGACGCGGATACGGTGTATGCGGGTGTCGAGGATGCCGCCCTCTTTCGCACCGTCGACGGCGGGCAGACGTGGACGGAGCTTGCGGGCCTGCGAGGTCAAGGATCGGGGCCGCGATGGCAGCCCGGAGCAGGCGGCATGTGCCTTCACACCATTCTCCTTGATCCGTCCGATCCGAACCGAATCTTTATCGCCATTTCGGCCGCGGGCGCATTTCGAACGGAAGATGGCGGCAAGACGTGGCGCCCCATAAATCGCGGGCTTCGCTCGGAGTACATTCCCGACCCGACCGCCGAGGTCGGCCATTGCGTGCACCGTATCGCCATGCACCCGTCGCGCCCCAACGTGCTGTTCATGCAGAAGCATTGGGATGTCATGCGCAGTGACGACGCCGGTGATACGTGGCGCGAGGTGAGCGGCAACCTGCCGACAGACTTCGGCTTCGTGATTGACGTGCATGCGCACGAGCCGGAGACGATCTATGTCGTCCCCATCAAGAGCGATGCCGAGCACTATCCGCTCGACGGAAAGCTGCGCGTTTACCGCAGCCGCAGCGGGGGCAACGAGTGGGAGGCGCTCACCAACGGGCTGCCGGAAGAGAATTGCTACGTGAACGTGCTGCGCGACGCGATGGCCGTCGACAAGCTCGATGATTGTGGCGTCTATTTCGGCACGACGGGCGGCCAAGTGTACGCGTCGAGCGATGCCGGCGACAGCTGGACCCCCATCGTCCGTGATCTGCCGGCGGTGTTGTCCGTGGAGGTGCAGACGCTCCCATGATCCGCGTCATCCTCCCATCGCATCTGCGGATGCATGCCGACATCAACGGCGAGGTTAGGCTCGCGGTCGAGGGTGTGGCGACGCAGCGCTCCGTCCTCGATGCGCTCGAAGCCCATTATCCGGTGCTGCGCGGGACCATTCGCGATTACGCTACTGAGCGCCGCCGGGCGTTCTTGCGCTTCTTTGCTTGCCAACGCGACCTTTCCTTGGAAGCGCCCGATAAGCCCCTCCCCGAGGCGGTCGCGAGCGGGGCGCAGCCGTTTCTCATCGTGGCGGCCATTGCGGGCGGCTAGCGGCTCCAATACTTATCCTCGGTATCTGATTGAGTGATATGATCTCAGGTTTTCCGTATTGGCAAAGTATAACTGCAGAAAAATTACAGTATCTACAAATATTGCTGTTGACAGCGTGACGCTCATCCGCTAGGTATTCTGTATAAGGCGACAGTTGCGCCGGGCGGCCACCTCAGGCTCGGCGGTCCTCCCTCCCGACAATCCGAAGTCCCCCGACGCTGGCCATGGCGCTCGACGACGCAGCTGTGGCGGAGATCGGGCGTCTCTACCGCGAGGATAAGCTCACGCTCGCCGCGATCGGCCGCCCCTACGGCCTCTCGCCGGCCGCGATTTCGCAACTCGCGCGGCGGCAGGGATGGCCGATGCGCCGGGCTGCGCGGGACACCGTCGCGCTGGACCGCGCGGCGCGCGCACGGCTCGCTGCCAAGCTGTGCAAATCGATCACCAAGAAGCTCCAACAGATGGAGAAGGGAATGAAGAGCGGCGAGCTCGGCTCCGCCGACTTCGAGCGCGACGCCAAGGCGGTCGCCTCGATGATCGGCGGCATGGAGAAAGTTGCGGCGACGGTCCCGGATGCAGACGAGGAGCGACAGCCCAAATCCGCTTCCGCCGGCGCAAGCGAGGCCCCTGGTGCCAGCGAGGCGGAGCGCCTTCACCGAGAGATTATCGAGCGCTTTGAGCGCATCCAGCGCCGCCGGAACGCTGAAGCGGGATCTCAGTGACTTCAGCGAAGCCGAGCTCGCGGCGATCCTCGCCGACTGGCCCTTGTGGGCGCGCGACGACCAGCTTCCGCCGGCCGCCACGCGGCGCGGCGAACCCTGGCGCGTGTGGCTCGTCATGGGCGGGCGCGGCGCGGGCAAGACGCGCGCTGGCGCCGAATGGGTGCGCGCCAAGGCGCTGGGGCTCGAACCCTTGGGAGAGGTGGCCGCGGGCCGCGTCGCGCTCGTCGGCGAGACCATGGCTGAGGTCCGCCGCGTCATGATCGAGGGCGTGTCGGGCTTGCTCAATGTGCACGGGGCGCTCGAGCGCCCGCGCTTTGAGCCTTCGAAGTCGCAGTTGGTGTGGGCCTCGGGCGCGATCGCGCAAATGTTCTCGGCCGAAAACCCCGAGGCCTTGCGCGGGCCGCAGTTCGACGCCGCCTGGTGCGACGAGATCGCCAAATGGCGCCGCCCGCAGCGGGCCTGGGACATGCTGCAGTTCGCGCTGCGGCTCGGGCGCCGCCCGCAAATGGTCGTGACCACGACGCCGCGGCCGATACCGTTGTTGAAGAAGCTGATCGCGGATGCGGCGACCGTCACCACGCGCGCTGCGACCGCGAACAACGCAGAGAACCTGGCGCCGACGTTCATCGCCGAGATGACGCGGCGCTACGCCGGCACCGCGCTCGGCCGCCAGGAATTGCTGGGCGAGCTCGTCGACGACACGTCGGGCGCGCTGTGGCGGCGCGACTGGATCGAGGCGCACCGGGTCGCAAGCGCTCCCGAGCTTGCGGCGATCGTCGTCGCCGTCGATCCGCCGGTGACGGCGACGGCGCGCTCGGACGCGTGCGGCATCGTCGTCGCCGGGCTCGGCCCCGACGGGCGCGTCTACGTGCTCGACGACCGCACGCTGCAGGGCCGCGAGCCGGTGGTGTGGGCGCGCGCGGCCATCGCGGCCTATCGCGACCACCTCGCCGACCGCGTGGTGGCCGAGGTCAACCAGGGCGGCGACCTCGTCGTCACGCTTCTACGCCAGATCGATCCCTCCGTCGCCGTGCGCACGGTGCGCGCGACGCGCGGCAAGTGGCTCAGGGCGGAGCCGGTCGCGGCGCTCTACGCAGAGGGGCGCGTCGCGCATGTCGGCACGTTGGCGGCGCTCGAGGACCAGATGTGCGCGTTTGGCGCCGATGGGCGCGTCGAGCGACGCAGCCCCGACCGGCTCGATGCGCTCGTGTGGGCGTTGACGGATTTGGTGATCGGAGCCTCGGCCCGCGCGAGCGTGCGGATGCTGTGATGGATGTTCGATCCCCCCACCTGACGCGCCGACTGTTCGAGCTGACGCTCGATCGCCGCCGCGTTTTCCTCCCCCGCAAGGGGGGGAAGTGAAGCACCGCCGCTCCCCATTTTTCCCTCCGTCCCCCTTTGAGGAGGAGGGTCGGGGTGGGGGTGCACCTTCAAAGTCAAAGGGACACTCATGTCGCGCATGCTCGATGCGATGAGCCGGCTGTTGCCCCGGCGTGCGCCTCAGGCCGATGCCAAGGCGAGCGCCGTCGGTGCGCTCATCGCGTGGGACACACCGGGGCAGCCGGTGTGGAGCCCGCGCGACTACGCCGCCTTCGCGCGCGAAGGCTTCATGCAGAACGCCATCGTCTACCGTTGCGTGCGCATGATCTGTGAAGCCGCGGCCTCGGTTCCCCTCTTGCTCTACGAGGGTGCGGAGGAGGTCGAAGAGCACGCGCTTCTCGATCTCATCGCGCAGCCCTCGCCCGACCACACGAGCGCCGATTTCCTCGAGAGCTGGTACGGGTTCCTGCTCGTCGCCGGCAATGCCTACGTGGAGGCGGTCGCGCTCGGCGGGCGGCTGCGCGAGCTGCACGTGCTTCGCCCCGACCGCATGAAAGTGGTCCCAGGGCCAGACGGCTGGCCGGAGGCCTATGAGTACACCGCCTGCGGCTCGTCCGTGCGCTTCGAGACGGAGCCGGTCGCCGGCGTGCGCCCGATCCTGCACGTGCGCCTGTTCCACCCCGTCAACGACCACTACGGCATGAGCCCGATCGAGGCGGCGGCCTCCTCGATCGACCTGCACAACGCGGCGTCGGCCTGGAACAAGGCACTGCTCGACAACGCCGCGCGGCCGTCGGGCGCGCTCGTCTATGCGGGCAAGAACGGGGTGATGACGGGCGAGCAGTTCCGGCGGCTCAAGGGCGAGCTCGAGCTCTCCTTCCAGGGCGCGAAGAACGCCGTGCGGCCGCTGCTGCTGGAGGGTGGCCTCGACTGGAAGCCGCTGTCGCTGTCGCCCAAGGACATGGATTTCGTGGAGGCCAAGCACGCAGCCGCGCGCGAGATCGCGCTGGCGCTGGGCGTGCCGCCGATGCTGCTCGGCATCCCCGGCGACAACACCTATTCCAACTACCAGGAGGCGCAGCGGGCGTTCTGGCGCGCGACCGTGCTGCCGCTGATCGGGCGCATGACGAAGGCGTTCTCGGCCTGGCTCGCGCCGGCGTGGGGCGGCTTACTACCGCAGGAGTTCCGCGATCACCATCTGGCCCTTGCCGCAACGACCGGCTCGGGTCAAAACTTCAGCTCACGACTCTCC
>Ga0187819_10000772_pt1 | contig 16094 bp, 23 predicted proteins | sample NC_wetland_sal_i_15_FD_132411 | JGI IMG/M metagenome (GOLD analysis project Ga0187819, IMG submission 132411) | Wetland sediment microbial communities from Neuse River Estuary, North Carolina, USA - SO4_4 | ecosystem: Environmental > Aquatic > Freshwater > Wetlands > Sediment | place: USA...
CGTTCATGCTGGAGGTTCAAGCGCGGGGATGGATGCTAGTGGCGGATAATCCCATCGTCGCGAAAATGTCCGAGCAGCGAGGCATGACTAGAGTAGAATCGCCAGTGTACGTGGCGAGGTAGGAGGACAGCATGGGCGGATTCCTCGGGATTGGCGGCAAGAACTCCCAGCAGCAGAATCAGGCTATCGGGAACCTGAATAATCTTTTTAACTTTGGGATCAATCAGGGGAAGGCATCCACCGCCGCAGGGAACCAGTCGCTCGGGCAGGCGGGGGGATACTTCTCCAATCTGCTGAGCGGGAACCGTCCCGCGATGCTGCAAGCGGTCGCGCCGGAAACGAACGTCGCGCAGAGCCAGGCGGACGCAGCGCGCAGGCAGCAGGCGACCATGGGCACGGCGCGGGGTGGAGGGACCTCGGGAGCGAATCAGCAGCAGAAGGAAAGTTTGATGTCGCAGATCAATAATTTGCTGTTCGGCGTGAGGCCAGCGGCGGCGAAGGAGACGGCGGACATCGGGAAAACGCAACTGGAGGCGGGCATACAGTCGTTGAGTACCGCTGGAACTGCTACCGCACAAGCCGGGGACATTGCCACGCAGGCGAGACAGCAGGCAGGCTCGCAGTTCCAGCAGGTCATCAAGGACATTTTCGGCTGGGGATAAACCATGGCTGACGGCCAAACACAAACGATGACGCCTCCACCCGATCCGGGGAATCAAGTCCCGGACGTGAAGCGCACGGGAGCGGAGAAGGTTGGGGGATTTCTCGGCGCGATTTCCAAGGGCGGGGCGCTTGGATCCATCTCGGACGCCTTGGAGCGTCACCACCAGAAGCGGCTCGCCGAAGCGAAGATGTACCATGACGTGATGGTGGAGAAGATTTCACATCCGGCGTACGCGGACGAGAAGAATCCCGAGCACCAGAAAGTCGTGGACGCCTACAACGCTGCGAAGCAGGCGTACATGAAATCCGCCGGCGTGGACAAGGAAACCAAGCAGCAAATTCAGCAGCGGACGGCGATCGCCGAGCATCATGTCGCCTCGCAGGTTCCTCCCCCACCTGAACCGGGAGCGCAACAGCCGACTACAGCGCCTTCCACCCAATCCGCTGCCCCGGCACCCCAACCGAATGCTGCGCTCCCCCCGCCTCCGAAGCCAGACCTCGTGGATATTGTGGCGAGAGTACCCGCAGAGCGGCAGGCGATGGAAGATAAACGGGCGATGGAGCAGTACAAGCAGAAAGTGGACATTGACACAGCATCGAAAATTGCGGAAGCACAAGCGAAGGGCGGAGACATCAAGACTACCGATGAGCAATGGCTAAAATCATTCAAGGATGAACATGGGAGAGAACCCTCCACGACTGAGATCGAGGCGCATCAAGTCGGCAAGACGGAGAAGCCGATCGACGCGGAAGTGCTACGCGGAATCAAGATGGCCGAAGATGGGGATTTGAACGGCGCGCAGAAGATATTCGCTGCTGTACAGCAGGGCGCAGGCGCAAAGAAAGGACCGGGGAATACGGGTACGAGTCTCATGGCGGTCGTGAATCGTGCGAATGGAGGAGACGCGCAGGCGCAGAAGGATCTCAAGACGTACATGGACATGCAGAAAGAACTATCCGTGTCACGAGGACAAGGATATGGAATGGGCCGTGCGATGTACCAGATCGGCGCGTATGTGGATCCAAACACGCAACAAGTAATTGCGCTATCGAATTACGACGCAATTCAAAGGATTCGCGCGGGAGAGAACATCGTGCCGTCCGGGAGGTTGCCTGCGAGCATGATTGCAGGCGCGCAGCGGCTTGTGAAGGAATCCGGCCCGGCGATCAAGGAAGTGCGAGACAATCTCAAGGCTTACGACAATCCGGGAGATCGTGCGATCTTCGCGAGGGTAATGACGGCGGCGGGAAAGCCTGCGTATGGAGATGAGTCTCGATGGCTCGGGAATATATTGAATCAAACTGCAACGGAGAATCTGTCCCCGGAAGGGAAAAATCTAGTCGTGCGGCTGGCGCGGCTGAATGAGACAATTGGGACGTTGCGACAGACATTGGGCAGTCCCGCAACGGATCGCTCAATGGCTCTCATGTTGGGACTATTGCCGGGACCATCCACGCCGGACTCGAAGATGGCTGGGGATATGATCGACCAGCTTGAGCAGAATGTCACGAACGCGGTGGAGATACCTGCACTGACAGGAGTGGCGAAACCAAAGATTGCGCCGCCGCCGAAGCCATCCGCAAGACAGAGTGATCCACTAGGGATCAGGTGATTTGTGGCTTCCCCGTATAGCGCACTCGCGTCCAAGGTCCGGGCGAAGTTCCCCGGAGCGTATGATGATTTGTCCGATGATGACTTGGGGAAAAAGGTCATCGCGAAGCATCCTGAGTATCAGGATATGGTCAAGCCTGTCGCCCCCCTGCCGAATATAAAGGTACAGACTACCCGAGAGGCAGATGCATCACGCTTTCAGGCAGCTACCGGAGGGAAACCTCCACTTGCGTCTCCTGTGCTTCCATACGGGGCGGCGTTCACATCTGTGCCACGTATGGCCGCAGCGACAGCGGGAAGTTTTGGTGGCGCGAAGGCTGGAGAGTACGCCGGAAAGTTTTTCAATCTCTCTCCACGCGAAACACAATGGCTGAGTGACATCACAAGCTTTCTAGCTGGAGGTGCAGCCACAAAGGGTGCGGGAGCGATGGAGGAAGGGTTCAAGGGTGCCACGATTGAAGCGCCTGAGAAGATCAATCTTCCTGGTGGGTTCAAGATCAACCGCAATGTCCCTCCACCGCCTCCCACTCCCGAGGAAGCCGCCTACACGAAGGCCAAGACCATCACCGAGGCGCAGGAAGCCGCGCAGGCGGAGAATGTGAAACGTGGCACGCAAGCAGCTAGGGCGAAGGAGCGCGCCTATACGAAAGAAGCCGAGGACCGTATGGCGATCCAGCGACGGTACGATGAGGCGCAGGAGGCAAGGGTTCAGGCGGAGAAGGAAGCCAAGAACAACGAGATTAAGAATCGGGACGCATTCGAGAAGGAGATGCGCGAGTACGAAACGACCCGGCAGAAGGATTTGACGGCGGCGGAGAAGTTGAAAGAGCAACATGCGCAGGCGCTCATGCGGAGGGGCAAGGAGCAGGCCGCGCTGGATAAGGCTGCGGGGCGGGCGCGAGAGGTAGAGACTGCTGCCGAGGCGGAGGTAAGAAAGCTGCCGCCCGAGAGACCGAGAACTTCCGGCGTGCGTCCTACCGCATCCGAAAAGTTTCTCACCAATCTCGTGAAGAAGGATATTTGGTCGCCACAAGACTTGCGAGAGATTCGCGCGCAGCTTGGCGACGACGCAATGCCGAGATTTCGGGAAGCTCCGACTGCGTACCGAGCGCGGATATTGGGGCTCATTCGCGCTGGGCGCGCAGCGAGGGGCATGAGAGACTTGCCCAGCGGCCAGATTGCTCGCCCGCCAGAGCCATGATCCTCGACGCCGCCTCGCTCACCGTTCTGCAAGCCTGTCCCCGGCGCTTTCTCCTCGAATCGGATTGGATCGCCCTCCGCTGGCGGGCGAAGTCGCTGTTCGACGCCTGCCTCCGCATTCATATCCCCGCGATCACGAACGGGACCGGAGCGGATCGCGCGGCGGCGGACGCGAAGATGCGATTCCTCCAAGCGGCAGCGAATCCTGGCTTGGACCTACCGTATGGTTCCGACTCCTACAAGATCGCCAAGGACTACGCCGTGATGCTCGACACGGTACTGCGGGCGGCGACGAAGTGGAACTTGCCCAAGCTCAAGGACTCCCCGGCGGTGCGCCTCAATTCCGCCGTGGAGTGGCAACCCCTTGCGGGCGTGGACGACAAGGGGGAGCTGCACAGGTTCGTGACCGTGGACAGGTGGACGGAGGAGGATCTCGCGAGGGAGCTACATGGGTGGTATGTGTTCGGGGACGTGGCCGCGACCGGGAAGCCAATGATGATTCATGCGGTGGAGATCGGGCAGATGCGCGGGGGGAGGAGAGCGTCGGCGTGGGCGAGAGGGTGGAAGCATCCCACGATGCCGAATCTGAAGATGCACTTCGCACGGAAGGACGGGAGCACATTCAAAGGGTGGACGCCCGTGTATCTTGCCGACCATGCGGACATGGACCCGGAGGAGTGGGTGGAGCTGATGCATCGGGAAGGCGTCGCGCAGGGACTCGTGCGGCATGTGGGGGTGGAGGTGCCGGCGGACGGGGTACAGCAGGATACTATCCGGCAGATCATGCAGGAGGCGGCGAGGGCGGGCGTTCTGATTTCAGAACGCAGGAGCGCGTCGTGGAGGGCGACGCCAATGTCCCGCGGGGCGTGCGACGGGTTCGTGCCGTGTCCGTGGCAGGGGGCGTGCCACGCCGAGGTTACTGATCCCGCAACTACGGGGTTGTATCAGTTGAAGAGTAAGAGTATGCTGCGGGTGGCGTAGGGGGAGGGAACATGGACGCGAACATTGTCGTGACGCAGTTCACAGCCGGGGCGGTCGCGGTATGGGCGATCCAGCAGCTCAAGAACTCGCCGAAGTTTCCTTGGCTGAAGATCGAGGGACAGAAGTGGCTGAAGCGGGCGAGTAGTATTATCACGGCGATTGGCATCCACACCGGGATCAGCCATGTGTGGGAGCCGGGCACGGTCGCGGGCGCGCATGTGCTCATCATCAACATCCCTCCGCTTGCGGTGATGGCCATGACTGTATGGCATTGGCTCGGACAGTATGTGATTCAGGAGGGATGGTATCAGGTAGCGTACAATAAGCCCGCGGCTCCTGCGCCTGCCTCTGCGCCGAAGCCATGACTCCTGAGGAACATAAAGTATGCGAGCTGGAGAAACAGGTCGCCATACTTGGGCAAGAGGTCAAGGATGCTGACAAGGCACTGGCCCTCGCCAATGATATTCATAGGCTCTGGACTGGATTGATTGTTGCCGTCGTTCTTGGCATCATCGCGGATGGATTGACAATTCTGGTGTTTCTCAGTCGAAAATAATCTTACACCCACTCCCCGCTCGTCATCTGCTGTGCCAGCCGCTTCGCCCGATCTCCCACCTGTCCCGCCCACGCAGAATCCAGCATCTCCGCCGCAGCGGTCGCCCAGTCGCCCTGCGCGACGGCTTGGAGCATCTTCGGGAATCCTTCTAATCCATTGAATCCCATGTTGAAGGCCATGTTGACGAGTACGGCTTGGCGTACGGGGTCGAGAAGCTGGAAGTAGGGTAGGTGGGAGTTTAGCTGGGCAGTGACTCGCTGCACGTCGTTCGTGAGCAGCACGCCTGCCTCGGCGTCGGACAGTCCTACGTTGGTGAGGTTGCGCCCGACGCCGATCGTGAGCTTTCCGGCGGTGTCCATGTAGGGGAATAGCCGTACGCCTTCGTCCCGCCGGAGCTGCTCGTATATATCCATCAGCTTGTCGTAGCGGTAGAAGGAGTGGCCGGAGCCGAGGGCGCGGTCGGAGCCGCCGGCACCTGTAGCTGCGCCGCTCCCTGCGCCTTCAGTTCCGCATTGATCGCTACGAGATCCGCGATCGACACCTGCGCGATTCCGGTCAGTTCCGCTTCATCCGTGGAGATCACCACCGTGTAGCTGACCGTTCCCTGCGGCGAGACGATGCTCTTGATGTCGGTGATGACTCCCTTGATGAGAGGAATGATGATGCTGCCCACCTGGAGCCCGAGCGCGATCTCGCCATTCACGAGTGCTAGTGTCCCTGTCGCCATAGTCGCCTCCTTAGAGCGATAGAATAATCGTCACGCTGGACGTGATTTCGGAAATGAAGGTGTTCACGTTATTCAGGCTGTTGGAATTCTTGATCCCGGTTACGCCCTGCGTATTGAGTTGCTGGAGCGCGGCGGAGATGTTGGACATATAGGTTGCGATCTGCGTTTTCGTCGATGTCGGCCAGCTATTCGGCACAGTTTGAAGGAACACGCTGGCGGCGTTCTCGGTCTGGTCGATCTTGCCGATCAGGGTGAGCGTAGTGACGTACGCCTGCCCGGAGGGGAAGATGGCATTGCCGTTCGCGTCGCTTGTGTTGTGAAGCTGGATCACCGCTTGGCGTAGGGCGGAGTTCGCGGTGGCGATTTTGTTGAGATTCGCGACAGCGGAATCCCAAGACTGGACTTGCGCTTGCGTCACGCCGGGCGGGAGGTTCGTGACGGTGGACTGGCGCGCGGCGCATCCAGCAAGGGACAGAGCAAATATGAGTAGAATGGTAAGTCGCTTCATGTTGCCTCCAGTTGGTGAGAGTGTACACTTATTTCGGTCATGCAGTCCCAAGTTTTTCCGTAGGCCCCCTCCACGTCGATAACAAGCCCGTCCGGGCAGATGGTCGGATGTTTGAGCACGGTCGAGGGAGCGGTCAGCACCGGATAAATCTCCGCAACATGCTCCTCCAGCATACGCTCAGGGAACGCGAATAGAAAACTATCGTGTATATTATTAAATAGTCCATACTTGGCGTCCAGTCCGGCGCGTGCGAGTTCCTTCAGCTTCTCGCGGATGTGCCCGAAGGCGATGTTGGCGAGGCGGTAGGCGACGGCTTCCTCCGCTTGGTCGCCGTGGCCCCACGCCGCGCGCTTGTAGTCCCAGCGGTAGACTTCGTAGAAGCGGCGGGCGTAGCCGAAGGGGGTCGTGAGGACTTGGCGAGAGTGGGCTTCCTGGCGCTGCGATTCTTGGTAGGCGAAGACTTTGGGGAAGAGGGCTTCGGCGACGGATAGAACTTGCTCGGCGGTGTACTGACCGGATTGGATGCCAGTCCCAGCACACACATGGCAATTTCTGAGTCCCCGGACGCCAGCCTCCTTGCCCGTTCCCTTGCAAGCGATGCAAGCTGTCGGAGGAAACGATTCCATGTACCGCTCATATAATCCCTTCGCCCGCAGACCGTTGCCGATCCCGAGTATTCCATGCTTCGCTTGGTCATCTCTCACTCGCTTTCTCTCTGGATCACTCTTCAGCCATTTGAATCTCGCGCGAAGCTGGTCGTCTGTCTCGCCGAATATCTTGAACCCGTCCCAGAGTTTAAGGAAATGCCCCGCGACGAAGGAGTGCATGTCGAGGCGCCCGAGGCGCATGTAGTTCAGGTCTTCGGCGAGGAAGCCGAGGGTGATGATGTGGCAGGACTTGAAGTCCCATTCGGTCAGGATGTTGCCTGGCTTGGCGGCGACCATACGGCGCATTGCCTTAGCAAGTTCTACCGTCGGCTTGAGCTTAGTGAAATTTTGAATGTTAGGATTCCGGCTAGATAATTGCCCAATCGCTGGAGCAAAGGTGAAGGTGGTGTGTACACACCCGTCGGCCTGCGGTACAAAGCCGTCGATGTAGGTGCTTCGCAGCTTGGTGAATCCTCGATACTCAACGACTTTAAGGTAGAAGCTATCTCCTGTTCGGACGGCCAAACGCCTAAGCTCCTTCTCAGCCGTCGTGTCCTTCTGCGAGCCATCTTCATTTTCCTCCTTCGACTTCGGGACCTTGTGTCCCTTGGCCTTCATGTACGCGATCACCTGATCCTTCGAGTTCGGATTGAAATCGTAGACGCGGCACCAGCGGCTCGTCGCGATTGCCACGGGGTCGCCAGAGGCCGCGTCCACGCCCGGCACGTCGAATAATCTTTGTTCGTAGTGGTACCATTCGCCATCGTCTTCATATCCGGGCATGCCCTTGATGAGTGCGTCTCGGCAAGGAATCTCTTCCATCTCCTTCTTAACTTCAGGTGGAATGCCCTTATAGCCCTGCTTGGGATGAATGCGACCGATACGTCCAGCCATGCGGCATATTTCCATGTGGAGAAGCGTCTGCGCGTTCTCAAATTCCTTCCCAAGCGCTAGCCGTGCGGAGTCGTCGATGGGCATACCGCGGTCTTCCATCGCGGCAAGGATCGGGCGGACCCGGTAGACCTGCCCGTAGTATCCGGTCGTGTCGTCTCCCCAGATGCCTTCACGCTTCAGCGTCGCTTCGAGGAAAGTAAACAGCCTAAGAGTAGCGTCAACGTCACAGCAACCATAGAACTCGATATTAGTTCCAGCAAGGTGCTTCCAGGGAAAGGGGAAAGATACGAACTGAGCACAGAATTGTAGGTGAGCAGGAAGATCAGCCTGCCAGTGGTGAAACATTTGCAGAGTGTCATGGATCACTCCTCTAGGAACGAGATCAATTCCTTCGCGCTCACCTGCCGCGCGGAGGACTTTATTGTCGAACGTCCAGACGTTGTGCCCGCATTTCGTATTAGGTGAGTGAAGTAGGGACGCAATCGCTCCCTTGAACTGATGCTCCCATGGGATAGCAATAGCTCCCGCACCTTCAATAGCAAATTGCACAAGTCGGAGGTGAGTGTCAGTAAATCCTTCTCTTGCGTCCTCGTCAAGGGATGCAGATTCTTCTGTCTCAATGTCGTAGCTGAGAGGCAGGCCACTATGGTTGAGGACGTAAGCTGCAAACGCCATTGCCTCATCTGTGGTGGGATGGGTTTGATAGCCGAGTCGGACATGATCCACCTCCGGGTCAATGTTCCACATCCATGCGCGGTCCTTCCCTGCGGCGATCTGGAGGGCGCGGTGGAGGATGCGGGAGAAGATTCCTTGGTGGGAGGCTTTGCCACGGCGGAGGTAGGATGGATGAAAATTCCCAATTACAGGAATCCTCCGCTCGTCGGGAATATATTCATAGCGCCCTGATCCAGTTAGTTCGCCCGTACCGTCGCAGAGGAAACAATGTGGTTGCGGCGTAGGTAAATCCTTGCAGTCGGGACAAGGGCCGTCGGAGCCACCCTTGAAATATTGAGCCTTCCCGCTGCTGAGGGGAAGCACGTATCCTGCGAGATGGCTTATCCCCCGCTGTGAGCCCACCATTCCAGTCAACTCACGCAAGGCAATCCCCCCAAGCGCGACGATGCAACGCGGACGGCGCTCGGCGATCGCGGCGTCGAGGTTCGGGCGGCAATGGTTGATGGCGGCGTACTCCCACGGCGAGTTCTCTAGCCAGTTGTTCTTGGGACGGCAGCGCAGGACGTTTGTGATGCTGAACATCTCGCGGTCAAGTCCCATGCGGCGCAGGCAGCGGTCGAAGATCGCGCCGGCAGGGGCATAGGACCGGAGGGGAGTACACTTGCCGATGTACTTGCCACCGACGTTCGTGCGCGCTTCGAGTTCGCCCGAGGCTTCGGCCACGACGAGGACACCGTTCGCGCCAGTGCCCTCGACGATTGAAAAGTCAGTTCCGTGGAGAAAACATTCGCAGCCTTCGCAGCTTTTGGGCTTAACTCTTTGCATAGCACTTACGTCTCCAATTACGCAGCGAATTGCAACGAGGAGAGCAGATTAAACCCCTACAATATTTGGTCGTCAAGAACCACTCGCCACACTCCAAACAATTCCGCGCAACTGTGCGGATTCTGTCCATGTACTTACGTTGGTAGATGCGACGTTCGGGCCGAAGCCATCGAGGTATTGGGTTTGCAGGATGATGATGTTTAGAATGCTCACTCGCGCTCATAATTGAAAGATTCTCAATCCGATTGTCGGTGTAATCGTGATTGATATGGTGAACATGTTGATCTCTTCGTAGTTTTACTCCATGATACTTCTGATACAATTTACGTGCGGCATGGCGGTACCACCACTCCGTAGATTGATGTGGTCTAGGCTGTCCTCTTTTGGCTTCTCGTGCCTCCCAACCCTTCCCTACTTGTATCTGCACCAGAGCACGAGTCCGACCAAATAGTAGGCCAATTTCTCGCGCGGAATATCCAAGAGCTTTCAGCGCACGCATTGCCTTGCGTTCTCGCTCAGGTATCGGAATTCGTCGTCCGCCAACTTTCTTCATGGGTGCGGTTCCTTGAGGAGCGCCTCTCGCACGTCCCTCATCCTCAGTGAGAACGTCGTCCCTTTGCACGGGCAGCGCAGCCAGCCTTGCGGGAGGACTGCGCCGGGGGCGGGGAGTTCGAGCGGGCGCCCGCAGGTCTGACAGACGAGGACATAGGGAAGCCGGTCGCTCATCGCACGTAGTACCTCTTCAGCTTCCGCAGCTTCGCGAGCTGCTTTGCGTTCACGTTCGGCTCACGGTTCCTGCCCGAAATGAGATTCTTCGCCATGAGGTCCATGAGACGGGCGGAAGGGAAGGGCATGACGTGGACGAAGCGTTCGAGTTCGCGGACGAGGGTGCGGGCTTCGGCGATGCGAGCCGGATTGGTGGATACAGTTTTTGGGGTCATTGCGTGCGCTGTCCCTCCAGCATTCCCTCAATTACACGCTCCGCGTCTGGATTCACGATGCACAGAAAGTCGGGAAGCTGCGTTTCGCTCCCTTCGGTCATCGCGTCGAGAGGGATGGTAACTTCCAGCACAAGTCTCGTCTTCTGTGGCTGACGATTGATGGTAAGAGTAGACGGCTCCTCAATGCGCGCAACACGGATAGGAATGCCCTTCGTGAGCCACCACAGAAGCGAGCCCGGCTTGAGAGTATTGCCAAGGAGGTCTTTCATTGAAATAGCTCCGGGTAGCGCCGACGGAATTCCGCCTTCCCCTTCTCGATGTCCCCGCCGCACTCCCTGATGACGATGGACTCGACCTTCAGCATCAGCACGGGGTCCTTGCGCATGTTGGTGATGGCCTGCTGGCGGGCAGGTTCGGAGACGGGACCCCAGGTAGTGCTTATGACTGGCGGCTGGCGGCGGCGGCGGATTTTGGCGAGGAAGCAGGCGATGAGGCTCATTTACAATACTCCTGCTCCAACGTACGAATGGATTGGATTACAGCACGAACCTCACCGATTCCGGGCTTGCTGGTATGACCAGAAGGGATACCACAGTTCGACCAGACAAGCACTTCGATGGCCTTGAGATTCAATCCACCACGTTGAAGTTTCTGCACCGCCTTGCTAATCTCAAGGATATTCTGTGCGAGCACGGATTTCTCCACAATGGCGATGTCCTCTTGCTCTATCTTCACTCTCGTTTGTTTTTTCATTTCTTCACCTCCGGCGGCGCGGGCTTCTCCTCTGGCTTCGGCGCTGGCGGCGCAGGCGGCGGAGGCTCCGTGAATGCCAGCGTATCTGGGTTGAATCCTACCTCCTTCGGCCAGCCGTTCTCCGTCTTCACCTTGTCGGCTTCCGCGTTCAGGTCGCCGATGGCCTTCTGGAATTTCTGCTGGGGCTCGGAGCAGGCGAGCTGGAGTTCGCGCTGGGCAAGTTGCGCGGCCTGCTGGGCCACTTTGAGTCGGAGACCTTGGACCTCGGTGGGGGAATATTTTGGCTTTTCTTGCCCGAATATACATATCGCCATAATCCCTAAACTGGCGCCGACTACAAACGCTTTGATGCGTTTCATTGTGAATCCTCCTAATCACCACACAAAATTCCGCATATGCTGCTTATGATTCCATAAATGAGGCCAACAATAAGTATCCCAACCATGACTCCACCTACGATACTTACAGTCCATTCCACGATGAGCTTAAACACATGAAATGGGGTTATATCCATGGAATCGTCCTTTCGTCGATCGAGCATTGCGCTGCGAATCTTTCCGCCGAGCCCACGATGCGAAGCCCTTCGAGGGTCCGGCATCGGGACAAGGCCACGTACTCCATTGCGGGCTGGCCGAAGAAGCGGTCGCGAATGTCCACCTGTACGCGGTCTAGGGTAAGAGACTGGGACTTGTGGACCGTCGAGGCATACGCGAGGCGAAGGGGCATGTATTCGATCTGGCCGGTCACGTACCGCCTCGCCCGGCGACGATAATGTGGCTTTGGCATCCAAATTGCGCCCTCCTCGTCGTCCACACGAGGAACGTCCTCCGGCCAGCCCTGGGGCTTATCCGGTTCCTCGACCCCTCGTACGATAGACGCTATGGGGGTAGGCTGGCCCGTACGGAGGAGATCGACGGTCACCACACCCGTTTTTTGGGCATCAAAATCGGTTACGTGTCCCGTATCCCCGTTTACGACCGAAAAGTCGGGGGAATTGGATAGGACCATGACTAGGGCACCGATCTTGAGGTCCAGGCGCGGGGGGATGCCCCACTCGCGAGTGCGTTCGTGGTAGGACCATTCGCGGCGCTGCTGGCCCCAGCGGCGGGAGGCTACACTGAATGCTTCTCCCCGCACACGGGATAAGGCCAAGGCGTTGTAGCGATTGACCATATCATTCTTGGGGAGGATCGTAGTTCCATCAAACTCGTTATCAAGCTGAGTATGCCATCGAGCCCCTGTGCTTGATAGTAAGTCCGCTGCTCGCCGTCCGTCTCCCGCACGTAGTAAGTTAAGAGCATCGAGGAATGGTCCATTGTCTTGCCTCCACACTTTCGTCAGTCGTTCCGTGTTCTCCGCGAACCTGGGCCAGCACTCCGCCTCAAAGCACCATCTCCCCTTCACCGGGGGGAGCTGCGCGAGGTCCCCGACGAGCAGGATCCCGAGCGGACGGGTCATATCCCGATAGCGGTTCGCCTCCTCCACTCCGCGGTAGATGATGTCTAGCTGGTCGGCGTGGAGCATAGAGTATTCCTCGATGATGAGGGTGCGGTAGTCGATGCCGATTTTGTGGAGAGTTTGGGCGAGACGACCGCAGAGGTAGGCGTCCTTCAGGGAGAGAGTATCCGAGACGCGAAGGGTGGAGTGCCAGGTGATCGCACCGAGGTTCACCGCACTGACGCCAGTCGTCGAGGAGAGAAGGCCGTAGGACTTGTCGGCGGCGGTGCGGGCGATGAGCTGGTAGGTCTTTCCACTCCCAGCCACACCAATCAGTCTGCCACAAGGTACGGGGCGGTCGGGGATCGCCTCGATCAGAACCTCGTCGGGGATGACTTCCCCATTCATGCGCTGTGTACCCTCTCCTCTTCCACCCGATTAAGGTCCGCGCCGGAGGGGAGTCCAGCCTGTGCTGCTTGCGCCGCCGCAAGTTGTTTCTTCGTCCGCCGCACGCGCTTCACCTGATGGGAGGCGTCGGCCTGATTTACCTTCATCGCTCGGGTCTGCGTGATGTCTTCCGCGCGATGGAGAACGTATAGCGTCTCCTCGTAGTCCGCGCTCTTGAACCAGTCGATAATCCTGCCGAGTGCGATGCCGCGCGATGCCATGGTCATGCTCCTTTCAATTTTGGTTGCAGGTGTAGGAGTCGAACCTACTATCTCCGGGTTATGAGCCCAGCATGATTATTCCGTTTCACTCCCCTGCGTCTGTTGGGCCACCTGTAGCCGCTCCCGCCCGGCGCTCGGATGCATACGCCCAGATTCGCACCTCGCCCAGCGGCCCTTCTCGCGGCCCGTTGGATGGCCCATTCTGCTTGCCACGATACCCTTGGTTTTGGTCGCCGTAGGGCCTGCACCATACCCTGCGTAACACAGGGCTTACTTGGGCCGTGCGCAGGTCTAGGCTGCGACCTTGCCTCGCCTGTTACCCTCGCACGTTATCGTAGCAATCTTGTTCGCCGCTGGATGCTACTTCTTCAACTCCTCCAGCGACAGAAACCTCGCGATGCTGATCCTCGCCCGCGTGTACCCGTGCGCCGCATTCGCCGCGCACTTCATCTCCGGGCTGTATAGCTGTCCCGCCGCGCGCTTCTGCTTATCCTGCTCCGCCGGGAATTTGTGCATCCCGGTGATTGCGCGGGGATAGTCTTTCCCTGCCGCCTTCGCCGCCTTGCCGCATTCTTGGCAGCTATATTCCCACTGTGTCTCGACGCCGAGTTCCGGCTCCCCGGCGAGCGCGCGGACGAGGAGTTCGATCCATCCCCTCGCGGGCATACGCGTGTGTGGCGGCGCCCAAGGAGAGCCGTCCGGCTTGCGCAGCTTGCCGAGGATGGTCGTGACCTTCGTGGCGTTGTCACGGCCAACGAAGGTAGAGACGTTGAAATCGTACGCCTTGAGGCCGTCGTACTTCCCGGTCGGGTCGATGATGGAGGCTTCGATGCCGGTGACGAAGACAGCTTGGCCGGGGGCTTTTCCCCAGAGGGCCGGCGCGAAGTCCACCTTCTGACCGTTCACGTCCTTCTGCGCGAGCTTCAGCTTCACCCTGTACTTCCCATCGGGGGGAGGCGCAGGCTGCGCGTAGGCATCGGCCTCGGGGTTGGCGTTCAATTCCTCGCTGACGAGGCGAGGATCATTCGGGTCCAGCAAATCCTGCGGTGCCTCTGATACTCCTACCGGCTGATCGGCTTGCTGCGATTCTACTGCTGCTCCGGTGACGGGTTCTCCGAATGTTCCCATGATTCATTTCTCCTTTTATAGTTTACGTGCGATTGGAAATCTATTTGGCCGCTGCGGCGGTGCGCCCGAGCTTCGCGTCCATCTTCTCCCTCCATGACCGGAGAGGATCGTCCGCCGCCACGACGCTCAATTCGTCCACCGCTTCGAGGTATCTGTCGAATCCCCATTCCGTCGTGGGCTCGAAGTACCCTCCCGGAAACTTTTTATTGAGCGCTTCGATCCCCTCCGGGACGACGCGTGTCTTGGCCGGGAAGGGGATTCCGGTCACTGGGTCGAGATGCTTGCGGAAATAGTACCGCACCACTGTGTCCATGATCGTCTGGGTGACTTTCTTCTTCGGGTCGGCGGGGTCGGGCACTTCCTCGTTCCGTGCGATAGTGTAGTCCTGCGCATGGAGGAGGTCGCCTACCCATGCGCCACACTCCGCAGTCGCCTTTTTGCCTGCGATCGCCGGGCCGTAGACGGTCGTACGGTCCTCGTCCTCCGTCTTGGCTTCGAGCGCGGTGAAGAGGACGTACTCCACCGGGAGCGAGATGAAGTTCATCACGAGGCCGTAGAGAAGCCGCTGCACGAACCCGTAGTCGCCGCGAGTGGAGGACCCAAACGATTCCATCTTCACCTCGCCCATCACATGCACAGGCACGCTGAACGCCATGTTTGCGCCGGGCTTGTTGCGGTCCTCGCCGCCGACGCTGATCCCCTTGTCGGGGAGGTAGCGCATCACCACCTGCGCGATCGAGGTCCAGCCTTCCACGGCGATTCCGCCGACCTCATTCCAATTGATTGGGATGAGGTTGATGTCGGCAGGATTCGTCTCGTCGGGATTCTCAGGCCAGTACCCTTGGCTGATCTTGCGAAGGAGCACGAGAGGGAGAACCGCCGCCTCGCAGCGGTAGGGGAGGATCATCTTCGCTGCGACTTCCTTCTCGCAGGCTTGCCAGCCGCCGCCGTCGGTACTCAGCAGAAGCGTCGCCTTCCCGGTCTTCTTGGCGATGTAGTGGGAGAACCATTTCACTTGGGAGGTTTTATAGGAGCCCGTTCCTCCATAGAGCGCGCCTGATCTAGCCATGTGGTGCCTCCGCCATCCTTGTATCCTCCGCGATTGCGAGCGCGGCCTTGATCCTCCGCGCCCTGCGGCGATTCCTGAACTCCCAGCCGCATTCCTTACAGCAGTACCGCGCGTGCGGACGATTCGGCCAGAAGCCTCCCCCGCAGTTACGGCACCTTTTCTTCACGGTTACTCGGCGATTACTCATGTGAGGAATCGGACTTTACTCCTGTCGGGGAATTTTGTCAAGCACTATTTTACTTGAGCGCCCAATTTCCCGCCGCCGCGCTCGCGTGGCCCTCCATGCCGACGACGAGCGGCACGCGCCACAGGGGATGCAGCCAACGGTTACGCACATGGCGCTTCCACTCGTACGCGATGGCGACCCCGCCGGCGTCCACCGCCGCCCACGCGCCCATCACCTTCCGGGCGGAGCGGGAGCCGGGGAAGAGATAACCGACCTCGTGGTAGCCGCAGGAGAAGGCGTCGTGTGTGGAGATCGTGTCCAGCCCCCAAGCGACGCCGAGCCCGCCGACTTCGATCCAGAAATGCGCGTCGGCGGTGCGGGGTTCGGGCTTCGCGGGAAGATCCTGCGCGAAGGCGTCGGGCGCCGCGAGCATCACAAAAAGTAGAATGCGAATCATGTTGAGGCCATCTCAAATTCAAACTTTTGGCTTCTCCGGTTGGGCCGAAATGAGGGCCTCGATGAACCTTTTAATGTCGCGTCCTTCATCCAATCGAATTTCAGCCGCGTTTAGCTGCGTTGGACGACCGGCATATTCACCGGCTTCAATGCGCTTTTGCCATCCTTCCAGTTGGTTAGAAATTAAA
>Ga0187819_10000774_pt1 | contig 16060 bp, 12 predicted proteins | sample NC_wetland_sal_i_15_FD_132411 | JGI IMG/M metagenome (GOLD analysis project Ga0187819, IMG submission 132411) | Wetland sediment microbial communities from Neuse River Estuary, North Carolina, USA - SO4_4 | ecosystem: Environmental > Aquatic > Freshwater > Wetlands > Sediment | place: USA...
ATGGCCGACCTCCTTGACAACAATATGGTGAACGGCCAGCCTCAACCCGTCAGTTGGCTGCATTATGGTCCAGGGCACACTGTGGGCATGTGGGTTGCGCCGAACGCGATTAAACACATATGTGTGCCGAGCCAGCCAACGGCTGGAGAGTGTACGGGTGAGATTTGGAAAGACCACGTGGTTGCCGGCGCAGAGACGATACTGACGGATCTCGGAGCGAACCCGAAACAGAAGCAGTGTAATCTTCCAGCAGTCAGCTGGGTGGTTGCTGACGGCAATTGGTCAGATCATCCGGGAACCCCGGGCACGGATGGCGGTCCCTCCTGGATCGCGGCGGTGGTAAATGCCGTGGGCGGGTACGACAACGAGGGCAATAAACTGCCAATGCAGTGTAACTATTGGACGAACACCGTTGTTCTGATTACGTGGGACGATTGGGGAGGCTGGTACGACCACGTGATGCCCTATACGTGCTCGAGTTCAGGGAAGTGCGGAGGATATCCGAACGGGACCGCTGGGTTTTTCGTTTACGGGTTTCGTGTACCGATGCTGGTGGTCTCCGCTTACACACCGAAAGGTTATGTTTCCGGCAGCAAGCAGCAAGGTGGGGAAGTGCAGCCTTACATCCACGACTTCGGCAGCATCCTCAACTTCATGGAGTATGTTTTCGGGCAGAATAACCAGTCCATGGGCACCATCGGTGATCCGAATTACCCCTACGCGGACTACTTCGCTCCGGACAGTGTCGGGGGTGGCTGCCCGCAAACGACGTGCCCGTACTCTCTTTCCGATTTCTTCGACTTCAGCAAACGGCATTTCTTTCACCAGATCACGGGAGCCAAGTACAACGATGATTACTTCCTAAACGCGAAGTACAACTTTGCGCACTATCCGATGGACCCGGACAACGATGCTATCGACGGCGAGGGTCCAGACGACGACGGTGATTGAAGTTATTGCATTGAGTAAGCGGGCGGTCTCGGGAGAATGTTTTGCCAGGCTAGTCAGTTGGCTCGTGACACGAGCCTTAGCTTAGCTGTGGTTCGATCAGTCGTCGTCGGGATCGCTGTGGGGGTTTTTGTCTTCTAAGAAATGCTGTGCGTCCAAGGGCGCCGCAATGGTTTGAAATTTCAGCGGGGTTTGGTTGTAATCAAAACAATCCGACAAGTCATCCGCATCTACATCCGCGTAGCCGAGCGAACTCAGATTAAAATTCTCTTCGATGTATTTCAGGATGCTGCCGAAATGATGGGGCACGTGAGAGATGTAGGCGGCTTTGGCGTAAGGTGACACTACAATCAGGGGCACGCGGAAACCGTATTCATAAGAATTCTTGATGGTGGGGGCCACATGGTCATACCACCCTCCCCAATCATCCCAAGCAATAAAGATAGCGGTGTTGGACCAATACTGGCTGTTGCCAATTGCGTTCACCACCGACGCTACCCACGACGGCCCAGCGCCGTGTTCTCCCGCGGCATGGTCGGATGACTCGCCGTTGGGAATTACCCAGCTTACGGTGGCGAGATTGCCGGCTTGTATGTCGGTCAACACTTGTGTGTATTGCAATACCACGTTGTTGGTCCAATCCGAGCCTGTACAGGCAGTCCCGTTGGGCGGCGGCGCGTTGGGCACACACATGTGCTGGATCGCATTGGGGGCGTTCCAGATAATGCCGGCGGACGGAGCGTAATACCGCCAACTGATGTTGGCGGTATTGAGCAAGTCGGTTAGCGTGGGATGATCGAAACACGGGTAAATCTCCTGATTTTCAGCGCCGGTGGGATCAACCAGCTTTACCCTTTCCTCTGGAGGGGAAATACAGCCGGTGTTATAGAAAGGCGCTGGACCATTAATCGGATTCTCTGCTACGAATAAGTTGCTGCCCACACTGGGGGCAGATGTGCCGGAAATAAGGAACTGATGAGCCGGGAAGCTTGGTCCCTGGTTGGTCTGGAACATGCGATCGCCAAAGGTGTAGGTCTCGGCGAGTTGGAAGTAGGGGGCTACGTCGCTCTGGTTAACGTACTGGAACGTAGGATTAGGCGGAGGGCAGCTGGGCGGAGCGTTGGTGTCGCACAGCACCGAGATCTTGTCGGCGCCGTCCATGGCACATCCGGCCGAACCCATGTCGCACATGGCAAGAAACGCGCCGTGGGTATGGCTGGGATCGTAGTCGTTAGCCAGAGATTGAGGCGCCAGCGGAATTTTGTCGCCATGCGAATTGATACCGTAGTTCTGGATGTCCGCACCGCTTGAAATGAGGTTTGGATCCTGAAACAAATTGTCGGGACTTCGATTCTCCTGGAATATGACGACCACATGCTGAATTTTTGCTGGAGGCGGGGGTGGGGGTGGGGGTGGCGGAGTGCTGGACGCAGTTCCCCCGCCTCCGCAACCGCCCAGGCTGGCCAGAAAGGCAGCGGTGCAGACCAGTAAACCCCAGAACAGAAACATTCCAGGTCGAAGTATGACCTTTTTCATAGCGAGCGTTTACCTCTGACGTATGTAGTTATAAACCCTCGTTCCGTGATTTCCACTCGCAAGATATGGCGTACAGACGCAGGATTTAGTGGCCTGGGTCGAAGCCTCAGACGTCGGACGCCGCCGGAGGACACGCCATCGCGCTTAAATGGTAGCATGCTGGTTAAGGATTCATTTTCGAATAAAGGAACACGCCCCACTCAGAAACTTGAGGCGGACCCCTAAAACCAGCTTTCCCACAGGCAAGCTACTATTGCGTAATCAGCAGCACTGGCTTAAGACCCACGGGGACGGACGAGCCGGACAGATTGGTTGTGTTCCCGGACAAATCCAAGTAAGCGTTGAATTGGGACGGGACGCTCAGGTCCGTCGTGCTACACACCCCTCCGCTGCAGGTCTGGGAACTGTCCCAAATTGCCTCTGCTTGTGCGCCACGGGGAGAATTCAGAGTGCACGTCCAGACCGTGCCATTTGCGCTACAAGGTCCCACCGTGGCGGTCCCACCGTTCGTCCACCGCACAACCTGCACGTAGGCGTTGCCAGCCGGAGTGAGCGAAGCGGTACTCGTATCGTATAACGCACCCAGGGTGGAAATGTCCCAGGTGTACCAGTAGAACTTCGCGACTCCCTTCGACATCTGGATAAGGTAATAACGCATCACAAAGCTAGCCTGGTGATCGGGATCGGTAAGCGCGTTGACTTTGTTCACGTAGCCCCAATTTCCTTCGGTGTCGAATAGAGGCTTGCCCAGCTCAGAGGCAGGTAGTCGCGATTTCAGCTGATTGATTTGATCGGCGATTTGTTCTGCACAGTCGCCGGGACAAGTGTTGCTACTGGGATAGCCGTGAAAGGCGACGATATCTTCGGATTGTGCACCGTCGGTATTGGCGAAGTAGTGCGCAAGCCACTGTCCATCGTCCCCCAAGGGTGGCGTCGTGAACTTAGCTTTGGCGTCAGTCGCCGAAACAATGGCTTTCATGTCGCGTGCCATTCTCGCGAGCATGAGATCCGCGGCAAACGGTGTGTTGGGACAATCCGCTGTAGCATTCCAGTGGATGGATGCATTTGGTTCATTCCACATTTCCCAATACTGGATGGCTCCGGGTCCAACGTGCTGAATGAGCGCGGTGACAAAATCCTTGAAAGTCTGGTTAGTTCCCGTCCCGTCACAAGATAAATCAACGGGAGGGTCGCAAATACCAGGTCCGATCTGCGTCGCATAGGCGCAAGAGGTGTCGGGGGAACTCGAGTTCACGCCGCGGGAGGAGATCCAAGGAGGAGTAGCGTACATGGTATACAGCACATCCGTGTTAGTTGCTTTGGCGTTGCTAAGCCACTGATCCAGTTTGGAAAAGTCGTAGACGCCTGGTCCGGTATTGAGGTCTGCCCACTTCAAGTTTGAATCGTGACTGCGCCAACTAGCCAGAGGAATGATGGTTCCCGGCCACGGGTCGTCAAGACTATTGGTATTGATGCCGAAGAAGGATCCGGTTAGACCAGGGTTTGGAATGGGGTAGTTGCCGGGGGGAGCGGCAACGCTCTTGGCAGAGCTCGAAATCCCACCGCACCCAGTAGTGACAAGAACCATTGACACTAATAGGGAGGCGGCCAGGCAAGCAACCGGCTTGCAGCTATCATAAAGCGGTGTTTTTCTGTCAAAAAAATCAAGTTCGACTTGCCACCAGGATCGGAGCAAGCGGAGAAGGTAACCACAAGACATCTCGAACCTCACATGCTCGCGCTTCTGAAAACTATCCGAGCGGCGGGATCGCCGCAACACCCAGTAGTTCATAGTTCTAAAGTAAGGTAACCCGCCGGCAGGATTTTAGTAGCGCTTATGGTGTTGCCAGCACATCCATCTTAAGGCAAACCCGCAGTTGATTCGGTTGCAGATCGTGATTAGTGTGGTAAAATCGCTGTCCCGTGCATCAGGTGGGGTACTGCCCGGAGCGGTCGCATCGGAATCGGCCATGTGGGTCCTGAGGCTCGAGTATGATCATTTTTGGGGGCTGTTTTGATGGGCACGCGCATAGTTGCGTATTTCGATACGCACAGAGCGGTTACGATCTCGATCATCTTTGTGCTGGCGTTTCTGGTCCGGTGCGCACTCCTGTTCCAATACCGACATGACATTGTGCTAGTCGGCGAAGCGCCGCGAATAGCGTATGCATTGATTTCTAAAGGTCAATTTGCCGACCCTTACGCCATACCTACCGGACCGACGGCTCACACTACCCCCTTTTTCCCTCTGCTGCTTGCGGGTATTTACAAGATTTTTGGGACTGGTTATAGCGGGCAATTTGCCAGATGCTTGTTTGTGATATTCGGTTATTCCACGCTTTACTCCTTGTACCCGACCTTTGCAACGGCATTCGGGTTTCCATTCGAGACTGGTCTGTTTGCCGGATTTTTTGCGGCCTTGGTGCCGGTGAAAAGATCATTTGAGGTTTTTCGGGGATGGGAAGAGCCCTGGGCAGCGATTGCTCTCGCCTATATTTTGTTTCTGACCCTTAAGCGCTATGGCGCTCCTCGACGAGAAGTCAAGAGCGCTATCCTGGTGGGCTTGTGCTGGGGTACCGCCCTGTACATGAGTTTTTCGCTTTTTTCCATATTGATTGGGTTGTTGGTAGTTGACGTGTGGAGCCATCGCAGCGTGGCCGTGCTGCGCGACGCTTGCATCACCTTGATCGCCACCCTGGCGGTCATCACACCATGGACGCTGCGCAACCAGTACCAGTTGCATGGTTGGACACTGATGCGCAGCAACTTCGGTCTTGAGCTGAGGGTTTCCAACCACGACGGCGCGTACCCCTCCGCCGAATTGAACAGTGCGGAACCGGCTGAGCAAAGCCTGCATCCTTCGCGGAATATCCGCGAGGCTATGCTGGTGAGGGATATGGGGGAGCTCAACTACGGCCACTGGGCAAGTCACATTGGGTTCACTTGGATATTTAATCATCCGCGAGAGTTTACCTGGTTGTCGATGCAGCGTTTCTTCTACTACTGGTTTGGACCTCCCCAGCATCCTTTCGAGCTGATAGTCACGAGTGCGTATACGCTGCTCGGGCTGGCAGGGCTAGGTCAGGTCCGAAAACGGGTAGGAGAGATTCAATATCGGATTTGGTGCACGGTCTTGCTCGTCTATCCTGTGCTCTATTACTTTTTTCAATTCGTTCAGCGATACCGCGTGGTGACGGAGTGGATGCTTTGGCTTTCGGCAGCGCTTTTCGTTTCGGTTGTTCTCGAGAGATTTGCGCCTGAAAAAGCGGCTATTGCAGTACGAGCGGGATGAAGATCAGACAGACCGGCCGACGAACGTGTTCCCCCCGTTTAGAACAGTCGTTCGCCGAGGAGTCCCAGCAATTACCTCCCACAGCCGTTGTTCTCCGAAATGGAGATCTCAAGTGAAGATAAAATTAGCGCAGTACTTTCAGGCTTACCCTGAATGATTCAAATCAGGCTTTGACCAACTTGAGGTAGTGGAACTGTCTGGGTTCGTGAGGGAAAGAATGATTAATGGCAAGCGCATCGCTGTTGTGATGCCCGCCTATAACGCGGAGAAAACACTAGAGGCGACGGTTGGCGAATTGCCTGATCTGGTGGATATCCGTATTCTGGTGGATGACCACAGTTCCGACCGCACCGTTGAAGTGGCGAAACGGTTGGGCTTGCAGTGTTTCGAGCATGACCGGAATTACGGCTACGGACGCAACCAGCAGACCTGTTACCGCGAGGCGCTGACTGGAGGGGCGGATGTGGTTATCATGTTGCATCCCGATTATCAGTACACGCCATTGCTAGTCACGGCGATGGCGAGCATGGTGGCTTATGGTGTCTATGACGTGGTGCTGGGGTCGCGGATCATCGGAGGGCAAGCGCTTCGCGGCGGTATGCCGATGTACAAGTATTTGTCGAATCGCTTCTTAACCGCATTCGAGAACTTCTTCCTCAGAATCAAGCTTTCCGAATACCACACCGGGTATCGTGTTTTCAGTCGCGAGGTGCTCACGAAACTGCCGCTGTTGGAGAATTCTGACGACTTTGTTTTTGACAATCAGATGCTCGCGCAATGCGTGCATTTTGGTTTTCGCATCGGAGAGGTTTCGTGCCCCACCAAGTACTTTGACGAGGCGTCGTCGATCAACTTCCGGCGCAGCGTGACGTACGGATTCGGCGTGCTGAAGACGACCCTGCAATTCGCATTGCAGCGATGGGGCTTGGCGCACTACCGAATCTTCAGCTCCAATGGCCGCTGCCTGGTGGGATACTATTCGCGGGGTGGTGATGTCGGAGCGCAAGGGTAGGGCAGTACGCGTAGGAAACCAATTGTCAGCGATCTTTGGTTCACTCACAATTGGTACCTACGGCCGAGGCAATCGATCCGGTCATTATTCGACCATTATAGGTTTGGCTCCGATCGGCACCTTACCGTCGGTGATGCCAATGGTGTCACCACTCAGCGTGCGATATTGAGTGTAGGTTTTGTCGACCGCATACGATTCGGTCTGACAGGTTCCCTGCGAGCAACTCAAAGCGGTGTTCCAAATGGCCTCGCCGACATAGCCGTTCGGGCCGATTAGATTGCAGGTCCAGATGGTGCCATTGGCGGAGCACGGCGCAGTGAGGGTCTTCCCCAGCATCCAGTTGTAGACCTGCTGGTAGGCAACGCCGCCCTTCGTCAGAGTGCCGGTTTCGGTGTTAAACAGTTGTCCGGTATCGCTGTCATAGTAGCTATACCAGAAGAAGCGCACGACACGCATGCTGCGGTGGAACATATAAAATTGAGCCAAAAAGGCAGCTTGCAGATCCTGATCCGTAAAACAAATCTTGTCTACCGAACCCCAACTCGCTTCCGTATCCCAAACGTACTTATGCTGGTGGTAAACGGATAGAATTGCCTGAAGATTATTCACTTGCGTGACAAAGTCTTCTGCTTTTGGCCAGTTGCCGCAATAATGAGGATACCTATTCACGCCTCCGTGCAGAGCGATAATATCGGCATAGTCTAAGCCACCGGCGGCGGCATAACCTTTCCACCAGTTTTCTCCGTATGCTTCCAAGGCTCCGTTAGGCGGGGTGAGCAGTTTGGCGTTCGGGTCAATGCTGAGGATAATGGTTCGCGCATCTTTGGCCATGCGGACCATTTGAGCGAAGTTGCCTGTCCAGAAGTTGCTATTGACAGGTTCGTTCCAAATTTCCCAGTATCGAATACGACCGGCAGCATGAGTGGCAATCGCTTGAACGAAATCTTTCCAGTGTTGGTCGGTGCCGGTGCCATCGGGATTCAGATCGTTGGGAGGGGCACATTGTCCCGGACCGTAACCGCAACTCGCGTCGCCCGGATCGGAAGATGCCCACTGCGGAGTCATTGCCATGGTGTATAGAAAGTCAAAGTCTCCGCCATGCTCCTGGGCGGCGGCTAACCAGTTATCCAAGTTCGTCCAATCGTATACGCCGTCGCTGGGGTTGAGGATGGCCCAGGTTGTACCTGTATCCCACAATCTCAATCCGCCAAAGGGTATTACCGGCCAAGGACGCATCCAGTGGGTTTCCATCTGAAAGAAGTCGGGCGGCACAGGACGGCGAGTTGCCGGCTTATCAGATTGCGCGGTCAGGGGTTGATCAAAGGACAAGAAGCAGAAGAGCATCAGAAGTATCGTGAGCTTCTTCATGAGGGAAGGCACCTCCAAAGATTTGGCGAACATCCTACGTTTGAGCAAAAACCTCAGCCAGAGGCGGAATGGAACACTGTTTCTCGAGCGAACGATTCCGGATATCTCTAAACTTTTCAGGAAGCGGCGTTGAATGTCCTCAGAGTGCCACGGTTGGGGGCGATTGACGAGATTACCGAAGTCTAATCTGGCGAGCCTACCTAGACATGGTCCAAACGCGGCGATTTCGCTGTCGTTGGTTTCTTCGCTGGCGAAGAAAAGTACTAAATAAATAAGTCGGCAATGGCAGCACCGAAAGGTCCTGGTTGTGAAGTTTTCTATTTGCGGGGGTATACTGAGAACCGTTCAAGGCCCGACCCACATTGAAAAGTCAGGAGCGAAAAGGTGCGAAATGTTTGCAGAGTGCTATTGATCCTTCTTCTGGCAATATCGTGCACGGCTCAGGTGGACGCAACATTCTTCGGTATGTGCGTGAACAAGATTCCTTCGTTTCCGCTAGCGGTACCGGTTGGCAGTCTTCGTCTGTGGGATACAGGGACGAACTGGTTGCAGATGTGCCCAACCAGTGATTACTCGAGGTGCGATTGGAAGCACCTGGAGAAATGGTTAGCCGCGGCCAAGAGCAATGGGATCACAGACGTGATGTATACGTTCGGTAAGACGCCGGCGTGGATTTCCTCCGACCCCGAAAACCCCTGCTCAGGCCGGTTTCCGGGCGCTTGCTTTCCGCCCCGCGATGTGGCCACCGATGGCGGCGGATCCGATGCGGCTTTCAAAGGGTTCGTAAAGGCACTGGTTGAGCACAACCAGCGTTTAGATTCCAGGAACTTCGCGAAAATTAAGTATTGGGGAATGTGGAATGAACCCGGGGCGAAGAATTACTGGCAGGGAACTGACGCGCAAATGGTACGCATGGTGAAAGACGCACACGCGATCATCAAAGAGGCTGATCCGGACGCGTTAGTTCTGAGTCCCGAGCCGGCGGCTAACTCGAAGAAGGGGATTAATGCGGCCGGCGATTGGCTGGATCATTACTTTTCCGCGGGAGGGAGCGCGTACGCCGACGTGATAGCGTTCCACGGCGCCGCCAATGCCGTGCACCCGGGCGATCACCCGGTGGTCGAAGATATTGTCAAACTTGTGACCAACGTTAAAGAGAAGGTTGCCAAGCACCCGGAACTGGCAGGCAAACCGCTCTGGCTTACTGAGGGTCAGTGGGGACTAAGCAGCGAAGCGAACTGGACTCCTGATCAGGCCGCGAGCTTCGTTGTCCGCTGGTACACGTTGCTAGCCTCGATGGGCGTGCGGCGTGTGTACTGGTATATGTATGATGGGAACCCGGCTACGTGTTGCGGTTCGATGTGGACTCCCGAAACCGGCGAACTGCCGACCGCAGTGGCGTACAAAGAAGCCCACAAATGGTTGCTTGGACGCACCGTCTCGCCTTGTTCCACGAAGGGGCACGTGTGGTCTTGTGATCTCACTGCAACTGGGTACCAAGGCAAGATTGTCTGGTATGACGAATACGAAAAAACAACGAGCTACGACGCAGGCAGTTTTTCAAGCTATCGCGACATGTCTGGGGGCGTCAATCGCGTGGAGCCGAAGGCCCATACCATCACGTTGGGGAATCGGCCAGTATTGCTTGAGACGGCGGGCAACTAGCCGATAACAGTAAGCCTGTAGCGGCTGGTTGCCCGTCTTTCCGTTTCTCGCGGAGTGTCCGAATTGACACCTTAACGATTGTGATTCTCTACAAGTATGGGTTTGGCCCCGATTGGTACCTCATGGTGGGTGATCTGGACAGTTTGGCCGTCCAAAGTGCGGTACTGGGTGTAGGTTGCGTCCACCGTGTAAGGGGTAGTTTTGCAGTTCCCGTTGCTACAAGTTTCCCTCGTGTCCCAGATCGCTTCGGCCAGATAACCGTTCGAGGCGCTAAGATCACAGGTCCAGACGGCATTGTCCGAAGAGGAGCAACTCTTGGTCATGACGGTGCCATTCAGCCAGTTGTAAACATACCCGTAGGCGACGCCGGCCTTGTCCAGGGTCTGAGTCTTTGGATCCCATAGCTGTCCTACCTCCGCGTCGTCATAGGCAAACCAGAACAAGCGCTTTATATCCAAACTCTCATGGAACAGCAAGTACTGACCAAGAAATGCGGCTTGCAAGTCGCGGTCATTGAAGCAGGTCATGTGCGCATTCCCCCAGTCGCCCTCCGTATCCCAGATGGGTTTATCGACGTGGTATTTGGCCAGGATGCTTTGGAGGTTCTTGACCTCGGTGACGAAGTCGGCGGCCTTAGGCCAGTTGCCACATCGCCTCGGAGGGAGGTTGACACCTCCATGCAAGGCGATGACGTCCGCGTACTGTAAGCCTCCGAGGGCGGCATAACTTTCCCACCAGTGCTCACCGAATGTAAGATTGGCGCCGTTCGGGGGACTCAGCATCAAGGCATTGGGATTGATACTGAGGATAATGGCGCGAGCATCCTTGGCCATGCGGACCATTTGGGCGAACGTGCCTGACCAGTAGTAGCTATTGACAGGTTCGTTCCAAATTTCCCAGTATTTAATCTTGCCGGCGGAATGGGTGGCGACCGCGCGGATGAAATTCTTCCAGTGTTGGTCGGTGCCGCTGCCATCGGGATTCAGATCGTCGGGAGGCTCACACTGACCCGGATTGGAACGGCAAGAGTCGTTGGGATTTGAAGATGCCCAGCGCGGGGTCATTGCGAGCGTCAATATGATTTCCGACACCCCATGCTGCTGGGCCATAGAGAGCCAACCGTCCAGTGTTGTCCAATCGTATGTGCCATCGCTGGGATTAAGGTCAGACCAAGTGGTCGACGTATTCCACAACCTTAGCCCTCCCATCGGGACCAGCGGCCACGGCCGATACCAGTGATTGGTCATCCCAAAGAAATTCGAATCCAGAGGCTGCGGGTCGGCGGCAGAATCTGCCCAGAGTGACTGATTCGAAATCGTGAGAAACTGCAGGATCAAAGCAACCGCGAATAACGGTACCAGTCGTTTCTTCACAAGCTACCTCCCCAAGTCAGGCGCTATGCAAGAACGAACTCGACAACCCAACCTCCTCGCCACCGACGCCGGAAGGCGAGGAGCGAACGAATCAAGGCGACGGGCTCACAATGCTGTGCGCTCGAAGTTTTAATTTTTCCGAAAGTTACGGCTAGGGACATGCGAATACTGTCACAGTTGGCGACGCACGGCAAACACAGAAGTACATAGGTTCGCCGCTCAAGGCGCTCGGTTTATTCTTCTGGTTCTCACCCGGTCAGGGCGGTCGTAGCGATTACTCGGACTTCTGGGATGGCTCTCGATAGTCAGCTCTTTGACCCGGCTAAATTCGCTACAGCGCGTCGCAGCGGAGGGCGAAAACCGCTGCCCTTAATCCAGACAGCGCAGGCCGTTTGCTTTTCAGCGCAGGTCATGTAAACACATGAATCAAGTCGGGCTATCCCCTACGTACCGAATCGCTGTAGACGCCCGCAGAGGGGTTGCGGGGACACCCGAAATGTAGGTACTTTCGTGCAGCTATACCGTTGCCTTAATGGTCTCCCAAACTAGAAAAATCGACCTAATTCTGGGTTGGAGACTTTAGACACCAGTGCTTTCTACCTCTTGCAGGAATTTGCAAGCTCGTATAGGTTTTAGCTCACCTCATGGCGTGTGGGGTGGTGTAAATAACGGCCCCAACTTTAACACGTACTCTCTCCCCAACCGCAGATTTGGTCGTTAGTGGATGGCTACTGCGGCTAGTAAGCAAAAGAAGGTTCGGCACAAACTGCAACCACAGGATGTGACTGAGAGGGCGGAGCTACGCGGACCATCGAAGTTTCGGGTGGATTGGGCGGTCACCCCAGTCCTCCAAACCCTGCTCTCTCTTGAATCCTACTGCATTGACCAGGGTGCGAAATCTTCGCGTTTGAGAAAACGGACCACAGATCAAATGAAAAAGGACGTCGACGAGCAGCACGATGCAACAGCGGTGGGGACGCCGCCAGAGCGAGTTCTGAGCGAGGCTCTCGCCGAAACTGGGTCCGCACTGGTGGGCACTCTGCGCAGTCTGCGTGCGGCCACGGAGATGCACGCAATCAGCAAAGCTCTTGAACAAACCGGGTGGAATCGAAGGCGTGCCGCGGAGATGTTGAGCGTCAGCTATCGCGGACTCTTGTACAAAATTCGCCAGCACCACCTTACACCGCCAGAGACCGAGCGTTGACGCCGCTTGTACAGAGATGAAACGCGAGTAAAATACTTCGTGCTGGAGCGCAGCAAGAGATTGGGTGGCTCCAAGCATAGATCACGGGCTTCGCACTCCTGGTTCCAAAGGTCAGCTACGAATTTCGTACGGTGGAAAAAGTCATGAATGAAAAGAGTAAGAGTTGGATATCGTTTGTCTCCATTGCATGTGTGCTTGTGGTTGCGCAAGGTGTGTGTGCCGCGCAAACAGACACTCAAGGTGTTGCGGTCAGCACACCGCCTGCGAGCGTCAGCACCCCTGAGGTCAGCACGCCTTCGCCCACCACTACCGCTAGCACTGGCTCTAGCTCGGTAACAAGTGGGAGCGCGCCCCAGTTTCAACCGCGCGACCCGCGGTACAGGATAGCGGCCAGTGACGCCTTTGATCTCACGTTTCCATTAAGTCCAGAATACAACCAACTTGGTGTGACGGTGCAACCCGACGGCTTTGTCACCCTATATAGCGTTGGCGACATCAAGGTGCAAGGCCAGACTGTGCCCGAACTCACGCAGACGGTTCGCACTGCTTACGGCAAGATCCTGCACGATCCCATCGTCTCCATCGTCCTGAAGGACTTCAACAAACCCTACTTCATCGCTGACGGGCAGGTTGGGCATCCTGGCAAGTACGACCTCCGCGAAGAAACCACTCTGAGCCAAGCCGTTGCCATTGCGGGTGGATTCACCGAAGACGCTAAGCACTCGCAGGTCATATTGGTCCACCGGGTATCCGACCAATATGTCTCGACGCAGGTTTTCGATCTGAAAAAAATGGAGGCAAAGGGAGAATTGCGGGAAGATCCCTACATACATCCCGGTGACCAGATCCTAGTGCCCAAAAGTCGCAGTTCGAAGTTCAAGAGTTGGATGCCTAGCTACGGCGTAGGCGGTTACATTCCCATCAAATAAGTGAGGTCAGATTTATGAACAATTACGATTTTGCGCCGCCGAGCGACAAGGCAAACGTCCATTTTTCCGTTCGCGACCTGCTGGCCATCGGCTTTCGCCGAAAGCGGATAGCGGCTCTTTGCTTCTTTGGAGTACTGCTAGGGGCATTTCTGTTTGCGTTTGTGATGCCAACCCAATATCAGGCCACGACCAAATTCCTGGTCCAACGCGAACGAGCTGATGAAGTGGTGAGCTCGACCGCGCCTAACATGCCCACTCTGACGACTCCGATGGCAGCCAGCGCTCAGGTGACTGAAGAGGAACTGAACTCTGAGATTGGACTGCTGCAGAATGATGCTGATGTTCTACGCAAGGTCGTAATCGAATGCGGCCTGAATAACCACAAGTCCTTGTCCGAATATATTCTTGGTCCGGCCAGTCCGGAAAAGAGAATTGCCAAGGCGGCGGTGCGCCTAAGTTCCAGTCTCAAGGTCGAAGCCGAAAAGAAGAGCAACCTTATCGATGTCAGTTACTCGTCCTCCGACCCACAGCTGGCGGCTCATGTTCTTCGGGCTTTGGGAGATGCCTACCTCCAGAAGCACGTAGAAGTGCACACTCCCCCTGGACAAGTTCAATTCTTCGCGCAGGAGACGGAGCGTTACAAGAAGGAACTGGCGGATGCGGAAGGGCAATTGAAAGAATTTTCCGGTCAGGAAAATGGAGTTGCCCCTACGGTGAAGCGAGACCTTTACTTACAGAAGGCGGCAGAGTTTCATTTGAGCTTGCAGCAAACCCGGGCACTACTGGCGAACGCCGAGGAGCGCATTCGTACACTGCAAAAACAGGCCGGGACTACGCCCGAGCGTTTGACCACCGAAATGAGGCAGGAAGACGACGCGCAACTGCTTTCGGGACTCAAAACCACCTTGATGACCCTGCAGATCAAGCGCACGGAGCTGCTCACAAAATATCAGCCGGATTATCCTCTGGTCGTAGAAGTTGATAAGGAAATCCGCGACACCGAGGCATCGATCGCGTCCGAGGAAGCCAAGCCGGTCAAACAGCAGACCACGGATCGGAATCCGACCTATGCATGGGTGGATGAGGAGCTAGCCAAGGCGAAAGCGGATTATGCCGGATTGAAGGCTCAAGAAGCCGCCATGCAGGGGATGGTGACCAAGTACGAACAGGCAGCCCGGGACTTGGAGCAAAAGGGGCTCCTCGAGCAAGACCTCGAACGCACCTACAAGGCGGATGAGCAGAGCTACCTGCTCTATCTCCAAAAGCGGGAACAAGCGCGCATGACGGAAGCGCTGGATACTACGCGCATTGTGAACGTGGCCGTCGCGGAAACCCCGGTGGTGCCTACGTTGCCGGTCTATCCACCTCTGATTGTGATGTTGCTTGGCACGCTTGTGGGCGGAATATTCGCAATTGGCGGGGTATATATCCAGGAGCACATGGATCCTGCATTTCACAGTCCCACAGAAGTGTCTACCGAACTCGATGTTCCATTGCTGGCCTCGGTTCCTCACCGGTTCGAAAGGTTTCAGCCCACCGGTCTCAACGGCAATGGAAACGGTCATGGGCGTGGGCGTGGGCACGAGCACGTAGTTCCTAACCTCGACAACGCGGAATCGATAGTGGATCAGTCGAGCAGCCGCGCGATTTAGGAACACATTTGCCGACTGAAGACTGAACTCCAAATCCGCGGCTTCACGAACCAACAATCTAAAGATCCCCCGATCACGAACAGGAAATCCAGGGCCAAACATGAGTAAGAACTTCGAACTGCTTTATCAGACGGGCAAGACGCAAGACATGCTGCGGGTCGACGCGGTGCCTGAGTCCACAACCCTGCCTCCAGCGGAGCCATCCAGCTTCACTCCAGCATTGGAGATTGAGGGAATGGCGCGAGAGGAAGTAAGCAAGCTGGTTCATCGCCTGTTCCTGGCGCCGGGCACGGAGGGGCCGCATCATGTGCTTTTTACTGGAACGGAAGCGGAGAACGGTTGCACGTGGATGTGTGCCCATGCCGGTGAGATTCTGGCTTCTCAGGTTCGGAATTCGGTTTGCGTTGTAGACTGTAATCTGAGCTCTCCATCCCTGCATCGGCAGTTCGGCGTGGAGAATCACTTCGGACTCGCTGATGCACTCGCCGGCAGCGGCGCAATCCGTCAGTATGCTCGGCAACTGTCCCGGCAGAACCTTTGGCTCGTCAGCTGTGGAGCGGTTGATGCAGGTTCTCAGCAACTGCTGACGTCAGACCGAATGCGCGCGCGCATCTCTGAGTTGCGTTCCGAGTTCGACTATGTGCTCGTGGATGCGGCCCCGATGAACGTTTGCAATCACGCCATGATGTTTGGAGGTCTACTGGACGGTGTGGTGCTTGTGATCAAGGCAAACTCTTCCCGTCGGGATTCGGCGCGCGACGCCGTACAAGAACTTCGTTCAGCGAATGTACGCGTGCTGGGAGCAGTGTTGAACAAGCGTACCTTCCCGATACCTGAAAGAATTTACAAGCGACTCTAGGATTTAGGCAAGACCGGGACACAATGCAGTCCGGCATGAAGGCAGCGTAACTCGCGCCGGTGTTAGAGCCGTGCCACCCCTCGTTCGATTCTTCCAATCCGGTTGCACTTCGATTTGGCATTTGTTTCCGCTGCCGATCAGAAATTTCACCGCCTTCCCCTGCTTCATATTTCTAAGCTCAGCGAACTGACAGGACCCCGCAATGGCCGCAACGGAACGCCA
>Ga0187819_10000775_pt1 | contig 16057 bp, 13 predicted proteins | sample NC_wetland_sal_i_15_FD_132411 | JGI IMG/M metagenome (GOLD analysis project Ga0187819, IMG submission 132411) | Wetland sediment microbial communities from Neuse River Estuary, North Carolina, USA - SO4_4 | ecosystem: Environmental > Aquatic > Freshwater > Wetlands > Sediment | place: USA...
ACCGTCCTGATGGGCTTCGGCCTGCCCGACGACGGCCTGCATTCGCCGAACGAAAAATACTCGCTGGAGAATTACTACAAGGGCATCATGACCATCGCGCACTTCTTTGAAGAGTACGGGAAGTAGGATCCCGTGTAGCGTGAGTCTGACCTCGACAGGATTCCCGGCCAGTCTTCCTTACCTTCGGCTTGAAGGAGAAAAGGGCCATGGTCACGCTGCGCAAACTGCAGTTGGGCGATCTTGATGCTGTTCATGCTCTGATTTCGAGGATGGACGTCGTGCGCTACATGCTGCTGCCCGTATGTTCACGGGAGGAGAGTGAGAAGTTTCTGCGCGACTCGCTTCAGGAGTCTCCATCTGAACCTTGGCGATCGGTTGTCCGAGCGGTCAGTGACTCCGCACTCGGTGATCTCATTGGGCTCTGTGGGGTGGTTGTCCTGAGAGGCGCCCAAGAAGGCGAGATTTGGTACCTGGTGAGTCCCAAATGGTGGAGAAAGGGGATCGCGACAGAGGCGGTAAAGAAACTGCTTGATCTCGGATTCGGGGAACTCGGGCTTCATCGAATGTGGGCGACCTGTCTTCCAGAGAATCCTGCGTCGGCACACGTGCTGGAGAAGGCGGGTATGAGAAGGGAAGGCTTCCTCGTCAAGAACCTCAAGATCCACGGCGAGTGGAAGAGCAGTTACCTGTACGCGATGATCGAGGAGGAATGGGGCCGCGCCGCATCGCCTGAATCGCGCTCACTTGCGTAACGGCCCACTCGGAAGTCATGAAGCCGGGGTAGGGACTATGCTTTCGGATGCGCTTTGTCGTACGTAGCCATTAAATCGGTGAGCGATACCTGCGTGTACTTCTGCGTGGTGGAGAGTCGCGCGTGGCCCAGCAGTTCCTGAATTGACCGCAGATCCGCGCCGTCGCCCAGCAGGTGTGTCGCAAACGCGTGACGGAAGCTATGCGGATGCAGCGACGAGTCTCCGGCAATGAGCGTGGCATAGAGCTTGATAATCCCGCGCACACCGCGATCGGTGAGCCGCCCGCCGCGATGGTTCAAAAACAGCGCGGTTTCGCGGCTCGCGCGCTCTTCGAGATAACGCTCCAGAGCATCGGCGGCCTTCCCGCCGAAGGGAACCTGCCGCTCCTTCCGTCCTTTGCCGCGCACCCGCAGCCAGCGTTCAGTGCGGTCGATGTCGTCGAGATTCAATCCCACCAGTTCGCTCACCCGCAGCCCGCTTCCGTAGAGCAGCTCGAGAATGGCCAGATCGCGTGCGGGATGCGGCCGCTCGAGTTTGCCCGCCGCAACGCCATCGAGGAGGGCATTCGCTTGTTCGGTGGTCATCACATCCGGCAGCTTCTTGGGAGCGCGCGGCGTGCGCAGCAGGCGCGGAGCGTTCATCGGCGCCAGCCCTTCGCGCACCAGAAACCGGAAGAACACGCGCAGCGCCGCCAGCTTGCGGCGGATCGAGACCGGCGACAGCTTCTGATCGTACAGCGCGGCCAGCCATTCGCGGATTTTCAGAACATCGAATTCGGAAGGAGCAGGCGGTTCGGTTCCAGGTGGCGAGAAATAATCCAGAAACTGCCGCAGATCCGACTCGTAGGACTTGATGGTGTGCGGCGAGGCATTGTTCCGCTTCAATTCTTCGACAAACCGCCCGATCTGCCGCTCGAGTTCAGACATGCGCGTGCAGGTATTCTTCCAGGCTCTCGAGCGCGCGACGGCAGATCTCGGCATGGCGCGCTTTCTTATCGTGCCGGAGACGGCGCGCCGCGGCCTCGTCGAGCACCGGCAGCAGGTCGAAGGCGATATTCGCGGGCTGATAATTCTCGGCGTCCGCCCCCGAGATGTAATGGCAGAGCGCGCCGAGCGCCGTTTCACGCGGGAGCACAGGGGCCTCCTCCCCCAACGCCATAGCCGCCGCATTCCTCCCCGCGATCTGCCCGGTGGCGATGGATTCCACGTAACCCTCCACGCCCGAGATCTGCCCCGCAAAAAAGATCGAAGGCCGCGCTCGCAATTGCAATGCCGGCGTCAGCAGCGCGGGCGCATTGATGTACGTATTCCGGTGAATCTGGCCGAACCGGAGAAACTCAGCCTGCTCCAATCCGGGGATCATGCGCAGGATGCGCGCCTGCTCGCCGAACTTCAGATGGTTTTGAAATCCGACCAGGTTGTAACTGTCGGCCCGCAGATTCTCTTGCCGCAACTGCACCACCGCGTACGGCCGCCGACCCGTCCGCGGATCCGTGAGCCCCATAGGCTTCATCGGCCCGAAGCGCAGCGTGTCGCGCCCGCGACGCGCGATCTCCTCGATCGGCAAACATGCTTCAAAGAACGGCGTATCGTCCGGAATGTGAGATTCCACACCCTCCGCCGCCAGCAGGGCATCCACAAAGCGCTCGTATTGCTCGCGGTCCAACGGGCAATTCAGGTAATCGTCGGTTCCATCGAGCGATTTCCCATAACGCGACGCGCGGAACGCTATGCTCATGTCGATGCTGTTCTCGTCCACGATGGGGCTGATGCTGTCGTAAAAGTACAGCCGGTCCGACCCCGTCAAGCGCGCGATCTCCACTGCCAGCGCGTCGCTCGTCAGCGGCCCGGTCGCAATGATGGTGATGTCGTCGTCGGGAACTCGCGTGATCTCTTCGCGGCGCAACTCGATCCGCGGCTCCGATTCGATGGCTAGCGTCACTTCCGCGGCAAAAACCTCCCGGTCCACCGTCAGAGCATGTCCGCCGGGAACGCGCGCGCGGTCGGCTATGCGAATCAGCAGCGAATCGAGCCGCCGCAGCTCTTCTTTGAGCAGCCACGAAGCCGACGGGCCTTGATCGGACTTCAGCGAGTTGCTGCAAACCAGCTCCGCCAGCCGATCAGTCTGGTGCGCAGGCGTCTGCCGCACCGGCCGCATCTCATAGAGCGCCACCTGCAGCCCCGCGCGCGCAACTTGCCATGCCGCTTCCGACCCCGCAAGTCCACCTCCGATAACGTGAATCGGCATTCCTGAGTGCCATTATCGCGTTTCTTAACCTTCGGCAGTACTCCCTTCGAAAGTATTCCATTCCGTGGGGGCCGCCCTCAAAATATCTGGAGAGCGATGAAGGTTTCCGCGCTGATTGGAATTTCATTCTTGCTGTTGGTTGCGTTTTGCGCCGCCGCTAGAGCGCAAGCCATTACCGAGTATGGAAGCATGGCCAGCAAATCTGCTTCGGTCGGTAAACGGGCGAACAGCATCAGCAACGAAATCGGAGGTGTCTGGGGCAACTTGGACAAGACGATCAAGGGTTCCCAGCAACATTCGGCTCCCCAGTCCACGTCGCCAGGGCGCGCGGCACAGCACCCATCCCACCCGGCGCGGAGGCGCACTCGTACCGCCTCGGCGATCCATGAAGACCCCGCCCGGATCCAGACAGGCATCGGCTACCCTGAACTGATCCGGCGCTTCGGACCAGCGGCCTATGAGGTCACCTCGGGTCCACGCACAAAGACGGTTGTGTACGCGGGGAAAAACGGCGACATCAACGTCGAATTGCTCGACGACAAGGTGACCCGCGTGATGCCCCCACAGACCCAGCAAGTCGCCGCGGCCGCGCCGAAGTAACCGTCAGCCGCGACCCCGCCGGTCTTATCTAACCATACAGGATTGGCGTGGAAAGTCGGAGGCCACCCCGGCTTAGAAGTGCGCGCCAACCAAAATTCACGGCCATGCGTGCCCGATGCCACCTCGGCGCATTCGGCGACTTCTTGGTCAAGTGGATTGTCGGACCCTTGGCTCGTGGTTCCAGACCATCGTCCCATGCGTTGAGCATTGGATTTCAAGGATGCCCAAAGTGCCCGAGCTCGCGCCTAATCTCATCGTCTAGATGGATTTACCAAGCAAACCGCGCCAACTAGGCGCTCCTGATGCGATTGCTGCTTCCCTGTATATACCGCGGGAGAGATCACCCCGGCGGATAACGGATTTCCTCCGGAAGCTAGGTCGCAATCCGCAACATAATGTTTTGGGCCGACTCTGCCGATAAGAAAACAGGAGCGCGACGAGGTTGGGACTGAACGTACTGATCGTTGATGATTCTGTTGCCATTCGCATGATTCTGCAGCGCGCCCTCCGCAACACGGAGTTGCCCTTAGACAAGGTGTTTGAAGCGGGCGACGGCTGCGCCGCGCTCGAAGTCCTAAAAAACCAAAAAGTCAGCGTAATCCTGTCCGACATCAACATGCCAAACATGGATGGCCTTGAACTATTGGCAGCGCTGAAAGACAAAGAGGAATGGGCGGCAGTGCCTGTGGTGTTGATCAGCACCGAGGGCAGCCAGACCAAAGTCATGGAGGCTCTCCGGCTGGGGGCTAAGGGATTTATCAAGAAGCCCTTTGTGCCGGATGAGATCTACGACAAGTTGGCCAAATTCTTCTAGCCGGCGCGCCACCATCGCATCCGGATGCCCCTGGTGCCGAACGGAGTCAATTCCGTTCAGAGTCCTCCACCATTTCGATTAGCGTCACGCACACAGGCCCCAAGACCCCGTCAAACGGCATGCGATCGATCAGATTGCCGCCGCAAACGCGCAGTGAATAGTCCTTGCCCTCCACCACCGACGGCATGGACAGCCCGATTCCGTGCGGCAGGACGGACTTCAGATTCCCCGCCAGCATATTCGCCAGTTCCCCCAAGGCGTCCCGCACGTCATCGTTGATAGAAGCCGGGGGATCAATCGACATCAGACGATGCGTAAATTCGAACGCCTGCGGGAGGGTACACTCCAGCAGCACCGCACCCTTCCACGTGCCGGCAAAGTAAATGGCGGCCGTGAGGGCGTCGGACGAGGAACTCCACGGAGTTTCGGAGGGCGCCATCTCAAGCTGCAACATCGTCTGGAACACCGACACGACAATCTGCGCTAAGTCTGCGCGATAAACACTCAGTGGAAAAGTTGCCTGCATGCCACTCCTTTCAGGGCGCCTGATAAAACACGGTCTGGCCCACAATCTTGCGCTCGAATCGGTCATCCAGGTTCAGAGTGGTCTCGCTGCCGCCCAGCAGCAGGTAGCCGCCTCGGAAAAGGGTCTCCCGCAGCTCACAAAGGATCTTCCGCTTGCTTTCTATATCGAAATAGATCAAGACATTGCGGCAGAACACGACGTCGAACGGGCCGAGCGTACGCATGCTTTGCCGCAGATCGATGGGTGCGAATCGGACCATGCGCCGGACCTCGTCCTTCAATTGCCAATCCAGGCCCGCGCGGGTGAAGTACTTCACCAGATACGCCACCGGCAGCCCGCGATTTACCTCAATTTGCATGTACTTCCCCGCCTGGGCGCGCTCCAGCACCTGGGTCGATAAATCGGTGCCCAGGATCTGAATATTCCAGTCGCCCAGGCCCATTTCCAACAGCATCATGGCCAGGCTGTAAGCCTCTTGTCCGGAGGAAGCCGCCGCGGACCAGAAACTCATTTTCTTGATGTCCTGGCGCTGCTGGATCAGTTCGGGCAGCACCACGGATTTCAACGCGTCGTACTGCGGAGGATCGCGAAAGAAAGACGTTTCGTTCGTGGTCATGGCCTCGACCACTTGCCGCTTCAACGGGGCGTCGTTGCTTCCCTGGAGCAACGCGCAAAGGTCATTCAGCGAGCCAAGTTGACGCTGGCGTACGATAGGCGTCAGGCGGGCTTCGACCAGATAGTGCTTGTCCCCGTCCAACACGATGCCCGATTCGCGGTATACATAGTCCTGCAGGAATTTGTAACTTTCGGCATCGATTTGCGCGGCTGGCGCGATGTTGGGCAATGTGGAGGTTGGGGTGGGCACCAGTTATCCTCGTCCAACCTGCTTCAAAATTTCCGGCACAATGGTCCCCAGCGGCGCGACGCAATCCGCAAGTCCAGCCGCAACCACGCCGCCGGGCATGCCCCAGACGACGCTCGATGCCTCGTCCTGTGCGATGACATAGGCGCCCTTCGCCTTCAACGCTTCAATTCCCCGCAACCCGTCCTGACCCATCCCGGTGAGGATCCCGGCGATTACAGAGCCGCCGTAAACCTCCGCCACGGAGCGAAACAACACGTCCACCGCGGGCCGGCACGAGTTCTCGGGAGGCGACTGGTCCAGGGCGATCACGGTCTCTGCGCCGCCGTTCCGCACTTGCATGTGGTAGTCGCCTGGTGCGATGAAAACCTTACCTGCGGTCACAGCGCTCCCCTCGGCGGCCTCTTCCACATTCAGGGTCGTCGAGGCCTGCAGCCGTTCCGCAAGCAAGCGGGTGAATAAAGGTGGCATATGCTGCACGATGAGGATGGGGAGCGGGAAATCGTTTGGAAATTGAGGCATCAGCTCGCCGAGCGCGTTGGGCCCCCCGGTGGAAACGCCGATCGCCAGTATTTTCCTCCCCTGCGCGATGGGGAGAACCGGCATCTTTCTGGAAGGTCGCACGGGCGCGACCGCCGGCTGCTGGGCTGGCGGGGCGCTTCCGGGCAGCAGAAAGAATTGCTTGATCTTTGGGATCAGTTCGGCACGCAAACTGGCCATGGAGCGATCGAGCGACCCTGTGTTGGAGGCCTTGGCAACGTAATCGTCCGCTCCGAGCGCGAGCGCTTGCAGCGTAATCGCCGCTCCCCGTTCGGTCAACGTGCTGAACATAACCACGCGAATGAGTGGATACTGTTTTCGCAGTTCCCGCAGCATCTCCAGGCCGTCCATCTCCGGCATCTCGACGTCCAGAGTGATCACGTCCGGATTCAACTGCGGGATGCGCGCCAGAGCTATGGATCCGTTGGAGGCGAATCCGACCACCTCCAGGGTGGGCTCCTGCTCGAGCGCGTGGGTTACCAGGCGGCGGATGACCACGGAGTCGTCCACGATCAGAACGCGAATCCGATTCCCCGGCGCGATGGTTTTTTTGAAAAGAGTGCTCAAATCCCCCACCGTTTACTGGAGCGCGCCAAGCAGCCGCAATTTATCGGCGATAATCTCTTTTGTAAATGGCTTCATGACGTATTCGTTGGCTCCCGCTTCGAGCGCCTGCATCATCTGTTCCACCTGGGTTTCGGTGGTGACCATCATCAACAGCACAGATGAATAGCGCGGATCGGAGCGCAGCCGCCGCACAAAATCCAGTCCATTCATCCGGGGCATATTCCAGTCCACCAGAGCGAGCGAGATGGCGCCGTTTTCCTGTTCCAAAACCGCGAGCGCCTCCTCGCCGTTAGCCGCCTGGCAGACTTCGTAGCCTACCTCCGCAAGCGTTTTGGACAAGATCATGCGGATGGCTTTCGAGTCATCGATGATCATGGCCTTGGGCATGGTGACCCCCTTTGTGAGCGTGTAAACATGCAGTGCGAAGCCTGGGGGCGCGGCGAGTTCTCACGCCCCCTGGGGCTCGGTATCAAAAGGTGAATTTGGATACGAGGGATTGCAGTTGAGCCGCCATCGCGCTGAGCGCTTGGGCTGCCTTTTGAGTATCCGCCGCCCCCTTGGTGGTGTTTTGCGCAGCCACCGCGACTCCGCCAATATTCTTCGCGATTTCGCCCGTACCCTTGGCGGCCTCGCCCACGTTCCGGCCAATCTCGTTGGTGGTCACCGTCTGTTCTTCCACCGCCGAGGCGATGTTGTTCGAAATGTCGTTGATCTGGTTGATGATGGCGCTGATCTCCCCAATGGCTTGCACGGCTCCCTTGGTATCGCCTTGAATGGCTTCGATCTTCTGGCCGATCTCTTCGGTGGCCTTGGCCGTCTCCTTCGCCAGTTCCTTGACCTCGTTGGCTACCACAGCGAACCCCTTGCCGGCTTCGCCCGCGCGCGCCGCTTCAATGGTGGCGTTCAGGGCCAGCAGGTTGGTCTGCTGCGCGATGGAGGTGATGACCTTGATGACCTTGCCGATCTCCACGCTGGACTCTCCCAGCTTCGAAATCGTGGCGTTGGTATTCTCGGCCACGCCTACCGCGGTTTTAGCGACCTTGGCCGCTTCATTGGCGCTTTTGGAAATCTCGCGGATGGAAGTCTGCATTTGTTCGCTGCCGGAAGCCACCACCGTCACATTCTTCGATACCTGCTCGCTGGCCGCCGACACCACATTCGCTTGCGTGGCGGTCTCTTCGGCGTTGCTGGCCATCTGGCCGCTTACCGCGGTCAGTTCCTCGGCCGAGGATGCCAGCGACGAAGCCTGGCTGGCAGCAAACTTCAACGGCTCGACCACCGTTTCCAGTGTGTTGTTGAAGCCTTCTATAATGTTGCGAAATTCCCCCTGATGTTTGGCCGCGTTGGCTCGCATCCCGAGCTTGCCGTCCACCGCCGCCTTGGCCAGCATGCTCACGTCGTCCGCGAGTGCGTTGGTGTTGTTCTTCAGCATGACCAGCCACTCGTGGATTTGGTCCTGATCCGATGCCTTACCCATGGTTGCGCTCATATCGCCGTTGGCAATTTTCGTCACGTAGCTGATCAGTTCCGTGAGCCAGGCGTGCACTCCGTTGATGGCGTTCTTCATCTGCTCGTGGTCGCCCTTGCAGGCGATCTCGACCTTCTCTCGCAGGTTCCCTCCGCGGATTAACCGGAGTATCCGGTTACCCTCCCCGATGGGCAGCAGAATCGCGTCCAGCATGTCGTTGACGCCCTTGACGATCCCGGCATAGGCTCCCTGGAACTGCTCAGCTTTGCCGCGCTCCGACAATAGCCCCTGGTGCGAAGCATCCGTCAGCCGCGCCAGTTCCTTCTGCATACCCTGCAGCACGATGGCGACATTGTTGACCGCCTGCTTCATCTTCTCGTGATCGCCCTTGTAGGTGTGCGCAATCAGCTCATCGATCTTGCCTGCAGAAATCTGCGCCAATACACGGTTGCCTTCCCCGATGGGCAGCAGAATCGCATCCAGCATGTCGTTGACGCCTTTGACGATCCCGGCGTAGGCGCCCTGGAACTGCTCCGGTTTGCCGCGCTCCGATAGTTGCCCGTCGCGTGAGGCGTCCGTCAGTCGCGCCAGTTCCTTCTGCAAACCTTGGACAACGATCGCGACGTTGTTAACCGCCTGCTTCATCTTCTCGTGGTCGCCCTTGTAGTTCTGCGCAATCAGTTCGTCGATCTTGCCTGTAGAAATCTGCGCCAATATACGGTTGCCCTCTCCGATCGGCAGCAGAATCGCGTCCAACATGTCGTTAACGCCCTGGACGATCCCGGCGTAGGCCCCCTGGAACTGCTCGGGCTTGCCGCGGTCTGACAGTTGGCCCTGGCGGGACGCATCGGTCAGCCGAGCCAGTTCCTTCTGCAGCCCCTGCAGCACGACCGCGACGTTGTTGACCGCCTGCTTCATCTTCTCGTGGTCGCCCTTGTAGGTCTGGGCGATCAACTCGTCGATCTTGCCCCCCGAAATCTGCGCCAATATCCGGTTGCCTTCCCCGATGGGCAGCAGAATCGCATCCAGCATGTCGTTGACGCCCTGCACAATGGCTGCGTATCCTTTGATCCGAAATTGATCCGCTTTGCCCCGCTCCGATAACTGACCGTCCCGTGAGGCCTCGACCAGGCGCTCGACCTCGTGCCGCAGCATAACCTCGTCTTGAATGTCATTCAGCAATTCAACGCAGCCGATCACCTGGCGGTTCTGATCAAAGCGGGGCGCAGCCAGGACGCGCACCGCCATCTCCCTGCCTTGTACCAGCGCGACGGCGTCGCTGGTGCATGTGGAGCCGGTTTGCACCGCGCGGGCCGCCGCGCAGGTTCCACGGCGGCAATCCGGATTGTCGAAAAGGTCCCAGAATTTTTTGCCGACGCTCGCCTGCACGGACCTGCCGGCGGCTTGGGCCGCAGCCGCATTGAGGTGCAGGATGGTATGATCGCGGTCCATCACCACCACCGGCTGGGGCACCAGGTCGAAGAACCCGGCGATTTCCTCCGCGGAAATGCCATCTTCAGCCATCCCGGCCGTCGCGTCCATGACGCCAACCCCACTCACGCCGCTCGGGCCGGAATGGAGTTGCTTGCCGTTCAACTTTCTTGACATTCACAGTCTCCTAATTCTTGACCTGCCACGCACCGGACCCATTCCGGGCGTTGGCACAGAATCTAAAGGTCCTTGGACCGCTGCTCCGCGGCCACATCCACGGTTTTCTCGGTATCCAAGACCAGCAGCAGGCGGTCCTTGAGCTTATACACTCCCTTGAGCAACTCCCGCGCAGCCGCGTCGACGTTGCCCGGCGGTTGTTCAAACGTGTCGCCATCCACCTCGACCACATCGCCAATCTCGTCCACCAGCAAGCTGACGGCGCCTCCGCCGGTTCGCACTACCGTATTCATGGGCGTTTGCCCTTCCGGACGCGGTTTCACCTTCAAGCGTCGCCGCATGTCTACCGCAGTTACAATCTGACCGCGCAAATTGATCAACCCCTCGACCACTTCCGGCGACAGGGGCACCGGGGTCATGTGCTGGTACCGCAGCACCTCTTGCACCTGCAAAACTTCGACGCCGAAGAATAAGCCGTCGACAAAAAAAGTCGCGTATTGGCGGTTGGTCTGGGCTGCCTGTTCCCCAACGGATCCGGCCGATTCCTGAAGGGCCATTTCCCTCACCCCTTGTCCCCGGCGAGCACCGGAACCGGCTCTGCAGCTACCGCCGCCGCCAGCCGGGCCACCGAACGCAGCATGGCTGCGCGATCGAATTTCACCTGGTAATCCTCGAGATCTCCCACATGCTCGCGCTGCGACTTAGTCTCCTCTGCCGTATTGCCGAGCGTCAGGATCCCAATGCCGGCGAACTTGGGAACTTGCTGCATCTTTTCGCGCAAACCGGCTTGGCCCGCGGATCGCAGATCCGACGACGCAACCACCACATCGATCCTGCGCTTTTCCAGCACGCGTAAGGCTTCCTGCGTGTCAGCCGCTTCCACCACCTGATAGCCGGCCATCTCCAGGCTGTTGCGCACCAGGCCGCGCGAGAATGCCGACGATTCCGCCACCATCACCGTGATCCCCTCGGAGAGCCCGCTTTCTTGACCGCCAAACCAATGGTCGTCCGCCGCCGCGATCACCGCATGCAAGTCCAGAAGATCGGCCACTTTTTTCCCGATCACCGCCGAGCCCAGCAGCCCCTTGCGATCCGCCGACCGCCGGACGGTGACGTTTTCTTCCACGATGTCGAGTATCTGGTCGACCAGAATGCCGATGGTGCGGTCACCGTCCGTGAAGACGATGGCTTGCGCCGGATCCTGGGTACCGGCGGTGTCTGTTGCGCCGGCTTCCAGAATGGTCCCCAACGAGGCCAAGGGCAGGATCCGGCCCCGGTATTGCACTACCAGCCGGCCGCCAGCATGCTCGATTTTGGATTGCGGGAACTCCTCCAGCCGCGCCACCAGGGAGAGCGGCACCGCCACCCGCTCAAATGAGCCCGCACGGAACAAGAGAAATGTCTGCCGGTCGCTGGCGGCCCGTTCCAGATGCGCCTCGTCGGTTCGGGCTTGCTCCCGCGACTCCTGCACTACCCCCGACCGTTGCCCGATCCCCAATACGTCCAAGATCAGAGCCACTTGGCCGTCTCCCATGATGGTCGCCCCCGCGTAACAGCTCAACCCCTTGAGTTGCTTGCCGAGCGGCTTCACCACGATCTCCTGTGTGTCGCTGATGCCGTCCACCACCAGGCCGAACTGCCGGTCCTCCGCCTGCAAAACCACGATATTCACGACGCCCGACTCCGAGTCGTCGCCCATCTCCAGCACCTCGTTCAGGTAGACGATGGGTAGAAGCTGCCCCCGTCTGCGGTATACCGGGGTACCCTGAATGCGCTCGATCTGCCGTTTGCCGGCATCACCATCCAGACGAATCAGCTCCAGCAAACTGACCTGGGGAATCACAAAGCGCTCCCCGGTGTTGAGCCGGGTGCGCGGCGCTGACCTCCTGTCGGCGGCGGTCACGATCAGGCCGGGAATGATAGCTAACGTGAGCGGGATCTTGACCTTGAGGGTGGTCCCCTGGTCCGGACGGCTGAGCAAATCTACCGTGCCACCGATCTTCTCGATGTTGCTCTTCACTACATCCATGCCTACGCCTCGCCCGGAAACGCTGGTCACTTTCTCGGCGGTCGACATGCCAGGGAGGAAAACCAGATTGAGGATCTCCCGGTCGCTGGCCCTTTCGGCCTGGTCCGGCCGCACCAGGCCCGTCCGAACGGCTTTCTCCTTGACTCTCGCCAGGTCGATGCCGGCCCCGTCGTCGGTGATCTCGATGTTGACCTGGCCGCCTTCGTGAAAGGCTCGCAGCATCACTTTGCCCTGCGCCGGTTTGCCCTTGCCGGCACGTATTTCGGGCCGCTCGATCCCGTGGTCGCAACAGTTGCGCACAATGTGCGTGAGCGGATCTTTGATGGCCTCAATGATGGTCTTATCCAGCTCCGTATCGGCGCCGTCCATCTCCAGATGAATCTGCTTGCCCAGGCTCGCCGCCAGATCCCGCACCAGCCGCGGCAGCTTGTTCCACACCACGCCGATGGGCTGCATCCGCGTCTTCATGACGCCTTCCTGCAGTTCGGTAGTGATCAGGTTCAGCCGCTGCGAAGTGACGTTGAGGGTTGTGTCTTCCTGCTGGGCGTTGAACTGCAGAATCTGGTTTCGCGTGAGCACCAGTTCGCCCACCAGGTTCATGAGCTTGTCCAGAAGCCCGACATCCACGCGGATGGTGGAGTCAGCTACCGCGGAGGATTTTTGAGCCGTTTGGTTCTCGGCCTCCGTTCCCGCGCCGGGCTGGATCTCATTTGGGGGCTCCGGGACCGCCGCAACCGGGCTCGGTGGCGCTTCGGACTTAGGCGGCCGTTGGCGCGCCGCCTCCAGCCGGTCGCGCAAACCCGTGTGCGCCTCCGGTCCTTCGGTACCCGTTTTCTCAATCGACAGCAGCACCTTTTTGATGGCGTCCACGGTCTCCAGGATGACCGTAACTAACTGTGGCGTCAGGTCGCGCTGCCCATCGCGCAACTGCGTGAGAATGTCTTCGGCCAAGTGGCTGATGGCTTCGAGGGTGCCAAAGCCCAAAAGGCCGCAAGTCCCCTTGATGGTGTGGATGGTGCGGAATATGCTGGCCAACAGCGCCGGATCCTTCGGGCGTTGCTCCAGTTCCACCATCTCCTGGTCCAGCCGGGCCAGGTTTTCATTGCTCTCAATCAAAAACTCGCGAATGATGTCTTGATCGTCCATGGCCATCACCGTCAGCTTCCCCATGCCGTGCTTAAGTGGTCGTTGGGCGGGTCGGACTCAAAACCACCGGGACTCGACCGTGGTTTGCCGGGGAAAGCGGATCGCTCCGAATCTAAGGTGCTTACCGCTGTGGGGATCTCTCACCGTTTTCCGAGGTTCTCCGTCTTCCTGCCTGGTCATCGGCGCATCGCACCTCGACCTTTGTGGAGCAAATCACTTAGGAGGCGCGGAAATCACCAGAGGTTGCGCGAAACTCTGGGCCGGCCAGTGTGTGCGGCGCGCCCGCTGTGCCGGTAGTGCGCTCAAAGTTCGTCGCCCGCGGACGATAAGCCGAGTGTAACGTCCTTGTCATGGAAGCACCCGTCCAGGAATTGCTGCACGATTTTTTTCAGGAGACTAGTGTGCGGCCGGAGGAAAATGACATCGACGCGCCGCTGAAACGTCTGGTCGAGGATGTGGAGTCTGGTTCGTCGGTATTGAAGCGCGACCTGCAACGGTTGCTGGAAAAAGACCCTGGCGCGTTTCTTCAATCGGCATGCCGCATTCTCAAAGTGTCCGCGCGCAGCGCGGGAGCCGCGCCGCTGCTGGACTTACTATGGTCCAACCCGCTGCTGCTCACCAGCCTCATCGATCCCTCCACGATGTCGTTGCCCACCGCCACGGCGTTAGCCAAGCGCTGGGTGGTGTTCGACCCCATGCTGGATATCAAGCTCTTGCAGAAGGGCTTCCCTCTAGGGGAAGACGACGAGTTCTGCGTGGTCGATGTCAACCTGGTCCGGCCGAAGCGCGCTTTGGACATCGTCACGGAACTGCCTCCCAATCGGCACGCGCTTCTGGCGTTAGCCAAACTATTGCGCAGTCCCGAGCCGTACATACGATCAAAAGCGGCTCTGCTGTATGCGCGCGCGAGCAAAAATCCAGACTGGGTTCGGAAAATGCTGGGCGAGCCCAACGCACGGGTACGAGCCAATGCCGTGGAGGGCCTTTGGGAAGTCAGGTCCCCCTTCGCCGTTGCAGTCTTCAAGGAAGCCACACTGGACCCCAATCATCGCGTGGCGGCGAATGCTCTGATCGGCCTTCATTACAGCGGCGCGGTGGACGAAGCCGTGACAGACAGGCTACAAAGCATGACGCAAAGCGCGGATTCCCTGGCTCGGGCCGCGGCCGCCTTTGTCCTGGGCCACATCATGGACGCCAACTCCACGCCGGTCTTGGAAACCTTGCTCCGGGATCACAACCAGGACGTGCGAGGCCAGGCTCTGCACGCCCTCCTGCGCATTCGCCGGCGCGATCGGCCGGAAGACGCGTCGGTGGCCGAAACCGTACCGGCCCCAAGCGCTGGCGCGCTGGAACATCCGGCACCACAGAAGCCGCTCCCGGCAGATCTGAATCGCTGAGGTCGGCTGACGACCCCTGGGGTCCGGCCAGTCGCTCAGAGAAATAGTTTCGGCAGGTACTCCAGGCGTTCGTTGTAGGGCGCTGCCTGGCCGTCCGCCACCTGGTACATGCGTTCGTGGCTTTGGGCGGCGGCGCGGCCCAGCGCATCGTAAGGGCGGTTACAAATGTCGAAGAAGCCGATATTGTAGTTCTCACCGTCGTACCGGCCCAGCGCCGATTCATCGTACATCGTGAACCAGTGCGCGCCCACGCAGTAAGGGTCAGCCGCGGCGTCCTCCAGATACACGCGATAAGCTTTGGCCCGCTCCTCCTGGTTCTTTAAGTGCCCGATCCCTGAAGCTGGCAGCCCGGCATCCAGTGCGCCGAAGTGCCACTCGCCAACCAGCACGGGCCTGCCGACCATCTCGGCAATCTTCTTCGCCTGGTCGATCGGCAGCCGGTCTCGATAACAATTCAGACTGAAAACATCGAAGCACTTCATGCCCGCGACCGCCCAGGACGGGGGCACGCCCGCCCACCGCATTCCCAGGTTGAGGTGGTGGGGGTCCACGTGGCGGCACGCCTGCGAAAGCACTTGGAAATAGCGCTCCACCATGCGTACACTGAATTCCTCCAGATCCTTCAGTGCCTCCGGACCGAACACCCCGCTCCACTTCCCAGCGGCAATTTTTTCAAGAGACGCGGATCTCTTCCATGCGGCCGTGAGGCCGGCATCATTTGCGTACCGGGTTCTCAGAAACCCGGCCAGTTCGACCCGTGTTGCGCAGGTCTCGGTGTTGTAGAGCATTCCCGCAGCGGGCAATTCTGAAGAGGAGCCCCAGGTGGGTTCGTTCATGAGAAAGTAGCCGAGCAACGCGGGATCTGCAGCCGTGTCCTTCAACTGGGCGGCATAGGCGGCCGCATCCTGTTCAAAGGCGGGATGGAATACGTCGGGAAAATCGCGATATACCCGTCCGGTGTCTGCGGCCCGAAACTCCATGGGACGAACATAAGGAAACTTCGCGTCGCGCGCGTAATTCCACTCCGACCAGTTGCCAACGGTGTTGAATCGCAGACGTTTCATTTCGGCGAATGCAATGTGGGCCCAGTTGTCGTGCCAGCCTGCCGGTCCTAAAGAGCGGATCATATTTGCCGCAAGATAGTTGATGGACTTACGGCCCAGTTCACCGTCTTCGCTAGTGCGGTAAATCGCGCGGAATTCGCCGTGCCGGTCCGGCAGCCAGGCGAGGGCCGGCTCCAGCCCGTCGTAGCGAGCATCGGCATCCACGCGAACGCAATCAAGACCCGCCGACCAGAACGCATAACCATCGGGATCGGCCAGCCACCAGCGTTTGCCGTCGTGGTGTGTCCTGAAAAACCCGGTACCCTCGCTCAGTTTCTTTGCTCTCCAGCCGCCCCATGTAGAATACGAGCTCGGCCACGTCTGTCGCGGAGCATTCTCATGCTGCGTCCGGATCCTGGTTCTCAGTTCTTCCAGGCTCCGCGTTTTGCCGGGCCAGT
>Ga0187819_10000776_pt1 | contig 16049 bp, 16 predicted proteins | sample NC_wetland_sal_i_15_FD_132411 | JGI IMG/M metagenome (GOLD analysis project Ga0187819, IMG submission 132411) | Wetland sediment microbial communities from Neuse River Estuary, North Carolina, USA - SO4_4 | ecosystem: Environmental > Aquatic > Freshwater > Wetlands > Sediment | place: USA...
AATGAACGTGCAACTCCGCCAACCGCAGGAGGTAATCAGAAAAGCGAAGGCGGCGCATCGCGCTCGTTACCATGACACCTCCAGGGCGCAAACTGTGATTGAACACCGTGTACAGCGAGAGCAATTGTTCGTCATCCAGGAACTCTCCCAAGCCAGTCGATGTGATGAAATCAAACTCGCCTGCATAGGTCCTGGCGTCCAAGGCATCGCCATGATGGGTTGTAAGGGCAATGCCGTGCTGGCCGGCAAAGATCTCAGCTTCACGCAGGACATCAGCGTCGAGGTCGAGTGCATGGAATCGTATTCCGGTCGTCACTCCTCCCGCTGCGCGAACCTTCTCCACTGCCGCGACAAAGTCACGGGGAATGCCACACGGAACACTCAGTACGTCCAAGCAGGGTTGATCTGTCGGCCGCTCCCGAAGAAAGCGGAAAAGCTCATCGCGAGCCATGAAAAAGCGGCTTCGAAACGATTCTGTCGCTCGCATACGCAGGATCCGCTTATCGAGCCAGCGCCCAATTCCGTAAGATCCCGAAGGTTCGTCTCGATAAATATGGTCCGCGAAACGGTAGCTGCCAGAATTCTCAAAGCCTTCCCGAGCCAGATCGGAGGTCCTTAGCAGCCAGTAGACCGGCAACTCCAGCACTCGTCCACGGCGCAGCAGTTTGCCCGTGATCGAGGAGGACCGTCGGGTTCGGTTATGGAATTCAGCCATTGGGGCCGTTCTACACCCGCATGTAGGCGGCGATCATTTCCCTCATGATCTCGGGTGTTCCAGCCGCGATGGTGAGTGCCCGCGCGTCGCGATAGAAGCGGCTCGTCCAATGATCGTCCATGTAACCGAGGCCGCCATGGATCTGGAGACACTGCGTGATGACCTGTTGCGCCACCTGGTAGCTGAAGAGCTTCATCATGCAGATCTGACGCGTAACCGATTCTCCCATGATCCAGCGAGAAAAAGTGCGGTAATTGAGTGAGGAAGCCGCCTCAAGCTGGGTGGCCATTTCGGCAAATTCGTGCCGTATGACCTGGAACTGGTTAATGGTGTTCCCAAAAACGCTCCTCGCGCGCGCAAATGCCAGCGTTTTCTGCATGGCATAGTCTGCCCAGGCAACACAAGCAATTCCGCCAAAAAGCCGCTCGCGGTTGAGCGCGCGCTGCACATGTCCGAAGCCTTCGCCCGCCGTGCCGAGCACCTGGTCGCTCTTCACCAGGCAGCCGTCGAAGCGAATTCGTCCCGTGCCGGAAGCCGACAGTCCCAGGGTGCGCAGCCGCTCAATCGTAACCCCGCCGCTCTGCGCCGGTACCAGGATCAGCGTCAACCCTTCTTCCGTCAACTCAGGAATTCGAGTGGCTACAATGAGGAAGTCGGCAAAGACGGCGTTCGTGATGTAGGTTTTTTCTCCCTGCAGGACCAGGTTATCGCCCGAGATCTCGGCACGGCACTGCAGGGCAGCAAAATCTGATCCCGATGCAGGCTCCGTAACCGCCATCGCGCCCATCATCTTGCCACTGCGCAGAGCGGGAACGTAGGCAGCTTTCTGCTCATCCGTGCCGAAGTCTTCGAGCAGGGGACTGATGAGGTTCGACTGGACCAGGAAACTCAGGGCGAATCCGAGTGACTCACAACGTGGCAACTCCTCGGCAATGATCGCGTTCAGCCAGGGATCGGACTGGAACAATTCGTGTTGCGCACATTCCAGGAGGACCGAGCGGGGGAACTCTCCTGCTTTTTCCCAGGCGGTCGAGCGCGGGCGGAGTTGTTCGCCGATAAACGCGCGCACTTTTTGCCGGAATTGCTCGTTCTCGGCAGAGAAGAAGTTAGTCATCGTTCATAATTCATGCGGGAGACGGCATGACCCGGCGGACCGCGTCGATAACATCCTGTACAGTTTTTAGCCGCCACAAATCGTCTTCTTTAATCTCGACCCGAAGTGCATCTTCGAGCGACATTACACACTCGAGCTTTTCCAGCGACTCCATGTCGAGATCCGAAAGCTTCGCTTCTGGCTTGATTTCAGTGACCGGCACGTCTGAAGCCCGGCTGATGAGTTCCCTTACCTTGTCTTCAACATTCACGGTGCGCACCTTCCTCAGGGAAATCGCTGGCCAGCCGCGCATGCAGCTGGGCGGCCACCTTTTGATCGATCACGCGCCACTTTTCTCGGGTCGCGGCAACTTGCCCTGGGGGCATCGCGGCAATCAACTGCTCGGCCCAGCCGTGTTCACCGCTGTGTGCCTCCTCCTCTTGAATAATCCGCTGCAATGTTTGTCGCACCTTCGGATGCACGTCCGAGCGCTGCAAGTGCTCGCGATAACTCATCAGCACGCGGGCCTCAAGAATTTCTGAAAGAACGAGCAAATCAACCATCTCTTTTGGGATGCCACCGTCTTGCGAATAATGCATCTGGATGGTCTCGGTGGAGGGATCGATAACGCCGCCAAGCTTGGCGATCACTTCGGTGAGAAGCGCGGCATGATGCGCTTCCGTAGCGCAGTGACGGGTAGCTCCTACCAGCACGTCGACGCTTTTGACGCTTCGCGCCAGACGGCCCATTAAGAGCGCCCCATGCAGTTCGCTGTTGCGATAGAAGTTCAGCAACCAGAGTTCCCGTCTAGTAAGCGGCATGCATTCCCGCCTTGGCGAAATCGGAGAGTCCAATCCCGCAGAGCCGATGCATTTTCTGATCCAGCGTCAGGATGGCCTGCAGGTCGTTCTTCTCGGAAATCGGTGTGCTGGCGACAACGTCGGTCCCGATATGACGAAAATTCAGGCCGGCATGGAGACAGCGGTCGCGCGCAGCGGAGTCAATCCGCACCCGCGGTTCGAGGAGGTCAAAGGCGAATTGGGTATGACGGAATTCGTCCTTGGCGATGAAAGCGCAGATCTGCGCCAATACCGGCTCCTTGGCCTGGCGCGAGGCGCGCAGGAAAAAATAAGCCGCGAAGTGCTCGCTGATCATGTAGCGGGTAAGTTCCGCGAGTGGGTCCGCGATCGCGTTTTCGAGGTTCCGCTGGCGCACCGCGACCAGTTCCTGGTCGCTCACGGGCCGGTAGTCCACCAGATTCAGGTATCGGTTTAGCACATAAAAATGCTTGTAGGATTCGTAGAGTTGCACGGAAAACACCGAGGTCACGTCGAGTTGGTCCCACATGCACCGCATCAGGCGAGACGTGTAGATGGGGAAGTAGGACTCGATCAGTGCCGAGTCGTGCATCTGGTCGAGCAAGTCTGGCTGGCTCAAGGCTCGATCGCGATCGATCTGATTCCACGCCACATCGATTTCGAGGATCCAGCGTTGCAGTTCCGCCGTTGTCAAGTACTCATCGTAAATCATATCTGCTCCTGCTCGGCCAGTCTGAATGCCTGAGCCGGCCCGAGGGTTAGAGCCAAGACCAGGGCCCAGCGCTCCAGTCCAAAGGCAACGCACCCGGAATGTGCATCGCTGCCGTCGGCGAGGCGAAACTCGAAGCGGCGCGAGAAGAACGTTTCGTGAAGATTGAAAGAAGAGATTGCCAGCGGCGTTCCCGTCGCATCCATGTGTGCGCGCAGTTCGAATTTCAGGCCCTTGATCTGCTGCACCAGCTTCCTGCCGCGAGCCGCTCCACCAGCGAAGAACGAATCAGTCGCGGCGTCGAGCTGCACCACGAGATGAAGCGATTGCGCGAACGCCAGTATTCGATCCATCCATTCCTGTCTTTGTTCCCGTACCCAGGCAGCAGACCCGACGAGCACAATCTCCCTCATCGCAAATGCCCGTAAACGGCCCGGCTCTTCCTTGTCCTCGTTGCGGTGGCAGCGTGCGATACAAGTCCAGGCCCCGGGCTCGTGAAGAGAAGTCCCCGCGAGTTTCGCATAACAGTGATAGCAGGCCGCCGGAGGCATGCAGCCTCCATCTGACTCCTCCACGATACTTGCCGGAAAAGATTCAAAGTAACCCGCGCGTTCCAGGACCGAACGGCTGATGAAGCGGGGAACCGGCAATTCCTGGGCTCCCGCCTGGATCGCGAACTCGAGGAATTTCGAATCGACCCAGGCGGCAAGTGCCGACATATGGGGACCCAACACAGACTCGCGGCCAGGTGCCCACTCTTGCAGGCGCGATAGCTGCGTCATCGGATCATCGATAGTGATTTCTCTTGTCGTCGTCATTTCGATCCGAAGTGCTCAACGATCACGGTCACGGTTCGAAAATTCTTCATCACGATCTCTTCATCGGGGATGTTCCGGCCGATCATCAGCTCAATATAGGCGATCAGCTTCAGGATCTTCAGCGAATCGATCCAACCATCTTCGAATAACGGGGTGTCAGGAGCGGCTCGACGCGTGAGGTCCGTCAACAATTCACCGTTGATATAGTCCAGCAATTTGTCTCGCGCGTCGCTCACGCCCCGGCGCCTCCCGCCAGGCTGCCATGTTCACCCCAGCCGCTCTCCACCAGCCAGCGAACCACCTGCGGGTAAAATTCCACCACGCTGGGCTTGAGCAGCCCGTTCGCTCGTAACGAGCGAGTGCATTCGGCATCCCTGAACGTTTTCGAGTACACAAGCTGAGGAACGAAGTGTTTGATGATCGCAACGCTGGCTCGGAGGATATTATCGCCGACTTCTTCGGCGGAGCGCACAAACAATTCAAAAGTTGGCAAGTCAACGATGGCAGGCATCTCGATTGCGCGTTTTCTCCACGATGGCCGGTAACGCAAAAACGCATCGCGGGTCAATCCCAGCAGGTGAGCGAGCGAAAGGGCATCTTCGCCGCCACAGATGTGGAAAGTCCGCCCCGCCTGAAAGCGTTCCGCTGCAAGATGCTCGACGGCCGAGGCGGCGTAGTCCAGAGCAATCAGATCCACGAGACTGCCGGGCGTTCCTGGAATCATTGGCGCAAGCGAATGGTAGTAGAGCCTTAAGGCATGATGGATAGCCGCCAGTCGCTTGACTTCGCCGGTCGTCGAACTCCCCAGCACTGTGCTGAGCCGCAGCACCGAGATAGGCAACTCGCTCATGTGTTCGCGCAGCAGCAGTTCAGTCTCATACTTCGACTGCTCGTATGAATTTACAAATCCCGCGGTATGATCCAAGTCCTCTTCGCAGATTGTTCCCGTACGCTTGCCCGCAACGTGCACCGTGCTCAAGGCCGCAAAAGCCTCGAGTCGCGAGCAATCCGTGGCGAAGGCAAGCACGTTCTTCGTCCCTTCGAGGTTCACAGCACGCGCCTCCGCGAGCGAAGCCGAAAACCGCGTATTGGCGGCGGCGTGTACGATAACGGTGGTGTGATCCAAAATTTGCCGGCTGGATTCTGATGCGATTCCCAAACCAGGACCCGCGGTGACATCGCCGCGCACCGGCGTTACCTTGCCGGACGAGCCCAGATACTCGCTTGCGTGGGTGAGCGCGAAAATTGCCCGAACGTCATTTCGACGGGCAAGAAGTGGAACGAGCGCTTCCCCAATCACGCCCGTTGCACCGGTGACCAGGATGGTGTGCGCCATCAGTGTTCCAAAATCATGCATGCCCAGTTTGCGCCGAACCCGAACGTGAACAGCAGCAGCTTGTCACCGGGGCACAGTTTTCCAGCAGTTGCAGCATCCTTCAAATTGATCCAATTGTCGGCGGCAATCACGTGCGCAATTCTGCTTATGTTTTCGGCAAACAGTTTGTCGCCACCGATCTGGATCAGCCCGAGCAGTATCTCCCAGCTGCGTAACGACACGTTGTGAGGAAGGATGCAGGAAATGTCTGAAGAATCCAGAGCCGCGTCCGCGAGTGTGTCGCGAACGATGTTCCGCGCAGTCGGAAAATAAGCTGCGGTGATTTCGTTTTTCTGCGCAATCGAGTTCCAGTAGTATCCTTTGGTGATTTGCCGATAGGCGAGGATGCGGTTGCGATCGCATTCTTTCTCCAGAAGAACGGCGCAAGCCCCATCGGAAATCACGTTATAGATCATTTCCCGCTTACAGCCTGCAGGCAACACATCAGCACTCACGCACAGCGCCCGGCTGGCACTCTTACTGGAAAGCAGAAAATCGCGGGCAAGCACCACGGAGGCCATCAGGCCCAGACACCCCACCTGGCTCACGCCGAAGGCTCTGGCCTGGGTCAGTTCCAGCTCGTACTGCAGTTGTGCAACGGGGTAGTTGAAAGCTGACAGCGGATCAGGAGTCTCGACGGCATGGCAGCCCGGCGTTGCCCCGGCATAGAAGAGCGCATCTATGCTGGTACGGTTTACGCCTGTGGCGCCTAGTAGTTTGTTGGCGGCAGCAGTTGCGAGCGCGTACGACGATTCCCGGCTCAGCCGTACCCAGCTGAACCCAAATTCGCGCAGCTTGGCCGCGGGGCTGTCGAGCAGGCCTCGTGCTTCGAGCTCCTCTACAGAAGCCGCATCCGAGCCCAAAACATACTCAATTCCAGAAATGCCGACTGGCATCAAGTCACTCGCTTGCTCAGAATTAGATTCCTCGGCACAATGTGCCCTCTCGAACTTTCAACGAACTATAGCGCATTGAGGAGGAACTGCTGAAATGCCTTGTAACACTTTCCGAAGTGTCATACTTCTGACGGCGTGCCGACAACCCGATCTAGGCTAATTTATTACTGTTGCGTTCCAATCGCTCCGGCCATTGCGGTCTTTTTCGAGGTTCGCTATTATCGCTTCGATTCTTTCTCGGTGAAAGCTTCCCCCTGTTGCGCATCAGTGACGGGCACGTTTGCGACTTTGATGTCCCGCCCCGGGTTGGGTTTGCAGTACAGAGAAAAACAGAGAACGAATCGTTGAAAAGACAGCTATTTAGGCAACATTAGAATGATCGGCCAGAACATCTCTCACTACAGGGTGATCGAAAAGCTCGGCGGCGGAGGGATGGGCGTCGTCTATAAGGCTGAGGACACGCGCCTGCGGCGTTTCGTGGCCCTGAAATTTCTTCCCGAAGATGTGACCAGCGATGCGGCGGCGCTCAGCCGGTTCCGGCGCGAGGCGCAGGCGGCGTCGGCGCTGAATCATCCTAATATCTGCACGATCTATGACATCGGCGAAGAGGGCGATCAGGCCTTCATCGTGATGGAACACCTGGAAGGCGAGACGCTGAAACACCTGATCGGGCGTCCGCTGGAGATTGAGAGGCTGCTCGGGATCGGGATTGACGTGGCCGACGCGCTCGATGCCGCGCATGCCAAAGGGATCGTGCACCGGGACATCAAGCCGGCCAACATTTTTGTGACGCGGCGCGGGGCGGCGAAGATTCTCGACTTTGGGCTGGCCAAGGTGACGCAGGAAGCCAGCCGGGCGCTCGATCCCAGCGAGGCGACCCGGACCGAGGGCGTGAGCGATCAGCATCTGACCAGTCCGGGATCGGCGCTGGGCACGGTGGCGTATATGTCGCCGGAGCAGGTGCGGGGCAAGGCGCTCGATCCGCGCACCGATTTGTTTTCGTTCGGCATTGTGCTCTACGAGATGGCGACCGGAGCTTTGCCGTTCCGGGGAGAAACTTCGGGCGTCATCTTCGAGGCAATCCTGAACCGGGCGCCGCTGGCGCCGGTGCGGCTGAATCCGAATCTGCCGGCGAAGCTGGAGGACATAATCAACCGCGCGCTGGAGAAAGACCGCGAACTGCGCTACCAGCATGCGGTGGACATCAAATCGGAGTTGCTGCGGCTGAAGCGCGATCTGGAGTCAGGACGAAGCGCGGCGGTGAACGCGGCGGCGAGTTCTGGGGATGCGGCGCATACGGTCCCCTCGCCGGAAACGGTGCCCGCTGCGCAGAAATCCAGCGGATCGGGGCGGGTGGTGGCGGCGGCATCGAGGGCAAGTTCTTCGGGGAGTGCCGGGGCCGCGCAAACGGCCGCTCCGTCGCGGGCATGGGTCAAGTGGATGATTCCCGCAGCGATAGTGCTCACGCTGGCGGTGATTGCGGGCGCGTTCTACTGGCACAAGCGTCAGGCGGTGCAACTGACGGACAAGGACCAGCTCATCCTGGCGGACTTTACCAACCAGACGGGCGATGCGGTCTTTGATTCCACCTTGAAGGAGGCGCTGGCGATTCAGCTGGAGCAGTCGCCGCTGCTGCAACTGGTGAGCGACGCGGAACTGCACAGCAACCTGCAGTATCTCGGGCAGTCGCGCGACCAGAAGATCACGCCGGAACTGGCGCAGCAATTGGGCCAGCGGCTGGGGGTGAAGGCCTATCTGGCGGGCTCGATCGCCAATCTGGGATCGTCGTATGTGATTCAGATCAACGCGGTGAATGTGGCCACGGGCGAGGTATTTGGGCGGGAGCAGGTCACGGCTAACGACAAGACGGAAGTGCTGCCGGCGGTTTCGCGGGCGGCCACGGCCATTCGGGCGCGGCTGGGCGAATCTCTGGCTTCAATTCAGAAACTGACGACGCCCTACACCAACGTGACTACATCGTCGCTGCAGGCGTTTCATGCCTTCTCGCTGGGCGAGGATGAGCACCGCATGGGCCACGATTTTCCCCAGGCGCAGTCGTTTTATGAAGAAGCGATCCAGCTCGATCCCAACTTCGCCATGGCCTATGCCCGGCTGGGCGTGACCTTCACGACTCAGGGAGCGATCGCCAAGGCGCTGGAGTTCATGAAGAAGGCCTACGATCTGCGCGGGCACGTGACCGAGCGCGAGCGCATGTACATCGAGGCGCAGTATGCCAGCTTCAGCTTCGATCTGCCCAAGGCGCTGGAATCCTACAATCTGTTCGTCGCAACCTATCCGCGGGACGCGGCGGCGTGGAACAACCGCGCCATCGTGTACTCGTGGATGGGAGATTACGAGCATGCCGCGGCCGATTTCGAGAAGACCTGGGAGATTGCGAAGTGGGATAACACCTCGGCGGCGAATGCCGCCAGTGCGCTGGTCACCATGGACCGGTTCCCCGAGGCGGAACGCTACCTGAAGGAAGCGCTGGAGCAGGGAGGCGGGGACGATGTCAATTATCAGGGCACGCTGATGGAGGACGAGTTCCTGCAGGGGCGTCCGGAGTGGGAAAAGCACGTGCAATGGGCTGCCGGGCGTCCGGACGGATTTTCCCTGGATGCGAACGCGGCCATCATCTATTTCTTCGTGGGAAAGATCCACGAAGCCGACCGGCTCTGGCAGCAGGCGGAGCAGAGAGCGGAGCAGCAGCATCTTCCGGACACGGCTGGCGGAATTTATGCGGTGAAGGCGGCACACGACGCGCTGGCGTCCAACTGCTCTGCGGCGCGCGAAGCGGCTCATCGCGGACTGGCGCTGGACCATTCCATGGCCACGGTCCCCGATGCCGCGCTGGGTCTGGCGCTCTGCGGCGAGGCTGCGCCAGCGTTGAAAGAGATGGAACGGCTGGCGGCAGCGGAGCCCAGCAATACGCTGGTCAACGCGATCTACCTGCCCGAGGTGAAGGCCGCCGCAGCGTTCGCGGGACACCATCCGGAGCAGGTGGCAGGTTTGTTGACCCCGGTGACTCCCTACATCCTGGCATCCAAGTCGCCGCATCTGCTCGGTCCGGCGTTGCTGGCACTCAAGAATCCGCAGCAGGCGGTGGTTGCTTTTGAGCCCGGCGTGCGCTACCGGGGCCAGGCGCTGGGAGAGGGATCCGGGGGACAAGGGCAGGTGCCGGACTATCCGCTGTGCCTGCTGGGAACGGCGCGGGCGCAAGCGCAATTCGACCGGACGGCGGCGGTGCGCAGCTACCAGGAAGTGCTCGATCTCTGGAAGAATGCCGACGCAGATTTCATCCCGGCCCAGGAAGCCCGGCGCGAGCTGGCGGCGCTGAGCGCAGCACGAAACTGAGAGAAACGTGTTTAGTGCTCAGCGCAGGAGACCTCAGCGGCTAAAGCCGGGATTGAAGATAAGGCGGGTTATCGCAGCGCTGAAAGCGCGCCAGCCAAAATCAATTAAGGAAGCGCGGTCTTCTCAGGAGCCTGTTAAGGCCCAGCAGGACCGGGGCAGATGCCTACAATTCGGCCAGCGCCCACCTTTTTCCTATCACTGATTACGAGTCTAGCTACTCACCCCTGGTTTGCTCATCTCTCTCTCCGAATGGGACAATATATGCATGCAAAAATCGCTGACTGCAATCGTGATCCAACTTCTGGCGGCTGGGATGATGTTGCTGGGCTACGCTCCAGCACAGCAGACTCCGGCGGCTACCAACTCGCAACCAGCATCTTCCACCCAAGCTCCTTCCACTCCCGCCAAAACGCAAGCGGGCGGCGCCAGGAAAACGACTGCCGGCACAACGGCGGCGACTCCTCTAACCCTTAAGACGCAAAGGGACAAAGAAAGCTATGCCATGGGAATGAACCTGGGCATGGGACTGCGCAAACAAGGTTTGACGCTCGATCCCGCTCTGGTGGCGCGGGGCATGAAGGACGCTCAGGCCGGGGGCAAGACGCTGCTGACCGAAACCGACGCGCGCGCCGCGATCCAGCAATTGCAGGAGGATGTCAGTCAAAAGCTGGCAGGGGCGAACCACAAGGAGGGTGAAGCCTTTCTGGCGGCCAACAAGAGCAAGGAAGGCGTCGTGACCCTGCCCAGCGGGTTGCAGTACAAAATTCTACAAGCAGGTACCGGACCGAAGCCCGCGGCCAGCGACACGGTGACGGTCAACTATCGCGGGACGTTCGTCAACGGCACCGAGTTCGACAGCTCCTACAAACGCGGCCAGCCCATATCGTTTCAGGTAAGCGGAGTGATCAAGGGATGGACCGAGGCACTGCAACTGATGCCCGTAGGATCGAAGTGGCAGCTGTTCATTCCCTCCGATCTGGCCTATGGAGACAATGGACGGCCCGGCATTGCTCCGGGCGCGACGCTGATTTTTGAAGTGGAGTTGCTCTCGATCGGAGAGCAGAAGAAGTAACTGCAACCGGGATCGAATCTGCTGACCGGCCGTCTGCGAGGGCAGGCGGCCTTTTTTTCACATCCTCGTGGGTCTAATGCGCCTCCGAGCGCTGCCGATAGAAATGGTAGCGAGGAGGGAAGGCGCGTGAGAATTCTCTTAGTCGAGGACAGCCTGGCGATCCGGCGGGCGAATGAGTCCGCCTTGCAGAAGGCAGGATATGAGGTGATTTGCGCCGAAGACGGAGAATCCGCGCTACAACTGGCGCGAGACGGCAAGCCGGACCTCATCCTGCTGGACATGATTCTGCCCAAGATGAGCGGGCCCGACGTGCTGCATCATCTGAAGAGCGAGCCCCAAACGGCCACGATTCCGGTCGTGGTGCTGAGCAGCCTCACGGAAAAGAACCGGCAGAAGCTGATGGAGGCAGGAGCGGAGGAGTACATCGAGAAGAACACGCTGATGCCCCTGCCGGGGATGAACCTCCTGCCCAAAATGCTGGAAAACATCATCTGCCGGATCAACCGTAGGCGCGGCATCGCTTTTTCGGACGTCCCCATCCCGAAGTGAACGTCGGGATGACCGCGGGGATCTTACAGCGAATGCTGCAGGTGCTCTTCCGCGGAGAGATTGGCGCCCGCCAGCAGCAACAGTCCCGACAAAAACGCCCAGAACATCAGGCTGACCGACAGGGCAAAGGGCCCGTAGACTTCCTGGAAATTCAGCCAGGGCAGGGCGAGGATGTACGCCTGCTTCAGCGCTTCGGAAAGCAGTCCCATGATGATGGCCGCGGGCAGCACGGCGCGCGGCGGGACCTTGCCGTTGGGCAGCAGCCAGTAGATGAGGAAGAAAATCGCGATGCTGGCGGCGATGGCGAACAGTTTCATCATGAAGAAGCCAACTCCATGCACGAAGCCGCTGCCGTGGCCGCGGAGCACGAAGCTCATAAACGCGACCGGCCCGGCGGTCAGGGTGATAGAGAGCATGGCCAGCACGCCGCAGGCGAAGGCCAGGCCAAACGAGATCACCTGATTGCCCAGGTAGGAACGATTCTTCTCGAAATGCCAGACCCGGTTCAGCGCAACTTCGAGCGGCAGGAATACGCCCGACGAAGTCACCAGCAGCATGATCACGGAGAATACTTGCACGCGGTGCCGCGCGTTGACCATCGCTTCCAGATTGCGAATGACAAAGCCTTGCCCGGTGGGAAGGTAGTCTCGCAGCAGGTCCTTGACCACGCTCGCCATGACTTCCGAGTGGAAAACGCTGCGGCTTATGGTCATGAGCAGGACCACGAAGGGAAAGAACGACAGAATGGCGTTGGCCGCGACCGAAAAGGCGAAGGTGTGCACTTCGGTCCGCATGAGGTACTTCACGGTAGAGAGCACCAGACCCGAGGACCGGCGCGGGACCGACCGTGGCGGCGGAGCTTCGGTTTGGGGAACTGCCGGGATGGGAGGGTTGGACACGGCCACTTTTCATCCTACCAGAGGGGCGTGCCCGGGCCGGGGGTGTAGGTCTCGGGTCTCAGGTCTTAGGCAAAACCCTAAGACCCAACACCCAAGACCTAAGACCTGGGCGGTATAACGCGGAACCCAAGTTCCACCGGCGGTTACCGGGCTATTTCTTTATTCATGTTAAAGTTATCGAGAATGACCAGGGGTCATATTACGATTCCTTTCTAATTCTGCTTGCGAAACGTTTTAATAGTGCTTATTATCTGTTGCTCGACACCGGAAAAGCGTCCGGTGGTGAGGCCAGCAAGGCTGGTTGACGTTGGGTCGAGTGGTGGAAAAGCGCCAAATTCACGGGCTCCTGATGTTTACGCCGCTTTTTCGTTAACGGCGCAAGACGGAGGAGCTTTTTCCTTTTGGACCGTGGCTGGGGTTCTTCTCTTCTGCCGCGCAGCGCAACCAATAAAGTTCTACCGGCTTCTTAGAGGGGGCTTCGGTCGGACCGGGGCGACGATCCGAGGATCCGTAGAACAATTCTTAGTCCAGAGGCGAAAGGAGTTTTATCCGTGAGAGAGAAAGGTACAGTGAAGTGGTTCAACGGGGCGAAAGGGTACGGCTTTATCCAACGCTCCACGGGGGAAGATGTGTTCGTACACTTTTCCGCGATCCAGGAGAACGGCTACCGCACGCTCAACGAGGGCGAAACCGTGGAGTTTGATCTGCTGAAAGGCCCCAAAGGCTTCCAGGCGGCAAACGTAGTCCGCGCCTAGCCCGAACCCTTCGGAGCCCTTCCCAAAACCCTCCCGATCCCAGCGGGAGGGTTTTCTATTTGGAGCGAGCCTGAAAATTTTGTCCATCGTCCGGTCGAACTCCGCTCGACCGGACAGCCGACGGCGGCTGTCCCCACATGGTTGTTCCCACCAACCGACGTCACCCCTGATTCGCGCGATCCGCATCCTGCAAGGACTCAAACCGGGAGTCGGGTACCTTGGTACTCTTCCCTTGCGTGCTTTCGTAAGCACAATAGAATGTGATCATCGAGTCGTAGCGCTAAGGGAAAGCTCCCTCCGCGGTACCACAGTTGTCTTTCCAGATTGCGCATCTTGGAGCCTGGGCAATGGCAAAGCTGCTTCTCAAATTTGAGGACCGGGTCATACAAGAGGTCTCTCTTTCCGCCGGCACCGTGACGATTGGCCGCGAGCCACACAACGTCGTGCGCATCGATAATCCTGCAGTCTCCGGACATCACGCCAAGGTCTACTCGGAAGGCGATCACTATGTGCTCGAGGACGCCGAGAGCTTTAATGGCACGTACGTCAATAGTGTCCGCATTAGCAAGGTGGTACTAAAGGACGGAGACAAAGCCCTGATCGGCAAGCACACGATCGAGTTTCGTGATGAAGCACGCCAAGGCGTCCTGCATGGATCTGCATGCACCGTCGACGGGCAAGCGCAAGGGATGAAGGCCAAGCCGCAACAGGTCGATCGCACGGTTTTCTTGGACACGGCAAAAGCGAAAGAACTGATTGCACTAGCAGTCGCCGCGGCTTCCTCAGCCGGCCCTGGGGCAGTCCAGAAGAAAGGCATTGCTCAGCGCCAGGTGTCCGTTCCTGCCGCGAACGTGGTACATCAGACCGTTGGCACGCTGACTATCGTTGAAGGCCGAACGGACCAGAAATACTACGTTTTGACCAGCCAGCTGACCGTGATCGGGAAATCGAAGATGGCTGGGATTCGGCTAAAGCGGTGGTTCGCTCCTCGCGTCGCGGCTTCGATTTACCGAGCCGAGGATGGATACTTCATCGCTGCTTCCGGAGACAAAGTAAAGATCAGAGTGAATGAAACAGTGGTCGAGGGCGGCAAAAAGCAGCTCGAAGCGGGTCACGTAATCGAAGTTGCCGGCATCAAGGCAGTCTTTGGTTTTTGTGAAGCGTGATCAGGATTGGGTAATGAAACAGCATCTCGCTTGCCGCTCCGAGGCCATCAAGAACGCAGACTCGCCCCGACCTGTCATCCTGAGCGAAGTTGCCGTCGGTGAAGCGGACGGCAACGCAGTCGAAGGATCCCTGCCACCCATGTGCACGCTGGTGTCGATTCAGGGTGCAACTAGTTCAATCGTGCCGCAGTGACGTCGCGGGCTTGCCGTAGTTTCACGAGCAGCCAGCGCAGAAAACTCGCTCTCAACAACCTACGGGATCAGCAGCAATTTCCCCGTCGTCTTCCGTCCTTCCAGCTCGCGGTGCGCCCGCTGCGCCTCGGCCAGCGGATACGTGTGCTCGATCCGCAGCTTCAGCTTGCCGGAGATGATCATGCCAAAGACCGAGCTCGAACGCTCCACTAACTCCTCGCGGGTCGCAATGTAGTTTCCCAGCGAAGGCCGCGTCAGATATAGCGATCCCTTCTGCGTGAGAATGATCGGATCAAACGGCGGCACGCCTCCGCTCGATCCTCCATAAAGCACCATCATTCCGCGCGGACGCAGAATGTTCAGGCCCTTCTCGAACGTGGTCTTGCCCACGGAATCGTAAACCACGTCGACGCCCTTGCCGTTCATCAGGCGCTTGGTTTCAGCTTCGAAATCCGTCTGCGTATAAAAGATGATTTCGTCCGCGCCGGCATCGCGCGCCAGCTTGGCCTTTTCCTCAGTCGAGACCGTTGCGATGACACGCGCGCCAATGTTGTGCGCCATCTGGGTCAGCAGCAATCCCACGCCGCCAGCCGCCGCATGCACCAGCGCGGTCTCGCCGCGCTTCAGCGGATACGAATTGTGCGACAGATAATGCGCCGTCATTCCCTGCAGCATCGCTGCCGCAGCCTGCTGATCGGTCACGCCTGCGGGAATCGGCACCAGCCGGTCGGCCGCCACAGCCGCATATTCCGCATACGCTCCCAGCAAATGACTCCAGGCCACGCGATCGCCCGGCTTCACCGATTTCACGTCGCTGCCCACCGCCGTCACGACGCCCGCGCCCTCCTGCCCCGGAGTAAACGGCAGCGCAGCTTTGTACCGTCCCTCGCGGTAATACACATCGATAAAGTTCACACCCGAGGCGGCCAGCTTCACCACCGCCTCATTCGCCTTCGGCTCGGGAACCGGCAGATCAACCAGCTCCATCACCTCCGGCCCACCCGTTTGTTTGATTTGTATGGCTTTCATAGAAGATCTCGATCTACAGGGTTCCTTCCGATTGCGTGAAAGATGATTTTACAAGCGATGGCGGCTGCGGTCTCCACTGTTCCGCGATCGGCTTTGCTTTCGCCGAAGGTCGTCTCATAGAATGACCTGCACGACGACTCGACAGCGCTACGAATCCGAATCGTGGAGGGCAAGTGTTAATGCTGTGCAATTTACGGGTTTTAGCGATAACGCTCACTCTGCTAACGACATTCGGTTGTGCTAAGAAAGCTGCAGCGCCGCCCCCTCCGCCGCCTCCAGAGACGATTCTGGGCGAAGACAACGAGAACGTTCAGTCGCTCTTCAAGGGGGATCAAGCGGTCTTGTCAGACCAGGATATCGCCCGGATTCTCGGTACCCAGGTCAACCTTGCGGACCGACATCGGCTGGCCATTCTTAGCCTCAGCCCGATTAACCTGTGGTCTGAGGACCTCGCAGAGGTTGAAACGAAGAACTTCAACAACCTCCTGCAGGCTCTGAGGTCTTCCCCGCAGCTAACCGACGTTCGCTTTTTGCCGTCTCTACTAGTGCCGGAGAAGCGGACCGTTCCCTACCTCAGGGAGGCGGCCGCTCGCATCCAGGCGGATTTGC
>Ga0187819_10000780_pt1 | contig 16017 bp, 10 predicted proteins | sample NC_wetland_sal_i_15_FD_132411 | JGI IMG/M metagenome (GOLD analysis project Ga0187819, IMG submission 132411) | Wetland sediment microbial communities from Neuse River Estuary, North Carolina, USA - SO4_4 | ecosystem: Environmental > Aquatic > Freshwater > Wetlands > Sediment | place: USA...
GTGGATGTTGGGTGTTAAGCCATGATGCTGACGCTGGAGGTGCTGAACGAAGGTGGAGGTCTCGGATTACCTCCCCGAATCAGCGGCGCTCTGACTCACTACGGCTGTTGATGACGGCGGAGGTGGACGATGCGGGGGCAAGCCGCTGGCCAGGGGCGCTGAAGTGCTCGGATGGCGCGCAGGGCGGCTGGCCGCGTTTTGATCCGGTCTTGATGTTCACGATCCAGGTGCGGCAGGCGCTCTACAATCTGTCGGACGATCAAGCCGAGTTCATGATCCAGGACCTTTTGTCGTTCATTCGCTTTCTTGGCCTGGGGCTCGGCGACAGGTCCCCGACACCAATAAGCTGGTACGCCATGGTGGCTCGCCGGCATCGCGGGCGCAGCCATGGGAGCAGTGTGGAACAATGTCGCGAGTTCAGCCATCACTTGGCCCCGGCCGTGAATTGTGCTGCTCGCTGGCGGACGAATCATTGCGTTCATGTTCCTTCGCATCTAGGGGTCACTGTTGACCGGATGCCCCTAGAAGCTTGGCAAAGTCCCGGCACGTGACAGTAAGCGATCGAGTCGGCAGCGAGAGCACGATGCTGGCCACGGAAGGCTTGTCCGAGGAGACCGAGCGTGGGTGGGTCGTTCGTCACCCGTATAGACTGAGCCAGTCAGCACGCGCCGTATTGGTTCTCATCGCGGCAACGATGGTTGTCCGTGTCCTGTTTGCAATGAGCCTCGGTCTGGGAATCGACGAAAGCTACACGGTAGCGACCGGACGTCATCCACAGCTCAGCTATTTCGACCACCCTCCACTTGCTTGGTGGCTTGAATGGGCTGGAGGACGCCTGTTCGGAACGGAAGCTGCTCTCGCACTACGCGCTCCCTTTATCGTGCTGTTCGCCCTGACGACCTGGCTGATGTTCAGCCTGACCAGGCTGTTGTTCGGTGAGAGAGCGGGCCTCTGGGCCGCAGTAACGCTCAATTTTGCGCCCGTACTTGCCTGGACGAGCGGTACCTGGATCTTACCTGACGGTCCGCTCAATGCAGCCCTGTTGGCGGGTGCATATTGCGTTTCCGTTGCGCTGTTTGTTGCGGGGTCCACGGCGCCGTTCTGGTGGCTAGCGGCAGGAACGTGCGGAGGACTTGCCATGATGTCAAAACTCCATGGCGTATTCCTCTTTGCAGGCATTGGTCTGTTCCTGATCACGAGCCGTGCGCATCGTCACTGGCTGGCAACACCATGGCCCTATTTGACGGTCGCAGTGGCGGCGGTGATCGTCCTGCCCGGCATCATTTGGAACGAACAGCACGACTGGGTATCTTTTGTATTCCAGGCAGAACGGGCGCGCCCTCGCGAGTTCAAGCTCTGGGCGCCACTCGTTACCATCGCCGGCCAAGCCCTGTTTTTGCTTCCTTGGGTATGGTTACCCCTTGTCTTGTGCCTCGCCAGGGCGGTTCTCGACGGTCCGACAAAGGAACGTCAATGGTTGATGGCCTGCTTGGCTATCGGCCCAATTGCCCTTTTCACAGCGGTCGCGTGGACCGGAACCCGCACTCTTCCCCATTGGGCAGCTCCAGGATATCTGATGCTGTTCCCGCTCCTGGGATGTCAGGTCGCTACGGCGATTGAGAGCGGACGTCGCTACACGCGGGCGTGGCTCATCGCATCGGCGGCCTCTTTGGCCGTCGTGCTCGGCGGGGTCATGACGCTGGCTTACCTTCCCTGGCCTCCGTTTAGCTTGCTCAAAGGCAAGACCCTCGAAGATCCGCTCCTCGATGCGCTCGATTGGAACAACCTTGAGGTTGAACTCCAGGCGCGTCACCTCCTGGGGCGGCCGAACTTGTTCGTAGCGGCAACGCGGTGGGACGAAGCTGGAAAAATCGACTATGCGTTGCATGGCAAGATGACTGTGCTTTGCCTTGCTCGCGACCCACGCGGCTATGGCATTCTCACGCGGCCCAGGGCTCACATCGGTGAGGACGCGCTGATCATCGGGCGTGACTTGCGCTCTCCCGGCATCCAAACAACTTATGGCGGCTACTTCGAAAGCATTGAAGAACTGCCGCCAATCACAATCTTGCAGGGAGGCCGACCCGCGTTTGAGCTGTCGGTCTATTTGGCTCACAAGCTGCGCAATGCGCCTGACCGGCCAGGTCTCCTCGGCCCACTAGCGCTTGGCCCACGCTAACCCGAAGGATGGATCGACAGTCTCGTCGCCAATACCGGGCCGATCTTCCTCGGCGCTGTCACTCATATGGATTTCCCGCACACAAGGTCGACGCTTGGGCAAGACCCTCCGCGCGGTCGCCACCAAGGCTCTCGGAAGGACCGCCCTGGGGCGGGTGGGAATTATTCAGGCTCACGCCGCGACCACGCCTACCGACTTCAGTCCGCACAGTCCGACAAATGGCAAAAGCTTTACTATCATGCGCTCGACCCGGAAGGCACTCCAACTTCGCAGATGCTCACCGAACACGGCTCAAGCTGAAGCCATTTGAGCCCCAGCGTTAAGTCGTTAGTGGACGGCCGCGGCGACTGCCTCCGCAAGGCGCTCGCGGTACACTGGTTTTGACAAGATCGGCGAGCCTGGCACCGCTTCTCGGATGCGCTCGACCGTGGCGGCATCGGTGTGGGCGGTCACGAAAACGACCGAGACGTCACAAACTTCACGAAGCCATCTGGCGGTCTCGATCCCCTCGCGGGCTCCGCCGAGATAGACATCAACCAAAACGACATCCGGCTGATGGCTCATGGCGAGCGAGCGGGCCTCTTCGGCGTTTGGGGCAAGGCCGCAAATTTCGAACCCGAGCCCAGTCATTGCGGCCTCAAGATCAAGCGCAATCAGAAACTCGTCCTCAACAATGAGGGCCCGATTGCGGCTTTCAGTCTTAACGTCAGTCATACTCTCCTACTCCCGGCAGTGCCCATGAGACCAACGCCATGGGCTGACTTTTGTGCCGCTTAAGTGTTGGATTGCGCGTATCCAATTGCTCCCTGCGGCAGAATTGCCACGGGGTGCGTCGTGGCAGAGTTTTACCGGAACGCCCAGGGGTTGAAGCCGTAACGGAACGGCATCATGCGCCTTGTTGGCTGGTATGAAAATCTCGGCGGGATTGGGCGGCTCGCGCGTTTGATCCGCTTCAAATGCATGGGACGATCATAGGTCTCGTCCCGCACTTGCACCCGGCTCGGCACCCCTTGCGGATCGGTCACGACGACCGAGCCACCGGTCCAGGTCCATTCCGCCTGGCGATCGCCCCAGCGGCCTGGCTCGATCGCGAGGACTTTGCCGGCCCAGATGTCGACCACGGCGATGTATTCCAGACGCTCGCCCTCGGCTGAATTGCCGGCATAATAGTGCATCAGCCCGACGCCGCGCAGCGAGTCATGCAGAAGCTGCCAGTTCAAAAGTTCTGGCTCGCCGCTGCCATACATCTCCAATGTCAGACGAAGTTTCGGAAAGTCGGAATTCGTCGCAACATACTGCCCTGCTCCCGTGAGCACGACAGTCCAACCCGCCAGTTCCGTGCTCACGGGACGTTCGCCGGAGGGTTCGGGAGCCGCCGGCTGGGGGGGATCAGTCGAATGCTTTTCGTTGGAGTCGCAGGGACCGCCATTTCCATCGGTGGGCCCGGCCGGTTGGGCATTTCCGATCTGTACCTCGTCGCTGGCGAGCAGCAGAAGCGGCTTTGGCTCGGCGGAGCGCCGAGCGTCGGCGACTTGCGGAAAATCCCGCGTTCCGGACTGGCAGGGATGATCCGAAGCGGGCGATTGTCTGGCGCTGTCCGGAATTGACCCTGTCTGCTCGGCCGCCGCGGCCGTGAGCGACAGGTCGTGCTCTTTCGCCCTGGCCAAGTCGGCGAAGGCCTTCCCCGGCTTGTTCAATGACGTGTAGGCCGCTGCCCGGCCGAGATAGACCGCCGCCGTCTCCGTGCCGAAATTGATCGCCGACGTGTAGTCGTTGACCGCGTCGGTAAAGCGGTGGAGGGCCATTAGGGCCGCGGCGCGATTGGCGTATGCCTGGCCGTACCGGCTGCTCAAAACAATCGCCCGCGAGAAGTCACGAAGCGCCGCGGCTGGGCGTTTGAGCGCGAGCTGGGTTTTTCCGCGGCCGTTGAAGGGCACCGGGCTCGCTGGCATTAACGCCACCGCCCTGGTGAAATCGGCAATGGCTCCGGCGTGATCGCCCAGGAAAAACCGCGCATTGCCGCGGTTATTATAGGCTGGACCATAGCTCGGAGCGAGCGCGATGGCCTGGCCGAAGTCCTTAGCGGCTTCCGCGTTATGGCGCAGATCGAGCAGCACGTTGCCGCGGTTGTTGTAGAGCGTGGCATCCTCGGGCGCGAGCTTCAAAGCGGCGTTGAAGTCGTCGATGGCCTCAGGGAGTTTGCGGAGGCGCCAGCGCGCCACGCCGCGATAGTCGAGGGCAGCAACTCGGATCTCAGGGGAAAACGCCGCGGCGTCGAGCGCCTCGGTGAGCAACCTTTCGGCCTCTTGATACTGGCCGCGCAGCAAGGCCGCCCGTCCATGGGTCACCTTTAGGGACGCTTCCCGCTCGTCGGCAAGAGCAGGGCTCTCTATCCACAGAGCGCTTACAAAGATGATGAGCAGCAATCGGAGGAGCCGCGACTGTTGCGCAAATTTCTTTGCGCACGACGCACGCAGACCCACTCTACCCGACGCCGCCGCAGACACCGGACCCGCACCTAGACTGATCGGGCCGGGGCAACGGACCATGCGTGCCGCACGCGGAACCCGATGACGACCACTCTCGTACGAGTTTGTGACAATGACAAGTCACGTTTCGGGAATTGCTGCTCAAATCCGAGCGATGTGTCGCGACGACCACGCGACAGGATGCGGCAAGCGTCTCGGTGGATGGAGAGAGGCGAACAGAACAAGGGCAGGGCGCTTTGCCCGCGCCCTCGCCTTGTTGCGATGAACCGCCGTGGCAACTGCTACCGGTCAGCCGCCGGGATCGCCTCGTAAGAGCCTACACCCACCGACCTATAGGGGATGTTCGGGCTTCATCTCGTCCCAGAACGCCTCCATCACCAGCTTAGCAAGCAGTCCCGGCGACGCGCGCAGTTCTCCCGAAGGTTAGTCGATTCCACCTTATGGATAGGTAGTCCGGCGTTGATCGGGATCAAGCCCTGGAGTCGGAGACTACGCTGAAGGAGTATGCGAACTTAGAGTCGGTGCGGTCAGAACGCGGCGGCGATGGCGTCGTCCACTGTCGAGAGCCAGACGAAGTTCATCGCATTGCGCGCCGCTTCCGGCACGTCCTCGAAGTCTTTGCGGTTGCGCTCCGGCAGGAGCACGGTCGTGATGCCCGCCCGCATCGCGGCAAGCACCTTGTTCTTGATGCCGCCGACCGGAAGCACGAGGCCCCGCAGCGAGATTTCGCCGGTCATGGCCGTGTCGTTCTTCACTGTGCGGCCGGTGAGCAACGAGACCATGGCGATAAACATCGCCACACCCGCGCTTGGGCCGTCCTTGGGGATGGCACCCGCCGGCACATGCAGGTGGATGTCGGACTTCTCGAATACGGTGTCGTCGATGCCGAGCGATCCGCTCCGCGCCTTGACGAGACTCAGCGCCGCTTGCGCGCTCTCCTTCATCACGTCGCCGAGCTGGCCGGTGAGGATCAGCTTGCCTTTGCCCGGCACGCGGGTGCATTCAACAAACAAAATGTCGCCGCCGGTCGGTGTCCAGGCGAGCCCCGTGGACACGCCGGGAACACTCGTGCGCATGGCTACTTCGCTCTCGAAGCGGCGGGCGCCGAGAATGGCGTGCAGATCCTTAGGCTCGATCTTGACGTGCTCGACCTTGCCTTCGGCCACGCGCGTGGCGACGTGGCGGCAGATGGCGCCGATCTCGCGCTCGAGATTGCGGACGCCGGCCTCGCGCGTGTAGTCCTGAATGATCGTACGGATCGCATCGTCGGTGATCTCGCAGGTCCCGGGCGCAAGGCCCGTAGCCTCGATCTGCCGCTTGAGCAGATAGCGCTTGGCGATCTCGACCTTTTCCTCCTCGGTATAGCCCGGGAGCTCGATAATCTCCATGCGGTCGCGCAACGGCCCAGGGATCGTGTCGATCACATTGGCGGTGCCGACGAACATCACCCGCGATAGGTCGAATGGGACGGCGAGGTAATTGTCGCGGAAGGTCGAGTTCTGTTCCGGATCGAGCACCTCGAGCAGAGCCGCCGACGGATCGCCGTGAAAGCCATGGCCGAGCTTGTCCATCTCGTCGAGCATGAGCACCGGGTTCCGTGTCTCAGCTTTGCGGATCGCCTGGATGACGTTGCCTGGCAGCGCGCCGATGTAGGTGCGACGATGACCGCGGATTTCGGCCTCGTCATGGAGGCCGCCAAGACTCAGCCGCGCGAATTTGCGGCCCGTGGCGCGCGCGATCGATTGGCCAAGCGAAGTCTTGCCGACGCCGGGAGGTCCGACGAAGCACAGGATCGGGCTCTTGCCATCCGGCTTCAGCTTGCGCACGGCGAGGAATTCGAGGATGCGCTGCTTGATCTTGGGTAGGCCGTAATGGTCCTCATCAAGGATTCGACGCGCCTCCGCAATGTCGATCCGCTCTTCCGACAGCGTAGACCAGGGCAGCTCGATCAGCCAATCGAGGTAGCCGCGGATCATGGAGTGCTCGGCGCTAGCCTCAGGCGTACGCTCAAGGCGTGCGAGTTCCTTCCGTGCCTGCTTCTCGGCCTCCTCCGGCATCTTGGCCTTTTCGATCGCTTCGCGCAGCTCAGCGATCTCGGCACCGGTGCCTTCGCCCTCGCCGAGCTCTTTCTGGATCTGGCGAAGTTGCTCGCGCAAGATGTGCTCGCGCTGCCGCCCTTGCAGCGATTCCTGCGTCTGCTCGCCGATCTGCTTGGACAGGCGCAAGATTTCGATCTGTTGCGCGAGGATGCGCAACAGCTTGTCCAGGCGCTCCTGGACGTCGAAGGTCTCAAGCAGATCCTGTTTCTCAGCGGGCGTGAGATCCGACGCATTGGCGACGAAATCGGCAAGCGCCGCGGGCGACTGAATCTGATCGATGGCGTCGGCGAGCTCCTTCGGGATCGCCGGCAACAGCGAGATTGCCTCGCGCGCCCGCTCCTTCAGCTGATGCGTGCGGGCGGCGATCTCGGTCGAATAGACCTCGGCCTCACCGATCTCATCGACACGTGCGACGAGGAATGGATAGCCGGGCAGAAACTCGGCGATGCGGAAGCGACGGGTGCCGCGCGCGACGAGGTGATGGCTCCCGTCCGGCGCCGTGACATAGCGCAAAATTTCAGCCACCGTGCCGACGCCACGCAGATGTTCGGGCCCCGGCGTCTCGATCGACGGGTCGGTCTGGAGCAGCACACCGATTGGCTTATCGGCGCGCGCGGCCGCCTGGGCGCCGGCGATGGATTGCGGACGGCCGAGAGCAAGCGGCGTCACCACGCTGGGAAAAAGCACGGCGTTGCGCGTCGGCAGTATGATCAAGGCGCGATCGGGCAGCTTCAGCTCGGAAGCTGACGTCTGTTCGGTCGTAGATGTTTGGGTCGTATCGTTCATGGCATGGGCCCCGCTCAGCCAAGCTTCACAAAGGTGAGCACGAGGCAACCGTTCACAAGCTCGCGCTCGGAGAGCCGCAAGCGGTTGAGCTGCAGCGCGACACGCCGCTCGAAGCTCCCATAGGGAATCTCCAGCCGTACGATCTTGGCATTTCCCTCACAGGAAGGCAGGGGGCGGCTCCCCACGATGGTCAGCGTCCCCCCTTCGGTCTGCACCTGCACGGCGTCGGGTGCGACGCCCGGCAGTGCAACGATGATCCGCAGCTGGCGCTCGGTTTCGAGGACGTCGATCGGCGGTTCCCAGCGCGCGAGACGTTCCCCTTCGCGGCTGGGCTCGAAAAACTGCCGGTGGAGCTGTTCGGCCCTGTCCAGCAAGGCGCAAGCTTCGGCCCACATCAGATGTCGGGGATCTCTGGTCACGCCACTAACCTCGACGAGTTACGCGACATTGATCTTACCGCCCGGCACATCGTCCGGAAATGACGACGGCCAACAGATCGGAGTAACCAATAGAAGCGATAGAAAGTTGAAAGGACACCATATATTGGTGCCCCGCGGCACTCCTGCAAGGACCAGTTCGGATTGCGTTAGGGCTAGAGGGCACCTTCGGCGATAAACTGACAGCCGGAGAGTGGTGCGAGTTGGTCATCACCTGGAAAGATGGCAAGCGCGCAGACCCCGTTCCTTTGATGCGCCGCTCGGCAGCGAGACGCCAAATGGAGATCGCGCCGGCGGCGAAGGACAACGAGGCCGACCACCTTGGTCCAGCCGCAGCGGCCCAGTCATGAGCGTATTGCCGATATAGATCAGAACGCACTCGGTAGGCCCCAAGATATCGAATACGAAGTCTGGCTTGCCCCGTGGCGCATTGCGGTAGGCAAGCCCCAAGCCGAGCACGAGGACGATCAGCACCGTCATGCTGACAAGAAGCGGCCAGGAGCCGGGTCGGATAGCTTCGGCTGAAGAAGCTTCGCCACACAGAAGATAAGCAAGACGATCAGTGCAGAGATCGCGGTACTGCGCGCATTCAAATCCCAATCCATGTCCATATCCCCGGCCGCGACATAGGTCCGCCACCCCCTGGGGGCGCCGATGTTGGTCGAAACATCGCCGATGACATGGCCGGCATGGGGAGCATTCGCATCCGTCGGTAGGTCGCTGTTGTTCCAGGGCCTGCGGCCGAAGCACCACGCGACGCTGTGCTATATTGGGACCTATGGGGGAGGCCAAATCCGACCAGGCTACGGTGCTCGATTTCCTGGCCTCGCCGGGGGCATATGATTCGGCACCCGCAGAGGTGGATCGAATCGAGACCCACGCGTCTGTTGTCTTTCTGGCCGGGACGCGCGCCTACAAGATCAAGCGCGCGGTAAAATATCCGTTCCTCGACTTTTCGACGCTGAAGCGGAGGCGGCGCGCCCTGCTCAACGAGCTTCGTCTTAATCGCCGTACCGCGCCTCAACTTTATCTCGAAGTCATACCGATAACTGCCGACGAACAAGGCAAATTGCATCTTGGCGGCAAAGGCCATATCGCGGAGTGGGTGCTGGTCATGCGGCGATTTGATCAAGCCAAACTCTACGACCGCATGGCCGAGGACGGGCGCCTTCCCTTGGGCGCCATGACACGGCTCGCCCGAGTCATTTCCGTCTTTCATCGGAGTGCCGATCGGCTTCTCGCGCCGGAGCCGGCCCTCTTAGTGCTTCGCGCGGTGATCGAAGACAACGAAACCACCCTCTCTGCGCGTGCGAATGTCCTTCCAGGCGAAGTGCTCGCCGCGGTCAACCGCATGAGTCGTGAGGTGTTCGCCGCGCTTGCTCTCCTGCTTCAGGCGCGAGCCCTCGGCGGTTATGTACGCCACTGCCATGGCGATCTGCATCTTCGCAACATCGTGGAGATCCAGGGCGCGCCTACGTTGTTCGATGCCATTGAGTTCGACGATGCCATCGCCACTATCGATGTTCTCTACGACCTCGCCTTCCTGCTCATGGATCTCGGCGCGCGGGGTCTGCCGGCTCACGCCAACGCCGTGCTCAACGCCTACTTGGAGGCATGTGGCGATACCGCCAATCTCATCGGTCTTGCGGCGTTGCCACTGTTTCTGTCCGTGCGAGCGATGATCAGGGCCAAGGTCGAGCTGTTGCGCGCATCTCTGAACCCAGGCTTGCAGACAGAGGTACACCGCCGCGCGACCTCCTATGTTCTGCTTGCACGCGATTATCTTGAGACGCACCGGCCACAGCTCATTGCCATTGGCGGTTTGTCTGGGACCGGCAAGTCGAGCGTGGCGCAGGCCCTTGCGCCACGTCTCGGCGCGTTTCCGGGCGCGGTGCTTGTGCGGAGCGACGTAGAGCGCAAGCGGATGTTCGGAGTTGCGGCAGACGAGAGGCTTCCTCGCGCCGCCTATACTGCCGAGATTTCCGATATCGTCTATGGCATCTGCCGCAAGCGCGCCTTGATGGCGCTTGAGGGGGGGCAGGCGGTGATTGTGGATGCGGTTCATGCCAAGAGAGAGGAGCGCGACGCCATCGCCGAGATTGCCGCGCGCGCGGTCGCCGTGTTCACCGGGATCTGGCTCGAGGCGGCTGCCGACACGATGCGAGGTCGCATTGTGCGCCGCAGCGGGGATGTGTCCGACGCGACGCCGGATGTGCTTGACGAGCAACTCGCCTTCGATCTTGGCCCGCAGAACTTCGCTGTTGTCGATGCCGGCAGACCCGTCGACCAGGTGGTCGCGTCCTGCCTCGAGCTCATTCGCTCCCCGAAGGGATAACGGGCAGGCCGGATTCATCCTTTCCTAACCCTCTCGCCGGACAGTTGGAGCTAATGCGCCCCCGCTAAGGCGCTCACTTCCGGGCGCTTTTGCCGTTGCTTGCGGCGCGCGCTGGTTTGACGGGGTCGAGTAGGTTGGGTCCGGTGGGTATGACAGAGCGCGCGCGCGCGGCGGCGACGCTCGTTTGGCGCGTGGCCACGCTCCCGGCGCCGCGCCTCCTTATCTCTCTGCTTTTGATCGGCTCTGTCGGCGCGAGCGTCGTGGCGTGCCGCTCCGGCAATGGTGAGAGGCTCGGGGAGCGTGTCATTCCCCTCGGCCAGCCGGTCCCGAAGGGTGGGGGCGCCTACGTCACAGGCTCCGCCTATCAAGTTGACGGTGTTTGGTATCAGCCGCGGGAGGATCCGACCTATGATCGCGTCGGCAAGGCGTCCTGGTATGGCGAGCTGTTCCACGGGCGCCGCACCGCCAATGGCGAGATCTACGATATGGATCGGCTGTCGGCTGCCTCGCCGACTCTGCCCATGCCGGTTTACGCCCGCGTGACCAATCTCGAGAACCAGCGGTCGATCATTGTCCGCGTCAACGACCGCGGACCTTACGCCAACGATCGCATCATGGATCTGTCGCGGCGTTCGGCGGAGCTGCTCGGCTTCCGCGACAAGGGCACCGCACCGGTGCGCGTCCAGTATCTTGCGCGTGCGCCGCTCAATGGCGACGACAGCTACGAGCGCCGCTACCTCGCGAGCCAAGGCTGGGCCCAGGTTGCGTCGCGCGGCGGCCCAAGGGAGCCTGCCGCGGTGGGAAGCCTCAAACCGGCCTATCCGCAAACTGTGGACCCTGTCGCGGTACAGTCGGCGCCGGTAGATGCCGTGCCGGCGCCGGGGGTGGTGCCGCAACTTCGCTGGCAGGCAAGCGCCCGATCTAGCGCCGCCCCGAGTCCCCTGCGCCAAGGCACGGCGGGCAGAAACGGGGCAGGTGGATTTCTGATTCAGGCAGGGTCGTTTAGAAGCGAGGACAATGCGGAACGAGCGCGTTCGTCACTTTCCGGCATCGCGCCGGTCGAGGTGGCCCCGATCGGGGCCGGGAGCGAGACCATTTTTCGCGTTCGCGTCGGGCCATTTGCCGACGAGCTTGCGGCAAATGCGGCGCTCGCCAGAGTGACGGAGGCTGGATATAGGGGTGCCAAAATCGTTGCGAACTAAGGCGTCTCGCCGGTTGATTTTTCCGACCGCGCGCTCGATAGTTGGGCCCCGAGGCCGGTGGGGCGGCCGGCGCCTGGCCAAAACGATCCGAAGTATCCAACGTGCACGCTTTGCGCCTTGACATCGTGATCAAGCTCGCCGTGGCATTCGTTCTCCTTGTCGCGGGCGGAGCGAGTTTATCCACGCCCGCGCACGCTGCGACCAAGGCTCCCGCAGGCGGCTTCGACACCAAGGCCAAGCACGCCATTCTCATGAATGTCGACGCCGATCTCATCTTCTACGAGAAGGATGCGGATGCGCTGATGCCGCCAGCGAGCATGAGTAAGCTCATGACGCTTGTCGTGGTGTTTCGCGAGCTGAAGGCGGGCCATATCAAGCTCGATGACCAGTTCAAGGTGAGCGAGCATGCTTGGCGCACGGGCGGGGCGCCGTCAGGCGGCTCGGCCATGTTCGCGCCCCTCAACTCGACGGTCAGCGTCGAGGCCCTGATCCAGGGCGTCACCGTGCAGTCCGGCAACGACGCCTGCATCATCCTGGCCGAGGGCATTTCCGGCTCAGAAGACGCCTTCGTCAAGGAGATGAACAAATATGCCAAGGAGATTGGACTGACGAAGTCGCATTTCGAGAACTCGACCGGGCTGCCGGCTGACGGACACGTCATGACCGCGCGTGAACTCGCCCTCCTCGCCGACTACCTGATCAAGAACTATCCAGAGTACTATCACTATTTCGGTGAGAAGGAGTTTACCTACGGCAAGTGGAAATTCACCAATCGCAATCCGCTCGTGTTCGAGCAGGATCTCGGCGTCGACGGGTTGAAGACCGGATTCATCGAGGATGCGGGATATGGGCTGGTGGCGAGCGCACTTCGCGACAACCAGCGCGTGATCCTGGTGGTGAGCGGGCTCAATACCAAGAAGGAGCGTGAGGAAGAGCCGCGCAAGCTGCTCGAATGGGGCTTCAAGAGCTTTAAGCCGTTCCGGCTGTTCGACCAGGGCGAGAAGGTGAGCGATGCACTGGTGTGGGGCGGCACCCGGCATTACGTGCCGCTGGTCGGTAACGGCAACATCGACATCATCCTGCCGTTTAACACGAGCGGGCAGGTCACGGCGCAGATCCTGTATGACGGGCCGATCAAGGCTCCGATCCGCAAAGGCGACCAGGTGGCGGTGCTGCGGGTCACCGCGGCCGACACCCAGGCGACCAACAACATTCCCCTCTATGCCGGCGAGGACATCGGTCAAAGCAATTTTGCCATGCGTGGCCTCGACTCACTTTTGGTCCTCGCTTTTGGCTGGCTGCTCTAAAATCCCCCGCGCGGGGACACTACTTCTAGAGGCAAGATGCGCCACGAGACGGTCGAAATCGGCAAGTTGATCACATTCGAGGGCGGCGAAGGGGCCGGCAAATCCACCCAGGTGTTGATCCTCGTCGACCGGCTCTCGCGTGCCGGCCGCCATGCCATCGCCACGCGCGAACCTGGCGGCTCACCTGCTGCCGAGGACATCCGCGAGGTCCTGCTCTCCGGCAAGGTCAAGCAATTCGGCCCGTTCGCCGAGGCGCTCCTCTTCTCCATTGCTCGCCAAGATCACGTGGACAGTGTGATCGGCGATGCGGTGGCGCGGGGCCAATGGGTGGTCTGCGACCGCTTTCTGGATTCCACCCGTGCCTATCAGGGCGTCACCGGCGGCGTCCCGGCGCCGGTGATCAGCGCGCTCGAGCGGCTGACGCTGCGCGGGCTTCTTCCCAATCTCACCATTGTGCTCGACATCCCGGTCGAGGAGGGGCTCGCGCGTGCGGCGCAGCGGCCCGGTGTCAGGGGGCCTGACCGCTTCGAGAGCCAAGAGCTGGCTCAGCACGAGCGCATCCGCAAGGCCTTTCTCGATATCGCCGAGGAAGAGCCCAGCCGCTGCGTGGTGATCGACGCGCGCAAGCCTGAGGCGCTCGTCGCCGAGGATGTGTGGGAAGCGGTGACTGAGCGCTTGCGCCCATGAGCCGGGCAACTGCTGAGAAGCGCGCGGTTCCGGCGGAAGAGCCAGATCGTCTCGAAGGATTTTCCACTCCCCGCGAGGTCGACCGCCTGTTTGGCCATGAGGCGGCGGTTGCTGAATTCGGCGATGCATTGCTGAGCGGCAGGCTGCACCACGCCTGGCTGCTGGTCGGACCTGAAGGTGTCGGTAAGGCGACGCTCGCCTATCGTCTCGCCCGCGAGGTTCTCGTGCATGGCGAAGAGGGTGGGGCGCAGGTTCCCATCACCGCCGATCATCCCGTGTTCCGCAGGGTTGCGGGACTTGGTCACCCGAACTTGCTTCTGATCCGCCGCTCGTGGCTCGAAAAGACGAAGCGCTATTCGCAATGGATCGGCGTCGACGAGGTGCGCCGCTTGCGCAATTTCCTTGGCAACAGCGCGGGCGAAATGGGATGGCGCGTGGTCATCGTCGATCGCGCCGACGATCTCAACGAAAGTTCCGGCAATGCGCTGTTGAAGGCGCTGGAAGAGCCGCCACCGCGCACACTGTTTTTCCTGGTGGTGACCGCCGAAGGGCATATCCCGGTAACTATCCGCTCGCGCTGCCGCGCACTCCGTGTGACGGGCTTGGGGCAGGAAGAACTTGAGAGGGCGGTGCTGGCGGCACTTGAGCGTGACGAGCGCGAGGTCGATGCCGAGACGCTTGCTGTCGCACTTGATCTGAGCCAGGGCAGCGTGCGCCGCGCACTTGAGCTTGTCACCGGTGAGGGCATCGCCCTTCATCGGGAGATCGTTGGAGCATTCGCCCGTCTGCCAGATATTGACGCCGAGATTATGCATAAGCTTGCCGAGCGGCTGCGAGGTGGGATGTTCGGTTTTGGTGACAGCGAGCAGCTTCGGCTCTTCGTTTCGCTGCTGCTTGGTCTCGTGGAGCGGATGATCCGCGAAACTGCGACCGGCGAGGGCGCTATTGGAGAAGAGAAGGCGCTCGCTAACCGGCTGGTCGATGGCGCCACGCTGCCGCAATGGGTCGAAGCCTGGGAGGCGATCGGTCGCGCCAAAGCCGATGTCGCAAGCCTCAACCTTGATCGCGGACTTTTCGTGGTGGAAACGTTCCGCCGGCTGCAGCAGGCCGCGCGGGGCTCGCCCAGTTAGTCAAATTCACCGCGGCGCTTGCCGGGGCGCGCGGCCAAGGCTATTCCATCACCTCCATGGCAGAGACGCGGCCCTATTACATCACCACTGCCATCTCCTATCCGAACGATGCGCCCCATATCGGCCACGCCTATGAGGCCGTCGCCACCGATTCGCTTGCGCGCTTCCGCCGGCTGCAGGGGATGGACGTGTTCTTCTTGACCGGTACCGACGAGCATGGCGTCAAGATGCTGCAAACGGCGCGAAAGCAGGGCATCACGCCGGCGGAGCTTGCCGACCGCAACACTCCGCTCTTCCGCGAGATGGTCACCGCGCTCAATTGCTCCAACGACGATTTCATCCGCACGCGGGAGGAGCGCCACAATCGCGCCTGCGAAGAGCTATGGCGGCGCATGCAAGCCAATGGCGACATCTATCTTTCGACCTATGCCGGCTGGTACTCGATCCGTGACGAGGCCTATTATGACGAGAGCGAGCTGAAGGAGGGCGCCGGCGGCCAGAAGTTTTCGCCTCAGGGCACGTCGGCCGAATGGGTCGAGGAGGAGAGCTACTTCTTCCGGCTGTCCGCCTATCAGGAGAAGCTGCTCGCCCATTACGAGGCGCATCCGGACTTTGTCGGGCCGGACACGCGCGCGAATGAGGTGAAGAGCTTCGTGCGCGGGGGCCTGCAGGACCTCTCCATCTCGCGCACCACCTTCGATTGGGGCATCCCAGTCCCCGGCGACCCCAAGCACATCATGTATGTGTGGGTCGATGCGCTCACCAATTATCTCACTGGCGTCGGCTTCCCGGATGAGCAGTCGGCGACGTTCAAGCGCTACTGGCCGGCAGACGTGCATATCATCGGCAAAGACATTATCCGCTTCCACGCAGTCTATTGGCCCGCCTTCCTGATGTCGGCGGGCGTCGCGCTACCAAAACGCGTGTTCGGCCATGGCTTCCTCTACAATCGCGGGGAGAAGATGTCGAAGTCGGTCGGCAATGTCGTCGATCCCTTCGTGCTCGTCGGCGATTACGGTGTCGATCAGCTCCGCTATTTCCTCTTGCGTGAGGTGCCCTTCGGCCAGGACGGCAACTACAGCCGCGACGCCATCGTGCAGCGCACCAACGCAGACCTCGCCAACGACCTCGGCAATCTTGCGCAGCGCTCGCTATCGATGATCGCCAAGAATTGCGGAGGGTTCGTTCCGGCGCCGGGAGAGTTTACTCCTGCTGACCAGGCGATCCTCGCGGTGGCGGACGCTTCGCTTGTGCGCGTGACGCAGGCTATCGACGATTTTGCCATTCATCGCGCGCTTGAAATCGTCTGGGCGGTGATCGCCGACGCCAATCGTTACTTCGCCGGCGAAGAGCCTTGGGCCCACAA
>Ga0187819_10000781_pt1 | contig 16008 bp, 13 predicted proteins | sample NC_wetland_sal_i_15_FD_132411 | JGI IMG/M metagenome (GOLD analysis project Ga0187819, IMG submission 132411) | Wetland sediment microbial communities from Neuse River Estuary, North Carolina, USA - SO4_4 | ecosystem: Environmental > Aquatic > Freshwater > Wetlands > Sediment | place: USA...
ATACCCCAGATGGCGCGCACGGTGGAATCCATGGTCCGCAAGAGCCTCGACGCGTTCGTCAAGCGCGAACCGGAGCTGGCTCGCAGCGTGTTGCTGTCCGACGACGAGGTCGACCGTCTTCGAGACTCGGTGCAAATTGAGCTGGTTTCGTTCATGCAAAGAGACCCCACCGTTATCCCGCAGGCACTGGATCTGATCCTGGTCGCACGGCATCTGGAGAGGATTGCCGATCACGCAACGAACATCGCCGAAGATACCCTTTTCCTGGTGAAAGGGGTAGACGTGCGGCATCACCTGGAACCCAACATCTAAAGACAGCGCGGCCTTAAGTGGTTGTCCCAGAACGGTATTGTTCTGTTTCAAACATTTTTTTCAAGAATGTCTTCAACACGTAATCAAACCGAAACATAGATTCCGCTATGACAGGGGTATGCGATGCGACTTGCACGTCCATACCCGCCATTCGGGTATGTGCACCGTCCCCGTTCTCCGGCGAATTTGCCGGGAGAGCTACAGCGATCCTCGCGCCGTCTACGAGACTCTGAAACGCCGGGGCATGGACCTGGTGACCATTACCGACCATGATTCCATCGATGCCGCGGAGTGTCTGCGGAGCCAACGCGACTTCTTCCTCAGCGAAGAAGTCAGCGCCATCTCGCCGAGTGGGACGGAAATGCACATCGGCGTGTACGACATTCAGGAGCGGCATCACGTCGAGGTCCAGTGTCGCCGCCAAGACCTGCTCTCCCTGATCGCCTATCTCGAGGAACAGCAGATTTTCTTCACTATCAATCACGTGTATTCCAGCCTGACGGGCCGCCGTACCGAAGCCGACTTTGTGCTGTTCTCCCGCCACTTCCCGGGAATTGAAGCCCTGAACGGACAGATACCGGCGCTCTGCAACCAGCGGGCTTCCGACCTCGCCCTGCGGCTGCGCAAAGCCGTCGTGGGCGGGAGTGACGCCCACACCATGGCTTCCCTGGGCCGTACGTACACGCAGGTATCCGGGGTGCGCACGAGGGAGGAGTTTATGGAGCGCTTGCGGCGCGGCCAGGCGTCGCTGCATGGCGAGTCGGGCAGCTACTGGAAACTCACGCGAGCCGTCTGGAAGCTGGGCTCCGAGATGATGGGTGAGAGACCGTGGACGCTATCCTTGTTCCCGCTGGCGCTCGCCGTTCCTTTGGTCACCCTGGCGAATGCGTTCCGCGAACTCGCGTTTGTTCACCGATGGGCTCGCGGGACGTGCGCGCCACCGCAGCCGGCGTTCCTCGGCTATGAGGAGGGCGGAGTATGACACTTTCGCGATCGAGTCTTTCAGCCCCGGATCGCTTTCTGATGCATCGCCTCAACCGCTGGCGCCCGCCGCGGTGGGTTCGCGTCTGGATGCTCTCGGCCTCCCGGGCAGGCGATGGCTGGTTGTGGTGGTGCTGCGGACTCGCGGTTCTGGTCTCGCACGATCCCGCCCGCCATCAGGCCATCGGTGCCGCCGCGCTGGCCGTACTGGCAGGTATTTTCAGCTTTAAGGTTTTGAAGCGAGCTGTGGGACGAAGACGGCCGTGCGCGCTCCAGCCGCATGCTTGGGCCAATCTGTTGCCGCCGGACCAGTTTTCATTTCCCTCCGGACACTCCATCACCGCATTCGCGGTTGCCGTCTCGCTGGGCACATTCTATCCCGCCGCTTTTCCCGTGCTGCTGTTTTGCGCGGCCAGCGTGGCCATCTCACGCGTCGTACTGGGAATGCATTTTTTGAGCGACGTGCTTGCGGGCTCGGGCCTCGGCGCCGGGTTGGGGTACGTAGCCGTTTTGTTATTCAAGGCGTTCTGACGGGAGCCGTCAATTTCGGGAGCCCATGGCTCGCGAAGTGAGTGACACGTCGATGGCGTGAAATAGCTCTCTGGGACGCAGCGGTTTCACCACATATTCGTCCATGCCGCATTGCGAGTATCGCCGCTCGTAACCATTTGCCGTATGGCCTGTAATGGCCACGATGGGAATGCGGCCGCCCGTTTTTTGTTCCCGGCTTCGAATCTCCACGGCGCATTGCAAACCATCCATCACCGGCATTTGAATGTCCATGAGCACGACGTCAAATTCGTCACGGGCCAGAAGCGCCAGCACCTCGCGGCCGTTCATTACCGTTGTCACGCGATGACCTTTGCTTTCCAGCAGCTTGGCGGTGATCTTCTGGCTGATGGGATTGTCTTCGGCCAGCAGGATGCGCAACGGCCGCGGCTCTGCGCTGACGGGCGTCCGCGTCCCCACCGGATTAGCAGCCCTGGGCTGCTCCGGCATATACGCGCCTAATTGAAACTGAGCGGTGAAGTGAAACACACTGCCCTCGCCGGGTACGCTTTCCGCCCAGATGCGCCCACCCATCAGCGCGATCAGGCGCGAGGAAATTGTCAAACCCAAGCCCGTGCCGCCGTACTTGCGTGTATTGGAACCATCCGCCTGGCGGAAGGCTTCAAAGATCAAATCCATTTTGCCGGCTGGAATACCGACGCCCGTGTCAGAGACTGAAAACTCTAACGTAACGGACTGGTTGCGGCGTTCCCGGGAATGGACCTTAAACTCAATCGAGCCGCCATCGGTGAACTTGACGGCATTGCTCAGCAAATTCAGCAGCACCTGGCGAAGCCGCGTCGTGTCGCCCACGAGCCCGTCCGGAATATCCGCCATCACCTCCCAGCGAACGGTGACGCCTTTCTGCTCGGCATGGGGGAGGATCGTGCCGACTGCCTCGTTCACACATCGGCGCAACGAGAATCCGACCGGACGCAAGGCCAGGTATCCCGCTTCGATGTTTGACAGATCCAGCACATCATTCAGTAACGCGAGCAGGGACTCCGCGGATTCCCTGGCAACGGTCAGATGCTCGCGCTGCTCCGGCGTAAGCTCGGTCTCCAGAACCAAATCGGTCATTCCCAGAATGCCGTTCATGGGCGTGCGGATCTCGTGGCTCATGTTGGCCAGAAACTCGCTTTTGAGTTGCGTCGCCTCGTTGGCGGCGGTGAGGGTCACCGCCAGCTCGCGGTTCTTTCCTTCCAGCAGGGCGGTTTGCGCGCGCACCTGACGGCGCAGCAGCAGAACCCAGCCGATGGCCGCCAGTGCGACCACAGCTACCAGGCCCAGGGACCACAACATGCGCGTAAGCGTCCACACTGGAGCGCGATGCAGCACCACAATGTCTTGGGGTGAGCGGATCAACAAGTGAAAGGACTGCGGCTCATTATCTCCTCCGCCAGTCTTGATCATACAGATGCCGGCAACTCTCAGTTCACTGCCTTCTCCCAGAGAAGCCAGCCGTGGATCCGGAGCCGGTTCGTCGATCTGTGCGTGGAAGACACGGTTGCCGGCTTTTAAGGCGAACAGCTCGCCTTTCGCGGTCGCGGTGCGAGTCTGCACCTTGCCTTCGATCTCCACCAGCCCGGCATCCAGATCCCCATTCAGTAGCTGATCCGCGGTCGCGCGCACCGGCTTTGGCGGCGGTTCTGAACCGACTCGCTGGAAAATGGCGTCCTGGAGAACCGGTGTGTACTCGCCCAGGGCGGGGAAGCCCAGCGCTTCCACCACGTCTCCGGGCTTCACCGCCAGCATTTGCGGCGAATAAACCATCAAGTCCTGGCGGCCATCGCGAAGGAACAGCGTGTGCCCCAATTGCTGGAAGGTCACCACTCCCCGCACCTTAATGCGCTGATCCGAGGTCCCGTTGGGTGTAAATCGCAGCAGACTGCCGGCACGCTGTAGCGGGAACTGGGCCATCCCGGTTTGGGCGGTTTCTTCCACCTGGAGGTCTTTGAAGTCCTGGACATAAACCAGCAATCCGGTCAGTTGCCTTTTGTGGTTGAAGGTGGCGCCGCACGCGCCATGAAAACGCAGCCGCGATCCGGCCAATCCCTCCATAGCGGCCGGCGGGAACCTTCGAATCCTGACCCGAACGCGGCGTCCCCCCATGAAAACGTCCAAGACCAGGAGCTTGTTCTCAATGACAGCCGCATGGACTACGCCCTCGCCCTCCACCCACTGGCTGTCCTGACCACCCGAGGCGATTTCTTCAATTGAGACTTTGCGCGCAACTGGCAGCACACCGGGGCCGACGATCCGGATCCGCGGTTTGACAACCTCCGGTGCAAAGTCACCAGACGCAGTGGACCCGGTCAATTCGATTTCCTGCCCTTGCTCGAGCCGCGGTGGTTTCTCTGCCCCCGCTTTGAGCTCCACGTATATGCCCGCCGTCGCATCCTGGACAAACAGATCCGTCTGCTCAGCGTCATAGTAGGTGACAACCGCATGCAACCGGACGGGGAAGCCACGATCGGCTTCCTCGGGCGAGAGAGCGCGGATGTCGCGGGCGCTCTCGAACACTTTGGGATGACCCAGCGCCGCCGGCGCCGTGTTGCAAGCCAGCAGGGCGAGCAACGCGTTTGCTGCCAATGTGTTCCTGAGTAAGTACGAGGGCCGCATGTTACTCAACGACAACAGTTCTTGAACTCAACACCAAACTGCTCAGCGACTATCTAGCCGAAACCGGAAAGGGCGGTTCGGCCGATTTTTCTCTTAACCGGAATGCAGGATACATTTCGTCGAGTTCGTTGACCACCGTCTGGTACGTGTCCATGAGCTGGGACAGCAACTGCGCGCAGCCTTCAGTTGAACTCTTCGGCATCGCCGCTTCCAGATGGGAACAGACCTCCACCAGTTGCACTGCGCCCAGGTTGGCACTGGAATCCAGCAGCGAGCGGATCACGCGGAGCGCGCTTTTGGCATCCGAATGCCGCACCGCATCCTCCAGGATTTGCAGGGTTCGCGATGTGTCAGCCAGGAAATCATGGATCAGTTCTTCCATGGCCCCCGGACCGATCTCGCTCTCCAGTTCGCGCAGCCGCACACTCAGTTCGGTTCCGCCGGCAAGTCTCACGGCCGTTTCCGACGGCAGGGTCATGCGTTCTTCCGCGGTTTTCTTGAGGTTCCGCTGCAGAACCTGCTGCAGTTCGTCGGAGCGAACGGGCTTGGTCACGTAGTCATCCATGCCCGCCGCCAGGCATTTCTCGCGATCACCGGTCATGGCGCTTGCCGTCATGGCAATGATGATCGTGTGCTCGTCCGCGCCCTCCAGTCGGCGGATCTCGCGAGTCGCCGCGTACCCATCCATTTCGGGCATTTGACAGTCCATCAGAACCGCATCATAGAGCCCGCGCTGAAACTTCTCCACGGCTTCCGCTCCGTTGAAAACCGTGTCCACGTAATATCCGAGCTTTTCCAGAATGCGGTGGGACACTTTTTGGTTCACGGCGTTATCTTCGGCCAGCAGCAGACGCCCGCGCACCACTTGACTCTCCGCGGTTCGTTCGGCAGGGGCCAGCGCGGGAGCGTGTCGCAGTGTTTTGCTCAGACAGTCCCGCAGTTGATCCAGCCGCGCGGGCTTGAGAATGCAGGCGGCGAATCCAACCTCCTGGAGACTCTCTACCGGGACGCGTTGCACATGCGAGCTCAACAGAATCATGACCAGATCGTTCAGGCCTTGATGCGATCGCACGGCGCGAGCGAGCATCACCCCGTCCATGTCCGGCATATCATGATCGACAATGGCGGCGTGATACGGCTGGCTCTGCTCGAGCGCTGAAATCAGCGCCGTCAAGGCCGCGGGACCGTTGGCCACGCACTTGACGTTCATCCCCAGCTTGCTGAGCTGCGATTCCAGAATCCGGCGGTTGGTGGAATTATCGTCCACCACCAGGATTCGGACCTGCCGGAGATCGAGCGAGTGTTCTTCCGTAACCCGGCTGCAGATGCCCACCGGCAGAGTGAACCAGAATGTCGAGCCGCGGTTCACCAGGCTCTCGAAACCGATTTGCCCGCCCATCAGTTCAACAAGCCGCCGGCAAATCGTAAGCCCCAGCCCTGTGCCTCCGTGCTGGCGCGCGATGGAAGCATCGGCCTGGCTGAACGGTTGAAACAGGCGCTGCTGGGCTTCTTTCGCAATTCCCGGCCCCGTGTCGGTCACCGAAACCCGCAGCGTCGTGGACTTGCGGTCCTGCGCCGAACATTCGACGCGCACCAAAACCTCTCCCTTACGCGTAAACTTGACGGCGTTGCTCAGCAGATTTAACAGGATTTGGCGCAGCCGTCCGGGGTCGCCAGCCACGCGTGTCGGCACCTCGGGCCCAATCAGGCATCCCAGTTCCAGGCCTTTACGCTGAGCTTGCTCGGCCAGCAGAGCGGTCGTCTCCTCCACCACCGTGCGCAAGTCGAAATCGACCACCTCGATAGTGAGTTTGCCGGCTTCAATTTTGGAGAAGTCCAAGATGTCATTGATCACCGTAAGAAGCGCGTCACCGGACTGGCGAATGGTGTTGACGAAATCGCGCTGCTCCGCGGTCAACTCGGTCCCTAGCAGCAGATCCGTCATTCCGACCACCCCGTTCATCGGCGTGCGGATTTCGTGGCTCATGGCGGCGAGAAACTCGCTCTTGGCGCGCGAGGCGTGTTCCGCTTCTTTCTTGGTTCTTTCCAACTCCTCCATGGCCTGTGCCAGCTCAACCGCCTTCCCATTGAGCATGTCCCGGGTGGTCACGCTGGTCAGAAACCAGAACGATTGTTGCCGAACCTGCAGCAGTAAGCAGGCCAGGTACAGGCCCATGATCGCGGAGATGGCGTATCCGGTAGATCCACCCTGAATGACGCCCCACACGGTGATGGGAGCCAACAGAAGCGTGAGGTAAAGACGCGCCGTATTCAGGTCCGGCGAGAGCGCCACGGCTTCGCCGCTCGCGATTACCGCAGTGATCGTGAGAACCAGCAGGAATGCAGCTCCGCCGCCATAAAGCGACGCCGTGGTGCAACAGAAGATCGTCCAAACCAGCGCGCAGCCATAGGTGCCGATCAGGAACGAAGAACGGCGCCAATCGGCACGCTCGTCTCGTTGCCGCGCCAGGACGGTCCCGAACAACATCCGCGCCGTGGCGCACAACAACATCAGAACACCGAATGCCAGGAAGACCTTGGGATAATCCCGCAGATACGAGGTCGCCGATACGAGAACGACCAGCAAGATCAGGTAGGCCACGCCTCCCGGAACGGAACGGCGCGCCAGTTCCCGGCTGGCTTCTGCGCCAACTTGAGATTCCAGCATGGTTTCTTGTTCGGGCATGCAGATAAGATTGGCCCGTTATCTCTTCAGCGCGAGCAGGAGTATCAGCAGCGGCTCGGTGGTGAGTTGAAGCGGACGAAAGTCAATGTTAGCTCTCATTGCTAACCATATTTTCCGGTGTGCGCCGCGCCGCTGGCAATGATGCCTTTGGTTAGCGTGCTGCGCGAGATGCATTCGTCCAAACTGAAGTTGCGGCCGTCAGAACCACTCCTCACTAAGGTCAACTGCTCTTGGTCAATGCGGTGTTCCCCGAAGAAGGGCGGGAAAATTCTTCGGAAAAAAATCGGAAATACACCTGAAGCGGAGGCGATAAGGGTCTTGAACGCGGTACCTTGGGCATCTGAGAAAACACGGAGAACCCAGGCCCGAAGCTCTCGGGGTGTATCGCCAATAGGATATTTTCTCTATGTCGATCTCAATCCAAACGAACGTGACTTCGTTGATGGCTCAGGAAAGCCTGAACGTCAACCAAGCCTTTGAGAGCCAGACGATCGAACGCCTGACCTCGGGTTACAAAATCAATTCTTCCGGAGACGATGCCGCGGGCTTGGCCGTCGCCAATCAGTACCGCGCCGATATCTCCGAACTTACCCAGGGTGTCCAGAACGCCAACAACGGCGTCAGCCAGCTTCAGATTATCGACGGTGGACTGAACAATATCTCCACCATGATGGACCGCATGAAAACGCTGGCTGCTGAGTCTGCTTCCGGCACCTTCACCGGTTCCCGCGCCACGCTGGATACGGAGTATCAGCAGCTCGTAGGCGAAATCACGCGGCAGGCTGCCAACATCAACTTGAACGCGGGCGGAACGTTCAACACGAACCTTCAGGTCTACATCGGTGGCGGCCGCACCAGCAACGTGGCCGGCTCTTCGCAGATCAGTGTCGATCTAAGCGGCGCTTCAAACGCCGTCGACGCCACTTCGCTCGGCCTGCAGGGGACATCCGTCCTGGGTGGCGGCACGTCGTTCGCCGGCAACACGGTGAACAACCTGAACGATCCCAACGCGCTGTTCGACCAGCAAAACGGTGGCGCCGGTGCCGAAACATTCGCCATCACGTACCTGGATGCCAACGGCAACGTGCAGACCCAGACGGTTTCCGTCGCTGCGACAGCCGGCGGAATGAGCGGCTCGGCCTTCGTTTCCAACCTGAATAACGCGATCACGACCAACGCCACCGCCATACCCGGTGTTACCGCCCAAATCGGGAGCGACGGGTCCCTGCAGTTCTCTGGTGGCAACCTGCTCCAGGTGGTTCACGGCACCAGTGGACTGGCGCCGCTCAGTGAGTCGACCAACGGCACGTCCGTCACGAATGGCGCCAACTACAGCGCCAGCGGCGCCTTTGTGGCATTCACCCCAGGCGCTGGCCCGGTCCAAACCGTGCAAAACATGACCTTCACCGCGGGCGGGAACACCTACAACGTGACCCTGACGTCCGACACTACGAATGCCACGGAGGAGGCCGACACCATCGGCCACGCGGTGGCTTCCCTCAACACCCAGCTCAAGGGCAGCGGCATCACTGCGTATCAGGTGGATGCCACGCACATCGGTTTCCAGGGCGCCGGATCTTTCACCGCCGCCGAAACGTCCAACAACGTTGCGACCAGCGCCGGTACGGGTTCGTTGTTTGGAACCGCTATCCAGGCGGAGACGATCACCGCGCCGAATCCGGATGCCAGCGCTACCGGCAACGCGCAGGCGGCCCTTACGGCCATCAACACCGCGATTTCCCAGCTCGGCCTCACCCAAGGTAAGGTCGGCGCCGGCGAAAACAAGCTGAATTACGCTATCAGCCTGGCTCAGTCGCAGATCTCCAGCTTCTCTTCGGCGCAGTCCCAGATCCGCGACGCTGACGTGGCTGCTGAAGCCGCCAACCTGAGCAAGGCGCAAGTGCTGCAGCAGTCTTCAGTGGCAGCTCTCGTGCAGGCAAATGCCATGCCCCAGGCGGTTCTGGCTCTCCTCAAGAGTTAAGAAGCAGCCTAGGTAACTCGGTGAGTTGGGCCGCCGTACGCGGCCCAACTCGCTTTTTTGTTAACCGGAGGTAACACGTGGGCAGCACGGCTATTCCAGGTTTCACCGGGGCCCCGACCCTGACGCAGTCCTCTACCGACGTCAACACGCCTGGGTTTACGGGTCTAAGCAACTACGCCAGTGATCTCCAAAACGCCATGAATCGCTCCATCGCATTGGCGTCTCTACCGCTGCAAGAACTGCAAGATGAGCAGTCTACGCTTACCAGCCAGTCCACGGCGCTCAGCTCTTTGAACACGACGTTCACGGCCTTGCAATCAGCGGTTACTTCACTGGATTCCGCCGGCCAAAACCTCCAGTCTTCATCGGTTTCGGACCAGACAGTTCTCAGCGCCAGCCTGGGGACGGACGCGCAGTCGGGCACGTATACAATCGATGTAACCGATCCGGGCTCTTCCTCGATCGCGTTAAGCAACAGCGCCACTCCGGTGACCGACCCCACCACGCAGAACATCAGCTCCGCCTCGAGCTTCACGCTGACGGTCAACGGCGTAGCTCAACCGCCCATCACTCCCGCCGCCAACAATCTGGACTCGCTTGCCGCGGCGATCAATGCCGCTAATGATGGCGTGCAGGCGACCATTGTCAACGTCGGACCGCCCAGTGCCCCGAATTACCAACTCGCGCTCCAAAGCACCCAGCTCGGCAACATCTCCATTCAACTGAACGATGGCTCGACCAACCTGATGGCATCGCTTACCACCGGTTCGCCCGCTCAGTATCAGGTGAACGGTGCGCCGGCAACGCCGATTTCCAGCACTACGGACACGGTGACGGTGGCGCCCGGCGTGACCGCAACTCTGCTCCAGGCGGGCACCAGCACGATCACCGTCTCTGAGAGCGCCTCCGCGATCAGCAACGCGCTCTCGTCGTTCGCCACTGCTTACAATTCGGCTGTCGACGCGTTGAGTCAGAACCGCGGACAGAATGCCGGCGCCCTCAGCGGCGACGGTGTGATTACCAGCTTGACGATGTCGATGAACCAACTCGCCAATTACTCTGGTAGCGGCGCTGGCACTTTCAATTCCCTTGAAGATCTGGGCCTCGGCTTTGACACCAATGGCCATTTGACTTTCGACCCTACGGCCCTCTCCAATCTCAGCGCATCTCAACTCAACGATCTGACTTCGTTCCTCGGCAGCTCGACCACAGGCGGATTCTTGCAGTTTGCCACCAATTTGATGAACGGGATCGAGGATCCCAATTCGGGCCTCCTGAAGACCGCCATCAGTTCGACCGCCAACGAAATCACGAACGAAAATCAATTGATTACGGATCAACAGACTCAGATCAGTCAGTTGCAGACCTCGCTGCAGACTCAAATGTCCGCCGCCGACTCCACCATCGCTCAACTGGAGTCCGAGAATTCGTACTTCACCACTCTGTTCCAGTCGATGTTGTTCCCGGCCAACAACGTAGGCGTAGGCTGAGGGTCGATGATTTATGACCAGGGAAGCCCTGCGTTACGAAACCGCGGAACGCCTGCGCAAAGCCTTGGTGACAGAAGCGTATGACGAAGCCCAAGCCGCGCTCGCCGAGTACCGGCGTCATGTCGAGGCGTCTTTGGCGTCGCACCCCGTGGGGGCACCTCCTCCCGCAGAACTGGCGCGGGAGGCCAGGGAACTCATGGAGTGGGCTCTCCGCGTTGTGCGGGTCGCTCGCGCCAGGACCCGAGACCGGCTGGATCAGGTTTCAGCCGTTCTCCGCTATCTTTCGCCCTCTGCTGACGTCCGCACCTGGAAAGTGGATGGCTGACACGCTGACGCCGTCAAACCACTGACTTCGTCGAATCCGTAACACTCCGGTTCGTTAACTCGCCCCTTCCTCAAAGGCACTTGTTGGCTGGCAGGCCGTTTGCAACAACAACGGTCCGTGCTGGACCCTCTGGCAGTCAAACTCGAACAATACATGGATCTGCTGGGCGCCCGCCAGAAGCTCGTCGCGTCCAACATCGCGAATGCAGACACGCCGGGCTATAAGACCCGCGACATAGACTTCCAGACCGAGTTCGCAAACGCGGCTGCCGGCCTGGCCCCCAACGTGATTGAGGCGAGCGGCCTGCCGGTTCGAAACGATGGCAACAACGTCAGCATCGACCGGGAAGCGCGATTGCTTGCGGAAAATGATCTCCGGTTTAACATCGCCAGCAACCTGTTGCGCGACCAGATCCGCACCGTCAAGGAAGCCATCGAGGAAGGGAAGAACGGATGAGCCTGTTTTCGCTGTTGTCAGTTAGTGCTTCCGGTATGGCGGCGCAACGCACGCGCGCGGAGCTGCTGGTGGAAAATCTGGCCAATGCGGAGACCACCCGAACTCCCGAGGGCGGCCCCTATCGCCGCAAGGACGCTGTCTTCAGCACCCAGCCGGCCGAGTCGCCGTTTTCTTCAGTCTTCGAATCGCAGCTTGGCGGTCCGGAAGGTGTGGGGATCTCTGAAGTGGTGGTTGACGATCGTGCGCCCGAGCGCCGCTACCTGCCCGGCCATCCCGACGCGGACAAAGACGGCTACGTCGCTTTCCCGCGCATCAACCCGGCGGAAGACATGGTCGATCTGCTGGGCGCGACACGCAGCTATCAAGCGAACGTTGCGGCCATCTCCTCGGTGAAAGACATGATTCAGCGATCCATCGATCTCATCCGTTAACGGGGATTCTCGATGCCACTTCCCATTTCTCCTATCGCGGCTCCCGCATCCGTCGACAGTGTCTCGCTCACGATTCAGACTCCGGGTGGCCGGAGTGCCTCCGGGGAATTCCGCGGCTTGCTCGAAGGCGCCATCAACTCAGTCGAGCAGCAAGGGAATCTAGCCACTCAGTCCGTGGAGCGGTTTCTCTCCGGCGAGGGCGAAGAGCTTCACACCGCCATGATGGCCACCCAACGGGCTGACCTCGCCTTCGAGTTGGGTTTGCAGGTTCGGAACAAAGTCGTCCAGGCTTACCAGCAGATCATGCAGATGCAATTGTAGCGCCGCCCGGTGCCGGCAAAAATGGACCAGTTCAAGAAACTCTACGCAAATCTCTCCATGGCCCAGCGCGTGACTATCGTGCTGGCGGCGCTCGCCGTGGGCGCCGGATTGTTGTCGTTTGCCCGCTGGAGACGGGAGAGCGATTTCCGCCCGCTCTACACGACCCTCGCCTCTGAGGACGCGGGGGCTGTGGTCCAGAAACTGAAAGAAAGCGGAGTAGAGTACCGGCTCGCTGAAAACGGCTCGACCGTTCTTGTACCGTCGGCCAAGGTGGCCGAGATGCGTCTGGAGATGGCATCCGCGGGCCTTCCCAAGAGCGGCCGCATCGGATTTGAGTTGTTCGATAAGACCAATTTCGGAGCCACTGAGTTCGTCGAACACATCAACTACCGGCGAGCGCTCGAGGGTGAGTTGGAGCGCACGGTCATGTCGCTGGCCGAGATTGAGCAAGCGCGGGTTCATGTCACCTTCCCCAAGGAGTCGGTGTACCTGGAGGCGCGGCAGCCCGCCAAGGCGAGCGTCGTGGTGCGCCTCAGGCCCGGCGCTCAACTGGTCCCACAAAACGTGACCGCCATCCAGCACCTCCTGGCTAGCGCCGTCGAGGGTCTCACGCCAGAGTCTGTTTCCGTCCTGGACGTGGAAGGTCATCTGTTGAGCCGTACCCGGATCCCGCCGTCCGAGGATGGCACCGAATCCGGCGACCGCATCCTGGAAATTCGTCAAAGCATCGAGCGCGACCTGGTCGCCAAGATCAGTTCCACACTCGAGCCGCTGCTCGGTGCCGACAAATTTCGCGTGGGCGCTTCGGTAGAATGCGACTTTACCAGCGGCGAGCAAAGCGACGAAATCTTCGACCCCAACCGGTCGGTGATGGTCAGTTCCCAAAAATCGGAAGACACCAGCACCACCGGAGGCGCGGCGGGAATTCCGGGAACGGCCTCCAACCTGCCCCGTCCGCCTGCCAAACCCGCCACCGCTCTTGCCGGCACGTCGCGCCGTACCGAGAGCATCGCTTACCAATCCAGCCGCACGGTGCGCCACACCAAGATGCCGGAGGGCACCGTGAAGAAGATGTCCCTCGCTGTGTTGCTCGATCAGAATGTCCGCTGGGAGGGGCAAGGGAACAAATTACATCGCGTGATCGAGCAGCCGTCGGCAGAGAAACTGAAGTCCATACGCGATCTGGTCGCTGCGGCCACGGGCTTTTCAACTGAGCGGGGCGACCAGCTCATTGTAGAAAGCCTGCCATTTGAGTCTACGCTTAACCTTGAGCCTCCCTCGGCCACAGCGGTTCCGAAACCGGCTACCAACACAACCAATCTGCCTCCGTGGCTCGCGAAGTATCTCGACAATCGCTGGATTCTCATCGGCGCAACCCTCGCGCTCGGTTTTGTCTTGTCCCTGATTCGGCGCGCGATCGGCAAAATGTTCGGGCGCAAGAAGGAGGCCAGCGCCGAGACTCAGCCTGCCTTACCCTCAGCCCAGGAAATGCTCGAGAACCAGCTCGAAGAGCAGCGCCGTGCCCAGGCCGAGCTGGATGCGAGAGTGCAGGCGCAAATCAATGCGGGGACGCTCAGCGAATCTGCATATAGAACCGAGGCGTTACTGAAGCGCTTCCGCGAGAACATCGGCAAGGATCCTGCGCTGGCTGCCCACGTGGTGCGCAGCTGGCTCAATGAAACCAGCTAACGTCAGGAGACAGATGGCGTCTAGGTTATTCGTCGGCAACCCTGAGGAGCGGTCCCGGCCGTTCGCCTGGCGGTCGGTATCGCTGACGGGCGAGACCGTGGAGCGCCGGCGGCACAGCATCGAATCCGGCGCCGCGGGACTCAAACCTTCTTCGCAGATGGAAAATCTGCATCCGCTCGACCGGCGTATCGCCGAGATCGAAGCGGCGATGGTAGAGCGTGAGCGCGTGGCTCGTGAAACCGGTTTCCGCGAGGGAGAGGCTGCGGGCAAAGCGCAGGCTGAAGTTGAAGTTCGCCTGGCCATCGATCGGCTGGCGCAAAGCATCGCCGAATTGGACCAATATCGCACCGTCCTACAGCGCCAGGCGGAAGCGGACGCCGTGCGGCTCTCCCTCGCCATCGCCCGCCGGGTTTTGAGACGGGAACTCAGTGTAGATCCCGCCGCCATCGAAGGCCTGCTCCGTGCGGCACTTCAGAAACTGCAATCGCAGGAACGTTGCCGCGTGCGTATGCATCCCAGCCACGCGCCGGTGCTTCGTTCTGAAGCGGACCGGCTGGGTATGGCGGCAAAGGTCGAGGTCGTCGAGGATCCGGCGCAAGAGCCCGGCGCGGCAGTTTTCGAAATGTCGCGCGGCAACCTGGATGCTTCCATCGATACGCAATTGCGAGAGATCGAGCGGGGCCTGGTCGACCGCCTTCAACGCGCATGACCCAACCCGGCATCAATCTTGAACCGTATCTGGCGCGTCTTCGAGAGCTGGAACCATTCGTCTGGTCGGGTGAAGTCATTGAGCTGGTGGGTCTGCTCATCGAATCCCGTGGACCCGCCGCAGCCATTGGGGACTTTTGCGAAATTCTCACCTCAAGCGGCAAAACCATTCGCACCCAGGTCATCGGCTTTCGCAATGGGAATGTTCTCTCCATGGCGCTCGAAGAGATCGACGGCCTGAAGCTCGGAGACTCTATCGTCGCCCGCGCCGACCAGGCCCGCGTCGGAGTTGGCCCGGCGCTGTTGGGCCGCGTGCTGGATGGCTTCGGCCGGCCGATCGATTCCGCGGGCGACCCGGAAGTCGCGGATCTCTATGACTTGTACCACCTCCCTCCGAATCCGCTCGAGCGCGAGCACATCACCGAGCCGCTCGTCACTGGCATTCGCGCCATCGACGGCATGCTGCCCTGCGGCAGGGGCCAGAGAATCGGCATCTTCGGTGGCAGCGGTGTGGGCAAGAGCACACTGCTCGGCGCCATGTCGCGGCAGAGTTCGGCCGACGTCAGCGTGATCGCCCTGATCGGAGAGCGCAATCGCGAGGTGCGTGCCTTTCTGGAGCACGAGCTGGGGCCGGAAGGCATGCGCAAATCGGTCGTCGTTGTGGCCACCTCGGACAGTCCCGCGCCCATTCGCGTGCGCGCCTGCTTTCTCGCTCTGGCTGTCGCCGAATACTTTCGCGACCAGGGTGCCAGCGTCCTCATGGTCATGGATTCGGTCACCCGCTTTGCCATGGCGCAGCGCGAAATCGGTCTTTCCGCAGGCGAACCACCCAGTCAAAAAGGTTATCCGCCATCGGTATTCAGCCTGCTGCCGAAAATTTTCGAGCGCGCCGGCAACTTCCGCAAGGGCTCGATCACGGGGTTTTTCACCGTGTTGGTCGAGGGTGACGACTTCAACGAGCCCATCTGCGATGCCGTGCGCTCTATGCTCGATGGACACATCATTCTTTCGCGTGCGCTGGCCGCTTCGGGCCACTACCCGGCAATCGACATTTTGCACTCGGTCAGCCGCCTGACTACTGAGTTGGCCTCCGCCGAGCAGCTCGACTCGCTCCGTAAGCTGCGCGACGCCTTGTCCAGCTACCAGCAGGCCGAAGACCTCATTCAGCTCGGCGCTTATGTCTCGGGAACCAATGCCAAGCTGGATGCCGTGATTCGCACTCGGCCAGAGCTGCTGCGCTTCCTGCAGCAAGACTCACGCGACGCTTCGAAATGGGACGACACTCTTTCCGGGCTCGGCAAACTGGCCGCGGCGCTGCCGTAGCTGGCTGTCATGACCACCTTCTCATTCCGCCTGGAACGCGTATTACGCTGGCGGCAGGCCAAGCTCGAAATGGAACAATTCACGCTGACCCGGCTTGCCGCGGAGTGCGCGCGCTGGGATCGGGCACTGGCGGA
>Ga0187819_10000782_pt1 | contig 16004 bp, 20 predicted proteins | sample NC_wetland_sal_i_15_FD_132411 | JGI IMG/M metagenome (GOLD analysis project Ga0187819, IMG submission 132411) | Wetland sediment microbial communities from Neuse River Estuary, North Carolina, USA - SO4_4 | ecosystem: Environmental > Aquatic > Freshwater > Wetlands > Sediment | place: USA...
CCACTTCTGCCACGGCGCCAACACATTTTCCTGCTTCAGTTGATCCAGCGACTTGCCCTGCTTGATGCCGTTTTCCACGACCGCCCTGGTATCTTTCAACATGCTCACAAAGCGGCGCACATCGTCGAGGTTCGAGAGCGGGCCATGACCCGGAATAACTTTCACATCGGCGGGCAGCTTGGGGACGATCTCGTCCAGCGCCGCAATCATTCCCTGCACGCTTCCGCCGCCACTCAAATCGACGAAGGGAAAACCGTAGGTCACGAAGTCATCGCCCATGTGCACAACATTCGACTTGGGGAAAAATATGACGCTGTCGCCGTCAGTATGCCCGTGCGGGAAATGAAGGGCGCGAATGTCCTCGCCGTTCAGATGCACGGTGACGTCGTGATCAAACGTGATGATGGGCAGTGCATCTTTGGGTTGGGGCTTGGCTTCGAACTTTATGCCGCCGTTGTTCCCTGCGGTGCCGCCTTCCTCGAGGCGCTTCCGCACGTTGTCTTGGGCGATGATCGGCGCACCTTGCTGGAAGATTGCATTCCCGCCGGTATGGTCTTCGTGATAATGGGTGTTAATCACGAAGCGTACCGGCTTGTCGCTGATACCTTTGAGCGCCGCTTTAATCTTGTCCGCCAGGGGCGCGTACTGATCGTCGACAATGACGATGCCGTCCTCGCCAATCGAGGCGCCGATATTGCCACCGGCTCCTTGCAACATGTACACATTGCCGGAAACCTTCGTGACCTTCATCTGGACTTTGCTGAAGTCCTGATCCTGGGCGGTGGCCAGGCAGGAGAACAGGACAAAAGTGACCGCAAGAAAACAGGCCTTACGCATGGGTTTTCACCCCCTAGGCGGGAGATTGTAAATCATTATTGGTTGTCAGGTTGAGCGAAGCGCAGCATCCTATCGCCACAGTCTATGGCTCCGGCGTGCCCTGAAATAGCGGCCACAACTGATCTCCGATCACGCGATATACCACGTACGCGCTGCCGGCGTCGGAGACTTGGCGGAAGAGCAGCTCGCCGCGGCCGTCGCCGTCGGCATCGACCGCGTCAATCAATTCGTATCGCGGCAGCACATCCAGATGCTGTGTATCGGTTACGTTGGAGAACACCTTGTGAAAATCGCCGTTGATATCTTCCCGGGCAACTAACGCAATGATGTATTGCAGCTCGGAAGCGGAGCTCTGCTTTGGGCCAGAGATCTGCGGCATCCGCGCTCGAGCGGTGAGCACCAGCACTGGCTCATTGCTGGCTGAAAGATCAAAAACGCGAAGTTGCACGTCCTCGAAGCTGGGCTGCGCTGGCTTGGCCGCCGACTTCCCCGTCGATTTCCCGGGCCGTGGGGTAGGTTGTGGTGATGCGCCGGTTTCCGATGCCAGTTTCCTGGCGCGGGTGTGGATTTCGTCGGCCGCCAAAGCCAGCATTTTGTTGCGGTATTGTTGCTCTTCCTCCGGCTTGAGAATGTATGTGTAGGAGCGAGGCTCGGGGCCATCGGCATCGGAGATGGCGGGAATGAGCTGCACCGACGGTGCCGCGGCCGAACCCGAAGATGCTGACACTGAAGTGGCTGGTGCTGAAGTTGTCGGTGCTGAGGTTGTTGGTGAACGTTTGGCACTCGTGGCTGGCTGTGGCGAGGACGCAGTAAGCGGTTCCGGCAGTTGGGGAGCGGGCTTCCCGCGCCGGAGTACAGGATGATCTTTGTCCTCTGGCTCGGATGGTTGGGGCGCCGGTGAGGAAGAAACCGGGGCGGGAGCAGCGGAGACTGGGGCAGCGGAGGCCGAAGAACTTGAAGACGGTGCTGGTGACGGCGTAACTGGAGGCACCGCAGTCGATGTGGCTGTGGTTGTTGGCGGTGCCGCCGTTGGTGCCTGCGTCGATTCCGGGGGCTCCGGTTTTTCGGAAGTGGAACGACGGCGCAGCACCGGTGGACCTTCCTCGTCGTTCAGGCCGCGAGGCGCCGAGGAAGCTGGTTTCTTGGCGGTCTTCGCCAAAATCGAAGCCCCGCTCTGCCACGTGCCCTCAGCCATCCAGCTATTCGTGGTTTGATTCTGCAGGGCGCCAGTCACGGTAAACAGACCCTGCGAAACCCCGGTCCGCACCGCTTCATAGACGGTTTCGGACCACAGGGCCATGGGGACAGGAGACGCCTTGTAGGCGCTGGCGTCATAGAACTTGCCGTCGATGAGAATCGTGATGGGAACCAGGTGGGCTTTGCCATTGGGCGCGAGTTCGACCAGGCCCAGGGCACGCGGTCCTTTGTATACTTTTGCGCCACGCGTCGATTGAGCCGGCCCGATGCTCGCCAGAATCAAAGCCACACCAGCCAGGATGACGAGACGCCCAGCGGTGCGGTATAACGTTGACCGGGAGGAAAAGATGGCCATGGATATCAATGATAAAGCTCCGGAGTTCACTTTGCCCGATCAGAATGGGGAGAACGTCTCGCTGAAAGATTTTCGCGGCAAGTATGTCGTGCTCTACTTTTATCCGCGGGCCGATACTCCGGGATGCACCATTGAAGCCTGTGAGTTCCGCGATTCCCACAAAAAGACCGAGAAAGCCGGAGCGGTCGTCTTGGGCATCTCGCCCGACACACCGGGCGCGCAGAAGAAATTCGAAGAAAAGTTCAGCCTGCCGTTCACGCTGCTGGCTGATGCGGAGAAGAAAGTTTGCAATCTTTACGGCGTGATCCAGGAAAAGAACATGTACGGAAAGAAAGTGATGGGCGTGGTGAGGACTACTTTTATCATCGGGCCGGATGGAAAGATCAAGCACATCTTCCACAAGGTGAAGCCGGAAGGCCATGCCGAAGAAGTGCTCGCATATTTGAAGGAAGCGGCGAAGGGCGCGGCCTAGCTAGCGATATCTCGAGCCACTACCGCTTGCGCATGGAATTGCAGGTTCCTTGCGGCTGAACAGGGCTGCGGTAAAACTCCTGATTTTGGGTGGCGCAGCGCTTCCAGCACTGCGATTCAGGCTGTCGAAACGACCGGCTTTAGCCGCTGAGGGATCCCGGCATCGAGCTAAGTACCTCAGCGCCTGCAGACGATATCCTTTCAAGCACTAAACCGCAGGGCCAAAGGCTCTGCGCGACCCAAAATCCACATCGGGCCGAAACCCGGGCTCACACATTTCCGTCCGGTTACTTGAAACTCGCGTTCGTAGTGGTGGTGAAACTCAAAGCCGACTCGGCGTGAACCACAGCTTCTTCTTTGCCGGTAGCCGCTGCGACTCCGGTGCCAGCGCCCGCGCCTGCGGCTGTGCCGATGAGAGCACCTTTACCGCCACCCACGAGCCCGCCGATCAGAGCGCCAGCCGCTGCTCCGCCGCCAATCTTCTCGACATTGCCCTTGGTGTGACTTTTGCCCTTGGCATGAAATCCGGTGGTTGAGATCGCGACCATCTGGCCATTGATCTCCACTGACGTCAGGCGCAGCGTGACTTGGCCTGGATCGTGCAACCGTCCGCTGGACTTTACGTAGGTTACCTTGCCTTTGGCCGGTGCTCCGGCTGGGGCGATGGTCTTTCCATTCACCACGAGCGCGCGGGTCAGGTTTCCGTGAAATACTTGGCCAGTCTTGGCGGTGCCCGAATTGACTTGTGAGTCGAGGCGGATGGTCAGCCTGGTGCCTGCGGGAATCGTCTCAGCGGTAGCAGCCACGGCCAGCAGTAACAGAGGTAAAGCAAATGTGAGCCTTCTCCCGAGCATAAACTCTCCTTGAGTTAACGGTCCGATTGAGTGGCCAGAGACTTTCCATCACAATAAGCAAAACTGGATTCGTAGTCTTGTGCCGGAAGTTCCATGGCCAGATTGGCCTTTGGGAACCTCAGCGCCTGAAGGGTTGCGAAATGCCAGAACTTGTCTCATAAATGACTTTGGGAAGGGCACGGCTTCAGCCGTGCCGACCAGAGCCATTAAGGACAGGGCTTTAGCCCCTGGGGATCGCGTGTCAATTCCCGGGAAAATCGCTTGCGAGATCAGGCCTAGTGCAGGTTCAATGAATCCTACCCCCCAGTTTCGAGCCGTCTTGCCACGCGAGTTTTACAATCGCGATCCCCGGCATGTGAGCCGCGACTTGTTAGGCAAGGTGCTGGTCCGGAGGGAACGGAAAGAGCTGCTGGCCGCCCGGATTGTGGAAGTCGAGGCCTACCTCGGAGAAAATGATCTCGCTGCGCATGCGGCTGTGGGACGCACCGCCCGCAATGCCGTGCTGTTCGGCCCGCCGGGCTATGCTTACGTATATTTCATTTACGGCAACCATTACTGCCTGAATGTTTCATGTTTGCCAGACGGAGTAGCGGGAGGGATTCTGTTCCGGGCATTGGAACCGTTGAGCGGGATCGAAGAAATGGCGCGGTTGCGGGGCATTTCTTTGGACGGCAATCGCGATCTGCGCGAGTTGACAAGCGGGCCCGGCCGGTTAGCTGAGGCCTTCGGTATCACGCGGGAACGCGACAACGGAAAGGACCTGACCAGCAGGGATGCGGACCTCTTCATCGGTGATGACGGCTATCGCGTGCGGCGCATTCTGACGACCACGCGCATCGGGATCACCAAGGCGGCAGAGCTTCCGCTGCGCTACGTGATCGCGGGGAATGACTTTGTCTCGGGTCCCAAAAGGTTGTTCAAATGAGTTGCCAACGTAGGCGCGAGCGTTCCCGCTGGTGCAGGACCGCATCTCAAACTTAATCAAAACTCCGTTGTCCCTGCGAACAGGCCTTTGCTCGCCTACCCGAACGAGGCTGTCCGAATCTGTGTCGCAACTGAGTGCCGTCCCTGCCGGGACTCGACCTTGTTCCACTTTCGTCCTCCCAGCGCTCACGCGCTGGGCTAATGAATGCCGCCGCTGCGCGGCTGGAGAGTGTTTTGTCCCAGCAGGCGCGACGAAACTGAGTTGCAGACCGGGCCTACGTGGTTCTCGCTGCTGCAGGCAACACGATGTTGTCGATCAGCCGGGTTTTTCCGACGAACGCGGCCACAGCCACCAGCGTTGCATTCCTGAGTTCTTCTGGCGGATCAAGCGTGTCTGGATCCACAACTTCCAAGTAATCCAGCCGCACGAGGGACTCCTCGGCCAATACTTGCTTTCCCGCTTGAATCAGGTTGGCTGGGTTGCGCTCGCCCTGATCGAATCGAGCCTGAATCGCGCTTAGCGAGCGGTACAGCGCCAACGCAGACTTCCGCTCTTGCGGGCTCAGGTAGGCGTTACGCGAACTCATCGCCAGACCGTCCGCTTCGCGCACAATCGAACAAACCACGATCTCGACCGGGAAATTCAAGTCGCGAACCATGCGGCGGATCACGGCCACCTGCGCCGCGTCTTTTTGACCGAAAAACGCTAAGTCAGGTTCGACAATATGGAAAAGCTTGGAAACCACCGTGGCCACACCGCGAAAGTGGCCCGGACGCGATCTGCCACACAGCTTTTGGCTGAGTTCCTCGACTTCCACCCAGGTGACGGCGCCTTTTGGATACATCTCCTCGGCGGAAGGTGCAAAAAGCAGGTCCACTCCTTCTTTCTCCAACAACTCACGGTCGTGTTCGAAGGTCCGGGGGTACCTGGAGAAATCTTCGTTAGGGCCAAATTGCGTCGGGTTCACGAAAATCGAGACCGCCACGGCATCGCACTGCGTTCTGGCAGCGCGCACCAGCGACAGATGGCCTTCGTGCAAGGCACCCATGGTCGGCACGAATCCCAAGCGCAGGCCACCATACCGCACCGCCCGCGCGGCGGTCCGCATTTCTTCGATTGAGTGGCAGATATTCACGGGCGCGGTTGTATGTCCGGGTTTGCCCGCACGGCGGACGGCACCCAGTCGATGAGAACCTTCGCGTCCTCCAGGGTCCCGGCCAGAATAGCCCGGTTTCGGCGAATCGCAGTGTTGGTATCTTCGGACAAAGAAACGCCGGTTTCCTGCACCGCAACCACCCTGCCATAAGGCCAGGCGGACACCGGCAAGGCGGCGAGCGTGTCCAGCAATTCGTCTGCTTTCAACATGCGCTCTTCGTTGTTGCTAACGTCCAGGAGCGAGACCCCGTCCTTGCTGACGATCAGGTATGGGTTGCGCCATTGTTTCATGCTCGGCAGACGACTGTACTTGGAGGGGTCCGCATCTGGAATGGCACGCAGGCGTACAGCCGCGCTCTGCGAAGGTGGCGCTTGTTGATTTCTTGGAGATGCGGAACATCCTACCAGCACCGAGCTGAGAAGCAACGCGCCAATCAATCGCAATCCAGTCTCTCCCGGATCTATCGTCTCATCCCCCGCTTGCGCTCGAGTACCGTCTCCAGCGCCGATTGCGTTTCTTTCGGCAGATGGTACGACTCGCTATCCGACGGATACTGACGCGAGAGCACATCGGCGCGGAAGGCCTGCACAGCGCCCGTGATCAGCGCGGCCGCGTCGCCGTAGCGGCGCACGAACTTGGCCGGCGGACCGAAAGTGAGGTTCAGAATGTCGTGGAACACCAGCACCTGGCCATCGCACTCGGGTCCTGCGCCGATGCCGATCGTCGGAGTCGAGACCTCCTCGGTAATCATGGCGGCAACTTCGCGGGGAATGCCTTCGAGATAGATGCAAGCTACTCCCGCGCGGTCCAGCGCCATGGCGTCATGCATGAGCTGCTCGACCGCCGCCAGCGATTTGCCCTGGACCTTGTATCCTCCCATCACGTTCACCGACTGCGGCGTCAGCCCAATATGGCCAGCCACGGGAATTTCCGCATCGATCACGCGGCGAATCAGGTCGGCACGTTTTTCGCCGCCCTCCAGCTTCACCGCCTCAGCGCCGCCTTCTTTCACGAAGCGGGCCGCGTTGCGGAGAGCCTCGTCCGGGCTGAGGTGGTACGAACCGTAAGGCATGTCCGCCACCAGCAAGGCGTGCTTCACGCCTCGGCGCACGGCTCGCGTGTGGTGCAGCATTTCGTCAACCGTGACCGACAGCGTGTTCTCGTAGCCGAGCATGGTCTGGGCAAGCGAATCGCCGACCAGAACAATGTCGATGGCCGCCTCGTCTACCAGGCGCGCGCTGGCGTAGTCATACGCGGTTAAGCAGGTAATGGGTTCGTGGCGTTGTTTCTTTTCTCGAAGGGAAGCGACAGTGATTTTCTGGCGAGGTTCGCCAATGGGCGTGAGACTCACGATGTCCTCCAGTGCCCCTCCGCCTTGGCGGATAGAGCCCGTACCACATCTTGGATACTACCACGGACATTGTAAACCCGACCGCAAGCGTTCGTCGATCATTTGAGCAACGGTGGAAAGCCTCCGCGTAAGACGCTTGAAATGTATCTTACCTAATGGTAGGATTCGTACATGCGCGCCTACCGCACCGTGGTCAGCTCCAAAGGACAGGTGGTGATTCCGGCGGAGTTGCGCGAACAGTTCGGCTTGGAAAAGGGGACGCCCGCGACCTGGAGCGAAGAGAAGGGCAAATTAGTGCTTACGCCAATCACCGAGCGGCAGTTGGACGAGATCATGGGCTTTCTGAAGGCGGCCCCGGGCGAGCCCTCCATGTTTGAAGAATCGTTCCTGGAGCGCGAGCGTGAGCGCAAGCGGGAGAAGCAATGACGCATGGGTTCTCTCGTGGGAGCGGGCGGCGATATGTGCTTGACGCCAATGCCTTGATCGGCTTCTTTGAAGGACGATCGGGCGTCGCCGAAAAAGTGCGTCACCTGCTGGGTGAAGCTCTGCGCCAGGACGTGCCGTTGCTCATGTCCGCTATCAATTGGGGCGAGGTTTTTTATGTTGCGTGGAGACGCCACGGCGAGGTCAAAGCTTACGAAGCCGAAGCAAAGCTACAGCAAATGCCCGTTGCGGTGCTGGGAGTGGAACGCGAGCGGGCCACGCGTGCCGCTGCCCTCAAGCAGAAGCACGGCCTTGGTTATGCCGATGCTTTCGCCGCGGAGTTGGCCATGGAACGCGGCGCTTGGCTGGTCACTGCCGATCCCGAGTTTGCGAAGGTGGGCAAAGCGCTGTCGGTTTATTCGCTGCCGCGACATGAGAAGTAGATCGCCAAAGCTCAGCGGTAGAACATCGTAAAACTCCAAATCCAGCTACGTTCTTCGCCTGGGTCTGATGTTGGCCCGCAACCTTTTCACTCGGCCAGGGCATGGAGGGTGTTGCGATAGCGAGCCATGATCTGATCCGCCTTGGCCAGCCTCTTCTCAAACGCGGGATCGTAAGCAGTAAGCCGGTAATCAGCCTCTCCGGCCTCAATCAGGAAAACTCGCTCGCCATCTCCCGTACGCAGACGGCGAATGGCCTCCTTGGGCAGCACCACACCGAGCGACTTACCGAACTTGCGGACCTTGAGTTCAAATATGCCACTGCTCTCCGTTATTACGATTGTAATAACTCGAATCGTGCAAGAGGAAACAAGCGGATCATGGTCTTGATCCCAGGTTCGCGGTTGGAAAGAGTTGGCGTCCTCCTTTTCCCCGCATATCCTTAGGCCCCAGGCGCGGCCTGGATTCGAAGGCCGTCTGGTAGTCGTATACGTTCCATTCCCACGCTTCCTGAAGCTCGTATTTCCGGTCGTAAAGCATCCAGATCAGCTTGTCCCAATCGTAATTGTGTGCCTTCGCTACCAGCGTCACCGGGGATCCGGGCTTTCGTTTCTTGATCCGTGGCCGACGACCGGCGGCCAACGACCAACAACAGGCTCTACGCGCTGGCCGCTTCCTGATTCCCCAACGGCAGAAAATACTGTGTCCCCTTGATCGGGGCTGAGACTTTGCGCAGCAGTTCCTGTAAATCCTCGTTGCGCTCCACGAAATCAATGTCCGACGTGTTCACGATCAGCAGGTCCGACGAAGTGTAGTGAAAGAAGAAGTGCTCGTAGGCCTTGATCACTTCTTCGAGATATTCTTCGTTGATCGCCTTTTCTCCCGGCGCGTTCTTTTTCTTCAGACGCTTTTTCAGGACCTCGGGAGTGGCTTGCAGATAGATGACAAGATCCGGCGTGGGCAACTGCTCGCGGAAGTAGTTGTAGTAGCGATTGTAGGTGTCGAGTTCCAGGTCGGTCAGGTTGAGGCAGGCGAAGAGTTTGTCTTTCTCGAAGATGAAATCGGTAACCACCATCTTCTGCGAGCGCGCTCCCAGATCGAGCGCCCGGAGCTGTTCAAAGCGGCGGATCAGAAATGCGAACTGCGCCTGAAACCCAGCCCCGCGCTCGCCCTCGTAAAAAGCCCGCAGAAATGGATTGTCTTCCGGCTCCGTCACTCGCTGTGCGTTCAAACGCTCGGCAAGAATGCGCGCCAGCGTGCTCTTTCCCACTCGGACGGGTCCTTCGACTGCGATGTAGCGGGGAAGCTCGAAGAGTTTGGCCATGGGATCGAGGACTCGCGGCTCGTTTGGCAGGATAGCGCGATAGAGCGCAGCGTGCAATTGAGGGAAGAGTAACCCCTGTTTTTCACCACAGAGTCACAGAGAAAACCGAACGCAAGAAAAAAGATTTTCTCTTTGTCTCTGTGACTCTGTGGTGAAGCGACCTGATCGCATTTACAATCGGCGCATCATGTTCGGCTACCTCGTAGGTGGCGCTTTCGCAGCTGCAGCGGCTTCGGCGGCTGGCTATCAGTCCATGGCGCCCACCGGACAGCGGTTTGGCAAAACCTTTGTCGGGCTGCCGCACGGCTCGAAAAAGCTGGCGCTGACCTACGACGACGGCCCCAACGATCCGCATACGCTGCGTCTGCTGGAGGTTCTTGCGAAACACGCTGTTCGGGCGACATTTTTTCTCATCGGCCGGTACGTGAAACAACGGCCAGACATCGTCCGCGAGTTGGTGCGGGCTGGGCATGTCGTCGGTAATCACACTTTCAGCCACCCGAATCTGATTTTTGCCTCAGCGCGGCAGACTCAGAGGGAGATAGAAGACTGCGAGCTTGCCCTGACCGACGCGGTAGGAGAACACCAACGGCTGTTTCGTCCGCCGTTCGGTGGCCGCCGGCCCGGCACGTTGCAAGTGGGGCACGCGATGGGACTGCAGCCGGTGATGTGGAACGTCACCGGTTGGGACTGGCGAGGAAAGCCGGCGGAATACGTTGAACGGAAGATTCGCAAGCAGATTCGCGGCGGCGACGTGATCCTGCTCCACGACGGCAGTCATGCGGCTTTCGGTGCCGACCGCTCGCAGACGGTGACCGCGACCGATTGCTTGATCGCACGGTACAAAGCAGAAGGCTACGAGTTCGTGACCATTCCGGAGATGATGGGACAAGCAGCTATCAGCCATCAACCATCAGCCATCAGCTAGTCTGGACCTAGCGATGCTCGTGTGGGGACGGCCGCCCTCGTGAGCCTGCCCTGAGCGAAGTCGAAGGGTCCAGGTCGAGCGTAGCTCGACAGCTACGCGTGTGCTAATTCGAATGCCTGCTTGGCTGCCGCTATCGTCTGCTGGATGTCTTCTTCCGTGTGGGCCGCGCTCAGAAACGCAGCTTCGAACTGCGAAGGCGGCAGGTAAATGCCATTTTCCAGCATGGAGCGGAAGAAGCGCCCGAAAGCTTCGGTATCGGACTTGGCCGCCGACTCCCAGCCCGTCACCGGACCTGGGGCAAAGAACCAGGTGAACATTGAACCCACACGGTTGTAGCAGACAGGAACGCCGGCTTCCTTGGCTGCTGCCGCAACTCCCGCCGCCAGTTCCCCACCGAGCTTATCCAGACGGGGATAGATTTCCTTCTTGTGTTCGCGCAAATGCCGCAGCGTAGCCAGCCCCGCCGCCATGGCCAGCGGATTCCCGGAGAGAGTGCCCGCCTGATACATAGGTCCGAGGGGCGCGACCAGGTTCATGATCTCTGAGGGGCCGCCGTACGCTCCCACCGGCAGTCCGCCGCCGATAATTTTTCCCATAGTCGTCAGGTCTGGCTCAATCGCGTAGAGTTCCTGCGCACCGCCGAACGCCAGCCGGAATCCAGTCATCACTTCGTCGAAGATGAGCAGTGCCTTGTCGCGCTGCGTGACCGCCCGCAAGGCTTCCAGATATCCACGGGCGGGCGGAACGCAACCCATGTTCCCCACGACCGGCTCCACGATCACGCAAGCGATCTGGTGCCTGAACTTCTTGAAGGCCTGTTCGAGCGCGTCCGTATCGTTAAACGGCAGGGCCAGGGTGAACTGCGTGAATTCCTCAGGAACGCCCGCTGAACCTGGGATCCCCAACGTGGCCACCCCCGACCCAGCTTTCACCAGCAGGGCGTCGGCATGGCCGTGATAGCAGCCCTCAAATTTCACAATGTACTTGCGCTTAGTGTAGGCGCGGGCGAGGCGAATGGCCGACATGGTCGCTTCCGTGCCTGAGCTGACAAACCGCACCTTCTGCACATGGGGGAAGGCGGAAATTACGATCTCAGCGAGATCCGCTTCCGTTGGGGTAGAAGCGCCGAAGCTAGTTCCGTTCCGCGCCGCGGCAATCACGGCTTCGACCACGCTGGGCGCGGCATGGCCGAGGATGAGCGGTCCCCACGAACCGATGTAATCGATGTACTCGTTGCCATCGGCATCGAACATGTGCGAGCCCTCTCCGCGCACGATGAAAGGCGCATCAGCGCCCACCGATTGGAACGCGCGCACCGGTGAGTTCACGCCGCCGGGAATCATCTGTTCGGCACGTTTTTGCAGTTTCCGCGACACCTCGGTTTTGCGGGCCATGGCTCCTCCTGGGAAAAACACTCGTAAAACAATAGTAGCAGCGGGAGCGGCCCGCGCAGCGTGGCGGATCACACGCGGATGTGACGCGTGCTTGCGTGGAGGCAGGTCTTTTCGGGCAACACGGATTAGAGCCCTGTGCCCAGGGAGTCACCGCGATTCACAGGAAATTCACAATCTCGCAATACTGCTGAAACACGCGGACTCTACTCTTACCACAGTACACGCCCTTCTAACCGGGAGGGTTTTCAGGACAGCCTTGGGGGGCTCCAGGCTGTCCTGAACTTTTTGTTCGCATCCGCATGACTCCACGTTCCGCTTCCGCTGATTTGTAGTTAACTATAGTTTACCCGGCGATGTATACTCACGCTAACATCGCAGGAAGGGGAGCCCGTCCGAAACGGAACGGGATATGTCAGAATCAAACCTGACATCTGAGGTTGGCCCCGGTCGTCGCAGCAACTAATCTGCAGTTATGAAATTGAAATTCATTTTCAATATCGTCCCGGCCTTGGCCCGAGCTTTCCGGGCGACGCATTCCAGCGCGGCTCCGCGGCTCCTCCCTTTGCTCGCGGCGCTGCTGGCGTTGCTGTCTGGGGCTTTGGCTCAATCCAGCCAGACCGTCACGCCCAGTGAACCGGACACATCCGTCGCCCCGGACGATCCCGTCGTCACCATGTTCCCGCACTCGCAAACCTCCCGCTATTGGATCTCAGGTCAGGACAACATCATCTTTCAATACCATCCGTCTTTCGACGCCAAGTATAGCGGTCCGCATAGCTTTCGCTCGACACCGGAGAACGCCACCTCCAACATCGCGACCTTGTACACGGGTGTGGAACTGACCAGCACAACTGAAATTTTCATGCATTTTGAAGCTGCTGCTGGCGGTGGCCTGAGCGATGCTCTTGGCCTGGGTGGGTTCACCGATCTGGATGTGGTCCGTAATCCTACGCTCGGGCCTACGCCGTACATCGCTCGCGGCATGATTCGCCAGATCATTCCTCTGAGCGACGAAACCATCGAAGAGGAGCGGAATCCCTGGTACCTGGCCACCAAGGTTCCCGTCCGCCGCCTGGAGTTCCGCTTTGGCAAGATGGGGCTGAACGATTTCTTCGATATCAACGACGTTGGCACCGACAGTCATTTTCAGTTCATGAACTGGACCGTGGACAACAACGGCACTTACGACTACGCCGCCGACACTCGAGGCTACACCGTAGCATTCCTCGCCGAGTTCCACGATCGGACATGGGCGTTCCGTTTCGCTGAAGCGCTCATGCCCAAGGTGGCGAACGGTATCGATCTTCAGTGGAACCTCCGACGGGCACGGGCGGAGAATTTCGAGCTCGAACTTCATCCCGCGCTGTTGGCGAACCACGCTACGAGCTTGCGGCTGCTCTCTTTCGTGAATCACGCCAATATGGGCATCTACAAAGATGCGATCGACAACTTTCTGGCCGGCAAGACGCCGGTCCCTGAAATTACTGCACACCCGCTGCAAACCACCGTGAAGTACGGCTTCAGCATGAACCTGGAGCAGGAATTCGCGCACCACCTGCGCGGCTTTGCCCGTTGGGGATGGAACGAGGGCCAGCACGAGTCCTATGCCTACACCGAAGTGGATGAAACCGTACAGGCCGGCGCCGATCTGGCGGGATACCGCTGGCATCGCAAGTTGGACAGAGCGGGAGCCGTGTTCGTGTCGAACGGAATCTCCGCCTATCACCAGAAGTATTTGGCACTGGGCGGGCAAGGCTTTCTGCTGGGCGACGGCGGGCTGAACTACGGCCGGGAGAACATCGTTGAGGCTTACTACAATGCGCACATCTGGCGCGGATTTTTCTTGGGGGCGGATCTGCAGCACATCAACAACCCGGGCTACAACCGGGACCGGGGCCCTGTTCTGGTCCCCGGCGTCCGCTTTCACTTGGAGTTCTAGGAAAAACTCGGGGTTTGGGTGGCGCAGCGCTTCCAAGCGCTGCGATAAAGGGCTCCAGATGAATGCGGGCTTCAGCCCCTGAGGTCGAAACTAGCTTTCCCGCCGACTGGGAGTGCTCGTGCCACAAACAGTTTGTCTGGGTAGTTTAGGGACGGGCGACTCGCCCGTCCAAACGAAGCAAAGCTGGGATCTGAATCGATGGAGAGCGGGCGTCCTCACCCGTCAAGGTCGAAAATTCAACAGCTACTTCCTGACCTCCGCTTCCTTCCGGAACGGTGTGTCTTCCCAAATTGCTTTTGCTGCAGCCCCCATTTAGAGTGCAGAGCGAGAAGCTGTCGCTAACTTTGACCAGCCCAAGAAATTTCAACGGACATTCGATGGTCGGCCCGCTGCGCCGAGTCCTGGTGTGTTCCCCGCGCGCCGCTGGATGGGACACGCCCGGCCAGTCCAGCCGCTGGCGCGAGTTAGGGTTTCACCATCGGCCGGATTTCGCTACGGCGCAGGCGCAGCATGAGGAATTACGCCGTCACCTGGAGGCCGCCGGAGCCGAGGTAGTTCACCTTCCCGCATCTTCCGATCTTTCGCTCGACGCGGTTTACACCCATGACCCATCGCTGGTCACCGACTACGGCTGGATCGTAATGCATCCCGGCAAGCCGAGTCGCGCCTCCGAAGCGCAGCGTCAGCGGGAGTTCTGTCAGGACCTGGGCATCCCACTGATGGGCGAAATCAAGTCTCCGGCAACAACCGAAGCCGGAGACATGATCTGGCTGGATGCGAAGACGTTGCTCGTGGGCAACGGCTATCGCACGAATGCCGCAGGAATCTCCCAAATGCGCGCACTGCTTGCGCCAAGGAGCGTGGAAGTGCTCTCCGCGCCGCTTCCCTATGGCGCAGGACCTTCGGCGTGCTTGCACCTGATGTCGCTGATCAGCCTGCTCGACGAAAAAACCGCGCTCGTAGATTTGCCCTGGCTTGCTGTTGAAACCGTCGAATTGTTGAAGGCCCGCGGCTATGGTTTCATCGAGATCGACTACTCCGAGCGCGAAACCCTTGCCTGCAACGTACTCTCGTTGGGAAACAAGCGTCTGCTGGCGCTGGAAGAAAACGCAAAGACGAATGCGAAGCTGGGAGCCGCCGGATTCGAAGTTCTCACACTCCATGGTTCCGAGCTGTGCATCAACGGCAGCGGCGGACCGACGTGCCTGACGCGGCCACTGCTGCGCGTGTGATGACTTGCCGCAACCGATGCAGCACGGGGAGTCCCCGCCCGTCCAGGTCCCTCCCGAGGAAGGGACAACTTCCTGAGGTGAATTGGATTCTTAGGTCCTCTTGGAAAGTTCCGCGCTCGCACTTTCCGCGAGAGCCTCTCGGAGCAGCATCTTGATGTAAGTCTGATACCCCAAACCTTTTCGCGCCGCCAATCGCCGCGCCGTCTCCAGATCCTCCTTCGGGATCCGCAACGTGACAGGTTGAGAAGGCTTTGCTCCCTGAAGGTTGGCCAACGTCAGCGGTCGCTTCTGCTTCATCCGCCGCCGGATTTCGGCTTCGATTTCGGAGCGATGAGTGTCCCACCACGCCGCCTCTTCGGCCTCACTGGAAAACTTCGGTATCGCCACGTGCTTCATTTTCGCTTTTGCCATAATCAGTCAGTCCCCCACTCCTTGACGTAAAGATCCGCCGTCTGTTTATCGGCGGCCCAGCCTGTAATCGGGCGTACGGCCTCGCCGCGTACCGCAAACACGATGTTCAATATGCGGCCAGCGCGTGTCGCACCGACGGCAACCCAGCGCTGCTCGTTGCCTTCGGTCTGATACTCGAGAAGGATGTGGTTTCCCAATAACGCGTCCTCTGCGTCCCTGCGGCTGATCCCATGTTTCGCCAAGTGTTGTTCATTGTGTTCGTCCCAATCGAACTCTCGGGAGTCCTTCACCTGTCATAGTGTACATTAGTTGTACATACATTTCAAGGGTTCCGAACAAGCCCTCCCTCATCTGCGCTTTGGAGTTTCCTAGGATAAGCCTATGCTAAGCTAGACGCATCGATCGCCACCCCCAATTCTCCTGCTAAAATCAAACTGCGATGGCCCTGCCGTTCGTCCGCGATCTTTTTGCGGACGTGGAAAAACTTGCCGCGACCTCGCGTGTAGCCTCCCACCTCCGAGAGGGCACGGGGCGAATGGGTGTCTCTGGGCTCACTCCAACCGCCAAAGCCTTGCTTCTGGTTTTGCTGCAGAGAACCGCCGGACGACCGTTCATCGTTGTTGTTCCCGACAACCGGGCCGCCGAAGAGTTCGTCCCCGTGCTGCAGGCTTTCCACGAACTGATTGGCGGGAACGAACCGGATTCCGTCATCGCGCTTCCCACTCGTGATGTGTTGCCATTCCAGAATCTTTCGCCACATCCTGAAA
>Ga0187819_10000784_pt1 | contig 15994 bp, 15 predicted proteins | sample NC_wetland_sal_i_15_FD_132411 | JGI IMG/M metagenome (GOLD analysis project Ga0187819, IMG submission 132411) | Wetland sediment microbial communities from Neuse River Estuary, North Carolina, USA - SO4_4 | ecosystem: Environmental > Aquatic > Freshwater > Wetlands > Sediment | place: USA...
ACGCGTTCGTCGCGTTGGTGGACGCTGCGCCCATAGGGACCTATATCAACTACCGGCAGTCCCAATTGCTGGATAGCTGCTAATGGCAGACTGTAGGCGCCAGGGTATGCAGGCGTGTCCGGCTCACGCCAGGTAGGTATGTTGGCTGTCAGCGCCGCCAGGTCCAGATCGGGGTCGAGTCGCAAGTAGCTTATGTCCGAAATGAACGGATAATACTCCTGCACTTTCAGATTCAACTCAGGATGCGCCGCCGCGACTGCCCCCACGACCTTGTGCAGCAGGCATGGAGTCGCTGCTACGTGTGGGTAGTAAGGAGGAGAGTAGTAGATCACCACGGCAGGTCCATATTTAAAGTTGCCCTCCTGGCCGCTCAGGGTCCAGAGGTGGCGAACCAGGCGCAGGCAGCGCTGGCGAGCATCCAATTCGCCAGGCATGTTCTCCAACATGGTGGCCAGTTCGGCCTGCACACGCTCCGGGCCGAGTCGCTGCCATACCTCGCTGAGCAGTTCAGCATAGGTAAGAACGATGCTTGAGCGTGACCTGTGCTGTTCCGCCCGCGTATCATCTCCGCTGAGCAAGAGCCAGCGGCGTTCCGTTTCATCAATTTGCTGCAACACGCGCTCCAGCGCAGACCCGGCCCAGAGGCGCAGCCGTTCCAGCAGTTCACCCGGCTCGCTCGTAAAGGTCAGGACGTTCAGGTAGAAATAGGCCATGTAGGGAAGCTGTACATCATAGCGATCCTTGAGGTCACTCGCGTGTAGTGTAACCGGCGGGGCAGTGATCTGCTCACCCGCTACGTCGCACAATTCGTCGTTCATGCTAAGATCGCGTATCAGTTCCGCCGCCAATAAATTTGCGTCTATGCCCTCGAAAGGTGTGCCGACGTGCGAGGCCCGCCCGATGACCAGGAAACTGGGCAGAAGCTTGCCGGCGGTGCCGGTAAAGATATAGCGGTGTTCATCGCCTGGATAGAGGGCCAGCGTGGTATCGGTGTTGATTGCTCCCAGGTATTCCAGCCCGTACTGCTGACGCAGATGCAGCAAGAAATGCACCGCCTGCAGCACGCCCGCCGATTCGTTCTCCTCGTCAGGCGTAGCCAGGAAGACCACCGAAAGCGGTAGGCGCCCGGCACGTGCTATCCCTGCCAGGTGACGCATTACCGCAATGTTGACGGCCAAGCCGCTCTTCATATCGGCAGAGCCACGGCCAAACATCCAGTCGCCGGGAAACGCGGCATGGTCCTCGGCTAATCCAGGGGTTAACTCTGCTAGCACATTCTGCCGGGCAGCCAGTCCAGCCGGGTCAAGCGCCCAGGGTTCTAGCGACTCGTAATCCGCTGTATCTACTGTATCGATATGCCCTAGCAGGACAATGGTACGTGGACTAAGCCCGCGCAAAAAGGCGAAGGCATTGTGCCGTTCCCAGGGATCGCCTGGCAGAGGGTCGAGTCCGCTGCTGGCATAGACGCTTTCCAGGCCGTTCGCGTGGAGCATTCGGAGCACTTCGCCGACGACGCGGTTCTCTCCTACGCCCGGGCTGACGCTGCGGATAGCTACGAGTCGTTCAGTATAATGGCGAATTGTATCGTACCAATAGTTTTGCAATGTGGTTCTCCTTTCATCTTCTCCCCAACTTCGCCAGTATCGCACCTTTTACCAACCTGACTTCTTCCACCCTTAACAAGAGTACACCTCCAATATACACTATCGTGGCCAAACTACCAGCTACGATCACCGTCAACACTTGCCCAAGCAGGTGACTGAGTGAGAATAGCGCGATATGAGCGAGCAGCACTTGCGCACCCCATGCAACGACCACCATCACAGTAGTTGCCGCCAGGATTTTGAGCAGTACAGGGATTGTCTCGCGTATCCTGATTGGACCAATCGCCATGCGCAAGAGCACGAGCAAAATGATGGGATGGAGCGAGTTCTGTACTGTATTGGCGAACGCAAGTGCGGGCATGCCTATTGTCTGCCAGAAAGGCAAGGCAACCGCCAGGTATCCAGCATAGCTTACGGCACCCACGATAACCGGGGTAATTGTGTTTTTACGCGCATAGAATGCTGAGAGCAAGAGTTGATCTATGGCGATAAAAGGAAGTTGATAGGCATAGTTCTGGAGCGCAATGGCGGTCAGCAGCGAATTTTGAAAGGTGTACTTGTGATGTTGGAACAATAACATCACAATTGGCAAACGCAGAACGATCAGGCCAGCAGCAGCCGGGATCATCAATAACAAGCCGAGGCGCAGGCCTAGCAGGAGTGTCCCTTTGAAACGTTCACTGTCACCCGCCCTGACATGCTCTGCCATTGTGGGGAGCACAGCTACTGAGAGGGCAGTCGCTACTAATCCACCAGGAAATTGTATCAGCGTTGTGGCGAAGCGCATGGCGGCATAGTTCGCTGCGCCATCACCTGGTGTAAGCGAGGCGAGGCGCTGATCGAGAAAGATGAAGAATGTGCTTACCAGAAAGCTGAATGCGACCGGAGCATAGAGTTTGAGGATACGTCGCAATGCAGGATGCTTCAGGTCGAGCACAAACATGTAGCGAATGTGCTGGTTACGCATGCCAGGTAGGAGTAGCGCAATCTCGCCGAAGGCGCCTATGATGACGCCAATAGCAAGTCCGAGGTAACCGTTGTAGCGCGCTCCGAGAAGCCCCCCAACGATGGCACCCAGAATGATACCGACATGATACGAAGCTGTCGCAACTGCCGGCCAACCAAACTCTTTACGCGCAAAGAGCGCAGCCTGTAGCACTGCAAACGGTCCAAGCGCAAGCAGCGAAAAGAAGATGATACGTGCGAATTGAGTGGTCAGTACCTTTTCTTGAGCGGTATAGCCTGGAACCTGGATCGTAGCAACGAACCAGGGTGCGATAAAGAGAAAGATGATCGCTGCGACAGACATAATGATCAGGACGAGATTGACGATCGTAAAGACAACGCGGCGCAGTTCTTCTCGTTTTTCAGATGCAGCATAATCATTGAAGGTCGGAATTAAGGCCCCATTAATAGAACCATTGATCAGCAAATCATTGAAGGTTTGCGCCGGTGAAATAGCGGAGGTGAAGGGACCAGCTATACTACTACCAAGGGCGGCCACCACAATCTGTCTCACCATACCCATGATGCTGCTGCCCAGGTTGCCGAGCATGACCAGAGTGGCCGATTTGACGATATGCCGCCGCTCGCTGGGCACGACCTTTTCTGCTGTTTCTTCTACGATCGGTACAAGTGACGCAGATTGTTCAGGGTCAGGCATTCCTGCTTCGACTATAGGAAGATATTCAACAGCAGAGATTGGGTTATTGGGTTCAGATTGTTCTTCGTAGTCCCCCGATTTATCGTGGGGAATTCCTTTAGATAGCATTACGAATCATCTATTTCCTTCAGGTAACTGCTTAATAGCCCTAATTAACTCGGTTGTTGAATGGTGTGGCAGGTATGGAATTAAACGCACGATGCCGCCATATGTTTGCACGATCTTTGCTTCGGGCAGGCGATCCGGGTCGGGTATATCGCCCTGGACATTGGCATAGTCGCCACCTTTGACATAGATTGCAGGCTGCAACAGGGCAACGAGTGAGCCAGCCGTTGGTTCTGCAAAAATCGTTATATAATCAATACAGGTCAACGCCGCCAGCATTTCGGCCCGTTCTGCTTCCGGTACCAGTGGCCTCCCCGGCCCTTTGAGCAAGCGCACACCGGCATCATCATTGAGGCCGAGAACTAAAAAATCACCCAGTGCTCGCGCCTCCTGTAAATAGCGTTTATGCCCCAGGTGCAGCAGGTCAAAGCAACCATTGGTAAAAACGCCACGTTCGCCGGCCTGCTGCCTGCGCCGCACCTCGATGGCAAGCTCCTCACGGGCAAGTATTTTATCTTGAATATGATTGTTGTTCATGTGACAATCGCACCCATCAATTCCTGCGGTGTGTTGCTGGCGCAGCCCAGGCGACGCACGACGAGCGCAGCGGCAGCGTTCGCCAGATAGGCAGCCTCGGCCATGCTCGCACCGGCGGTCAGCGCCAGCGTAAAGGTTGCTGCAACGGTATCACCGGCACCATTGGTGTCAACAACCTCGCTGGCGTGGTCAAGGCGATGAAGAGGCAGGTGTAGAGGTGGCTTGCCGACCTCAAACAGGCTCATGCCCTCACTGCCACGGGTGATTAGCACTCCTCCGGTGTGGCTGCCTTGAAGCAGGCGTTGGCCCGCCTCGTCCAACTCAGCCTGAGAAGTAATCGTCGTACCCAGTGTCAGTTCGGCCTCCGGCTGGTTCGGTGTTAGCGCAGTCACACCCTGGAAACGGAAGAGCGAGCCATGCGAATCTACCACCACCACTTTATTTAATTGCCGCGCGGTGGGGATACAGGTTTCAATAATCTGCGGGCTAATCACGCCATTTTCGTAGTCTGAAAGCACGACCGCATCGATGGTTGGCAATATTTGCCGTATATAATCAAGGATGCGCCCTTTGGTCGGCTCACACAGGTCCGAATTGTCTACGCGGTCGATACGCACAACATGCTGCTGCACAATTTGTGGACTGCCTGCAACGATGCGTGTTTTTGTCGAGGTGGGACGTTGTGCGTCGGTCACCAGACCCTCTTGATGCATGTGGAGATCACTGATAGCACGGCGCAGACGCTGGCCAGGGAGATCATCGCCAACGACGCCCGCCAGAAAGACTTCAGCGCCCAATGTGCGGGCATTCACGGCAACATTGGTCGCACCTCCCGGGACGGTCCGTTCTTCATCCAGTTCCAGGATCAATACTGGAGCTTCACGTGCGATGCGTGTAGGTCTGCCAATCAGATACTCGTCGGCGACCATATCCCCTATGACCAGTACACGCTTCCCCGCAAAATCTTCGATAATCGAACGCAAGCGCAAGGCGTTGACATCGTAGGGGCGGGAGTCGTGAGGAGTGGAGTGGAGGAGACGTGCTCGATAAATCGGCACTCTACTGTCTCCGCCCGCGCGCATATCAGGCATGGTTTTGCTTGCGCCCCCTCACTGCAACCTTGACGGCAAAACGAGGCAACGCCAGCATGCGTCGCCAGCGCCACGGTTCGCGATATAGACGATACAACCACTCCAATCCCAGACTTTGCATGATACGCGGCGCTCTACGCTGGCGACCGGAGAGGAAATCGTACGCCCCGCCAACGCCCATGGCCACCGCAACGGGCAAGCGTGAGAGATTACGCCGTATCCATAAGTCCTGCGCGGGGGAACCAAACGCTACGCACAGCACATCAGCCCGAGCCACTCTGATACGCTCGATGATGATATCTTCCTCGTCGGACGCAGGTGACCCGGCATACATTCCGGCGATCTCTAGCCCTGGGGCAAGCTGCTGTAAACGTGCGCCTGCTGCCTCTGCGATCCCAGGAGCAGCACCAAGCAGGTAGAGACGATAGCTTGCTGCCGCACAACGTTGAGCCAACGCTGGCAGTGTATCGGTGCCAGTGATACGCCCAGGCACAGGTCTACCCATAAAGCGTGCAGCCCACACGACCCCTATACCATCAGGCAAGACGAGCACTGCTTCATTAATGGCTATACGAAAATCCGAGTTGTGTTGCGCTGCCATTACAAATTCAGGGTTAACGGTGATAATCTGCTCACATGGTGCTTGATTGTCACTCGCACGCCGATGGGTAATGATCTGTTCAATGCGGTCAAGTGCTTGCTGTTGTGAAAGCCGATCCACCCGCACACCAAGGATATAGACGGATTTCGGCGGAGGTTGTTGTACCATAAAAGCTAATTGTTGCAACGACATATATTTACCAGTGAATTATTTCCATTTCGGCGTTGGTCACGATCACATCTGGGCGTGTCTCCTCGATATAACGTTGTACATGGCCCAGAATTTCGTTAGCATGCTGACTGCTATTGCTGACGCAACTGATACCAAGCTTGGCGATCTGCCAACGATTGTGTTCTTCGACCTCGGCAATCGCGACTTCAAACTGATTGCGCACTCGCGCTATGACAGATTTGATTATCTGCCTTTTATCCTTTAACGAGTGACAGGTCGGCAAATGTAACGTGATTTGACTGACTCCTACAATCATGGAGGTAGTATAGCATAGACCGCCTAGATTCGACGCTCTATCTCCCTCTCTGGTACAATGTCTTGGAGAAAAGAAAATGTTTAAGGAGGTGTAACCCATGAATGAAATGGATATTCAGCTAGGCGGGCGACCAAGCTTGCCCATGCGGGGCGTAGCTCAACCCAAACGGGATGAGGTGCTCAACCTCCCGCGTGTGCACATTTCTACACACCCGGTAATGGCTCACAAAATGACGGCGCTACGGGATAAATACACGCAGCCGCCGGAGTTTTATCGCCTGGTGAAGGAGATTGGTATGCTGCTTGCTTACGAGGCGACAGCATCCCTGGCAGTGGAACCTGCGGAAATCGAAACGCCTTTGGAGCGGATGACGGGCTATCGACTGGCGGGCGGAATCGGCGTGACTCCCATCCTACGTGCAGGGCTTGGGTTGGCGGAGAGTTTTCGCGAGGTCATTCCCGATGTGCAAATCTGGCACCTGGGACTGCGCCGCGACGAGCATACCCTCCAGGCAATGGAGTATTACAATCAACTTCCACTGCGCGTGAACCTGCAGGTGTGCTATGCAGTAGACCCGATGCTGGCGACGGGAGGTTCAGCCATCGATGCCATCAATATCCTCAAACGACGCGGTATCCCACGTCTTTCCTACGTAGGCATTATTGCAGCCCCGTATGGCCTGCTCAAGCTGTCGCAAACTCATCCCGACATCGACATTTACATCGCGACCCTCGACGAGACCCTGAACGATTATGGCTATATTATGCCGGGTCTGGGTGATGCCGGCGACCGCCAGTTTGGAACATTTTAAAGGCACTATAAATAATGCTGATGCCAGAAGAAAAGCAGGATTCAACAGAACACGCTGTACAGCCAGAGGAGGTGCCTGCACCTGCTACCTCCGACGAGCAAGTGATTGAGGAACAATCCATGGCTCCAGGCCCTTCGGCGGAGCCAAAACCACAAGTCTCGCTGCCAGCGGAGGCAGGTGGGGAGGTTAACGGTGGCCCCCTGGGCTGTTGCCTGGGAGTTTTTATCGGCCTGATGATCAGCTTGCCAGTCGCTGTGATTGGTCGCATTTACGCCAATCCGCTGGTCCCTATATTTCATAGTCCATTGCTCGTTCTGATACTGCTGCGTATTGCTATGGCTATCTGCGGGATTGCAGGTGCGGTGATCCTTGGGTATTTTGGTTGGAAAATTGGCAGAAGACTGTATCGTGAATACGAGCCGCCCGTTATCAAACTGCGGCGTAAAACCCCTGACTTCTAGTCACGGGGATATAAGCCGCATTCCTTTTCTGGGGTAGGGGCACAGGGGGACTTGACATTAGACGGCCTGTAGCTGTATAACGTCTCTATGAGCAAGATAGCCTACAAGTCCAACCGAAATGTCTACTACTCCTGCAAGTATCACATCGCCTGGTGTCCCAAGTACCGGCGTAAGGTGCTGGTTGAAACAGTAGCAGAACGACTAGCACAGATCATTCGGGAGGTCTGCCAAGAGCATGAGGCAGAGATACTCAGTTTGGATATCCAGCCCGATCACGTCCATCTCCTGGTTGAGTGTGATCCACAATTTGGCATTCACCGACTGGTGAGACTCATCAAGGGGCGGTCATCGCGGTTCTTGCGCCAAGAGTTTCCCAGGCTCAAGACGCGGATGCCAAGTCTCTGGACAAATAGCTATTTTGTCAGCACTGTAGGCGGGGCACCTTTAAGCGTCATTAAACAGTATATCGAGAACCAGAAGTATGTTTAAGCAAGCCTTCAAATATCGAATATATCCTACGAAGAAGCAAGAAAAGCTTCTCTTCTGGACGCTGGCACGCTGCCGTGAGTTGTACAATGCGGCACTTTCCGAACGGCGGGATGCCTACAAGTATGAGCACAAGAGCATCACCTACCGCATGCAAGCTGACGACCTCCCTGAGATCAAGGGCATCATCCGAGAGGAATACCAGGATATCCATAGCCAGGTACTACAGAATGTCCTCAAGCGCCTGAATACCGCCTTTGAGAACTTCTTCCGGCGCGTGCAGAATGGTGAGGAACCCGGCTATCCGCGTTTTCAGGGTCGCAATCGGTACAATTCCTTCACGTATCCCCAGAGTGGCTATAGTCTCTCTGAGAAGTATGTCACCTTCTCCAAGATTGGCACAATTATGTGTGTGGTGCATCGGCCACTGCAAGGCAAGCCCAAGACCTGTACCATCAAGTACGAAGCAGGCCAGTGGTACGCGGTGTTCTCTTGTGAGATAGAGACACCAGAGAAACTGCCTGAAAGCCTCGAGGATGTGGGCATCGACTTAGGTGTCTCGCACCTGGCGACGCTATCTAACGGAGAGATGATCGAACACCCGCGCTACTACCGTAAAGCGAAGAAGACGCTTGAGAGACGGCAACAATCCCTATCAAGAAAGAGACGTGGCTCTTATCGACGGGACAAAGCCCGCAAACTGGTGGCAAAAGCGCATAGGAAAGTGCGTAATCAACGCCGCGACTTCCTACACAAGCAGTCTCGCAAGGTGGTGAACCGCTACCACGTCATCGTCTTTGAGGATATCCAGACGAAAAACCTCACCAGGAAACCCAAGCCCAAGCAGGATGAGGCGACGGGGCAGTACCTCCCGAATGGAGCAGCGGCAAAGGGTGGGTTAAACAAAAGCATTTTAGACGCCGGGTGGGCAACCTTTGTGGAGATGTGCTCTGTCAAGGCAGCATGGGCCGGACGGACACTCCTCAAGGTCGATCCCCGCTCTACGTCTCAGGTCTGTTCAGGCTGTGGGCAAGTCCGCAAAAAGGAGTTGTCTGAGCGGTGGCATTCGTGTGACTGCGGAACAGAACTGGACCGAGATGTGAATGCGGCAATTAACATCTTAGAACGGGGCAGGAAGTGCCCCACGCAAGCTGTGGCGGGTACGTTCCGTCATAGGACTGCGTAGAAGCCCCTGCATTCTATGCATGGGGTGCTTCACGTGAAAGAAGGGGCGTTATGCGTGTTGTGATCTTTTGTGATATGGAAGGCATTTCTTGTATCGAGACCTGGGAGCAAGTCAACGCGGGCACGACTTTTTATGAGCAGAGCAGAAAACTCTACACTGATGAAATGAATGCGGCAGTGCGTGGTGCGCGTGCGGCGGGAGCAAGTGAGATAGTGGTGGTTGATTGCCATGGTGCCGGAGGAGCGCATTCCTTTAAGAGTTTTGTTCCTGAACACCTGGAATCTGGCGCACAGTATGTCCTGGGCTATCCCTGGGCACGTTACATCGCCTCTTTTGAGCAGGGATGTGACGCCATCTTATTTGTGGGTGCCCACGCAATGGCAGGTACGCCTGACGGCGTGCTCTGCCACACTGTGTCATCGGAAGCCTGGTACAATGCCTGGATCAATGACACACTGGTGGGTGAAAGTGGTATCCTGGCGGCTATTGCGGGTTGTTGGGACGTGCCTGGCATATTCGTCTCCGGTGATGAGGCGACCTGCCGCGAGGTGACGGCCCTGCTTGGCGAAAACGTGGTGACGGCTCCCGTCAAAACGGGCCTGGGACGCTACTCGGCACTCAACATGGCTCCCAGGGATGCATGTGCGTTGATCGAGATGCGCACAGCCCAGGCGCTGAGCATGAAGGACTGGCCCAAACCCTACAAACCCGCCAGTCCAGTTACGTTCAGGGTGGAACTGGCGTCGCCTGATCGTGTCTATGATTTTATGGGACGCAAGGGCGTGCAGATCGAGGGACCACGTACGGTGTCTTGTACTGGCGTTAATTTCTGGCAGACGTGGGATCAGTTTTGGTATAGGAATTAACGGTGATCCTCACAACCAACCGCCTACTGCTACGTGAGTTCGTGGAAAGCGACTGGCAAGCCGTGCTCGCATATCAAAATGACCCGCTCTACCTGCGTTACAACCCCTGGACACAGAGGACGGAGCAGGATGCCCGCCAATTTGTACGCTGGTTTATTGCCTGGCAAGAGGAACAGCCGCGCAAGAAATTTCAGTTTGCTGCCATCTTACCGGGCGAAGAGCGCCTGATCGGCAATTGCGGTATCCGTATGCGCAGCACAGATGCCCGCGAGGCAGATATCGGTTATGAATTCGATAGCCGCTACTGGGGCCAGGGCTATGCAACCGAGGCGGCACGGGCCATGCTCGCTTTCGGCTTCGGCCAACTGGGACTACATCGCATCTGGGCGCACTGCTTCGCAGAGAATGTGGCTTCTGCTCGGGTGCTGGAGAAAATTGGTATGCAGCTGGAGGGAAGGTTGCGTGAGAACGAGTGGATGAAGGGCCGCTGGTGGGATACACTGGTGTATGCCACCCTCGATTACGAGTGGGAGACTCAGTCATAATCAGAGTGAGAGCCTGGCTGAGCCAGGCTCTCGTCCAGGCTATACTTGGTCCTCCTCGTCCTCTTCGGTAATAGTATACGGGGGCATCTCAACCGGCACACGATAACCCGAAGCCGAACTACCGGACTGAGAAGAGTCCTGCGCGGGTGTCATCAGATCATTGGTGATAGAGCGAACGAGACGTTCGATACGATCCCAACGTGCCGGATAGCGATCAGCATAGAACTTCTCTTTGCCCTCGCCGTCATACACGTAGAAGACGTATTCCTGGTTTTCAAAGCGGTAGTCTATCTTGCTGTAGGGGATGCGCACCAGTTCCAGCACCTGCAATGTCGTACGAGAGCTTGCCTGCGGATCGATGCCGGGCTTCTCTTGACTGGTAATAGCCTTCTTCACCATGTCGACGGCCAAGTGCCACACATCCAAGGGAACGCCTTCGGGAGGAGCTTCAGGATGCAATGTTTCGTTGATCTCGGCGTTGTATACCAGCTCGCCACTTGCTTTGAGCAGGCGCTGCTCTGGAATGGGGCTGTTTCCGACAACCTGTGACTGTACGCGTAGGTCGAAGCGACGCAGGATCTCGCGATGACGCACCACTTTGCCGGTACCGCCGCAGTTAGCGCATAAGGCCGTTTTTGCCCCCTGGCAGTTCGTACAAACGCGCTTGCCATTGCCACATGTGCAGTCCATTTCGCCATTCACGCAATCTGGGCAGGGAACTGTTTGCCCTTTGTTGGCAGGGTCTGCATCGACCGGATTGGGAATTGGCACGCCTTGCTGGCGAATCCCTTCAAACACATCTGCAACCTTCTCGGTCACCGATGTCGCTATATTCTCCGCCTGTTTCTGGAAAAACGGCTTCTTCTCACGCTGCGCCCAATCGGCAATATAGCCACGCCCGCGGCAAGTGGTGCAACGTTTCTTGGTCCGCCCCTTACAATCAGGGCAGACAATCCAACCGCGACCTGTGCAGGTAGTACAAAGCGCACGCCCCGTGCCGTTACACACGGTGCAAGCAAGTATCTCGTCCAGCCCCTCGATATGCGTGCGAGTCGGCGGTGCCTTCAGTCCGGTTACGGTAGGCAATTCATAATCCCACACCGGCAGCACCGGTTTCAGTTTCCCTAGCGGACGACCTGTGTAGGGCTCAGTCAGCAGTTCCATATTGCGCGTCTCCCAACGCGTCTGTAATGTGACCTCCCAGACTTCGTCGCTACTCCAGGAGACCACGTCCATGTAGGTGCCGAGGTCACGCGCAACACGCCAGTTCCCGGCACTCCACATGTTCGCGAGTTGACGGATGCGTTGCTCCTCAACACTCGACGCTTTGCGCGGCACAGGAGTTGTTTGCGTCTGTTGCCAGTATTCGCTCGCCTTATCCACAGCGCGCTTAATACGCTGCTGCGCTTCACTCGCGCCCTGTACTACTGTTCGCGTGAGATCTTCTATGCGTCTTTCTATGTCATCTTGGTTAGGTTGGTTGCTTCTTGCTCCGGCTTCGGGGCCTTGTTCCCATTCATCAGCCATTGGTATGCCTCCCTAGGTTGTAACTATGTATCATTTTGCAATATATACGCTGAGAGACGGAGAGGGTTGTAACCGGGTGCGATAAATGCATGTTCTGGAAGCCGATAAAATCGGCCCCTACAACAACGCGACGATCTCTTCTTGCACCGGCACACCGGTTACCTCTACATCGCGTTCCTGAATCAGAATATTCACCTCGCTGCGCACGCCAAACTCAGGTAGATAAATGCCCGGTTCAATGGAGCAACAGGTGTGCGTGAGCAAGTATCGGTCATCCTGCGTCTCGAAATTATCGTTGTTCGCACCATCTCCGTGGTCAACGGTGGTGATGCTATGGCCGGTACGATGGATAAAATACTGGCCATAACCAGCGTTTGCGATTACCGCACGCACGGTATCGTCTACCTGGCGACCCTCAACGCGCTGACCCGCAACAAGTCGTTCCCGTACAAAAGTGATACCGGTATCACGCGCACGCCGTACAATCTCGAAAACTTCACGTTGACGAGCCGGAATCTCATCACGAGTGCCGGCGAAAGCCATCCAGGTATAGTCGGCAATGATCGAATCAGGCTCAGGCAGGCGTCCCCAGAAGTCACATAGAAGCAGGTCGCCAGGTCGAATGGGATCATTCTTGCTGCTCGTCGGCACGTAATGTGGATTTCCCCCATTAGCGTTAACCGCAATAATTGGTGGATCAGGTAGAATCAACCCTCTGTGCTGCAACAAGGTGATGAAACGTCGCTGCACGCTGTATTCATCGAGCGTTACGCCTGCGCGCAAGTCGTCACTCAGGGTAGCAAAGAGGGCATCTTTCGCTGCTATCAGCCGTCGTCCGGCCTCGCGATGGCTCTCTATTTGTTCATCGCTTAATTGGGCTACAAAACGCTGGGCTAGATTCGCTGAACTGACCACCTCCACGCCACACGAACGCACCAATTCTAGCGTGCCAGCATCAACACGCGCTACGTAGGGGATGGCATTCATCGGCGAATACTCCATTGCTATACGCATACCACGTTGTAACACAGCTTCCAGGTATGCCTGCATTTCTCGCCAGGTTTGGAAGACAAGTCGCTCTCCCGGTAACGAGCCCAGTACATGCGACTCGACGGCGCTAATTATGGCACTCGGTGTACCCTGGGCCGGAACAAAATAGAACCAGCGGCGCGTATACATGTCCTCGGCAGGGAGTTTCAACACCTGGTGAGCAATAGGATTTGAGCGACGAAAGTCATAAAAGAGCCAGCCATCCAGCCCCTCAGTATGCAATGCTTGCTGAATTTGCTCAAGGTTCATAGGATGTCCCTCCAAAATATGCAATCTGTGGTGTCGAACCTGGCAACCTCAGGGGATCGCCATTACGCTGCAATATACCACATTGTCGCTCGGCCCACACCCCGCGCTAAGCGCTAAGCTCTTTTCTACCATTTCATTCGTCTTTTTTGGTATACTAAGTTAAATAGAGGTGAGTGGAAGAGCCTGGCTGAGGCATCTTCGCAGGCGAAGCCCCACCAGGAAAATTCGCATTTCTCCGAGACTTGCTAAATCAGGTGCCGGCAATGGACGACGAAAAAACAATAAAGATATCAAAGAACCCTGAGGGTACGCCTCCAGAGGCTTCGATGGATTCGGGACCCCAAGCGGGAAGTCAGCACGAAGAGCAAACCTATCCCTCAGGTAAGGCATCCTACCCGGGGGATGGGTATCCACCAGGGCCGCCTGTCCAGGAGATAGGTATCCCTCCCCTAGGGAATGGACTGCCAACACCAATAAAGGCGCGCAAGGGCAGCGTATCCTGGCAACGTAGTATACTGACTATCTGCTTGCTCCTTCTCCTACTGGCAGGAGGTGGTATCGCGTACGGCTACTATTATTTCAACTCGAATATTCAGGCTCCACTCAGCAAAATCTACCATTCCGTCAGTCGTAGCAAAGATGAGCCTACTACTACTACCAGTAATGCGACGCCCGATACGGGCGTCATCACCGGGCGATCCTGGAACATTCTGTTGCTTGGAAGCGATGACGATGAGAAATACGTCTTTCCAGGTGTACTTACGCAGGTTATGATGGTTATACATATCGATACCGTCAACAACAGTGTCTACATGGTCTCCATCCCGCGTGACTCATGGGTATATGTGCCGGAAATAGGTGGCATGCATAAAATCGACCAGGCCTTTGAGTTTGCAGCCAACCAGAATAATAACTTCGATGATGGTGTTCGAGAGGCACGCCTGACTATCGAGAAGGATTACGGCATCACGATTGATCGCTATGCGTGGGTTGGATTAAGCGGTTTCGCCAAGGTGATAGACACGCTCGGTGGCGTCGACATTGATGTGACGCATCCTATTGTCGATGATAGCTATCCCGATGATACGCAAGCAAACCCAAACGATCCATACGCATACAAACGCCTCGACCTGGCACCAGGGCCACAGCACCTGGGTGGATTGGAGGCACTAGAATATGTACGTTCGCGTCATGCCGATTTGATCGGCGATATTGGCCGCACTCAGCGGCAGCAGCAGGTGTTGGATGCGCTGAAAAAGAAGCTAAATCTAACGAGCGTAATCACTCATCTCTCAGAACTCATTGCAGATTTGCAAGGCCAGGTCTATACCGACCTGAGTGAACAGGAGATTATCGCCTTTGCCTACTTTGCACGCTCGCTCCCCAGTTCGGCAATTCAACATATCACCCTGGGGCCAGGGATCGGCGATCAGAACTTCGGGGAAGTATCAAGCGCCTATGATCCGGCGTTCGATAGCTATGAGGATGTGATTTTACCAAACTGTGCCGCAATCCAACCGGAGATAAATAGTATCTTCGAGTTGGGCGATGCGCAGAGCTGTAACGTTTCCACCCCCAGTTAAGATAAGGAGCCTTAGTGATCGAGCAGCAGCAAGGTAACGTCTGTTACCTGCAATTCAACCATCTTTCCCAATTTCCCGAAATAACTCATGGTGTCTTCACGCGGCTTGGTGGCTATAGCCAGGCACCTTTTCACAGCTTGAACGCTGCATTGAGTGGCGGCGACAACTTTGACAACGTCGTACATAATCGCCTGCTGACACTCCAGACCTTGCACCTACATACCTATCCCTGCGCCACGCTGTGGCAGGTGCATGGCGCGGCTGTTGCAACACTCAGCACAGAGGATATATGGGATGACTGGCGTAGCGATTGGCCATACCGCTCCTACTATGTAGAACAACAAGAAATCATCTGGACATTTAAGCCTCGACGCAAAGCTGACGCCCTCATCACCAAACGGCGTGATGTCGCACTTGTGCTCTCATTTGGTGATTGCCCTCCTATCCTCTTCTACGACCCTGTACAAGCTGCGTTGGGTATGGCGCATGCAGGTTGGCGCGGGACTGCACGAGGGGTAGCTGCTGCCACTGTAGATGCTATGCAGGAGCAATTTGGTTGTTTGCCACGTGATATTTATGCCGGTCTCGGCCCATCGATCGGACCCTGTTGCTACGAGGTTTCCGAGCATGTACGACACATATTCCAGGGTCAGGCACAGTTCGACGAGATGCCCACCGCCGAGAGGTACCGCAACCTGGTAGGTGAGTCAGCCGTATTCACTTTACAGGAACGAGCTGATGCCGGGATAGGTGAAACTTCGCCGCGCGCGTCCTTCCGCCTGGACCTCTGGCAGACCAATCGTAACCAGTTGCTCATGGCAGGGTTGTTAGCAGAACACATTGAGTTACCAGAAGTTTGTACAGCGTGCCATACCGACCTCTTTTTTTCTCACCGTGGTGAGCATGGTAAAACAGGGCGCTTTCCGGCAATCCTGGCACTCCGCGAAGCGCAATCGCAGCCTCCAGGGCACTTTCAAGTGATGCCACTACCATAACACGATTAGAAGCCGTCCTGCTACGCGTCATTCAGTGTAGCACCCTGCCTGGGGAACTGTGTGCCCCGATTTATCGTGGGGAATTCATTTATACCGGAGTTATAACTATGGACGAACAGCAGCTAGCCGCCAGTATTGCTCGTGTAC
>Ga0187819_10000785_pt1 | contig 15980 bp, 9 predicted proteins | sample NC_wetland_sal_i_15_FD_132411 | JGI IMG/M metagenome (GOLD analysis project Ga0187819, IMG submission 132411) | Wetland sediment microbial communities from Neuse River Estuary, North Carolina, USA - SO4_4 | ecosystem: Environmental > Aquatic > Freshwater > Wetlands > Sediment | place: USA: North...
CAGGCTTCGCGACCAGGATTTTCCGCCGATCGGGTCCATGACCATTTCGATTCCGTCCGGCGCAAATTTGTGTACTACGCCGACGAAATCACTTTTCTCGTAATCGATCGCATGGTCCACTCCAATCCTTCTGAGATATTCCTGCTTCGCGGGGCCTGCGGTTCCAAAGATCACCAAGCCGCGCGCCCGTGCGAGTTGAACCGCCGCAATTCCGACTCCCCCTGCGGCGCCGTGAATGAGAATTCGGTCTCCCGGTTGCAGGTTGGCCATCGTAAACATCGAGTGGTATGCGGTCAGATAATTAACTCCGATGGCCGCCCCATCTTCGAACGTCATCCCTGCAGGCAGTCGGTAAGCGTGACGGGCGGGGAGACAAACCCATTCGGCGTAGCCGTTGAACTGCGTAAACGCGGCGACCGCATCGCCGCGTCTGAAAGTGGTCGTTTCGCCTGCCCGGCCGGCTGCTTCTGCTACCTTTTCGACCACACCCGCGACCTCGATCCCCGGTACGAACGGCGGTTTAGGCGTTCCAGGATAGAGACCCATGCGCTGAAGCAGGTCGGCAAAATTGACGCCGACCACCCTTACGCGAATAACCACCTCGCCAGGCTTGGGCTGCGGGTCAGGCATTTCTCTTGGTTCAAAAACTTCGGGTGGACCATACCGCCGTGCGACCATCGCGCGCATCTAAGTCTCCTTAGCTTGCCCGCCACGCGGGCTGGCTTCGGGGTCGGGTGCACTCCAGTTTTGTTCTGCCCCCGTCCATTTTCGTTTGGGAAATGAGCGCATCGTATCTTAAACTACTAGACTTTGCTTGATGAGGAAACGCAAACTGAGAAACCGAATTCTTGTAACAAGCGCGGTGCTCTTCGCGGCAGTTGCTACTCCTTTAGCCGCTGACCACCTGCCGCAGCAATCTGTCACTCCCGACATCCTGACCGCCATGCGCCAGGAGATTGACCGCTCGATGGCCGACTATTCGCAGGCTGATCCCCCCGCCTACTTCATCAGCTACACGATCTCCGATCGGCAGTATGCCTATGTGTCCGGCTCGAATGGGGCGCTGCTTTCGAGCACTGATGATCGCGCGCGTTGGCTTGAAGTGCAAACTCGTGTCGGCAGCATTCAGCTTGACGACACACACAAGATAGGCGACCGCCCGCCGAGTTGGACGAGCCCCGGAAGCGTCACCGTCTTGGACGATGATATCCCGGTCCTGCGCCGTGAAATCTGGCGCGAAACAGACCGGCAACATCGCGCCGCCGCGGAGGCTTTGATCAAGGTCAAGACGAGCCAGCAAGTGCAGGTTCAGACCGCAGAGGGCGCCGCGCCGGATTTCTCTCACGAGGCGCCGCGAGTTTCTGTCGGTCAGCGCGTCGAAATTCATGTCGACCGCAAGCCGTGGGAAGATCGCGTTCGCCGGTACACCGCAGCTTTCAGCAAGTCGCCCGCCGTGCTGAATTCGATTGCGACGTTCACCGCCTTGGGCACGAACCAGTACTACGTGAATACGGAAGGATCGAAGCTCGCTTTCGGCCAGACCCATTACCGCCTCGAACTCTTCGTTCAAAGCAAGGCGCCCGATGGGATGGACATCGACCGGTACGCGAATTTCGACTGGCTCGCACCCCAAAATGCTCCGACGGACAAGGAAGTCTTCGATACCATCGATCGGCTGATTCACGAAACTGAGGCCCTGGATAAGGCGCCCCTCGTTGATCCGTACGCCGGCCCTGCTTTGTTGACCGGCCGTGCCGCCGCCGTTTTCTTTCACGAGGTATTTGGACATCGCGCCGAGGGATTCCGTCAAAAGGACATCACCGAGGGACAGACATTTACGAGCAAAATCGGCGAGCACATCTTGCCGGATTTCATTTCCATCAAGGATGACCCCACTGAGAATAGCCTCAACGGTCAAATGCTGCTGGGAGCTTATCCATTCGACGACGAGGGCGTTCCTGGCGAAAACACGCTTCTTGTCGACCACGGGGTGCTCAAGACTTTTCTGATGTCGCGTTCACCGCTCGTGGGTATTCCGCACTCCAACGGACACGGGCGCCGTCAACTCGGTTATGTGCCGATTGCCCGGCAGGGTAACCTGATTGTATCGAGCACCAAAACTCTTACGGGCGCCCAACTTCGGCAGAAATTCATCGAGCTCATCAAACAGCAGCAGAAACCGTATGGGCTGTTGATCGACGACCTCGAAGGCGGTTTCACGTTTACCGGACGCGCCCAGCCACAAGCCTTCCAGGTTATTCCTCTGGTTGTCTACAAAGTCTTTCCTGACGGGCGCCCCGACCAACTCGTTCGCGGCGTGAACATTGTCGGCACTCCCCTTGTTTCACTCACGAAAATTGTGGCCACAGGCGACAAGCAGGAAGTTTTTAACGGATACTGCGGCGCCGAATCCGGGTCCGTTCCGGTTTCCGCGGTTGCTCCTGCCATGTTGATGTCGGAGATGGAGTTCGCGAAGAAGGAAACCTCTACGGACAAGCCCCCGCTTCTTCCGCCGCCGGCTCACGACCCAGAGGCAAAGGTGCAACAGCCGTGAGAAAAATCGCCGCAATCCTTGTCCTTCTGGCGTTCGGCTTGCCTATGAAGGCCGCCAAACCCAACACGAAGCGCGTCGCGCCCGGTGCCCACCTCATGCAGGCGCCTGTCCCAGCCGGGAAGACCGACAAAACCCTTTATGCCATGCATGACGAACTCCAGCGCTCGATGAGCCGCCTCAGCATTCCGGGCATGGACAAGCCTTTCTACATCGAGTACCGCCTGGTCGACCTCGACATACGTAACGTGACCGCCTCGTTCGGCTCTCTGGTGGCCAGTTCGACTTCGCGAAGCAGGTTTATGAACGTCGACGTGCGTGTAGGCGATTATCACCTCGATAGCTCCGACTTCATCAGCGAGGACGGCTTCCAAGGCTTCCTCGGCTCGACGGGACAAGTTGGTATCGATCGCGATTACAACTCCCTCCGCCAGGATTTATGGCTGGCCACCGATCAAGCTTACAAATCGGCGGTCACACAGATGTCGCTGAAACAGGCTTTCTTGCGGAGTTTGACGAAGCCACCCGAAATCGATGACTTTTCGCGTACCGAGCCGATCGTCGATGTCGAGCCTCGCCTTGAACCTGATTGGACCTCACGTAACTGGGAAGATGAAGTGCGCAAGGCCTCGCAAGCTCTGCGCAGTTTTGGCGACATCTACGGTACGCGGGTCAATTATTACCTTATCTACGCCACGCAATACCTGATGACCAGCGAAGGCACCACCATTCGTGTTTCCCATAGCTTGACGGCTGTGGAGGCAGGGCTGGATACGCAGGCCGAGGACGGCATGCCGCTCCACAACTTTTTTGCTGTGTACGTTCCGCGGCCCGCTGATGTACCCGGCCCAGACGTCATCAGTGACGCTCTTACGAAGGCTGGAACGCAACTGATGGAACTCCGCTCCAGCCCGCTTGTCTCCGACTATACGGGGCCGGTCCTACTGGACGCTCGGGCGGCCGGCTCGGCTCTGGCCCAGATGCTTGCTCCCTCGCTTTCTGGAGCTCGGCCACCGCTTTCGATGGTGCCTGCTTTCGAGGAAATGATGGACCGCATGGGAGCGCGTAGCGAGTGGACTGGGCGTGTCGGCACACGGGTTCTTCCGACGGCTGTTTCTCTGGTCGATGATCCCACGGCCACGCAGTTCCAGGGACAGTCTCTTCTCGGCAGCTATAAAATTGACGAAGATGGCGTGAAAGCACAGCGAGTTTCCCTCGTCGAGAATGGGATCTTGAAGAATTTGCTGATGTCCCGCCGGCCGGGGCCCGATTTCCAGGCTTCGAACGGCCATGCCCGAGCCGCATTGTTGTCTGACCCGCGTCCGCTTGCCAGCAATCTTGTTCTGCAATCCAGTGCCGCACTTTCGCCGGACGATATGCAAAAGAAATTCATCGAGGCTTGCAAGGAAGACGGCCACCAGTGGTGCATTGAAATCAAGCGGATGGATAACCCGGCGCTCTCGTCTTTGAACCAACAGGATTTCTCGGATTATCTCGGCGAGATTGCCGGCGGCATTTCCAGCGGAGAACGCATGCCTCTTGTGGTTTACCGGGTATACGTTGCGGACGGCCGGCGTGAACTTGTTCGCGGCGGGCACATCGAAGGACTGACGCTCCGGACGCTGCGCAACATGACCGCCGTCGGAAACGATACGGCGGTGTATACCTACATGCAAAATCCCTCGAACGGCTTCGCGGGTACCGCGCTCGGCGCCTTTGGAGGCGCGGCGCAGGGCGGCGGCATTCCCAGCACCGTAGTCACACCGTCATTGCTGCTCGATGAAGTAGAAATCCGAGGCTTCCACGGCGAGCCGCGTCGCCTGCCGCTGGTGCCACCGCCAGCGTTGAAATAATCGAAGCGCCTGGCCTGGCGGATTTGGTCCCGCCGGTGGTCGTTACTGGCGGGCCGTCCTTGCCTTCCTATTCTTCTTCGCGTCCGCCAACGCGGGGCCATCTCTGGAAGTTTGTCACTCAGCGCAACAATGCAAAGTGTTGCGAGTAGAAAAATTCAAGTTGCTCATTCTTTTGGAGTTGCGACCAATCCTACTTTTGGGATGTAGCGAGTAGGATTCGCCGGCCCGTCCTTTATTCTGGCCGATGCTAGCCATGCTGCATCTGGCTGCCCGAGAGTTCCCTCGCTCGTCCGCCCCGGCGGATTCGCTTCGGGATGCCGATCCTGGCCAGACCGGCAGTTGCGAGTAGAGTTCGCGCATCACAAATTTCGAGTGCGCGGAGTAGGGCAAGCGAGTCCGGACGGAGGAGATTGGGAAGAGGCTGGAGCTACGGGGCCCGGGAGCGGGTTGTGAGCTGGCATGGAGCATAGAAAACGGCTAAACGTAGCACGAAACGGACCAAAAAGATATCCGTATTAACAAGATACTAAACTGGTAAAGAACAGCCGGGCGGGCCTCGGCGATTGAAAATCGCCAAGTCGAGTAACGACAGAGAGACTCAGACGACGGGCTGCTCCCTGGGGGTATGGGAACGGCGAGAATCGTCCCAACGGCTAAAGCCGCATTAACTTCGGGTCAACTGCGGCAGGGTTTCCCGCAGAAACATCCCGTTCGGCAAGCTCAGGGCAGGCGCACAAAACGCGGAAACCGTGCCCCGACGAGAATCGCAGGTCGTCACACGGGCTGAGACACCCTCAACGAGCTGCCAACAGCAGCATAGAATCCGATCCTAGTGCTGTGGCTGTTGTTGTGGTTGCGGTTGGGGTTGTTGCTGCTGCTGTTTGGCCACGTCCGCCTTTGCCGCTTCCGCGGAGGCGCCGCCTGCTTTCTCATAGCGGGTCAGGAAAGGCATGAACGGGGTGACCTCGAAGGGCATTTTTTCGCGCGCGGAGTATAGCGGTACCGGTTTGGCCTTAAGCAGTTCGACTCGATCGGCCCACGGATCCACCTTGACGCGGGCGCCGATAGGCAGAGCGGCAATCTGATCGATTTTATCAGGCTGCAATTGCGGGGCGGAAGCCATCAACTGCTGGGCCAGAAAAACCCTGTTCCCCAGATGCGGATTAATCAGAGCCGACAGTGATTTTGAATCGGCATCGAGTTGCTTCAGGAAAAGTCCTGCATTTCCGAGCTTGTCTTTGTACGGTGATTTCTTCAGGAGTTCCAGCGCCTTTTCACTTGCCTTCTCAATCTGCTGCGGATTGTCTTGGAACGAGAAATGGCTGAGCACTTCGAGTGTGGAGACGTTGGTGGTGTCATTGAAGCCGTACTGGTCGGTGGAAGGCTTGATCACCATGAGATTCGCCAGTTCCTGAGCGAGCATGGTAGCCAGGCTCGCCTCGTCAGGAAGCACATCGAGGAGGCCACGGCTAAGGACAATGGTATGGCCGATGGAAAATGATTCGAGCGTGCCGGTCAACAAAACGCGGCAGTGCACCTCGGGCTCGATGTCCAGGTTGTTTGTGACTTCCAGGTTGTTGACCACCGTCTCCAGAACTTTATCCACCTCTCCCGGAGGGGCCAGCATTCCCGTGCGCTGCAGGCGATCGACCACGTTGATTTCGGCCTGGTGCTGCCATTCACGCTCGGCCTCGATGGGGCTGCGGTCCTGCTGCTGCGCCGCAGCTTGATCGACGGCCGTGGGCGATTCGATGGTGAGCTCACTGAATTCCGTTTCGCGCGAGGCATTTTTCAGGTCATAGCCCCACAACCGCGTTTGCGAGCGGAATCTCACGTGGCCGCCGAAGAGATCCCTCATGTCGGATTCTTGACTGAAGATGTAGGCGGGCAGCCAGAGCCCCGGCTGCAAGTTCACGCGCCAACAGTCGAAGTGAAGGTTATATCCGTTAATGCCGGCCACCGGCGTGTAAACGCCGTTGAATCGAACAATCGTGTAGTCCTGATTCTCAGCCCAAATGCGTCCCTTGAACCGGCCCCGGCCTGATTTGGGAAGGGGGGTCACGTCGAAAACTACGCACTTCACGTCACCAAGGAATTCGCTGCGGACATAATCGAACTGGTAGTGCTGCCGGTCGAACCCGTTCGTATCGACATAAATCATCTGCAGAAAGCCTTCGGGCACGAAATCAGCTTTGAAGAAGCCGGTTATATGTGAAAGGGGATTGAATTGATCGAGACGGCCGTGCCGCTGCGCCAGCATCGTGTTATCCACGACGCCCTTCATGAGATCCGCCTGGCCCAGAAAGTAATGATCGTGCACAGGAATCATGCCCATGGCGGGATCGGGCTTCATATCTTGAATGTAGGTTTCGATCAGCGGGGTGTAATGCCGGATGGTCGCGATCTCGTTGTGTTCGCGGGCAATGATGCGATCAACGGCCTGATTGACCGTTGTCACTGGAGCCGCATTGGTCCCGGTTGCGGGGCGCGTTTGATCCGCAGTCTGCGTCTGCCGCGCCGTGGCCGAACCGGCGACCGCGCCCACCAGCAGCACAAAAAAACACAAACTCTTCCACGTGCGCATTGCTGCTTCTCCCTTAATACGCCAATTCAAAAACGATATGCACGATGGCGTCCGAGTCCACAGGTTGACCGTTTCGTTGCGCCGGATGGAATTGAATCTGGTGCGCCGCAGTTTCCGCGGATTCGTCCAGGCCATACCCGAGGCCCTTTACCACGCGCTCAACCTTCACTTCGCCGGACGCGGTGAAAACCACCTCCAAAAGAACTTCGCCTTCCATCCTTGCCGCTCGCGCTGCGCTGGTGTAAGCCGGGCGGGGCTTAAAGATAATCTCGGCCGGTTTCGAATTCGATTCCGGAGCGGCCTGCTTCGGCTTTGGCGCTTCTGGAACCACCGCCTGATTGGAAAAACCAGCTTGTTGAACTTGGCCTCGGCTCCCGCCGCCGGGGCTTCCCACTGCTACTCCATTCCCAAACCCCGTGCTGGCGATTACGCCCCTCGCTCCCTTAGCGCCGCCCGTACCGTTGCCATACCCTGGACCTGGCGGAAGATCGTAGCTGCCCAGAGCATTGACGTTCACCGGCCGTGTGATCTTTCCCGTTGCCGCGGGCAGCCCATTGGGGTCCCCAAAGCCGCCTGTCTGCACTTCTTCGCGCGGCTTCTTCAGGGTCGGTATGGCCGAACTTCCCATAGACATCGGCGGATGCGGGTCGGGAAACGCCTTGGCCACTTCGGCCAACTCCGGGCCGGAAATCTTCCTGCGGGTGGTAGCCCGCTTCGCGATTGGCGCAGTTATCACCGGATTATAGATTTTTGGCTTGGGCGGAACGATTTCTTCCGGCTTGGGGATCTCCTTGACGATTTCCCGCTTCACGGGCGCCGGTTTCGGCTGGGGTTGCGGCTGTGGCTTCCAGGCTGTAACCGGCGGAGCCGGGATCGGCGTAATCCAGTAACGCTTCACCGCCTCCAGCTTTTCCGGCATGAGCATCGGAATGATGATCAATATCGCCAAAGCGAGGCATTCCACCCCAAAGCTCGCGCCAAACAGATCCCATCTGGTGCGACCTTCAGGTAGAAGAGAAGCATCGAAAACAGGTCGATTCATTACCCGCGCCATGTGTAGTTCACCCGTGCCCTTCCTGTGTATTAGCCCCGCCGAGTAGAGAATAAGGGGACCGCCGCTACTTTAGTACTAGCGCAAAGGGGCTGGGGTGAATAGGACTCCAGTACTATTCTACCCTCACTCGTGCCGAAAACGGTACACCCGAAAAGTGAGGGTTTCCAAGAGTCGCCCTGAAATAATCTCAAAAATCGCAGAAAGCTCCAAAAATGGGAATCTCCTTCGCCCCGCTCCGATATGCGGATCTAAACCCTAGATGCAACGCGATGTTGCAGGGTTTTCCGAGCCAAGTGCCGAGACTGCAACCAGTTCGTTTTCCCAGAATCGGATCGAAATTCAAGCGAGGCAGACATTAGAGGGGGATTCTTTGGCCTCGCGACGCACCTGGGAATACGTGAAAGCGCTGAGAAACCACTAAGGAAACACGTACAAGACAAGCCGGGGGCACAGGTTTCCCAGCCGTGCCCCCGTCAGAAGTTGGCAACCTCAGTGCACAGGTTCGACCACGATGTAGTTTGTCAGGCCGTTCTGGTTGGGAATTGCAACCAACACGAGCACCGGGCGGTCATCCGCGCTCTGGACCGCCTGGCGGTACTGCTGAACGTCGCTGACAGCTTTGTGGTTGACTTCCTGGATGATCATGCCTCGCTGCAACCCCGCAGCGGCAGCCGCGCTGGCCGGATCTACGGAGGTGATCACGACGCCGCGCGTTCCGCTCGGGACACCGAGTTCATCGGTCATGTCCGGGGTGAGGTTCTGGACTTGCACGCCTTGCATCGTGCCCGGGCCGTTGTTCTCGCCTTCGCCCCGATTCTGCGCTGCCTCGTTGGGTTTCTCCATCAGCATGACCTTGACATCCATGGTCCGATTGTCGCGCCATACGGTGAGGTCCAACGTGGCGCCGGGGGCGGTCTGAGCGACGAGCAAGCGCAAGTCATTCGCGGAGTTCATCTCTTTCCCGTTGATCTTGAGGATGATGTCGCCGCGCTTGAGGCCCGCCTTGGAGGCTGGGGTGTCACGGTCAACACTGCCTACCAGGACACCTTCCGGCTGGTTCAAACCGAATTGCTTGGCAATCTCCGGCGTGACGTCCTGAGGAAGGAGGCCCATATAGCCGCGGATCACTTTGCCGTGCTCGACGATTTGGTTCATTACATTGCGAGCCATGTCGATTGGAATGGCAAAGCCGATACCTTCGTTTCCGCCGCCGCCCCCGGTAAGAATCGCAGTGTTAATGCCGACCAGGTCGCCATGAAGATTGATCATCGCCCCGCCGGAGTTACCCGGGTTAATGGCCGCATCGGTTTGGATGAAATCTTCGTATTGCTCGATCTGACCGCCTAGTCCTCGCCCCGTCGCGCTGACTATACCCATGGTCGCGGTTTCGCCGATGCCGAAGGGGTCGCCAATGGCGAGGACCACATCGCCGACTTGCAGTTTCGAAGAATCCCCGATGGACAAGGTTGGCAGGTTAGTGGCGTTGATCTTCAGCACAGCGATATCTGTCTGAGGGTCAGTTCCGATCAATTTGGCGGTGAAGTCGCGTTTATCGGCCAAATCGACCTTGATATCTGATGCTCCGTTGATCACGTGGTTGTTGGTCAAGATGGTTCCGTCGGAGGTGATAATGACGCCGGAACCCAGGCTCATCTCCCGCTGCGGTTGAGGCCGCAAGTTGCCAAACTGATCGCCGAAAAACTGCCGGAAAAACGGGTCGTTAAAGAAAGGCATTGTTTCGTTGCCTTTTGGCTTTACAACTTTCGAGGTGTGAATGTTGACGACCGCCGGAAGGGCCGGCTTCAACACCGCTGCAAAACCATTCGCCAAACTCCCGAGTGGCACGGGCGAGTTGTCGTGCGCAATGGTTACCGGAAGACTCGCCGCGCCGTAAACCGAGCCGCTCGACCAATGGCGCAAACCAACGGCGAGCAAAGCTCCGCCAGCGACGGCCGCGAGCACCACAATGGTGGCTACCCAGCGGCGGATTCGCAATTCACTGCTGTTCATGGCTATCTCTCCTTTTACCGACGGAAATGTTGCCGCGTGCATTTCCGCGTACTTATTGGACGTATGTCGCGGCCGTTCGGTTATTTCTGGCGGTTACCGCAAATCGTTGGATACGACTAGATACAACTGAATAGAGGGCCAGTCCGCATGACCCGCGCCCAGTGCTATTGGCCCCAATCGCAAACCCCGGCGGACCGGGATGACTCTCCTCCTTACTATTATAGCTCGCTTGGCGGGGTATGGACCCGGATCCTGAAGACGGCCAAGCCTCGAAAAGCTCTTTTCTGAAGGCATGCGTCAAAGAACTCCTTGGGATTTGCCGCCATCTCGTCCTATGCTCTCGTTCCTGAAATCTCAACAACCCGAAAGGAGTTTCCCTCCGCATGACTCGACTAACAATTTGCATTGCGGGAGTATTGGCTGCTTTGCTTCTTGCAGTGCGTCCTGCCGTATCTCGCGATGATAATCCCGCTTCGCCGACTGAGGATGGCACGCTGAAAGCCCTTGCCGCCATTGCGGGTGCAGGAGCAATGGAAGACGACGCTTACAAATATCTCGAAGAGCTTAGCGACGACATAGGCGGGCGTGTGACGGGCTCGCCGGAAGCCGCCAAAGCGATCGCGTGGGGCACCGCCAAGATGAAGAGCATCGGTCTCGAGAACGTGCGCACCGAGTCGTGGCAGCTCTTTCGTGGTTGGACGCGCGTTTCTGCCGAGGCGGAAATCATCTCTCCAATCCACCGCAAACTGATGATTGATTCTCTGGGCTGGGTGGGCTCCACGCCCGCAGGAGGCGTCGAGGCCGATGTTGTCGCCGTCAGTGCTTACCAACTCGAAGACGAGATGAAGAGCAACTCCGCAAACTGGCGCGGCAAGGTCCTGCTCGTGGAGCACAAAGGCAAGCCGCCCGCAGATTTCATGGCTGCTTTCGCCAAGTTTGGGGACTTCCTGAACGCCGCACACTCAGCCGGCGCCGTAGCGGTTATTGGGGGACAGGGCAGAGGCAAAGCCGCCGGAATGCACCTCACGCACACCGGCGTGCTGGGGTTCGATACGATGTACGACATTCCCGTGGTCAGTATGGGCGCCGAGGACCAGGATCAGCTCGAGCGTTTTCTCGATCGAGGCAAAACCGTCCGATTGAAAATCAATGTGCAGAACGAACTCACCAACGGCCCGGTGGAGAGCGCAAATGTGGTGGGCGAAATTCGTGGGTCGGACAATCCGGCCATCTTTGCCAGCTCGGTTAACCAGGCCATAAGAGCCATCAGTCCGCCAACATCGCGGACGAGTCGCGAATGGCTGAGCGCTCCCGCGATCAATACCAGAAGCCCCGCGATGGCTCCCGTCCAGGCAAGGAACTTCAAGACAGGATCTGGCGCTGCGCGGCGGAGAAATTTGTGGCAATAGGGGCATGGAAAAATGCCGGTTGATTCGATTTCCACTCGCTTGAGGGAGACATGGCAGAGGGGGCAATTCACAACCGGATTCTATGCCAATCTTGCGAATCACACAGGCCCGGGCAATTCCGAATGAGCAACGGTGCAACGCGAATGTGGCGCCCAGCGACTGTGGTATGAAAGCGGGTTAAGGTGAGCAATCAGCGCATCCGAAGCGGCCCATCGGCATCCGATATTTCAGGTCAGGTCCGTTCGGCAGTGACGCCGAGGCGGTATAATGATTTCTGGAGCCAAGCTTTTTACCAAAGGAGTTCGAAATGCCTCAAACTTCTGGACAAGGAGCCGCGCCACAGATGACTCACTCGTTGCCACCTCTCCCCTACTCGTTCGACGCGCTCGAGCCCTACATTGACGCGAAGACGATGGAGATTCATCACGACAAGCATCATGGAGCCTATGTCACCAACCTGAACAAAGTCCTGGAAGGTCACGTTGAACTTCAAAAACTATCTGTCGAAGAGCTGCTCGGCCAGATCAACAAAGTTCCCGAGAACATCCGGACCGCCGTGCGCAATAACGGCGGCGGGCACATGAACCACTCCATGTTTTGGAAGATCATGAAGAAAGGCGGCGGAGGCGAACCGAAAGGCGATGTTGCGGACGCTATCAAGAAGGCCTTCGGCAGCTTTGCCGACTTCAAAACCAAATTCAACCAGGCGGCCACTACGCGATTTGGCTCAGGGTGGGCCTGGCTTCTTTTCCGTGACGGCAATCTCGCCGTTGAATCCACACCCAACCAGGACAACCCTATCATGGACGGCGGCAAGGCCTTTTTCGGGCTCGATGTTTGGGAGCACGCCTACTACTTGAAATATCAGAACCGGCGTCCCGAGTACATTGAGGCCTGGTGGAACGTGGTGAATTGGGATCAGGTCGCCGAGAATTTCAGCCACGCCAGAAAGTAACACCGGCGCTCCGCCGATCTGGAATAACAAAAGCAGAATTTTAAAATCTGGGGCGTTCGCGCTTTGCGAGCGCCCTTGATGTTTAGGGGCACCAGTGCGAGTCAGATCCGGTTCCGGCGCGCGGCAAGACAGGGGCGGAAGAATCGAAAGATTCGGATTCGGTCATCGGAAATGGTGGGCCTGGACTGACTTGAACAGTCGACCTCACCCTTATCAGGGGTGCGCTCTAGCCACCTGAGCTACAGGCCCGTGCCGCTTGATTGATAACAATCATACGGGCAGCTTTCGCTCGGGTCAAGGCGAGCATACCGCACTGGGTGGATCGCGACCAAACCATCCTCCGCATCAGAAGAATTAACCCAATAGTGCTTCTCTTCTATCGCGTCGTACTAACGCTTTCGCCCCAACCCGCACGTCCCGTGGCTGACCACCAGTTGCTTGAAGCGAGCCAGCGACAGGACCCGAGTTTCGTCCATGATGTTTCGAAGGTTCTGCTTCTCTTCCGATCCTCCTTGACGCGACACCGGGAAGCAGGTATTTCCAGAGTGCGAAAAGACGGCACGTCGACGGATGAAGCAGCCGAGGATTGACCACAGACGGCGAGGAGGGGCGAGTGAAGCTACAAATCGTGCAGGTGGGCGATCCCGTCCTGCGGCAACGAAGCCGGCCTTTAACGCCAGAAGAAATCCGCAGCGATGCGATCCAGAAACTGATTGCGGATATGCGCGAGACGATGCAAAACGCACCCGGCGTGGGCCTGGCAGGTCCGCAGGTGGGGCGGCCTCTGCAGCTTTCGGTAATTGAAGACTGCGAGGAATGGCTGGAGGATGTGGCGGCGGATGATCTCGCTGAACGGGAGAGGAAGCCGGTTCCTTTTCATGTCATCATCAATCCAAAGATCAGCGAATCATCGGGAGGCCAGGTTGAGTTCTTCGAAGGCTGCCTGAGTCTGCCGGGGTTCTCGGCGGTGGTTGCGAGAGCGCGGCGCGTGCGTGTTGAGTGCCTGAACGAGCGAGGCCAGCAGCGAATCATCAAAGCGGCAGGATGGTACGCGCGAATCCTGCAACACGAAATCGATCATCTTCTCGGTAAAATCTACATCGACCGGATGCGCAGCCGCACGTTTAGCTCGACGGAGAACTTCGACCGGTTCTGGAGCGGAAAACGGATCGAGGATGTTCGCGCGCGGTTAGACTCGACGAACGCCGCGACAAACAAGTAAATTCTGGAACGCCTAACAACGAGCCGGAGGAATTATGCGAAAAGTTGCTGGCAAACTTGCGCTGGCGCTTGCGATGTGCTTCACCACGGGCTTGATTCTGCTGGGCCAAAGCGAGTCGAAACCCGCGGCGGACCTTATTATTACAAATGCGAAAGTCTGGACCGTCGACAAGAGTCTGCCTAGCGCGCAGGCCGTGGCAGTGCTCGGCGACCGAATTGTTGCGGTCGGATCGAAGGCGGAGGTCGACGCGTGGCGAGGGCCGCAAACGCACGTCATTGACGCGGGCGGCAAGTTGCTGCTGCCGGGGTTCAATGACGCGCACGTGCACCTCATCGATGGCGGCATGCAGCTCGAGAGAATCCAGTTGACGGATGCAACGAGCGCGGAAGAATTCGCCCGCAGAATCGCGGAACGCGCGAAAAGAACTCCGCAAGGCGAGTGGATTCTGGGCGGCGACTGGGACGAGACGAAATGGACTCCACCACAGCTTCCCACGAAAGAGCTGATTGATCGAGCAGCGCCGGATTTGCCTGTCTTCGTCAGCCGCTACGACGGGCACATGGGAGTGGCAAATTCGGTTGCGCTGAGGCTAGCAGGCGTTACAGCGAAGACTCCGGATCCGCCAGGCGGCACTATTGTGAGGGACGCGCAGGGTAACCCAACCGGCGCAATGAAAGATGCGGCGATGGATTACATCTGGAAGGTTGTCCCACCGCTTTCGCACGAGCAACGTTTGCATGCAGCGAAACGGGCTTTGTTGCACGCCGCAGCAGTGGGCATCACCAGCGTACAGCACATGGACCCGGAGTATGCAGATGTCGCCGTCTATGCCGAATTGCTCGAGCGCGGCGAGTTGACCGCACGCATTTATGGGGCGCCATTGATCACAGAGGGAGCTGAGGATCAGGCGAAAATCGGCATCCGGCATGCGTTCGGCGGACCGTGGCTGCGCATCGGGGCGGTAAAGGCATTTGCGGACGGCTCGCTCGGATCGCGCACGGCATACTTCTTCCAGCCCTTTGACGATCAAGCGAATAACCACGGCTTGCTGTCGGATGAAATGCATCCCCTTTCGCTGATGCGCCAGCGAATGATGCGAGCAGATGCTTCGGGACTTCAAATCTGCACGCACGCCATAGGCGATCAAGCCATCTCTATGATTCTGGATTTGTATTCCGAAGTGGCCAAAGCGCACGGCGAGGCCGACCGACGGTTTCGAATCGAACACGCGCAGCACATGGCGGCGAAGGATTTCGACCGCTTCGCGCAGCTTCATGTGATCGCGTCCGTGCAGCCGTACCAAGCGATTGACGACGGCCGCTGGGCTGAAGCTCGCATCGGACATGATCGGGCTAGCCGCACGTATGCTTTCCGCACATTCCTCAATCACGGCGTGCGCCTCGCCTTCGGCACGGATTGGGATGTTGCGCCGCTCAATCCCTTGCTGACGATTTACGCGGCAGTAACGCGCGCAACTCTCGACGGAAAGAACCCGAATGGCTGGTTCCCGGAACAGAAACTGACCGTGGCAGAGTCTGTAGAGGCTTACACAATGGGTTCAGCCTATGCGGAGTTTCAGGAGAAAGAAAAGGGTTCCATCACGCCCGGGAAGCTGGCCGATATGGTTCTGCTCAGCGATGACATTTTCTCGATTGAGCCGGCGAAGATCCGCGACGCGACTGCGCTCAAGACGTTCGCCGGCGGGAAACTGGTGTGGGACGCAAGCCATCCCACCGGGGGCGAGCCTTCGAACCGCTAGGCGGATCCGGGAAATGTTTTGGGGCTGCCGTTTTTCGGAATCAGAGCTTGTTCAGGCCATCGAGGGCAGCGACTTTGTAGGCTTCGGCGAGGGTGGGGTAGTTAAACACAGTATCCCGAAAGTACTCGACTGTGCCGCCGTACGAGAGAACTGCCTGTCCGATGTAAACGATTTCGGTTGCGCGCTGACCGATGACGTGAACTCCGAGTAGCTTCAGATCATGGCGATTGAAGAGCAGCTTCAGCATTCCGCTTTCGTCTCCTAACATCATGCTTTTCGCCAGCTCCGCGTATTTTGCGACACCCACTTCGTACGGGATTTTCGCGGCGGTCAGCCTTTCTTCGCTTTGCCCAACCATGGAAATTTCCGGAATGGTGTAGATGCCATAAGGGAATAGTTGGGGCATGTGTTCGGCTGGCGCGCCAAACATGTAGCAACTGGCAAGACGTCCCTGTTCCATGGAAGTGCTGGCCAGCGCCGGGAATCCGATTACGTCGCCAGCGGCGTAGATGTGAGGAATGGCGGTCTGGAAGGACTGGTTGACCACGACCTTTCCACGAGGGTCCGGCTGCAGGCCTGCGGC
>Ga0187819_10000786_pt1 | contig 15973 bp, 14 predicted proteins | sample NC_wetland_sal_i_15_FD_132411 | JGI IMG/M metagenome (GOLD analysis project Ga0187819, IMG submission 132411) | Wetland sediment microbial communities from Neuse River Estuary, North Carolina, USA - SO4_4 | ecosystem: Environmental > Aquatic > Freshwater > Wetlands > Sediment | place: USA...
AGGGCCAGCAGGGTTGTTCCCGCCAGCAGCGCCAGCAGGCATACAGCTCCGATGATGGAAGCCCGATCTGTGGTGTGCATCGTTTCTCTCCTGATCTCTGATTTCCCGGAGCACTTCGAGGTGACCGCGCGTTAAGACTGGCTCAAAGTACAGGGTCCAGGAGCCTAGTACGCCAGCCCCATTGATGGGAAGTAACTCCTCGGGGATACTGCCCAGGACGAAGGAAACATGGTCGGCATACTGATTCTCGTGTTCTCACTGGCGGCCCTGGGGCAGTTCGGGGTGTTTTATTTCCGCGCGGTCCTGGCCTCGGTTGCGTCGCAGCCCCTGACCGGCTATGTGCAGCAGATTGAAGGGTTTCCGAGCCGCCCGCTGCGGGGTTCGGACTTTCAGCAACTCATCGAGTTACAGCGACTATGCCCCCAGGTGGGCCCTGACGGACGCAGCCTGCGGGCCGCTCGGGCTTACTTTCGCCTCATGGCGGCGCTGAAACGCCTCATCAACGGATTCGCCCCATCGCTCCATAGCTGGGCCGAGCGCGAACAAACGCTCTGTGCCCAGTTTGCTGCTGTGCTGATTGACCAGCGTCTGGCGCGCACCGCCGCGACGGCCGCGGACATGCGTTCCTACTAGAAGCCAGAGAGTTTCAAGCCCAAATTCCAGCTCGCCGATGCGGGGAATCGCCGTTTGTTTCTCTCGGGGAATCTCCAGGTGAATGGGCTACGAGGTCGCGCCCATGCGGGGGAGAGCGCCCCTGTGCCTCGGCGGGGTGTTGCAGTTGCTCGCGCTTGGCCGCGGCGAGCCCCACGAACCTGCTCGCAAATCAGTACGCCCAACGAAGCAGCATCGCGCCCGAGGTATACCCCGCGCCGACGGAGAGGAGCATCACCAGGTCGCCTCGGTGCAAGCGTCCCTGGGCCACGGCATCGCACAGGCCCAGGGGAATGGTCGCGGCAGTGGTGTTGCCGTAGCGGTCGATGTTCACCAGGACTTTGGAATCGTCGAGGCCCAGCCGCTCCTGCGTCGCGCGGATGATCCGCAGGTTGGCCTGGTGCGGCACCACCAGGGCGAGATCCTTGGTGCTGAAGCCATTGCGCGCCAGCAACCCGTGGGCCAGCTCTACCATCCGGCGCACCGCGTATTTGAACACCTGCCCACCATCCTGATGGACGTAATGCATCCGCTTTTCCACCGTCTCGTGCGACGGGGGGTGCAGCGAACCGCCCCCAGGCATGTACAGGCACGGCCCGCCGGAGCCGTCCACATCGTGCGTGAAATCCAGGAATCCTTCTCCGGCGTTATTGGCCGGCTCCACGATCACCGCTCCCGCCCCGTCGCCGAAGAGCACACAGGTGGCGCGGTCCTTATAATCCAGGATGGAGGTCATCACGTCGCTGCCGATTACCAGGGCCTTGCGGTGCGATCCCGCCCCCACGAACTGCGCTCCGACCGTGAGCGCATAAACAAACCCGCAGCACGCCGCGGAAAGATCAAACCCCCACGCGCGCTTCGCGCCCAACCGGTCCTGCACCAGGCAGGCCGTGGCGGGGAACATCATGTCCGGCGTCACACTGGCGACGACGATCAGCTCAATCTCTTCCGCGGCTGTTCCAGTTTGGTCCAGCACGCGGCGCGCGGCTTCCGTAGCCAGATGCGAGGTGGCCACTCCACCCTCCACCACGTGCCGCTCGCGGATGCCCGTACGCGTACGGATCCACTCGTCGCTGGTGTCCACGATCTTTTCGAGGTCGTGGTTGGTCATCACCCGCGGCGGCGCATAGCCGGAAACGCCCGTGATCTTCGCGGGGATTCTTCGGCTCTTGAGTTCCTCGGCAGGCATCCGACAGACGCGCTCCTTTCAATAAGGTAGCGGCATTCTACGCAACGTGTAGTGGCCAGACAAGGATTCTCGCACGGCAGGCTGCTTCCCACGGGCTGTCCCAATCCCGGACCTGCCCCTGCTCCGGGAGCCTGCCTCGCGCCGCCGGAAAGGGCCCGCACCCCTGACGCGTGGCGCGAGCATTGCATCCTGGCGGGGCCGGGTGTACTTTGTGCGTCGGCCGGGAAGTCAGAGCGGAAATTCCGGTTGACCGCCGTACGCTCGCCCCACGACACATAGTTTGGGAGATTCCTGGGTGAAATCCAAGGATGTCTTGCTGATTACCGGGGTGGGACTATTGCTAGGACTCTGTACCTCAGCCTATCCGCTGAATGCGGTGGACGGACCAATCTTCAGCTGCGTGGGCAGGGCCATCCGGCTCGGCGGCGCCCCTTACCGGCAGGTGTGGGACATCAAAGGTCCGGCAATTTTCTTTTTCTATGCATTGGCATCCGGCCTCGGGAAGGAGCCCTTTTCCGTGCACGCCCTGGAGGCCTTGTGGCAGTGCGCCACGGCTCTCGTGCTGGGGTGCCTGGCCGCGCGGATCTATTCACGGCGGCTCGCTGGGGTGCTTGCCGGAATCACTTACCTCCTGTTTTTCTCTTTCCAGTACGACGCAGCCTTCGGCCAGCCGGATGGCCTTCTCTCTCTGCCGCTCGCGCTCGCCGTGTGGTTCGGACTCTCGGCATATGAAGGCGGGCTGCTGTCTGACTGGATGCTGGCAGGAGCTTTGGTCGGTCTCGCCGCGCTTTTCAAAACTCCGGCCGCAATTCTCGGAATCGCGTTGCTGGGGATGGCGGTGGGCGGCGGCTCCCGTTCTTTGCCGCGGGTTTCTCGAAGTCTTGCGGGGCTGGCTGCCGGTTTTCTGCTCCCCTGGCTCTTGTGCGCCGCCTACTTTGAATACCACGGGGCTCTGCGCGAGTTTCTGTGGACCATTTTTGTGGTCGGCCCGAAATATTCCGCATTTGTCTGGCGGCACCTGGATGCGGGTTTCACGGTCCTCAGCCTTGGCGAGCCGCCGCACATCCCGCTGTACTTTTTGATGATCCTGGGAATTCTCTCGCTGCGAAATCTATTCCCGCGCCGCGACCACGCCTCAGCCGGGGCGTATCTAGCGGCCGCTTGGGCGCTCAGCGCGATGGTCATGTTCGTGATGCAAGGAGGATTCTTTTTTTATCAGTTTGCGCCGCTGTACGCGCCGTTTGCACTGCTTGGCAGCGCAACGCTGGAAAGGTCGATCGGTCAGATTCGCGGGCGGCGAAGGGCGGGTGTGGCGGTTTTGGCGCTGAGCGCGACCGCCGCTCTCGCCATGCTGGGGTCGATTGTGTATTTCTCTTCGGTGTCACTGGAGCTCCGGCGCGAAGGACGAACGCCGGACCGGCTGCGCGGGCTGGCGGACGTTCTCCGCGCGCGAACTGCGGCCGGAGACTCGATCTATGTGTGGGGAAGGGATGCACAGGTTTATTTGGACGCGCATCGCCGGCCGTCCTCGCGATTTATCAACGCCACCGTGGTCGCCGGGCCCTGGAGCGAGCTGGGCCTCCGCGAAATGTTCTTGCAAGACCTGCGGACCGACCCGCCCGCGTTTTTTGCCGTCGTCCGACCCTCGCCGCAAGACCCTCATGAGCTGCCCGAGGTCAGATTGCGCAATTTTGATGCCGACTTGGAGAACTTCCCGGCACTCCAGCAGTTCCTGAATGAGAATTTTTCCGTGGATAGCAAAAACGATCTGTGGATCCTGTATCGGAGGAACGCTACGCCCGCATCCCCCGAAGGCCCCTTCCAGAATCAGGGGGCGCCGGCTTCACGCCTCCGGGAGTTTTGAGCATCAGCAGTTCGCCTGCACGGCTCGCTGCTCAGACATTCACAGAGGGCTTCTCTTTCGCCGAGCTGGCTTTCTGAACTGCACCGGGGGGGCCCCTCTCCTCCGCCACCTCTGTTAACGCCGGGGGCCGCGATGCGTCCTTCCTGTTGCAGCCGTAAGGGAGGCCATCATGATCCGCTATGGGAGGCGTATTCGCCTGCACTGGGCGGTCGGATTCCTGGCAGCCGCGACGCTGGCATTCGCGCTACGCCGCGCCACAGCGGCCCAGGAGGCGCCGGAGGTCGCGCTCTCGGATAGGGCGGAGACCAAGCACCAGCCATCGGAAAGCTACTATCGAGTGGTGATTCCCACCGGCCACCGGCCCGGGTCCATTGCGGTCGCGGATGTGAATCATGACGGCAAGCCGGACATTATCGTCGCCAACACAGAGGACGAAACGGTAAGCGTGCTGCTGGGAGACGGCAAAGGCCATTTCGCGCCCGCGCCCGGCTCCCCTTTCCCGTGCGGCAAGGCTCCGAATGATATCGCCGTGGCGGACATGAACGGCGACGGCAATCCGGACCTGATCATTGCGAACACCGGGACGCCGTACATCACCATCCTGCTGGGCGACGGCAAGGGAGGTTTTGCGCCTTCACCGCATTCGCCCTTCGCCACGCAGTCCTACCCGCACGTGCATGGAGTCGTTGCCGCGGACTTCCTGGGCAATGGCAAGCCGGCGGTGATCACCGATAGCTGGGGGCACGACCAGATCCTGATGATTCCAAGCGACGGCAACGGAAACCTGATTCTGCCGGGAAAATTCTTCAAGACAGGTAAGCGGCCCTACCAACGGCTGCGCTCGGCCGACTTCAACGGCGACGGAAAACCGGACGTGGTGACAACCGATCTGGGGTCCGACGCCGTAACGATTCTGCTGGGGGATGGGAAGGGCGGATTGACGGAGGCGGCCGGTTCACCGTTTCCCGCAGGAGCGGCTCCGTGGTCCGTGGCGATCGGCGACATCAATGGGGACGGCAAACTCGACCTGGCGATTCTTCCTTATGAGCCGGATGTCAAGGAGCCGAAGGATGTCGGCGTCACGGTGCTGCTGGGCGATGGCCGGGGCGGATTCACGAAAATGCCCGGCTCGCCATTTTCGCTTGCGGGATGCCGCGGGCCGGACCGCGTGGCCATTGGAGACGTGGACGGCGACGGAATGGCCGATATCGTTGCGGCGTGCGCGCAGAACCATCGTGTGATGTTGTACCTGGGAACAGAAGGCGGCGGGTTCCGGATTGCCACGCTGGACGTACAAACCGGCTGGTCGGGCCTTGCTGTGGCGGATCTATTGGGAAACGGGAGGCAGGAAATCATCGTCTCGAACGGCGCGCTGGATGATGATCCGAAGAACCAGCCCGGGACCATCACGATTTTCTTCAGCAGGTAGCGCCGACGCGCGGGTTGGCGGAGTTTTCGATTGATTCGATTTGTTGCCTGGCGTCGATCTGGGGAAAGGTCGAAACCTTGGCGCGAACGGTCTTGCAGCGGGTGTCGATGATTCTGGCGATCGCCTTTGTGGCCGCGCAATTCGTTCGGCCGGCGAGGACGAATCCGCCGTTTGCTTCGACGCAAACGATCGAGCATCTCGTCCGGGTGCCGCCTGAACTTCACGCGACACTGACGCGGGCGTGCGGGGATTGCCACTCGGATCAAACGGAGTGGCCGTGGTACTCACAGGTGGCGCCTGCCTCCTGGTTCGTAATCCATCATGTGGTTCAGGGGCGGAAGCGCATCAATTTTTCCACCTGGGTGCGTCCGGGAAAAGAACCGGTGGATTCCGTCGACCGGTTGAGAGCAATCTGCAGAGAGGTGCGGAAGGGCGGGATGCCGCTGACCTCGTACACGCTGATCCACTGGAACGCGCGGCTTTCCGCGGACGAAGTGCAGCGGATCTGCGAATGGTCGGAAGAGGAAGAGCAGCGATTGGACAGGGACACTCCGGGAAAATGACGAAGGGAAAAGAGTCGCGGCCCATGGGAACGCGGCTCCAACGAAACACATGCACGGGCGAGCCGCGGAAGGTCAATTGAAACCCGAAATGCGGACGCGCGAAGAATGGATGCCAGAGATATCGAATTGCATGACAACGGGCGCCACCCGGTCTCTGGCCCTCCCTTGGACGGTGAATTTCCGGGTGGAGCGCGTGTCGAATTTCAAGAACTGACGCCGGAAGAGGAAAACTCGCGAGAAATGCAGGCGGAGACAATCCGCTCCGGGAACGCCGCGCTCGTGGCCGCGGCTCGCGCCGGCGACCGGGGCGCCTTCGACGAGCTCTACCGGAACTACGCGCGCATGGTGCACGGCATCCTGCTGGCGCGTGTGCCGCACGAGGCCGTCGAGGACCTGGTGCAGGATGTGTTTCTTCAGGCGTTCCGCCAGTTGCCGCGGCTTCGCGATGCCGAAGCTTTTGGCGGCTGGCTGGCGGCGGTGGCACGGAATCGCGCACGCGACCATTTCCGCAGGGCTCGCCCATCGTCGGAACTCACCGACGTGCACACCGCGCCCGGAAATCTCTCCGCGGAGGTGGAAGCCGCCGCGGCGCTCTCCGCGATCCGCAGGCTGCCGGAAGCCTACCGCGAGACGCTCATTCTGCGGCTGGTGGAAGGCATGTCCGGACCCGAAATCGCCGAACGCACGGGGCTGGCCCACGGATCCGTGCGCGTGAATCTGCACCGGGGGATGAAGCTGCTCCGCGAGCGGCTGCAAGGGAGGAGCACACATGCAGAGCCCTGAGACGCTGGATTATCTGTGGGAGGCCGCCGGACCGCATGATCCCGAGGTGGCCCACATCGAGCAGCTCCTGGGCAGATACCGGATGAGCGAGCCGCCGCGCCCGCTGCCTCCGCTCCAGACAGCTAGTGGTTGGGAACGATTCGTGTGGTCGCGCACGTTTCGCGTGGCAGCGTTTGCCGGCGCGGTTGCACTGCTTTTGCTGTGGATTGCTCCCTGGACGATTCGCCGCGTGGCCGAGCCGGGAGACGCGTGGCAGGCCCGCACGCTCGCCGGAGCGCCGCGCATTAATGGACATCCGCTGAGCGCCGGAGGCGAACTCCACACCGGCGCTCTGCTGGAAACCGACCGAGCATCGCAGGCGGAAGTGCGCATCGGGCTGCTGGGACGCGTCACCGTGTTCCCCGATTCGCGGCTGCGCGTGGTCGGAATGCGCCCCGGGCGCTACCGCATGGCGCTCGAACGCGGCAAAATCTCGGCGCGCACGCTGGCGCCCCCGTTCACGTTTGTGGTGGACACGCCGGGCCCCACCGCCTACGACGTGGGTTGCGCCTTCACGCTCGAAACGGACGAGAGCGGCTCGGGCTTGCTGCGCGTGACCTCCGGCTGGGTGCAGCTCGAGCTGGACGACCGCCAGATTCTGATTCCTGCGGGCGCGGCCTCCCTGCTTCGTCCCGGAGGAAATCTGGGAACTCCGTACTTTGAAGACGCGAGCGAAACGTTCCGCAGCTCTCTGGCCCGCCTGGATTTCGAGCAACAGGAACCCGCTGCCCGCGCGGCGACTTTTGCCGAACTCCTCGCCGCCGCGCGCCCGCGCGACGTCTTCTCTTTCCAGGAGATGCTGAGAACGGCATCCGGTGTGGAGCGCCGCGGGCTGATTGACCGCGGCATGGAACTCCTGCCGCCGCCGCCCGGCGTAACCCGCGCCGGCCTGCTGCATGGCGATGAATCCATGATGTATGCCTGGCGAAAACAACTGGGTCTGGGGGAACCGAAGCGCTGGTGGCTCGACTGGCGCGACATCCTGCCGGAGTAGCGCGGGCCTTTAGTCTGCGTTCTGTGCTGGCTGCATCACCGCCTCCTAACTGGCAATCTCATAGCGCATCGTGAGCTCGGCCGTCTTCCGCAGCATGGCCGCGACCGAGCAATATTTCTCCTCGCTCAGCCGCACAGCATCGGCCACCGCCTTCTCCTCGAGCGGCCCGCCCTCGGGCCCGGTGCCGCGCACGCGAAACACAACTTCTAGCCGCGTCCACACCTGAGGCGGCGAGGGCGCGCGCTCGCCGGACACGCTCACTTCCAGGCTCTCCAGCTTCTGCCTCTTCTTCCCCAGGATGATCACAACGTCGGTGGCCGTACAGGACCCGAGCGCCACCAGCAGCAGCTCCATCGGGCCCGGCCCCGTGTTGCTCTTCCGGTCGGAATCGAGCGCCAGGCGATGCCCGGACGGCGTGGTAGCCTCAAATCGTTCGGACTGTTGCCAGCGGATCGTTGCGGTTTGCATGGACTGCCTCGGTGGGACAGACATTCTTGTCTGTCCTGTGCTGCTGAAAATAGCGGAATGCGCCTGCTCCGGGCCTGCGTTCGCCGCGCAACACTCCAGACGACAGGCAGGAATGCCTGTCCTACCTTTCCCGAGTGCTCACCTGGGGTTGCGGCAGGCGCCGCAGGACTTCCAGGAAGGCGCGCACCAGCTCCGCATCGAACTGCGCCCCGCCGCAGCGCTCCAGCTCGGCCATGGCTTCGCGCGTCGTGCGCCCGCGCTTGTACATGCGGTCGCTGGTGATGGTGTCGTAGGAATCCACCAGGCCGATGATGCGTGCGCCCAGGGGGATTTCCGCTCCGGCCAGGCCGGCCGGATAGCCCGAGCCGTCGAAGAATTCGTGGTGATGCAGCACGATCTCGCGCAGCCGCCCGGCCATCTTCCTGACCGTCGATACCGTCTGGCTGTCGCCGGCCGAAGGAGGCACATCGCAGAGCGGGTCCAGGAGCTGCGCGCCGAGGGTGGCGTGCGTCTTCATCACCTCCCACTCCTCAGTATCCAGCGGTCCGGGTTTGTTCAGGATGGCCTCCGGTATGCCGACTTTCCCCACATCATGCAGCAGGCCGGCCAGCCGGATTTCCTCGATCTCATGCGGTGTCAGCGCCAGCGACTGCGCCAGCATCACCCCGTAGGCGGATACCTTCTGCGAATGGCCCTGCGTGTACGGGTCCTTCGCGTCAATCGCGATGGAGAGCTGCGTGAGCGTCTCGATCACCGCACTCGTGAGCGGCGCCTGCGAGCTTCCCAGTTCCTCGCCGTTGTCCGTCGAGCCCAGCAGGTTGCCGCTGAGCGACTGCACGAAGTGCTGGAGGCGCCGGAGAATCTCCTCGAACGCCTGGGGGCCGGTGGTGAACTGGCGCTTCAACTCCACGCCCAGGTAGGCTTCCAGGACGTCGCGCTTCCAACGGCGCGCCTCGTCCGTGTCGTAATGGTCCGCGGTGGAAACGGCGTTGCCTCCCTGGTGCTTCGAGACGTACATGGAGGCGTCCGCCACCTGGATCAGTTCCTGGGGCGTCGAGCCGTGCAGGGGAAACGCGGCAATGCCGAAACTCGCCGAGATGTTCTTTTCCCGCAGCATGGGATCCGAGGCCACGCTGGAGCGCAGCTTCCCACCGAGCTGGCGCGCCTGGTCCACATTGGTTTCCGGCATCAGCACCACGAACTCGTCGCCGCCGTACCGCGCCACCACGTCGGACCGCCGGCAGCTCAGCTCCAGGATTTTGCCCACGCGCTGCAACACCACGTCGCCCTCGAGGTGCCCGTAGAAGTCGTTGACGAACTTGAAGCGGTCCAGGTCCATCAGCACCAGGGAAAACGGCCGGCCGGCCCGGGTGGACCGCTTCCATTCCGCCGACAGCGCTTCCATAAAGAAGCGGTGCGTCTTCACGCCGGTCAGGCCGTCGGTGATAGCCTGCTCCTGCGCGCGCTGGAAGGTCAGCGCATTGTGCAGCGCGCCGGATACCTGGTCGGTGAGGGTTTGCAGCAGCGTGATCTCGTCGTCCGAGAAATCCCAGGCCGCGGAGGTTTCCACGTAGAGCACGCCGAGGAGCTGGTCCGCGTAAATCAGCGGGAAGCCGATGGCCGAAACGGAATCGGGCAGCACCGGCTGGATGCCGCTCGAGGCCACGTCGTGCACGGAGATCATCTGCCCGCTGCGCGCCACGTGGCCCAGCAGGCCGTTGTCGAAGGGGATGCGCTTCCCCTTCCCGCCCTGCCGGCGCCCGCCCTCGGCATGCACGACCACCTCCTTGGTGGCGTAGTCGAGCAGGGCGATGCCGACGTGGTCGTAGGCCAGCGCGCTTTCCATCTCCGCGGTCATCTTCCCCAGCAGCTCATCGGGATCGAGCGTGGTGATGGCGTGGCGGGAGACGTTGTTCAGCAGGAGCAGGTGGCGCGCCTTTTTGCGCTCCTCCTCGAAGCGGCGCGCGTTCTCCATGGCGATGCCCGCTTCGCTCGCCAGCACGCGCAGCAGCTCCAGATGGCCCTCGTCGAATGCGCGTTCCTGCGGGCTGTGCACCCCCATCACACCGATGGCGCGGTTGTAGAGGATCAGAGGCACGGCGCAGAAGCATTTCATCTGCGGCAGCAAGCCCTCGAGATTCAGCCGCTTCAGCTCCTCGTCCAGCCGCTCGCGCACCAGCAACGGTTGCCGCGTCTCCAGAATGTATTCCGTCAGGTGTCTGCCGACGGGACGCGCGCGCCGGGGCAGGCGCTTGCTGTCCAGAATCTCCACCTCGTACCGGATTTGCGCCGCTTTCGGCTCGTGGATGGTAATGAAGAAGTTGCTCACGTCGAACAGCCGCTGCATCTCCGTGAAAATGTGGTTGAACAGCTCCTCGAGGTCCAGCGTGGAGCTGAACACGCGGCCGATCTCGTTCAGCGTGTGCAATTCCTCCGTGCGCCGCGCGGTCTGCTGGATCAGATAGCTGTTCTCCACCGCCATGCCGATCTGGTGACCCAGCGCCAGCAGCAGCCGCAACTCCGCCGGGGTGAAACTGCGGTTGTCGGTTCCACCCAGCAGCAGCAGCCCGAACACCTTCTCCTTGGCCTGCAGGCTGATGCCCGCCAGGGTCCGGATGCCCTCCGCCAGCGCCAGCTCGCGGAAGCGCCGGAAACTCTCTTCGCGCTCCAGGGGAGCCCAGGAGGAACTACGGGCGAGATCGCGCAGGACCACAAGGCCGCCCAGGCGCTTCACCAACTGCACCTGGTAATCGTCCAGTTTTTCTTCCTGGATGGCGGCGCAGAAGGAATCGCTCAAGCCCGCGGCCACCACGGAACGCGGCCCCAGCGGGTCGCCGTGATGCAGGAAGAGAGCGCCCATCTGGATGCGCGCCACGCTCAGCACCCGGTCCAGCGCCTGTGCCAGCATCCGCTGGATTTCGCCGCCCATGAACCCGGAGGTGGCCAGGTTCAGGTTCGACAGCGCCAGCATGTTGCGTTCGACGCGGCGCTTCTCCTCCTCATAGAGCGCCATGACCATCAGCGCGCCGATGAGCAACTGCGGCACGACGAACAGCAGCCGTACCTCGGTGGCCAGCCATTCCGCCAGCGCCGTCCAGATGGCGCCGATGGCCAGCACGCCGCCCCAGCCCAGAAACGCCCCGGCGAGAAACAGGTCGGGATACGACTGCTGTTTGCGGCCTTCCTGCCAAAATGTTTTTGCAACGAACAGGAAAATCACGCCGCTGGCCAACGCCGGAGACACCGACAGCCATTTGAGGTACACCACCACGACCCAGGCAACCAGGATCACCGCGGTGATCGCGGCCTCGGTCGAGGCCAACGCCGCGCCTGCATACTTCTGCGCGCCCAGGGCGAACAGCAGCGCGCAGGCCCCCAACAGGCACGCGCTGAACGGTTCTTCCCACGCACCGCTGCCCAGCCAGTATTCCGCCGCGCGGGGAAGGGCGCACAGCGTCAGCGCTCCCCAGGCAGCCGCCCACCACATCAGATAGGCCTGTCGCTTCAGGCCGTAGAGGAAGGCAAAAAAGAGGCCTGTGAACGCCGCGGCAAGAAACAGCGCCAGCGATACTGTGCTCTCTTGTACGAACAAGGTTGCGCTCAACCAGGGGGATAGCTGCCCGGCGCGCCCGCCCCCCAAATTCGCGGGCACTCCGTGGAGCCTGTCAGGAAAACAGCAACACTATCACGTCACCAGATTTCGCGCCCGGTGGCTCCGCCCGGCTCCCGAATATGCCGCAGTGTGGGACTATAGCGGGGCGTTTCGAACAGGGTCAAGACTCATCGTTGCTGCCTTGGAACATGCGCAGGTCCGGCTGCGCAGTAGATGCTCGAGCCAGGCTCCGCTCGAAACTGGTGGCAGCTAACGATTGGTCTTGCGGAACACAACGCAGTAGATGAGATGAGAGGCGTCGCGGCTAGGCCAATCGTTGCGAATGCTCTCCACTTCGAATCCGGCAGCCGTGAGTTCACTCACAAGGATTTTCTGCGGTATGCCGTGGCCGCTCCGGTTTTTGGGGACGCCCTCGGGAACCGAGGAACCCTCCAATGGGTCTTCGTCAATCACCGCCAGCCGCCCGCCGGGTTTGACTGAGCGGAAAAGGCTTGCGTCAATGTCCGCCGGCTTGGTCAGGTGGTGATAGACGAGGCGCATAAATATGGAGTCGCAGCAGGCGGCCGGAAGGTTGGTGTCGGCTTCAGCGGCCTTTACGGCAGTGATGTTCCGATCTTTCGCCGCCAATTCGCGCAGATGGGCCAGCTTATCCAGATCGAGTTCCGTGGTGTAAACCTTTCCCGTAGGGCCGACGCGCTGCGCGGCCAAAACGGTCAGCTTGCCATTGCCTGCGCCGATTTCCGCCACCACCGCGCCGTCATGCCAGTTCAGCAAGCCGGCCAGGAGTTTGGCTTCCGCTTGCCAAGTGTCCTGTCCCCGGCAGGGGGCCACCGCGAAGGCGCACAGGGCCAGCCCGAGTAGAAGTGATCGACGTAGCATGAGGCAGCGCGACTCCGGGAAATACTATCGGTGGAGAAAAGGGAATTCAAGCTGACCCACGGCCTGGCGCCGGCTCGATTTCCCGGCCACGCTCGGGTAGGATGCTAAGCTTTTGACTTTGCCGGGGGTCGAGACCATTCCATGTCTTCTTCCACCAAACCGCGCGTGCGCTTCGCTCCCTCACCCACAGGCTACCTGCACGTGGGCGGGGCGCGCACGGCGCTGTTCAACTGGCTGTTTGCGCGGCGGGAGGGCGGCGTATTCATCTTGCGCGTGGAAGACACCGATGTGGAACGGAACCGCCCCGAACTGGTCGAAGGCATTCTGGAAAGCCTGCGTTGGCTCGGCTTGGCCTGGGACGAAGGGCCCGTGTTCCAGTCCCAGCGGCTGGAGTTGTACAGCGCCGCGGCGCGCCGCGTTCTCGAGGCCGGGCACGCCTACTGGTGCTTCTGCGCGCCTTCGTCCTACGCCGGAGCGGACGCAGCGCCAGAGGAAGCGGAAAGGGAAGACGCGCCCGCCGCCGAGCCCGCGAAGGCCGCGCGCAAGTCCGCCTGCAACTGCCGCAATCTCTCCGCCGAGCAGCAGGCCGCCGAGCGCGCCCAAGCGAAGCCCGCGGCCATCCGCTTTCGCGTCCCGCAAACCGGCATGACGCGCTTCGACGACGCCGTGTTCGGCCCGCGCGAAGTGGCCAACGAGGAAATCGAGGATTTCGTGCTGCTGCGCTCGACCGGCGCGCCCACCTACCAGCTCGGCGCGGTGGTGGACGACATCGAGATGCGCATCACGCACGTGATCCGCGGGGCCGACCACCTGTCGAATACGCCGAAGCAGGCGCTGCTCTACCGCGCGCTGGGCGCGGAGCCGCCCATTTTCGCCCACGTGCCGCTGATTCTAGGCCCCGACCGCAGCCGCATGTCCAAACGCCACGGTGCAACGAGCGTCGCGTCGTATAAAGACGAAGGCTTCCTGCCCGAGGCCTTCCGCAATTTCCTGGCCCTGCTTGGCTGGTCGCCCGGCGGCGACGTGGAGCTGCTCTCGGGCGAGGAAATGATCGAAAAATTCTCGCTTGCCGGCGTGAGCCGCACGAACGCCGTGTTCGACCGGGCAAAGCTCGAATGGTTCAACCAGCAATACTTGCAAAAATTGCCGCTGGAGACCCTGCTCCCGGCCGTTGAGGAACAACTGCGCCGCGCCGGGCTGTGGCGCGACGAATGGGCCGCGGGGCCCGGCCGCGAATGGATGGCGCGCACGGTTGATTTGCTGCGACCCCGCACGCGCCTGCTGCCCGATTTCGCCAACTGGGCGCGCGCGTTCTTCTCCGACGATTTTTCCTATGAGCCAGCCGCCCGCGCGAAATTCTGGAAGGAGCCGCGGCTCGCCGAGTGGCTCCATAGGCTCGCGGACGCCTATGCCGCGCAGGCCGAATGGAATCACGACGCCTGCGACAAAACCCTGCGCGACCTGGCCGCCGCCGAAAACGTGAAAGCCGGCGTGCTCATCAACGCGACGCGCGTGGCCATCGTCGGTGTGGCGGTGGCTCCGCCGCTCTTCGACACCATGGTCTGCTTGGGCCGCCAGCGCGTGGTCGAACGCCTGCGCCGTGCCACCCCTCACCTAAACGCGCCTTGATGAAGCCGGGGTAGCCACGGTCAGTGATTCTCTGACCGTGGGTCTTTCCGCTCCACGCCTCGTACCCACGGTCAGAAAGGCACTGACCGTGGCTACCGCATCCGGCCGCGTCGAGGCGAAGTGCTTCTTATTGTTTGCGGAAAACCTCAGGATGGATGGATTTCGCCGCCGTGCCCGCGTCGGCCACTTCAAACTCCGCGGCGAGGGGCAACTTTGCCGGGGGGAGGCAGAGCTGGTCGTTGCAGGCCTGGAAGCGCAGCGTCATGGGAATTTTTACTGGGCCGGTGGGCGCGTCCGCCGCGGCCTCCAGCGTCATCCGCACCACGATGCGGCCTTCGTAGACGGCCATGGGTTGCGCGGCGAACGGAAATTTCTTTATCTGGGCCTTCGGGTACTCGGCCGACAGCACCCGAAAGCCCGCCGGCAGCTCCGGCGTGAGGGTCAACGGGATCAGATAATCGGCGAGAACTTTATTCGCCTGGACGTGATAGCCCGGCGCGACCTGGGCCACGGCCGCCACCTCAAATTGACGTCCGCGCGGCACCGGCTCGAGCGAAACGTACACCTGCGTGTGCACTGCATCGGAAGGCTTCAGCGGTCGCGAGCTGTCCTGCCCGCGAGCAGGGACGGAAGTCGCCGCGAGCATCAGGCAAATCGCCGTGAGCGCGGCGCCTCGCCACGCCCTTCTCCCTCCGGCCTCCGTGCCCTCCGTGTCTCCGTGGTTCATCCTCGTTTTTTCTCTCTCCCTCACACCGTCACAGTTTCTCCAATCTGCTTCGTCAGGATGCGGCTCATCACCGCTGTAAGCGTTTCGCCGGTCTTCTCCATCACAAACGCGCCGGCCGTGTCCGACCAACCCAGCTTGAAGCTCGTGGAAAGCGCGGAAATCCAAATCTGCCGAGCGGCAGTGTTCGGGCTGATCACAAACCGGGTGGGTTCCGGCTCATCGAAGTACAGCTCAAGTTTTTCCCCTTCGCCTTCCACCTCGAAGTCGTGCTCGTCGCCCAAATCGAGCAGGCGCTTGCGCAGCACCTCGAGCGCCGCATCCGCGTGTTTTCGGAATTCCTGCTCGTCCACCGTCGTCCCCCTAAGTTTTATTTATGGAAGCAGGCCCTGGATGTCCCGTTCGAGCTTTTCCGGGTCCACCGGGCCGATGGTGGTCTTCACGCGCTTGCCGTCGCGCGAGATGAGCACGGAAGTGGGCAGGCCGACGATTCCGCCGATCCCGCCCAGAAATTTGTCCGCCACGTCCGAATCGCCGATGAGGATGGGATAATTCATGGCCATCTTCTGGCTGTCCACGTCGAACCGTTCCTTCTCCACAAACGGCTGCACCACACTCTTCCCTTCATCGTCCATGGAGACGCCCAGCACCACAAAGCCCTTGTCGCCGTAACGCTTCTGGAGGTCGATGAGCCAGGGAATTTCGGTGCGGCAGGGATCGCACCAGGTGGCCCAAAAATTCACCAGCACCACCTTTCCAGCGAATTGCTGCAGGCTGGTCTCTTTGCCATTCAGATCCTTGAGCACCAGCTCCGGCGCGGGCTTCATCCCCGCGGTGGAGATTTTCGCCACCGGCTTCGCGTTGTCCGCATGGCGCGGGCCGGCCGCGCTCTGCTGCGTCCGCCGCACGACGAACCCCAGCGCGACGAGGATCGCGATGGCGGCGAGAATCCGGCTGAACTTTTTCATGACGTTTGTTCGCCTCTACAGTGTGAAGCGGCTCAGGAATCCCAGTTTACCCGACAACCAGATGAAGTGATTCGTGAAAACCAACGAGCCCACGACAAGGAGCAGAACTCCGCTCAGCACTTCCACCGCGTGCAGGTGCTTCCGGAAGCGCTGGTAGAAATTCATGAACCGGCTCACCCC
>Ga0187819_10000787_pt1 | contig 15972 bp, 20 predicted proteins | sample NC_wetland_sal_i_15_FD_132411 | JGI IMG/M metagenome (GOLD analysis project Ga0187819, IMG submission 132411) | Wetland sediment microbial communities from Neuse River Estuary, North Carolina, USA - SO4_4 | ecosystem: Environmental > Aquatic > Freshwater > Wetlands > Sediment | place: USA...
CGACAGCTGAATCTTGCCGATTTGCGGCTTGGCGCACCACTCGAAGAACGGTCGCATTCGGGCGTAGAGCAGATTGGCGAGATAGGGGCGCGGCCTGTGATGGCCTTTGGCGTCACCGTCGCGGACCAACTCAAGACGACGTTGAATCTCGGTGGGCCGAATGGTTCCAATCGGCCGTTCCCACCAATCTTCGCAATCCACCAGTAGGACCCGCCGGGCGTCCTCGGCTCGGGCATTGTGGTGCTGGCCGATCTGGACGCGCTCGATGTAGTCGTCCACGGCAGCTTTGTAGCTGGTTGATAGGGATGGATCGTCGGATCGCGGGTCGATGCCTTTTTCGGCATTGGCCCGATCCTGTCGGCATAGCTCCCGGGCTTTTTCCAGACTGATCTCGCCGACTCGGCCCAAATGGCGGCTGTGCGATTTGGGGCTGCGGGGAAAGTAGTACATCGAGCGATAGGACTTGGCCCCCATCGGGGAAATGAGGATGTGCAGGCCCCGGCAGACCTTACCGGCACCCCGACCCTTGCCGCCATCCCAAACGACGTATTGCTGGGCCCTGACGGGCAACGAAAACACATTGGCCTCGGTGAAAACCTTGTGTTTTCGCTTATTGAGTTTGCGAGATTGATCCCGTTCGGTCATCGCGTGAACTGTTATTGAGTTTATAATGAGGGTTTAGGATCCCATTTCGCTTGCAAACTGCGTGCAGATTGCTTGCAGTTTACTGACCTTAACATATTGATTATAAATGCAAAATACGTAGAAACAATAGCCAAGACGGGTTTTCTGCGGGCTCCGCAATCTTAATTTCGGGTGAAGAAGTCGAGCGGCCGTCCAAACGGTGCGCTAACGCTCGAATTTAACGATCGCGCAGCGGTTCCCGACCGCCGAGGCCGACGCGTAAGGTTCTCGAATGATGAGGCAATCGGCCTTCGCGAGCGGCACCATCATAGAACTGTCCTGGACCGGAAACGGCGTCGCGATCGGACCTTCGGTGCTCCCTCGCAACGTCGCGCGGAGGTAATCGGCGCGCTCGTCGTTCGCCGGAAGGTCAGAACCGAGCAGCGCCGATTCGGTTGGGATCGCCAAATCGCTGCGTCCGCTCAGGCGCCGTATCAGCGGTACCAAAAATAAAAACGCACAGACGTAAGCGGAAACGGGATTGCCGGGGAGGCCGAGCACCTGCATGCCGCCAAGCCGGCCGTGCATCAGCGGCCGGCCCGGCCGCATGGCGACCTTCCAAAACGACAAGTCCATGCCCTCGGCGGCAAAAGCCTTGTGAACGAGATCGTATTCACCGACCGAGGCGCCGCCAGTGGTGACCAGAATGTCGGCCGCACCTTTGCGCGCCGCGCGAACAGCCGCCACGGTCGGTTCGAGCTCGTCCTTGACCAGCCCGAGATCGACGACGATGGCGCCTTCCTGGCGGGCCAGCGCGGCGAGCGCAAAACCGTTGGAATAGACGATCTGCCCCGGCCCGGGCTCCTGCCCGGGCGGCACCAATTCGTCGCCGGTCGCGAACAGCGCCACTTTCGGGCGGCGATGCAGCGGCAAGAGCGGATGGTTCATGCCGGCGAGCAGCGCCAGATCGCGCGCGCTCAGCCGGTGACCCGCCATGAACAGCGTGTCGCCGCGCTTGAAGTCGAGCCCTTGGCGACGAATGTGGCGGCCCTTGCTCACCGGCTTCAACACCGCGACGGCATCACCCTTGCGCTCGGTGATTTCCTGAACGACGACGGTATCGGCACCGGCCGGCATGACGCCGCCGGTGAAAATCCGCGCCGCTTCGCCGGCGCCAACCACGGTCGTGAACGGCCGGCCGGCGGCGACTTCGCCGATCACGCGCAGCTGCACTGGGACATTCGCCACGTCGGACGCGCGCGCCGCATAGCCGTCCATTGCCGACAAGTCGGCCGGCGGCTGGGTGCGCAGCGCTTTGAGATCGGCGGCGAGCACGCGGCCGAGCGCGTCATCGAGCGGCGCCTGTTCAGGCGGCAGCGGCGCGGCATGCGCCAAGACGTGATTGAGCGCTTCCGCTACCGAGATCAGCGCCACCGCATCACTCCCGCAATTGGTAATGGCCGGAGCGGCCGCCGCGCTTCTCGATGAGCCGGATGCCCTCGATGCGCATGCCGCGCTCGACCGCTTTGACCATGTCATAGACGGTGAGGCACGCCACCGATACCGCGGTAAGCGCTTCCATTTCGACTCCCGTCTTGCCCGCGACCTTGACGCGCGCGCGCACCACAATGCCCGGCAGATCGGCATCGGGCGCGAGCTCGACTTCGACCTGCGCAATCGGCAGCGGATGACAGAGCGGAATGAGTTCGTGCGTGCGCTTGGCCGCCTGGATGCCGGCGATGCGAGCGGTGCCGAGCACGTCACCTTTCTTGGCATTGCCCTTGCGCACCAGCGCCAGCGTCTTCGGCGTCATGATCACGCGGCCTTCGGCGACTGCTACCCGTTCAGTCGCGGCTTTCCCCGAAACGTCCACCATGCGCGCTTCGCCGCGGCTGGTGAGGTGGGTGAGCTCCTTCTTCCGGCGCGGCATGGTTCACCGCATCCGTTTAGTGAGTAAGCGCGGCACGGCGCGCCAAGAGCGCGCGCGTGGCGGCTGCCACATCGCTTTGGCGCATCAGGCTCTCGCCGACCAGGAACGTTGAGATCCCCGCTTTGGCGAGCCGCGCCAGATCGTCCGGCGTAAGGATTCCGCTTTCGCCGATCACGATGCGATCGCGCGGAATGAGCCGCGCCAGCCGCTCGCTGGTGGCAAGCGTGGTGTTAAATGTCTTCAGATCGCGATTATTGATGCCGATAAGCTTGGATGTAAGCCGCAGCGCGCGATTGAGCTCGTCTTCGTCGTGAACTTCGACAAGCGCGTCCATGCCAAGCGCTTGCGCCGCGGCTTCGAGTTCGGCGGCGCAGGCATCGTCCACCGCCGCCATGATGATCAGGATGCAATCGGCGCCATAAGCGCGCGCTTCCGTCACCTGATAAGGATCGTACATGAAATCCTTGCGCAGCACCGGCAACGCGCAGGCCGCACGCGCCTGTCGCAGATGATCGAGCGCGCCGTTAAAAGACGGCCCGTCGGTCAGCACCGAAAGGCAGGTCGCGCCGCCGGCGGCATAGGCTTTCGCCAGAGCAACGGGATCGAAGTCGTCGCGGATCAGTCCCTTCGACGGGCTTGCCTTTTTGATTTCGGCGATGAGCGCGTAGTCTTTTGCCGCGAGCCGTTGCGCGATCGCCTTGGCAAAACCGCGCGGCGCGTCGGCCGCCTGGGCTTCGCGATCGAGCGACGCGAGCGGGCGCGTCCGCTTGGCCGCCGCGATCTCCTGGCGCTTATAGGCTACGATCTTTTCCAAAATGTCAGCCATCGTTTGACACCACGATCAAGCGATCGAGCCGGCCTTCGGCCTCGCCGGAATCGACCGCGTGGGCGGCAAGTGCGAACCCGGCCTTGAGTTCCTTGGCCTTACCGGCAACGACGAGGGCCGCAGCCGCGTTCAATAAAGCGACGTCGCGGAGCGGCGTTTTCTTGCCTTCCAAGACGTCTTCGATCGCCTTGGCATTCGCCGCCGCATCGCCGCCGCGCAACGCCTCCGGCTTGACCTTAGGCAGGCCGACGTCTTCCGGCGAAATCTGAAAATTGCGAATGGCGCCGTTCTCCAGCGCGGTGACGCTGGTCGGGCCTGACGTCGTGATTTCGTCGAGCCCGTCGGAGCCATGGACGATCCAGATGCTTTCGGCGCCGAGATTTTTCAAAACCTGCGCCAGCGGTTCGGTCCAGTGTTTGGAAAACACGCCGATCATCTGGCGGCGCACACCCGCCGGATTGGACAAAGGGCCGAGCAGGTTGAAGAGCGTGCGCGTGCCGAGCTCGACCCGGGTAGCGGCGACGTTCTTCATCGCCGGATGATGCGCCGGCGCGAACATGAAGCCGATGCCGGCCTCGCGAATGCGGACCCCGATCTGTTCGGGCGAAAGCTCGATGTTCACGCCCAAGGCGGAGAGCACGTCCGCCGCACCCGACCGCGACGACAAAGCGCGGTTGCCGTGCTTGGCCACCGGAACACCGGCGCCCGCGACAATCAGCGCAGCGCAAGTGGAAATGTTAAACGAACCCGACGCGTCGCCGCCGGTGCCGACGACATCGATTGCGTCTGGCGGCGCATGCACGCGCAGCATTTTCGCGCGCATGACACTGACCGCGCCGGTGATCTCGTCGACGCTTTCGCCGCGCACGCGCAACGCCATAAGAAGGCCGCCCATTTGCGACGGCGTCGCTTCGCCCGACATCATTTGTTCAAACGCGACGGCGGCTTCGTCGCGTGTGAGCGCGGCGCCGGTTGCGACCTTGGCGATGAGCGACCTGAACTCGACCGTCACGGCGCGCACCTCAATTGACCCGCGCCCGCGCTGGGCGAGCCGCGACTTCATTGGCGCCGCGCCGTCCGGCCGCGCGATTCCATGTTTCGGCGATTTCAAGAAAGTTTTTCAGGAGCAAATGACCGTGCTCGGAGGCGATGCTTTCGGGGTGGAATTGCACGCCGTGCACCGGCAGGCGGTTATGCGCAAGCCCCATCACCAAACCGTCATCGGTTTCGGCGGTCACATCGAGATCGCGCGGCATGGTCTTGCGATCGACCACCAGCGAATGATAGCGCGTCGCTTTGAACGGCGCATTGATGCCGCGAAATACGCTCCCGCCGCGGTGCTTGATTTCCGACAGCTTGCCGTGAACCGGGACCGGCGCGCGTACGACCTTGCCGCCGAAGGCCTGGCCGATCGCCTGATGGCCGAGGCAGACGCCGAGGATCGGGATGCGCGGCGCGGCGGCGGCGATCAGATCGAGACAGATGCCGGCTTCGTTGGGCGTGCACGGGCCGGGCGAAAGCACGATGGCGTCCGGCTCGGCGGCGACGACGGCGTCCGCCGTCACCTTGTCGTTGCGATGCACGTCGACCTTCGCCCCGAGCTCGCCGAGATAGTGCACGAGGTTGAAGGCGAAACTGTCGTAATTGTCGATCAGAACGATCATAACGCACGCATATCCCTGTCGCTGTTAGACACGCGCGCGCAAAAGGGGTCAAGCCGCGCCGGTTAACGCTCTTTCACTCCGCCGCCGCGCCAGACAGCTTCGCCATCGCGGTCCATTTCGGCAGTTCGCTCACCAGGAAAGCGGCGTAATCGGCCGGCGAGCCGAACATGGCTTGGGCTTCGAGCGGCTTGAGCTTGGCTTGCGTTGCCGGATCTTTGAGCGCGGCATTGGTGGCGCGGTTGAGCTTGCCGATGATCTGTTTCGACGTGCCTGGCGGCGCGACGATTCCGGTCCAGGAACTGGCGGTGAAGCCCGGCACGCCATTCTCCGCCATGGTCGGCACGTCGGGCAGAACGTCGAGCCGCTTCGGCGACGGCGTTCCGAGCGGCCGCAATTTTCCGCCGCGCAGTTGCGGCAACAGGATCGAACAAGTCTCGACCGCAAGATCGATCTGGCCGCCCAAGAGATCGCTCAGCACATTGGCGCCGCCGCGATAGGTCACCAGCACGACATCGATATCGGTCAAACTCTTGAACCAGGCGGCGAGCATGTGCGGCGGCGCGCCGTTCGGAACCCCGAAATTGAGCTTACCCGGATGCGCTTTGGCGTAAGCAATCAGTTCGGCGAAGCTCGCGACTGGCGCCTTCGGGCTCGCCACCATGACGTAAGGCACCTCGGCGACCATCGCGACCGGCTCAAAGCGTTTCGGATCGTATTCGACATCGCGATAGAGCGTCGGTCCGATGGCAAGCGTGGCGGCGCTGCCAAGAAGGAGCGTGTAACCGTCGGGCTCGGCATTAGCGGCGATCTTGCCGGCAAGCGTCGAGCCGGCGCCGGGTCGGTTGTCGACATAGACTTGCTGTCCGAGCTGGTCCGAAAGCGCCTGACTGATCAGCCGGCCCATGATGTCGGTCGGACCGCCAGGCGGGAAGGGGACGATCAGGCGGATCGGCCGACTGGGATAGGCCTCTTCGCCGGCCGCGATCTGCGCGCTCGTCAGCACGGAGATCGTGACGGCAAGCAACAGAAACCAGATCGTTAGACAGCGTGCCGCAATTGCTTTCGCCAGCGCCTGCATCATGGCGAGCTCCCGGTCCGCCCCCGCCGAAGTTGACTATGATGCGCGAAATGGGTTTTCGACGAAAGGCAGGGGACTGCCTTCCGCCGCAGTGGGATGCAACTCCGAACGTGTCAGCCCTGTCGGGGCCTAGCGGACAGAATTATCGGCGCGGTCTGCCGCAATCATCCGAAGGTCGCGCGGCTGGGCGAGCGGAATGCGCGGGTCGCGCGTGCACGCCGCGTCGAAATACGGCCACGCCTTCTCGCCGCATTCGGTACCCAGCGGACGGATGTCGGCGCGATCACCCTTGGCGCCGGCGATCGGCGCACTGGCGCCGACCTGTGGGGACAAACTCGGGAACGCCACAAAACAAGACGCCGCGATCGCGGAGACGGCGACGGCATAAGCGGTCTTGATCATGACACCTGGTCCCTGGTTCTGCCCTGTTGAGACCGCATTGGCGGTCCGAGGGGCTTGCTTTTTGAGTGTGGGGGTTTCGCGCAAAGGCCAGAACAATTCGATGATGTGAGTCACAAATCCGATGTTTCCGCCAAGTCGTTGGAAAAACTAAAGTTCCGCCCTTTTCTCTGTCGCCCGCGGGTGGATTTGCCGGCTGGCGAGGCGGTTGTGCGGCTCTTCAGTCAGCCTTGCGGTGACTCGGTGCGCGGGCTAGACCGCGAATCATGCCCGCCGTTCCACCGCGAACCAGCCAGCGCATCGCACTGTTTGCCGGATCGTTCGATCCCATCACCAACGGCCATGTCGATGTTGTCGCCAAGGCCGTGCGGTTTGCCGATCGGCTGGTCATTGCCATCGGCATTCATCCGGGCAAGACGCCATTGTTTTCGGTCGACGAACGGCTGGCCATGATCAATGACGTTGGCGCGCCGCTCGCTCGCGCCGCGGGGTGTGAATTGTCCGCCGTCACCTTTGCCGACCTCGTGGTCACCGCGGCGCAGCGCGCCGGCGCCACCATGCTGGTGCGCGGTGTGCGCGACTCCACCGATTTCGATTACGAGATGCAGATGGCCGGCATGAATGCGGCGATGGCGCCGGAGATTCAGACGGTGTTCTTGCCGGCCGCGCCGGCGGTACGCCCCATCACCGCCACTTTGGTGCGGCAGATTGCCGGGATGGGCGGCGACGTTTCGAGCTTCGTGCCGGCGCCGGTCGCGGCGCGGTTGAAGAAAAAATTCGCCAAGGTCTGAGCCTCACTGACCTCTGTTGAAATTCATCATCCACTGAACCTCACCGCCGGGAGATGACATGACCCGTGTTCTTGCTCTACTGTTCGCCATCATGTGTGCCGCTTCAGCCTCCGCCCAGCCGGTCCAACCACTGCCGGCCGGGCTTGATCCGCAAAACACCCTCGTCCTCGACACCACGCAGGGACGCATCATCATCAAATTGCGCAACGATATCGCGCCCAATCATGCGCAGCGGCTCAAGCAACTCGCGCGCGATCATTTTTACGACAACGTGCCGTTCCATCGCGTGATTGCTGGCTTCATGGCGCAGACCGGCGACGGCCAATACGGCAACGGCACCGGCGGCTCGAAATATCCGGCGCTGAAGGCGGAGTTCTCCAGCGTGCCTTACACGCGCGGAATTGTCGGCATGGCGCGCACGTCCGATCCGAATTCGGCCAACAGCCAGTTCTTCATCATGTTTGCCGACGGCTCCTTCCTCAACGGCAAATACACCGTGGTCGGCGAGGTGGTGCGCGGCATGGACGTGGTCGACAAGCTCAAGCGCGGCGAGCCGCCGGCCAATCCCGACAAGATCGTCCATACGCAGGTCGCCGCGGATATGAAGTAGGCGAAGCGAACTCGGCGAGTCCACATTCCGACCACGTCATTCCGGGGCCGAGCGAAGCGAGGAGCCCGGAATCCATAATCCCCGCGCAGGGAGTATGGATTCCGGACTTGGCGCTTCGCGCCAATCCGGAATGACGGGCATTATAGGGCCGAGATTTGTCCCTGCACCTTCCGCCGCGACAGGTAAGGCGCGATCCGATCGAGCACCTGCGCCGGCGCAATCCGCGCCATGCCGCCGGGGCGGGGGCCGCCATCCGGAGTGATGGCGTGGATGAATTTCGAATAGGTCAAAACCGGCGTCGAGCCGAACAGGCCGAAGGCTTCGGTGCCTCCGGCGGCGGCGAGGTTGAGCGGCCCCGAACTCGGGCCGACGAACAGATCGGCAAGCCGCAACAGCGCGGCCGCCTCGATCAATTGCAAATCGCAGGCATTGACGATCTGACTTGAACCGGAAGCGAAGACCAATTTTTCCGCCCGCGCGTCGTTGGCCGGTTCTCCGACCAGAAAGACGGTGCCGGGAGTGCGCAGCGCGCACAGAAATTCGCGCCAGGTGACGTCGGGCCAGTCCTTGTCGGGATGCGAGGCGCCGATCCCGACCGCGATCCAGGGACGGGCGAATTGCGCAAACTTCTCCCCGACCGAGCTCAGGACCGGCGCGGGCATCTGCAAATCCGGTTCGGTGGAGGAGAGCGGCACTTTCATCGCCGCCATCAAGGCGCGCAGCCAGTCGATCGGGTGATCGTGAAAATGATCCTGGCCGATGCCGTCATTGGTGATGAAGGCGCTTTGCGGCCCAAGCCCCAGCCCAATCCGCTCCGGGATGCCGGCAAGCGCCGCGGCCAGCGCCGGCCGGATGGTCCGGTCGAGGATCCAAATCGATTGCAGGCGGTGCCGGCGCAACAGCGCGACCAGCCGGATCAAGTTGATGCCGCGCTGTAATTCCGATCCGGCATGCTGAAAATAGACCGTGGCCGCGACGCGCGGCTCTGCGGCGAGCAAGTCCTTCGCCGCGCTCGTCGGCGGCGCGAAGAACGTCACCTGTCCATTCGGAGCGGCCGCCGCGATGGCGCGGACGAACGGCAAATGCCAGATGACGTCGCCGATTCCGGGCTTGACCTGAATGACCGCAAAGGGCGTCACATTGGCCGTCACATTGATTGCCGTTCAGACAGTTGCGATATGTCCCTTGTAATGCAGCTGAATGGTTGAGGGAAAGCCGTTCGCTTTCTAGAAGTTTAGTTCGTTTTGCCATGCGCACCGATCTGTTCGACTTCGCGCTTCCCGAAGAGCGCATCGCGCTTCGCCCGATCGCGCCGCGGGATGCGGCGCGGTGCCTCGTCGTGCGCCCGCAGGCGCCGGCCGAATTCGAAGACCGGACGATGCGCGATTTGCCGGCGCTCCTGCGCCGCGGCGATGCGCTGGTCGTCAACGACACCAAAGTTGTGCCTGCCGCTTTGCACGGCCGGCGCATCGGCCGCGGCGATCGCGAACCGGCGATCGCGGCGACGCTGATCAAGCGGCTCGACGCCTCACGCTGGCGGGCATTGGTGAGACCGGCGAAGCGGCTTGCGACCGGCGATGTCGTGCGCTTTGGCGCCGAGGGCCGCGTGTGCTTCCTCGAACAGCTCGATGCCACGGTCGAAGACAAAGGTGAGGCCGGCGAGATCACGCTCGCCTTCGCTTTCACCGATGCCGTTCTCGACCAGGCGCTGGAGGAGCGCGGCGACATGCCGTTGCCGCCTTATATCGCCAGCCGCCGCGCGGTCGATGACAAGGACCGCAGCGATTACCAGACCATATTCGCGCGCGCGGAAGGCTCGGTGGCCGCGCCGACGGCCGGGCTGCATTTCACGCAAACGTTGACCGACGCTTTACGGGAGACCGGCATCGCGCTGCATCGCGTGACGCTGCATGTCGGTCCAGGCACCTTCCTGCCGGTCAAGACGGACGATACCGAAGGCCACAAGATGCATCCGGAATGGGGCGAGGTGGGCGCCGAGACCGCGGCAGCCTTGAACGCGGCGCGGCGTGCCGGCGGGCGGATCGTCGCCGTCGGCTCGACCGCGCTCCGGCTCCTCGAAAGCGCGGCGGGCGATGACGGCACGCTCGCTCCGTTGTCCGGCGAGACCGCTTTATTCATAACGCCCGGTTATCGCTTCCGCGCCGTTGACGCGATGCTGACCAATTTTCATCTGCCGCGTTCGACCTTGTTCATGCTGGTCTGCGCATTCTGCGGTCTCGATGTCATGCACCGCGCCTATGACCACGCCATCGCCGGCAATTACCGCTTCTATTCCTATGGCGACGCTTGCCTGCTGTTTCGTGCTACGTGATTTGCCATCTAATCCAGGTCTCGATGCAGAAGTCCGACGCATTTTCGTTCAAGCTGATCGCGACCGATGGCGCCGCGCGCGCCGGCGAAATCGCGACCGCGCACGGGATCGTGTGCACGCCGGCCTTCATGCCGGTCGGCACGCAGGCGGCGATCAAGGGCGTGCATCACGACGAGGTGCGCGCGGCCGGCGCCGGCATCATCTTGGCCAACACGTATCACTTGATGTTGCGGCCGACGGCCGAGCGCGTTGCGGCGCTCGGCGGTCTGCATGAGTTCATGCACTGGCCGCTGCCGATCCTCACCGATTCCGGCGGCTACCAAGTCATGTCGCTGGCGCCGTTGCGCAAAGTAGCCGAGGCCGGCGTGACCTTCCGTTCGCATCTTGACGGCGCCATGGTCGAGTTGACGCCCGAACGCGCGGTGGAGGTGCAGATTCTGCTCGGCGCCGACGTCGCCATGCAGCTCGACGAATGCGTGCGGCTTCCGGCCGAAGGCGCCGATATCGAACGCGCCATGAGGCTGTCGCTGCGCTGGGCGGAGCGCTGCAAGCGGGCCTTCGAAAAAGCGCCGGCCGGCCGCGCTCTATTCGGCATCGTGCAGGGCGGCGACGACGAGCGGCTGCGCGAGGCGAGCGCGGGCACGCTGGTTGAACTCGGATTTGACGGCTACGCGATCGGCGGGCTTGCCGTCGGCGAGAGCGAGGAGGTCATGCTGCGCATGGTCGCCGCCACCGCGCCGGCACTGCCGGCTGAGCGCCCGCGCTATCTGATGGGCGTCGGTATGCCTTCGGATATTCTCAATGCGATCGGCCGCGGCATGGATATGTTCGATTGCGTTCTGCCTACGCGCAACGGCCGCCATGGGCTCGCCTTCACCCGCTTCGGCCCGATCAATCTCAAAAACGCACGTCACGCCGACGATCCGCGTCCGCTCGATCCGCAAAGCCGCTGTCCCGCGGCGCGCGATTTTTCGCGCGCTTATCTGCACCACCTGTTCAAGGCCAACGAGACTCTCGGCGGGACGCTGTTGTCGATCGTCAACTTGTTCTACTACCAGGACCTGACCGCCGGCGCGCGCGAGGCGATCGCGCGGCGCCGGTTTGCCGATTATCGCGCCGAGATTGAAGAACAATGGGCGGCGAAACAGGATTTGGGGTGAGTGTTTTCAGCATTAGCCGTCACCCTGAGGTGCGAGCAAAGCGAGCCTCGAAGGGTGACAGCCTCGGCACCTCGGCCGTACATCCTTCGAGGGCCGCCACGCGGCCACCTCAGGATGACGGATCGATAAACAAAAAAATCGCCGGCCCGAATAGACCGGGCCGGCGCATAACGTAAGTCCGCTGACACCGACGCCAGCGATTACGAAAATAATTTACGCCTTGACGTGGTTACCCTTTGACGACTTGGCCGCGGATCTCGCCGCCTTTGTTCGCATCGGTGTGGACGTTGGCGTACAGCATGCCCTTTTGCAGATCGTCGGCCTGGGCATCGGTCAGCGTGGCCTGTCCCTTGAATGGGCTCGACAGGTTCTGGCCCTTTTCCGAGATCCAAATCTCCGGCGCGGCGTTCTTGCCGACTTCTGCGGGGCCATGGAAATGCGCAGCCGTCGCCGGGCCGGTCAGGCCGGAGAAACTGCCCTCCCAAGTCAGAACTTTGGTGGCCGGGTCATAGGTCGCGGTGACCGTGCCTTTGCCGGCGGTCTGGACCGCCGGAACTTCACTCGCGCCTTTCATATCGGCTTTGAACTTCATCGGCGCGGCCTGGCCTGGCTTGGCCGAGGTCAACAAGACGGCGCCCGCGGCGCTGCCTGCCGCGTAACCCAATACTGACCGACGACTGAACGTTTGGTGCATCTGATCCTCCCTGGATGCGCACTCTGGCAATGACAACACAAACACCGAAGTTCCTGCTGTTATTGCCTATGCGGCGCGTTGCCATAGCCGGCGATAAGTCCTCAGAATCCCAAATTTTCGCAGTAAATACAATTCGCTACTGTGAATTCATGGGTCAGAGATTAAACTAAAGCATTAGCCGCCCCGGCCGCAGCCGCTCATCGTAGCCCCTCCCTCGGCAGGGACATCACCTCACGCCACCGCCTGACGCGTCACTTCGATTGAAGTCTCAAACTCGGTGCCGCAATGGTCACAGACCCAAAAGTGGTCGATCCGGCCGGAGAGATTGAAGCGTGACTGCTCGGCCACCAGCAACGGGCTGCCGCAATGCGGGCAATTCGGCCGCTGCGGCCGACTTTCGTCCGAATTGATGGGCTTCGGCCGGGCGAGACGCGGGGGCGCGATCATCATCTCGGTTCCTTTTCATGCATCCCTCACCGAGCCCTTCAGTTGCTAAGATTGCACCTGCGGATGGCGCGACCGCGACGGAGGCATGAAAGTCTTGTGGCCGGGGGCGGCCGCAGCGCAGAGCAGCCGCGCTCGGCAGGCAGCACTCCTCCGCCATCTCTCACGCGCCGCCATCATAAAAGTTTGACCATCATAAAAGGTTGACAATGGCTCGATAGGGTGCCCGCTGGGGATGGGCGCGGAGATCATTCGATGCGCACCATATCCGAATTCCGAAATCATGCTCGGGAATGCCGCGAGCTGGCGAAGCTGGTCCGTAAGCTGGAAGACAAGTACGCTTTGGATCGCGCGGCGCAAGGTTGGGATAACCTTGCCAAGTTGCACGAGCGCGACCTCGCTGCAGCAGACAACTCGTCGTATTTTTCCGGCCTGCAATGATGCGGCAAAGAAAAGGGCCCCTTGTGGGGCCCTTAGAATTCGCGCCAATGTCGGGAATAGGTCATAATTTGCGAGTTAGTATTCTCCGGGGCCGTCGTGGGGACGGGGCCATGAGAATTCCTGATTACATCGCGATTGGCATTTTGCTCGCCTTGATCCTATGGGCCGTGGCGCGCGTCTATCTGGAAAGCAGGCGCTTCTAACCGTTTGCTTGCTTGTCAGGGGAAAGCGAATCCGTTCGCGATCGCGAGACCAAGAAACCACACCGCAACTGTACCCGCGAGGCCAACACCGACAGCAACGAGCACTATCAGATTGTCCGTCTGAGGCATGGCGTTTCCTCCAGAGCTTGCAGCAAACGATACCCGAGCGAAATTCAGTCGCGATGATTGCCGTCAGAAAACTTTCGCAGCCCCTTAGCTGATTCTGGCCGTTTAGAAATTTGATCAAAATCAAAGACAAGCGCGCACCCGCCGGTGCGGCAAACGCGGCTGCCATCAAAAATGGGGCAAGTACCCCTACCCAAAGAACCAGTGTCAACAAGCGGGATCAGTGGGCAGAGATGTCACCTTGGCCGCGATTTGTTTAGTGATGCCAATACCTGTAGCGGTGGTGAGGCCGATAGTAGGCATACAAATGTCGGTGGGGCACGTACCCGTAGCCATAGCCATAAACTGGGGCTCGCGCGTACCAGCCACCACCCCAACCGCCGCCATTAGCACCGCCGGCCACCGGCGATTGGCCGCCCGTCGGGAGACCATTCTGCGCCATCGCGAGCGAAGTTCCACCCGCGAGCAGCGCGGCAAATATCATAAGGCTTTTCAGGGTGGGCATCATCGTACTCCAACATGCTTGAGCCACACTCACCCGCAGTAAAAATGCTTTGTGAACCCGTCCGTTCCAGGTGGCCGGGTTTATAATCTGGGTTCGCGGCGTAGTGGGGAGGCTCCTAAGAATTGCGCCAATGTCGGGAAGCCAATGTCGGGAATTAGGTCATAATTTGCGAGTTAGTATTCTCCGGAGCCGTCGTGGGGACGGGGCCATGAGAATTCCTGATTACATCGCGATTGGCATTTTGCTCGCCTTGATCCTATGGGCCGTGGCGCGCGTCTATCTGGAAAGCAGGCGCTTCTGACCGTTTACTTGCTTGTCAGGGCAAAACGAATCCGTTCGCGATCGCGAGACCAAGAAACCACACCGCGGTAGTGGCCGCTAAGCCGACCATAACCACTAGCACCCGTCCTGCGTCAGACATTGGGTGGTCTCCGAATCACGATTGCCAAGGGAAACCACCTTACGCGCGGCGCGGTTCCTCAAATTCACTTTTTTTTCGCGTATTTTAGCCGCAAAGCACCCAGATGCTTGGCATGCGTGTTGGCCGCGCGAATTCGGGGGTGAGAGCGGCTGGTTGAGGCGCGCGGTCAGCAAGCCAAGGAGTGTTGTGGCCTTCGCTTAAGTCCTGGGCTCAGCTTTGTCTGGCTGGGCCCTTTTCTTTTGCTGCCGGCAGCGACCAAACGACACTTCGGCAGAACCTAGTCTCGGCGAAACGCCGGGCTTTCCTTTGTCCGGTGTATGTAGGTGCGTGCTTCGCGTGGCGCCTACGCTGCGTGACGCGATCGAGCGTGCGGCGTCGGGCGGCCGCAGCGCAGAGCCGCGCTTGGCTGGCAGCGCTCAATAAGTCGACGAGGGCGTATCGACCGGCACGCAATTGGTCCGGCCCGAGAGCACGCAATCCTCGATTTTCGAATTTGAATAGAGTTCGCGCGTCAGCAACCAGCCGATGACGAACAGCACAATCACGACGCCGAGCGCGACCAATGAGGCGCGGCGGTTGGTGTTTTCTCGACCAGAGTCGCGGTTATCGTTTTCGGCCACGGCGCGCCACGCGTAAGGGGTTTGCATATCCGGCAATTATGGTGAACCCGCAGGGATTTAAAAGAGAGGTCGCCTCTGTGAGAGAGACGACCTCTTGAATTATCTTGGTCCCCCGTTCCCCTTATCCCCATCCCCGCGGGGGTATCAATCCTCACCGTGATTATGTGCGCGCAAGGACCTATTAGAGATGACGCGCTGAATAATGCCGACTGTTGCAAGCTGGCCACCGCCCGTGGGCAGGCCGTATGGTAGGATTCTGTCGCCCGCATCGTTCAATGCAAATTTCAGCCACACCAATTTCAACGTCGTGCGCGTCGGGCTGAACTATCAATTCCACTGATCTGATTACGGCTTCCGCAAAAGCTCCGGCAACTTGGCGATATTTGCCGCGATCCGGCGCGCCTCATCGTGCGCACGGCCACGTTACCGATGTGCTAATCGAGGACGACGGGACGTATGAGCCTGTGACGTGCATTGCCTGTGGTCGCACTCATCTCGTCAATCCCAAGACGGGCAGGCTTTTAGAGCAAGCTAAAAAGTAGAACTGCTTGGCGATGTTCACTGCGATCCGCCGCGCCTCGTCCCCCGAGATCAAAACTATTTATGCGTGTTGCCCTGAGTCGGCTTTGGCGGGACGGTTGGCCCGGTGCTGCCGCCTTTCGGCGCCACGGTCTTTTGAGTCTTGGGCTGCTGGTCCTGCATAATTTTCCACCGTTCCGTTTGTTGCTGTTGCGCACCACAGTTTGGAAAACATTTAAGTTCGGCAACGGCGAAGGATTGTAAGCCGATCACCAGCGTAGACGCTGCCACCGCAAAAAGTAGTTTTCGCTGATTTCTTGACATAAGCGTTTCCTCCGTCATGCGATCAAGTGACCGCCGTCACAGTCTATTGATGTCGTCCACCATTGGTCGGCAAAGTCGGCTTTGTTGGTCCGGTGCTGCCGGTCGGTCCCTTTTTGTAGTTAACCTTCCCGTAGTCGAGACTAGGGTTAGAACTCATTAATTTTTTCGGCCTGACAATATGATTCTGATTCTCTTTGAGAAGGGTTGGGATCATGCGCAGGAACCTGTTTTGGCTGAGCGATTGGCAGTGGAGGCGGATCG
>Ga0187819_10000788_pt1 | contig 15968 bp, 4 predicted proteins | sample NC_wetland_sal_i_15_FD_132411 | JGI IMG/M metagenome (GOLD analysis project Ga0187819, IMG submission 132411) | Wetland sediment microbial communities from Neuse River Estuary, North Carolina, USA - SO4_4 | ecosystem: Environmental > Aquatic > Freshwater > Wetlands > Sediment | place: USA: North...
GGCCATTGCCGTGGTGATCCTGCTGCTGGTAGCCGGCGCGGGCTACGGGGTCTTTTCGCTGCTGCGCGGGAAAAAGGCGGGCATGCCTTTCCAGAATTTTGCAATCTCGCAGCTCACCGACAACGGCAAATCGTACTCGGCTGCAATTTCGCCCGACGGTAAATACGTGGTGAGCGTGGTGAGAGACCGCGGCCAGCAAAGCCTGTGGCTGCGGCACGTGCCGACGAACAGCGACACGCAAGTGATTCCGCCCGCCGCGGTGCTTTATTACCTCCCCATGTTTTCTCCCGATGGCAATTACATCTATTTCCGCAAATCGGAACTTTCCACCTCCGATTACAGGATCCTGTATCGCGCGCCGGTGCTGGGCGGCACGCCGCAGACGGTGGTGCGAGACATTGACGTGAACCCGGCGCTCTCGCCGGACGGAAAGCGCATGGCCTATGTGCGCGCGAACAACCCGAAAGTGGGGAGATACCAACTCTTGCTTGCCGGTGCGGATGGAGCGAACGAAACCAGCCTGCTGGAAGGACCCATCGGGGAGATGACCCGCTATCTGGCCTGGTCGCCGGATGGAAAGCAGATCAACGGCGTGGTGAACGACCAGGGGGCCGACCTCTCGACCATAGTCAGCGTCGATCCGGCGTCGGGCCAGAAGCGCAGTCTGGCCAATTTTACCGACGAACTGATCTACACGATTGCCTGGCTGGCGGATGGCCGGGGCCTCCTGCTTGCCTACAGCAACAAAAACGCAGGCTTCCGAGGCGAGCAGATCGCCTTCCTCCCCGCCTCCGGCGGAAAACTCCAGGAGGTGACCAAGGACACGAACCGCTACCGGGGAGTGAGCGTTTCCACGGATGGCCGGATCCTGGCCACGGTGCAAGGCAAAGAGTTGCGCAGTCTGTATGTGTTTCCTGCCTCCGGGGCCACGGGAAATGCTCCGAATCGCATCCTGCAGCAGGAAAATGATTTGAACTATCCCAGTTGGGCCGGAGATAAGGAACTCTATGCGGTTGCGCCCGGGAAACTCATCCGGATCTCGCTGGACGGAGAAAAATCGACGACGCTGCTGAACGATCCTGCCACCCAGATCGGATTTCCCTCCGCGTGCGGCAAGGCGGGAACCGGGGATGCGCGCCCGGTGGTGTTCGCCTGGGCGGGACGTGGGGCTTCGGGAAATACCAACATTTGGCGCGCGGATTCCGACGGCACGAATGCGAAACAGCTTTCCGACGGCACGTACGACGTGGTTCCGCTCTGTTCCCCCGACGCGAAATGGGTGTACTACGTGGACCGTACTGCCGAGCAGATCAAACGGGTGCCGTTCGACGGGGGGAAATCCGAGGTTGTGCCGGGAAGTGTGGTGCCCGATTCGTTCCCCCTGAGCACGTTTTCGATCTCGCCCGACGGCAAAACCCTGGCCATCGAAATCGCGCTGTCGCCGAAAGGCGGGCGCGGCGCTAGCGTGCACAAACTTCTGCTGGCGAGCTGCGAGACGGCGTCTGGGCAGCCGCTCCAGCGCATTGTCGATCCCGACGCGCGCATTTCCGGAGGCCCGGAGTTCACTCCGGAGGGTAAATCGCTGGTCTACCCGGTCAGCGAGAACGGCGTGGACAATCTGTGGGTGCAGCCGCTCGATTCCACGGGCACGGCCGCGCGCGGACGCCAGATTACCAATTTCACTGCCGAGAACATCCGAGGTTTCCGCTATTCGCCTGACGGCAAGTCCATCCTTCTGATGCAGTACCGGGTGGAATCCGACATCGTCCTGCTGCGCGAAACCGCAGCCGGCTCGCCGTAGGGAAATACTGGTTGCCGCTTGCCCTTCGCCGTTTCCGGACCGCTCTCGAGGCCGCGGGTGGGACGGTCCGTTTCGGGCGGCAAAGGAACCGGCCGGTCCTGAAATCCACTATTTTCGAAGCCAAAAAGAAAATTCTGCTTGATACTACGCTCCGGCGGCCGGGCAGGATTTGAGCGGGAGGCAGGATGCCGAAGAAAGGGTGCACTTTTCGCCGCGGGATTTTGGCGGGATGGCTGCTGATTTTTCTGGCAGCGGCGCCGTGGCTTCGCGGAGTTGGGGCCGCGGCGGATGCTGCAGATGGAAACGATGCAGTGGCCGACCCGCGCGCGGTGGTGATGGCGGGGCATGCGCGCTTCACGATTTTGACGGCGCAATTGATCCGCATGGAGTGGGCTGGGGACGGGAAATTCGAAGATCACGCTTCGCTGGTGTTTTTGAATCGGCGGCTGCCGGTGCCGAAGTTCACGCAGGAAAAGCAAACCATGGGTGGCGCAAGCATCCTGCTGATTCAAACGAGCGCGCTGGCACTGCGCTACCGGGACGACGGCACGGGCGGCAAATTCTCGGCGGAAAACCTGAGCATCACCTTGCGGCTGAACGGGCGAGAAGTCGTGTGGCATCCGGGCCTCGAGGACGCCGGAAACCTTTTGGGCACGGCGCGCACACTCGACGGGGTGCGCGGGTCAAATACAAAGCTCGAGCCGGGGCTGGTGTCGCGCGATGGTTGGACGCTGGTGGACGACGGCACGCGGCCGCTGTTCGACTCCGCCGATTTTTCGTTTGCGCAGGGCGAAAAGAGTCCCTGGCCGTGGGTCGAGGAGCGTCCGGCCGGCGAGCGGCAGGACTGGTATTTTTTCGGCTACGGGCATGACTATCGCGCCGCGCTGTATGATTTCACGCGAGTCGCCGGAAAGATTCCGCTGCCGCCGCGGTTTGCGTTCGGGGCGTGGTGGTCGCGCTACTGGTCGTACACGGACCAGGAATTCGAAGAGCTGGTGCGGCAATTCCAGTCGCACGAGGTTCCGCTGGATGTGCTGGTGATCGACATGGACTGGCACCCCACGTTCGGCACGCGCTGGTGGGACGAGAAGACCGACGCATCGGGCCACGGTCTGGGCTGGACGGGCTACTCGTGGAACAAAGCGCTGTTTCCGGATCCGGAGGCGTTCCTAGGGTACGTGCACCAGCAGGGGCTGAAGGCGACGCTCAACATGCATCCCGCCTCGGGCGTGCAACCGTGGGAAGACCGTTACCCGGAGATGGCGCGAGCCATGGGTATCGACCCGGCAACGAAGCAGTACGTTCCGTTCGACATCACGAACAAGAAATTCGCGACGAACTATTTGAACATCCTGCACCACCCGCTGGAGCGGCAGGGGATCGATTTCTTCTGGCTGGATTGGCAGCAGGAGTCAAAGACGCAAATGCGAAATGTGAGCCCGACGTGGTGGCTCAACTACGTCCACTTCACGGATCAGGAGCGCGAGGGCAAACGGCCGCTGCTGTTCCATCGCTGGGGAGGGCTGGGAAATCATCGCTACCAGATTGGTTTTTCGGGCGACACCATTTCCGTGTGGGATTCGCTGGCCTTTCAGCCCTATTTCACCGCGACAGCGGCCAACGTGGGCTACGCGTATTGGAGCCACGACATCGGCGGCCACATGCCCGGAACCATCGAGCCGGAACTCTATTTGCGCTGGATTCAGTTCGGAATCTTCAGCCCGATTCTGCGAACGCACACAACGAAGAATCCGGATTCGGAGCGGAGGCTGTGGGCCTATCCGGAGCCGTATTCGGATCTGATGCGCGAGGCATTTCTGCGCCGCTATGCGCTGGTGCCCTACATCTATACGGAAGCGCGGCGAACCTACGACAGGGGCGTGGCGTTTTTGCATCCGCTGTATTACGACTGGCCCGAGGCCCCGAAGGCGTACAACGCCAGGGACGAATACATGTTTGGCGAAAGCGTGCTAGTGGCACCCATCGCGCAGCCGGCGGCAAAGGAATCGCAGCTCGCGACGCGCTCCGTGTGGCTGCCCGAAGGGAATTGGATCGAGTGGGAAACGGGCACGCACCTGGCAGGCCCGGTGTCGGTGGAGCGCAGCTTTTCGATTCGCCAGATCCCCGTGTACGTGAAGCCGGGAAGCATCCTGCCGATGCAACTCCCCATGCGCTACACGGGCGAGAAGCCGGTGGACCCGCTGATTCTCACGGTTTTCGAGCCGGAGGACGGGCAGGCGTCGACGTACCGTCTGTACGAAGACGCGGGCAACACGCCGGGCTACAAGCGCGGCGAGGCAGCCTGGACGAAAATCCGGGCGGCCACATCCGCCGGCGGTGTCGCGTTCACTCTCACGATTTCCGCCGCCGAAGGCCACTATGAGGGAATGCGCGCTGCTCGCGCTTATGAACTCCGACTGCCGGGGACGTGGCCGCCCACATCGGTCAGTGTGAACGGTGAGCGCGTGGCGCGCGCAGAAAACGCGCCCGGGTGGGGCTATGACGGCAACACGCTGACGACGATCGTGCGTACGCGGAGCTTCAGCATGGCTACGCCAGTCACCATTTCGGTGAGAATCAAGCCAGCGCTGGCGGCTCAAAGAGCGTTGCTCGAAGGCTTCGCGGGGAAGATGACCCGGCTGCGCGAGACGTACGACATCCTGAACCGGACCTGGCCAGAGGGCTGGACTCCCGACGCGCTCATCGAGGCCATGCAGACTGGCGACCGCATTGGCTACCATCCGGAGACTGCGCTCGACGAGTTGAAGTCGTTGCCGGAGAAGCTCGCGGCCCTGCCCAAGGAAATCGCATCCCTGCACGCCATCGAAGACTCGCCGCAATTCCGCGCCGCGGTGGCGGCAAACTTCTTCGGGGAGGCAAAAAAGCCGGAGCAAGACGTCATTGCTCGCTATCACGCGGTGGTGGAACTCGGGCTGGCGCATTTGACCGGCGCGGTTACGCCGCACTGACGTAGGGGGCCATGGGTTCTCGGGATGCGACCGTGCCGTGGTAGCGTGACCAGCAGGGTTGTGCTCCGCTGCGGGATGCCCGGCTGAAAAAAGGGCGGGCCCTGCGCCCCAATGAGATGGAAAACGACAAAAACAAAATCATCTACTGGCACCACGAATTGCCTCCCTTGAATGCGGAAGCGATGGGGAGCATACGGTAGAGGCGATGAGCGGGCGTGTGCCCGGAACGCTGGAACACCGCGACGAGTTGTGGACGCAGTGCTACGAGGATTTGATGGGGCAGTTCCGCGCCCGGCTGAAGCAGGAGATCGTTCGCCTGGGGGGCGACTACGCGCACGTGCTGAGTGAATCGGTGGACAGCAAGCACGACGCGGTGACCGGCGAAGCCTGGCTGCACGGCCAGTTGACGTACATGCTGTACCGGCGGGGCGGGCAGACGGGAGTGGCGAGTCCCCCGCGGCGGATCCATTCTGAGTGACGAGGGCCGGAGGGGGAGCAGAACCGCAGCCGGATTTCAGCGGGTCAATGGAGTAGCCCCCACACGGCCACGGCGATACCGGCGGCGGCGGCGAAAAACGAGACCTTCCAGTAGAGCCGGGAGCGCGTGAGCAGGGAAATCGAGCTGAGAACGATGGCGACCTCCAGGCAGAGTTCGCTGCCGTCGAAGAAGCGCGCGCGGCCTTCGGTGATCGCCACTTCCTTGCCGAGTTCTTCGGCTTTCTCCTGAATCTTCTCGGAATCGGCCTTCTGCCTTTCGGCTTTGGCATGGAAATCGGCGGCCGCCTGGGCGCCGCGGTCGCCCAGCAGGGCGGCGATTTGGGCGTCGGCCTCGTAGACGTGGGAACGGATATTCTTCGCCTGGTAGTAATTCCACTGGTCCGTGGCGCGGGTTTCGAGAAGCATTTCTTCGGTGTGCGAGCGATGGCTGAGCATGGTGGCCACGGCCAGCAGCACGGCAAAGATGGCCATGCTCAGGCCAATCGGGCGATCGCCGGATTCCTTTGCTTTTTCGACGTCTTCCGACAATTCCTGTGGTTCCATATGCGGTCCTCGAATGCTGATGCAAGCTCGATGGCCGGGGCAGTGTAGCCGAGATGGCTGTGGACGCGCCATGGGAAAGCCTTCCGGCGATGGGAAAAACCGCGGGGCCCGCAGGGCGGGAGTGGTTTCTGGCGTGTTTCGTGCGAGGGACGCGGCCGGGAATGCGTTGTGGGTTCGCGGGACGCGCCGGACTAGAATCTTCGCATGATGGATGACGCCGACGCTTCCGAATGGAAACCGATGTCGCGCGCGGCGCTGGCCGGATGGCTGGTGGCCTACGGCCTGTTTCTGTGGTACGCGGCGCGCGATACGGAAGGGTTCCTGTTTCTGGACCACGCAAACCTGGTGTTCCACGAGGCCGGGCACATGTTTTTCTCGTGGTTCGGGCACACCATCATGATCTTGGGGGGAACGCTGGGCGAGCTGCTCGTTCCGCTGGCTGTGGCCATCTACTTTGGCCTGCAGCGGGAAACGGCGGGCGTGGCGTTCGCATCGATCTGGTTCTTCGAGAATTTTCTGTACATCGCGACCTACATGGCGGACGCGCGCGCGATGGAGCTGCCGCTGGTGGGCGTGGGCGATACGGTGGATCACGACTGGAACTTCCTGTTCAGCCACTGGGGTGTGCTGATGCACGACCGGCAGATCGGCGCCGCCACGCGAGGGCTGGGCTGGTGCGGGATGATCCTCACCCTCGGATGGCTTGCCTGGATGCACATTCGTACCTCGGAATAATCCACTACATCTACGGACGCGACCCGCCGCGGCGGAACTGAATGTTGCCGCCGCGCGAACAGGGGAGTAGGCTCTTTGCTGCCCTGCTGCCGCTTGGGTGGGAATTCGGGGTGGCTGGGTGATCGCCGGACCCAACCCCGGCTAGGTTCGCGGTCTGAGTCCCTAATCTGGAGGGAACGGGGTATCCCTCGTTTACAGCCTTCCTTGTGGTGGAGGTATGAGCTGATGACGCCTCATCCGGTCCGGCGTTCCCTATATGTGTTCCTCGTCCTGCTCTTCACGGCCTGCGCGGCGCAGGCACAGAACACCATCAACACGATTGCGGGCGGAGCGCCGGTGTCAAACGGCCCTGCACTGCTCACCTCGGTCGGCCCCATCACCGCCGCGGCCGAAGACGGATCGGGAAACCTCTATGCAGTCACCCCTACCGGCTATGTCTACAAGATTGACACCTCCGGGAACCTGACCATTCTCGCCGGCAGCGGCACGGGCGGATACACCGGGGACGGCGGCCCTGCGACGGCTGCGACATTTGCATTGCCGCAGGGAATCGCGGTGGACGCGGCGGGAGCAAACATCTACATCGCGGACACGGGGAACAGCGTGATCCGGCTGATCACCACGTCCAACGGCAACATCAGCACATTTGCGGGTACCGGTTCGCAGTCCGGCGCCTGCGTTAACGGCGTCGCGCCCGCCTTGTGCAGCCTGCACACTCCCCAGGGAGTTTTCGTCGACGCGACCAATTCAAATGTCTACATCGCGGACACAAAGAATCACGTCATCCGCAAGGTGTCCGCGGGAGCGGTTACCACAGTGGCGGGGAATGGCTTCCAGGGCTTCAGCGGCGACGGAGCTGCCGCAACCCTGTCAGAACTGGATTCTCCCACCGCCGTTTGGGTGGATAGCGCCACGGGAAACTTCTTCATCGCCGATACGAACAACCAGCGGATTCGCGAGGTGACGGTATCGAACAGCTTCATCAACACGGTGGCCGGCAGCAGTGTGCCGACGGGGCAGGGGACCGGCAGCTTTTTCGGGGATGGCGGCGCGGCCACAGCGGCCAAGCTGAACCAGCCAATGGGGGTTTTCGGGGATGGGACGGGTCACATCTTTGTTGCGGATACGAACAACAATGTGATCCGGGAATTCACGATCGGCGGCAACATCAGCACGATCGCGGGAAATTCCTCCGCGCTCAGTCCCATCACGGGTTTTCCACTCGCCGGATTCACGGGTGACGCCGGCCCCGCCACCAGCGCCACGCTGTCCGAGCCCTTTGATGTGGTGGGAGACAGTTCGGGGAACCTGTTCATTTCCGACACGGTGAATCACCGGCTTCGCCAGGTAAATTCCACGGGAACGATCAGCACCATCGCGGGGAACGGGAATATCGGATTTCTTGTTTCGCCGACTTCGGCCACCCTAGCGCTGCCCTACGGTGTGGTTGGAGATTCGAGCGGGAATCTCTACATCAGCGATTACGCTAACGACGTTATTCGAAAAATCTACAACGGCGTGCAGACCATCGCCACTGCGGCGGGCAGCGGCATTCCCGGCCAATCGGGCGATGGGGGCGCGGCCACCTCGGCGGAATTGAACTTCCCAGGGCAGTTGGCTGTGGATTCCTCCGGAAATGTGTTTATCGCGGATTCGGATAATTTCGCCGTGCGCGAACTTTCGGGGAGCAACCTCACCACGGTGGCGGGGACACTGGGACTGCCGGGAATTACCGGCCCCGGCCCCGCGTCTTCGACTCCACTGACAAATGTGGAGGGAGTGGCGGTGGATGCGCTGGGAAATGTTTACATCGCTGACCCCGGCGCCAGCGCGGTGTGGATGCTGGATCCCACGCACACCACGCTCTCCCTGTTTGCCGGAAGCCCGGGAGTTCCTTGCGCGACTCCCACGAGCGCGTGCGGTGACGGCGGAGCCGCGGCCAGCGCATCGCTGAACAACCCCTCAGGCGTGGGTGTGGATCCCGTGAGCGGCAACATCTACATCGCAGACACGAGAGACAACAAAATCCGCGTGGTCTCCGGCGGCACCATCAACACGATTGCAGGCACCGGGACGCGCGGATTCGGCGGGGATACGGGTCTGGCCACGGCCGCAAACCTGAACCGGCCGCAGGGCGTGGCGGTGGACTCGCTGGGCGATGTGTTCATCGCCGACTCGGATAACAGCCTGGTTCGCGAGGTCTATTGCCCCACTGCGCAGTCCGGTTGCACGCCTCCCACCCCATTGGTTGACAACGACATCAACACCGTGGCGGGATTTGTCAGCCCGGTGTCCGGACTGCCCGTGGCGGGATTTTCGGGAGACGGAGGAGCAGCCACGGCAGCACATCTCGCCGCACCCTCCGGCCTGTACCTGGACGCGGTGAATAACCTCTATATCGCAGACACAGCGAACAGCCGCATCCGCATCGTCGGAGCCGCGGGGCCGGTGGCCACTATCACTCCTACCACCTCTTCTGCCAGCCCCTTCACATTCCCGAATACGACCGTGGGGCAGACAGCGTCCACCACGGTCACTATCACCAATACGGGCACGGCGCCGCTCCAGATCACCAGTATTGCCGTGCTGGACGGCGGCTACGGCGGCTTCACGGCTACGAACGCGTGCGCACTCTCGCTCCCCCCGGGGCAGTCCTGCACGCTGACCGTCGAGTTCACGGCGCTCATCGACCAGACCCTGAACGCCTCGCTCGTCATCACGGACAACGCGCCGACCGCGGGAAGTACGCAGACGGTATTTCTGGCCGGCACCGGAGTGGCGCCCACCAACTGCACCATCACGTATGTAGGTGCTACGGGCGGGAGCTGGACAGGCGCCACCACGAACTGGAGCCCGAATGCTTTTCCATCTGCCACCGATACCGTCTGCATCCCCGACGGCAAAGGCGTCACGCTGAGCGCAGCGGCTACCGTTCAGAATCTCTACGATTACAGCAACGTGCAACTGAATATCGCGGCTGGCGGGACGCTCACCATGGCCTCGAGCTCCTCCCAGGCCGTCATCTCGAATCTGAACCTCGCCGGGACCCTAAACGGAAGTGGAAACGTCCAGATCGGAGCTCTGCTCTCCTGGAGCGGGGGCACGCTGGGCGCTTCCACGCAAAGTGTGAGCGTGAGTGGTGACGCGCAGATCACAGTTGCGTCCACGGCGGCCGGTCCCATCCAGTTCAATGGGACTCTCTCGCTCAATGGCACCACTTTGAATCTTGCGGCCGCCTTACCGATCGTGATTGGGCCCGCAGGGACAATGGGGCTCCACCTGACCAGCAGCATCACCGGAGTTGCCGGCTCCGACGTCGTCGTCACCGGAGGGCTCACATGTTTGCCCGCAAACTGCGTGTCGTCGATAGCCACGACCGTTGTGAGCACGGGTTTGGTGAGCGTAACGTCCGGCAACCTGACGATATCGGGGGGCCTGAATAGCACGGGCATCGTGCAGATCGGAAGCGCGGGCACTCTGACGTTGAATGGCGCCAATAGCCTGGTGGGGTCGCTCGGCGGGCCAGCCGGCGGCGGGGGCACGCTGAATATCAACGGCACCGGCACAACCGCGGTGCTTGCTTCCATAAGTCCCAGCGCTACTGCGCTGAGCACTGTGAACATAGGAGGCAGCGGTACTGCAAGCGTGACGCTTTCTTCGGGCACGCTGGCCGCGGGCACGGTCAATTTGATGAGCGGCGGCACGCTCTCGGGATTGGGCACGATCGTCGGCAACCTCAGAAACTCCGGCGGCACCCTGATCCCCGGACTCGGAGTGATGGGCATCCCGGCGCTGGCCGTGCAGGGCAATTACACGCAGACGGCCGGAATTCTGGAGCTGTTGATCAACGGGCTGACACCGCAGTCGAATTACAGCCAGTTTTTTGTTTCTGGCACGGCCACGCTGGGAGGCGCGCTTGTCGCCGTGGCTTCCTCCAGCTACACAAACACCATCGCCGCCGCCGGTCAGAAATTCGCCCTGGTCGTTGCGGGGACCGTCTCCAGCACGTTTGCATCGGTAACACCTCCCGCGCTTCCCGCGGGACTTACCTCCGCGACCAGTTACACCACTGCCCCAGGCAAGGTGCTGATCACAATTAATGCGGGCTCCGGCACCTGCTCCATCACTTTCTCAGGCGCCTCGGGCGGCCCCTGGAGCACGCCGGGCAACTGGAACACGGGTGTGCTTCCCGGGGCCATGGATAACGTCTGCCTGGGCAGCAACAGCGTGGTGCTTTCCTCGACTCTTCCGCCTGCGAATCAATCCGTCAGCAGCATCACAGCTACCGGCGGAACGCTGACCATCAGCGGCGCCGCGCTGACCGTAAGCAACACCACCAGCACGGCTTCCATGCTGAGCAGCCTGGTGATCAGCACCGGCAGCACCATGACCGCTGATGCCTCGCTGACGGTGGGGGGAACGCTCTCGGTTACGAGCGGCACGTTTAACGGCTCGGGGGCGGTGACGATATCTGGCGCTTCCACTTTCAATTCGGCCACACTTAGCGGCGCGGGCAGCTTTACCGCCATGGGCCCGGTCACTATCTCCACCGGCGGCGCCACGATCGACACCACCACATTCACGGCAGTCGGGAACGCCTCGATCACCGGGGCCGGAAACGTCACTTTGGCTAACAATGCGACGTTCAACAACAACTCTGGCTCCATGCTCGCGCTGCAATCCACCGGAGGTTTTGTGCAGGGGGCCGGCACGCTGGGGACACTGGTGAGCGCCGGGCCCATAACGGCGAGCGGCGCCGGCAGTGCGTTCCTGGATGTGGGCCTGAATATTTCGGGACCAGTGACGGTGAGTTCCGGAACGCTCAACATCGACGGCACCGGGAGCATTTCGAGCACGGTTACGGTGATTACGAACGCAACTGTCGGGCTCGGCGCCAATGTGGGACCCGGGCCATTGAATCTCACAAGCACATCGAACGTGACGGGCGCAGGCAGTGTGAACTTCCGCCTGGGGACGGTGAACCTCGCGGGGGGATACAGCATCACGGGTGGCACGTCGGAGGTCAGCACGGGGACCGACCACTTCACAGGAGCAGTTACAACAACCGGGCCGATCACCGCGCCCTCGGGAACGCTGGACTTCTCCGGCACTTCCGCCAGTGTGACCATCGCCAGTATCGCCCTTTCTGGCGGCACCATCACCGGGTCGAGCAACCTTGTAGTTCCGGGCACATTTAGTTGGAGCTCGGGCACGGTGAGCGGCACCGGCATGCTCACGGCCAACGGAAACATCACGGTCACCGGAAGCGTAGTCCTCGACACGGAAACGCTCAACGCCAATGCGAATACGACGCTCAGCACCGGCTGTTTGAGCTTCAACAATGGGGCGATCCTGAATATTGGGGGAAGCGGTCTCTTCGATATTCAGGACTCGTGCAATCTGGCCAGCCTGGGGGGCACGCCGGTTATCAACAACTCCGGGATTCTGCAGCAGTCAACGGGGGCGGGTCCGGCCTTCATCAACGTGACGCTGGTGAACATGACCGGAGGGATAGTACGCGCGAACGGGGGCACGCTGGTGCTGAACGGTGGGAGCACGAGCGCGGGGAATTACGTCACGCTTTCGGCGGCCTCGACCATTCAGTTTGGCGGCACGACCGCGTTCAATCTAAGCGGTGGGCTGAGCGGCCCGGGAACGTTCAACTTCCAGGGCGGCACGGAGAACCTGACAGGAAACTACAACGTGACGGGCACCACTATGGTGAGCGGGGGAACCGCGAACATAACGGCCCCGGGCGCCATTACCAGCATCGGCGCGGTGAATTTGAGCGCCGGGACGCTGAACCTTTCGAGCGTCTCGTCAACTGTGTCCATGCCTTCGCTCACTTTCTCTGCGACTGGATCGGCCACCCTCTCCGGCTCGAACAACGTCACGGTGAACGGTGCCACCATGTGGACGGGCGGCGGCAGCGGGATTCTGGCCGGCACCGGAACCACCACGCTCAGCGGGCCCATCACCATCAATAACGGCCCTGCGGCTATCAGCGGGGCCACGGTGATCGCGAAAGGCAATACCACGATGAGCTCCGCTGGAGGCATGTCGATCACGAACGGAGGAAGCTGGACGAACTTCACCGGGTTTACTTTCACGATTTTGAACAGCGCGACGATCAGCTCGGGCGGGGCAACGCCGGGAACTTTCGTGAATCAGGGGACGCTGGTTGCGAACAGCCCCAGCCAGGTGTTCTTCGGGCCCGCGCTGAACAACACAGGGCTTGTGAATGTGATGACCGGAACGCTTTCGCTGAGCGGCGGAGGGACGTGCGGACCTCCAGCAACAAGTAGTTGCAGCGGCTCGATTACCATGGCGAACAACACGACCCTGATTTTCGGGGGAGGCACGTTCAACCTGGGTGGGAGCCTGACCGGGACGGGCACGACGGCGGTGACCGTAAACAACGGAGCCACAGTGAATTTTGCCGCGCCGGCCTCCGGCATCACCACGATGACCGAAAATGGGGTGGTCACCATCGGCTCGGGAATCAATCTGGGCATTGGCACAGTAACGGTGAGCGGGGGTTCGACCAGCACGCTGAGCGGGTTCGGGTCCATCACCGGAAACGTCAACGTCACCAACGGAAACATTCATCCAGGCGGTTCGCCAGGGGAACTCATTATCAACGGCAACCTCACCATGGGAGGGGGAGGCGTCCTGAACATCGACTTGGGCGGCACCACACCGGGCACGGGCTATTCGCAGCTCATGGTGAACGGCACGCCGCCGTCGAGCGGCGTAGCTACGCTCGCCGGCGTATTGAACGTGACGGACTTTGGTGGATTCACCCCTCCTGCTGGAAGCGCATACGCCATCGTGCTTCCGGCGTCAGTCTCGGGCACGTTCACCAGCACGATACTGCCCTCGCCGCCGGCGCTGAGCATTTCGTACGCCGCGGCGCCCACCGGCGTTGTTCTGCAAGCGGCGGGGGGATGCGATACCTGGACCGGCACTGCGGGCGACGGCCAGTGGGGCACGGCGGGGAACTGGACGAGCGGAATTCCGATTGCCACGAGCGCCGTGTGCCTCCCCGCGGGCACCACGCAGATGGTGGGCACTCTCCTCGCGGCCAATCAGACCATCCAGTCGGTAACGGCGGCAGGCGCGAACACCATCACGTTCAACGCCGGACCCCTGACCGTCACGGGGGCGGCGTCACTCAGTTCGCTCACCGCCACCGGCGGGACGATTACGTTTTCCAGCGGGGCCACGTTTGCCTCGTCGCTTACGGTTTCCGGCGGCACGGTGGTGCTCAACGGCGCCACAACCACACCCAGTCTGACAATTAGCTCCGGCTCGCTCACCGGGAGTGGCACACTGACAGTGAGCGGGACGGCCAACTGGACGGGTGGGCAGTTGACCGGGGGCGGGACGCTGCAGATCCCCTCGGGAGCGACGCTGAATCTGAACGCCACCGGCGTCACGCTTTCCCTGGGCGCGTACACGATCAAGAACACGGGCACGGTGAATTGGCTGGGCACCACGAGCCTCCAGGGCCTCGGGGCGGGCGCGATCAACAACCAGCCGGGAGGAATGTTCAACGCCCAGAGCACTGGAACGATTTCCAACAACGGGGGCACGCTCTCTATCAACAACTTGGCGGGTGGGATCTTCACCAGGACCGGAGCCGGCACGTCCACCGTTAACGTCCCGCTAAACAACTCGGGAACGGTAAACGTCAACAGCGGAACACTGAGTCTCGGCGGTGGTCTCAGCGCCACCAGCACGGGCGCATACAACGTGGCGGCCGCAGCCACCTTGGGGTTCAATAACGGCGGTTTCTTTCTCAGCGGCGCCCTGACAGACGGCGGCACCGTAAATGTCACTGGTTCGGTCACTTTTCTGAGTGGCGCCTCCGCCTCAGGGGCCGGCACGTTGAACGTCACTGGCGGGACGATGATCCTCGCCAGCACTACCAGCCTCATCACCCTGGCCATCCCCACGGTCACCGTGTCCGGTGGCGCCCTCGACGGCATTGGTACCATTACCGGAAACGTCTCCCTCACGAACACTTCCACCTTCGATGTAGGCAACGCGCCGGGTGGCTCGCTGCCCGCCCCGACGGGCATCTTTACTATCAACGGGAACTATACCCAGGACAGCGCCAGCCAGATGAACATCACGCTGGACGGGACAACGGCGGGCAACTTCAGCCAACTGGTCGTTTCCGGCGCGGCGACACTCGCAGGAAAACTCCTCGTGAGCCTGTACTTCGTTTACACGCCGGTCTCGGGCAATTCCTACGAGTTCATCGCCCCCGGAAGCGTCACGGGTACGTTCACGACTACCAATCTGCCGGGGCCGCCGGCCGGCACGAACTGGGGCGTCACGTACAACGCGGCCACTGCGGGCGGGGTGGTGCTGGCGGCTACGCCCGTGGCCGCGGCGGACTTCACACTCTCGGCCATGCCCAGCTCACTGACCGTAGCCGCGGGGACGAGCGGCAGCTATACGGCGACGGTGAGTCCGCTGAATGGGTTCACCGGCACGGTAACACTGTCGGTGAGCGGGCTGCCCGCGGGAGCGACGTTCACTCCGGCGACGGTGTCGGGAGGATCGGGCAGCGCGATGGTCAACGTTTCCGCTGCGGCCAGCACGCCGGCGGGAAACTACACGCTGACCATCACGGGGACGAGCGGGACGCTGAGCCATACGGCAAGCGTGACGCTGGTGGTGACGCAGCCGATGGTGGCGCTGGCCTCGAGCCTGAGTTTCTCCCCTCCCACGGTGGCCGTGGGGTCAAGCAGCAGTCAAATGCTGACGCTGACGAACTCAGGGCCGGGGCCGTTGACCTTCGCTGCGAGCGGAGCGTTTGCGATCACGGGAACCAGCGCGGCGGCATTCAACCAAACGAATACGTGTCCGGCGGCGCCGGCCACGTTGGGTGCGGGGTTGACGTGCACGATCACGGTGACCTTCAAGCCGACGGCGCCGGACGGGACGAAGACGGCGACGCTGACGGTGACGGACAACGCCTCGAACAGTCCGCAGGTGGTGATGCTCTCCGGGCAGGGAGCCACGGTGACGGCCACGCTTTCGACGACGAGCATCAACTTCGGCGCCGTGGCGGTGGGCACGCAGCCGAGTCCCACGATGCCGGTGCGGGTATCCTCGAGCGTGAACATCGGGCTGAACATCACCAGCATCACGATAACGGGCCCGCAGGCAGGGGACTTCAGCGAGAGTGATAACTGCAACACCGAAGACGGGGGCATTGGGGCGGAGTCGAGCTGCACGATCACGGTGACGTTTACGCCCACGGTGACGACGATCGAAACGGCGACGCTGACGATCACGGACAACGCGACGTCGCCGGGGCCGCAGCAGACGGTGTCACTGCAGGGCGGCACGGGGCCGGGGTTCACGCTGACGGTGCCGCCGCCGGCATCGGGAGGCACGGGGTTGAC
>Ga0187819_10000789_pt1 | contig 15963 bp, 10 predicted proteins | sample NC_wetland_sal_i_15_FD_132411 | JGI IMG/M metagenome (GOLD analysis project Ga0187819, IMG submission 132411) | Wetland sediment microbial communities from Neuse River Estuary, North Carolina, USA - SO4_4 | ecosystem: Environmental > Aquatic > Freshwater > Wetlands > Sediment | place: USA...
CGAGAAGTGCGGGGAAGACGAAGTGGGCCGGCTGGTGGATTCGTTTAACGAGATGCTGGCGCAGTTGGGAGAGCATGCGGCCGAACTGCGGTCGATTTACGATTCCGCGCACGACGCTATCATTACGGTCACCGCCAACGGCGTCATCGCCTCCTGGAACAAGGGCGCTGAGCACATTTTCGGCTGTGGAGAGGGGGAGGTTTGCGGCAAGGCACTGGCGCCATTCTTCACCGAAGAATCGCAGCAGATCTATGAGAAGGAGCTGAGCTCTCTGCAGGACGGCGGCGAGGCGGCTTCGGGCGGCAAACTGCTGGAGCTGGCGGGGCTGCGCGCTGACGGCTCCGAGTTTCCCCTGGAACTGACCATCGCCAGGTGGAGCACGAATAAAGGAACGTTCTACACCAGCTTCATGCGAGATACCAGCGCGCGGCGGTTGCTGGAAGCTCAGCTCGCGCAGGCGCAGAAACTCGAATCCATCGGCCACCTGGCGGCCGGCGTGGCGCACGAGATCAACACTCCCATCCAGTATCTGGCCGACAACACGCGATTCCTCGACGAGTCGTTCCGCAACCTGGACCGCGTGCTACGAAGCTACGAAACCTTGATGCGCACGGCGGAAACCTCCGGCGTGCTGCCGGAAGAGGTCAACCGTGTGCACGAGGCGGCCCAGGAAGCGGATCTTGCGTATCTCCACGATGAAATTCCGCGGGCCATTCAGCAGTCCGGGGAAGGCGTCGAGCGCGTGGCGACCATTGTTCGCGCCATGAAGGAGTTTTCTCACCCCGGGTCGGCCGAGATGAAGGCCATCGATATCAATCACGCCATAGAGAGCACGTTAACGGTCTCGCGCAACGAGTGGAAGTATGTCGCGGATGCGGTCACGGAATTCGATCCGAACCTGCCGGTGGTCCGCTGCCTGCCGGCGGAATTCAATCAGGTGATCCTGAACCTGGTGGTCAACGCGGCGCACGCCGTAGCCGATCTCCCCGGCCGGGGAACGGGCAAGGGCCGGATCACGATCAGCACGCGGCGCGACGGCGGTTGGGCCGAGATTCGCGTTGGCGACACGGGCACGGGAATCCCCGCCGCCGTGCGCTCCCATATTTTCACGCCATTCTTCACCACCAAGGAAATCGGCCGCGGAACCGGACAGGGCCTGGCGATTGCACACACCGTAGTGGTGACCAAACACGGCGGCACGCTGGACTTCGAGACCGAAGAAGGCAAGGGGACCACGTTTATCATCCGATTGCCCATCGACGGTTGCCCGCCGCGAAAAGCATGAACATCCGGATCCTGTTCGTAGACGACGAGCCGTTGATCCTCCAGGGGCTCGAGCGCTCTCTGCGGCCTCTGCGCAAAGAGTGGCAGGCGGCCTATGCCACAGGCGGAGAAGAAGCGCTGGCACTGCTGGAAGACGGGCCGTTCGACGTCATCGTCACCGACATGCGCATGCCCGGCATGGACGGGGCGGCGCTGCTCGACCAGGTCACGCGGCGCTACCCGGACATTGTGCGCATGGTGCTCTCGGGCCAATCCGACGTCGAGTCGGTCATCAAGTCCGCCGGGGTCACTCACCAGTATCTTTCGAAACCCTGCTCCATCGACGCGCTAAAAGATGCCGTCAACCGCGCCGTTTCGCTTCGGCAACTGCTGACCAATGCTTCGCTCAAACAAGTGGTGTCGCGCATGGGGTCGATTCCCAGTGTGCCTCCGCTCTACCTCGAGCTTACGAACTGTCTGAAATCGAAAGACGGGTCGCTGGAAAGGGCCATCGCCATCATCCAGCAAGACATGGGGATGAGCGCCAAGGTGCTGCAACTGGCTAATTCCGGACTGTTCGGAGCGGCGGGACGAATCAGCAGCGCGTCGGAAGCGGTGACGTATCTGGGGCTGGACACGATCCGAACGCTGTTGCTGACCTTGCATGCTTTCTCGGAGTTCCAGCCAGGTGGCGCAGCGAATTTCTCCATGGCGTCCCTGTGGCGGCACAGCCTGGCGACCGGTACTCTGGCCGAGCGTATCCTGCAGTCGCTGCCGGCAGCGGGCGCCCAGGGCATGGTTGACATGCGCATCATCGGGCTGTTGCACGACACCGGACGCCTGGTGCTGGCGGCCAACCTGCCGGAGAGCTTCGAACGGATATCCCATGTCGCCGAAGAGAAGCGCATTTTCCATTGGGAGGCCGAGGCGGAGGTGTTCGGAACCACGCACGCCGAGGTGGGGGCGTATCTGTTCGGCCTGTGGGGCCTGCCGGAGGCGATTGTCGAAGCCGTCGCCTACCACCACGCACCCGCCCAGTGTCCTCGTCCGGGCTCGACCATGCTGACCGCGTTGCACGTGGCTGACGTTCTGGCGTCAGAGATGGACGCGAGCGAGGCAGCGTGGCACAATCCCGAACCCGATTTTCAATACCTGGCCGGCGTGGGCGCGGCGGACCGTCTTCCCGAATGGCGGGACCTGGCGCGCCGGATGGCTGTCGAAGAGGCGCCCCATGGGTGAGAAGATCCTCTGCGTGGATGACGAAGTGAACATCCTGCTCGGGCTGCAGCGACAACTGCGGAAGCAGTTTCACATCGAAGGCGCGCTAGGTGCGGACAAGGCCTTGACGGCGATCGAGCGGGACGGTCCTTTCGCCGTGATCGTGTCGGACCTACAGATGCCCGGGATGAACGGACTGGACCTGCTGGGCAAGGCCAGGGAGTTATCGCCGGATACGGTGCGGGTGATGCTCACCGGCCAGGCCGATCTGAATACGGCTATCGCGGCAGTGAATCAGAACAGCATCTTCCGGTTCCTCACCAAGCCCTGTTCGGCGGAGGAACTGGGCCGCACGCTCGAAGCCGCTGTCGAGCAATACCGGCTGGTGACGGCGGAGCGAAATCTGCTCGAAAACACGTTGCGCGCGAGCGTCAAGGTTCTCACCGAAGTGCTGAGCCTGGGGCACCCGGCGGCGTTCAGCCGGGCCAGCCGCATCCACCGCTATGTCCGTCATCTGGCCGCGGAGATGAAACTGCGCAATGCCTGGCAGTTCGAAGTGGCGGCGCTGCTGTCGCAGATCGGCTGCATCACCATGGACCCGGGAACGCTCGATCGCGTGTATACGGGGGAAACGCTTTCCGAAGAAGAGAAGAAGATGTTTGCGGCTCATCCGGCGGCGGGCCGGGACCTGCTTCTCCACATTCCGCGGCTTGAAGCTGTGGCGCACATGATTGGCGGGCAGAACGCGGAGCCATCACCGCTGGTGGCGCCTCAATGGCAGGAAGCCGTTTCCACGGGAGTGAATCTGCTGCGCGCGGCCATCGACTTCGACCAGCTGATCACGCGAGATTGCTCGAAAGAGGAGGCGCTTGCGGATATGCGAGGGCGAGCCCACGGGTACGATCCCGCGTGCCTGAAGGCTCTGGCGACGTTCGTGCCGAACGAAGCCGGCATGGAGCTGCGCGTCCTGAAATCCGCCGAGCTGCGCAAAGCCATGGTCGTCGATCAGGACGTTCACTCGAAAAACGGCCTGCTGCTGCTGGCCAAAGGGCAGGAAGTCACACCTTCGGTTCTTGGCCGGCTCAAGGCGTTCGCTTCCAAGGTAGGAATCGTCGAGCCCATTCGCGTGCTGGTGGCGAAAGACCTGGCGACGTAATGGCCGGGCACGTGCTCGGCCATTACCTGACTTGGAGCACGAATGAATCGGTTGCCGTGTGCCCTTGCGCGTCTTCGGCGGTCAGCGTATAACGCGTTTCGTGTGGCGGCACGACTTCGAAGCAGCGGCTGATGGCGGGATACATGCGCTCCACCGGGGGTTCCAACCGGACCGACTTTGCGTTCGCGACGCCGTAACACACCAGCGCTTTTTGACCGCGGCTGATGACGCGGGGCGCAGCGTAAAAGTTGAGAATTCGGAGCTTGCCGTCCCCGTAGATGGCGCTGATCTCCCGCTCTGCTTTGGCCCGCGCCGCTTCAGCAGCCGCCGACTCGAGCTGCCGATTTTCCCGCCATCGTGAGACGAACACAAAAGCCACGTAAAGGGCCGCCAGCGCCACTGCTGCCGAGGTATAAGGCAGCAGTTTCCGGATGATTCGCATCGGATCATGTTCCGCCAGCATCTCTTTCTTATTATCAAGTGAAACAATCATCTGTTATGGAACAGCCGACCTTCGATCCAGGCCTGACTCAGAAATTCACCGGCACCTTGCGGCGAGCCATCAACAAAGACGGCAGCTTCAATGTGCACCGGCGCGGCACCACGTGGCGCGACGTGCATCCGTACCTCTACCTGATCAACACGCACTGGTGGACTTTCTTCGCCCTCATGTTTCTCGGGTATGTCGTGATGAATACCATCTTTGCGGCGGTGTATTATTCGCTCGGGCCCAATCAACTGCAGGGCGCCGACGCGCCCACGGACTTCGATCACTTTCTCAACTCATTCTTTTTCAGTGCCCACACGCTGACTACGGTGGGATATGGCAGCATCTCGCCCAAGGGGAGGGCTGCAAACGTGGTGGCGGCAATCGAGGCTATGGTGGGCCTGATGGGTTTTGCGCTCGCCACCGGGCTCCTGTTTGGGCGCGTGTCCCGGCCGTCGGCGCGGCTCGGATACAGCCGCAACGTGCTAATTGCGCCGTATCAGGACGGAACGAGCCTGCAATTCCGAGTGGTGAATCAGCGCGCGAACACGATCATGGAGCTGGAGGCGTCGGTCATGTTGATGACCGTGGTGGGCCTGCCGGGCCAACTCCGCAGGGAGTTCGCGCCGCTCAAGCTTGAGCGACGTACCCTTTACTTTCTGCCGGTGACCTGGACCGTGGTGCACCCCATCGATTCACAGAGTCCGCTTTATGGGAAGACGCCCGCAGACCTGAAGCAGCTACAGGCCGAGATTCTGATTCTCATCAAGGGATTTGACGACACCTTCAGCCAGACGGTGCATTCGCGGTATTCGTACCTGTACGACGAGATTGTCTGGGGCGCCCGTTTCGCTCCCGCGTTTTCGATCGATCCGGCAGGAGACATCTTGCTGGAGGTGAATCAGGTGGGCGCGCTGGCAGCCGCCGATGCGCCGAACGGTTGACAATTAAGGCAACGCAAACGCGACGTAGCTGCCGCCTGATGGCTCGCCTGATTTTCCGCCGCCGGCGGCGATGACCACGAACTGGCGGCCGTTCACCTCGTAGGTTGCGGGCGTGGCGTTGCCGCCGGCGGGCAAGGTGGTTTCCCACAGGAGCTTTCCGGAGGCTTTGTCGTAAGCGTGGAACTTCCGGTCGTGGTCGGTGGCGCCGATGAACAGCAGGCCGCCCGCGGTGACCACGGGGCCTCCGTAATTCTCGCTGCCGGTATTGCGGATGCCCTGAGCGACCAGTTCGGGAAATTCGCCAAGCGGAATTTTCCAGTCGATCTCGCCGGCATCCAGGTTGATGGCGTTGAGCGTGCCCCAGGGCGGTTCGACGGCGGGGTAACCTTCGGGATCGAGAAACTTGTTGTACCCGTCGGTGGTGTATTTCAGGCCGAAAGGCCAGGGACTCGACGGCGCGTGCACATCAATCGCGATATCCTTGCCCGTCAACAAATATTCGACCAGCGCCTGCATGGCGTCTCTGGATAGCTCCGCGAATGCCGGCATTCGCCCGCGGCCTTCACGGATGACGTTGTGCACTTCCTCCTCCGTCAATTTCTTGTCGATGCCTGCGAGTGAGGGAAAATCCGGCGGCGTGCCGTGCAGATCCGGGCGATGGCAATTGGCGCAATTGGCGAGATAGATTTCACGGCCGCTGGTGTGCCCTTCGATCTTCGGCCGTTCGATCAATCGTAGAATCCAGGGCATCTCGTTGGAGTTGACGTAAAGTAATCCCGTCGCCGGATCGAAGGCCGCGCCACCCCATTCCGCCGCGCCATCGAAACCCGGGAAGACGACCGTGCCTTGCAAGCTAGGCGGGACGAACTGACCGGCGCTGCGAATCTTTCGAAACTGATCGAGAACTGCCTGGTGCGCGGCGGGCGTCCGCTGGGTCAGCATGTTTTCGGTCAGGATTTGGCGGGCGAAGGGCGGCGGCTTGAGCGGGAACGGCTGCTTGGAAGCGGTGACCTCGCCATCCACGTCCGAACGCGGGACGTCGCGGTATTCGATGGGGAACAGCGGCTTGCCGGTCTCACGCTCGAAGACAAATACGACGCCGGCCTTGGTGGTCTGTGCGACGGCATCCACCAACTTGCCGTCGCGCATGACCGTCACCAGGTTCGGAGGCGCGGGGAAATCGCGATCCCACAGGTCGTGTTTGACTGCTTGAAAATGCCACACGCGCTCGCCCGTTGCAGCCTTCAGCGCAATGAGGGAATTTGCGAAGAGATCGTCGCCGAGGCGATTTGCGCCGTAGAAATCGAATGCCGCCGAGCCGGTGGGCACGAACACCAGGCCGCGCTTTTCATCCAGGCTCATGCCGGACCAGTTGTTGGCCGCGCCGCTCGACTTCCAGGCGTCTTTCGGCCACGTGTCGTAGCCGAATTCGCCGGGGTGCGGGATGGTGTGAAAACTCCAGCGCAGTTTTCCGGTGCGTACGTCGTAAGCCCGGATATCGCCGGGCGGGCACGGCAGGTCTTCGCTCATCAGGCCGCCGATGATCAGCAGGTCGCGGTAGATGATGCCGGGAGTGGTGGCGGAGATGGAAATCTCGCGGGGATCGCGCCCCAGGCCTTCGCGAAGATCGACGCGGCCCGAGTCCCCGAAGCGGGGAATCAGCGTGCCGCTGCGGGCGTCCAGGGCATATAGATAATGGCGCGCTACGAAAAGGATACGCTGATCGTTTCCATTCTCCCAATAGGCGACGCCGCGGTTGCGAATGGAGTGCGTGATCTTCGTGCCGTTGTTGGGATCAAAGGTCCAGCGAAGGCGGCCCGTGGCGGCGTCGAGCGCGATGACGCGCAGCTTGGGAGTGGTGGCGAAAAGCACGCCGTTAATGACGATGGGATTGCACTGCATTTCCGAGCCATCGAAGGCGTCGCCGGTGTCGAAGGTCCAGGCGACCTGGAGTTTTTGCACATTCGCGCGGTTGATCTGGTCGAGATTGGAATAGCGAATGCTCTCGGCGCCGCCGCCATAGACCTTCCAGTCGCGATAGCCGGCGGATGGCGTGTGGCGCTGGTTCCTCTCAGCGCCTTGGGCCATCGGGGTGACCATAACAAGCGGTACGAGGAGAGCGGAGAGTTTCAATCCTCCAATATAGCTGCGAAGTGATGCGAATACACGGAAATCAAATGCCAATTTTCATCAGCGTGAATTCGTGTTCGCGGCGACTGCCTTCATCACACGTGCGATACTGGCACGAGCCATGCTGCGCGCCGGCGCCCTCAGGCGCGATCGCGAATTCTTAAAGCTGTGGAGCGGACAGACCATATCTCAGATCGGCTCGCGCATCACGCGGGACGGCTTGCCTTACACGGCGGTGCTGGTGTTGCACGCGAGTCCCGTGCAGATGGGGCTGCTGGCGGGGCTGGGCGGAATTGCAGCGCTCGCTGCCGGACCGCTGGCGGGAGTTCTAGCGGATCGTTATCGCCGGCGCCCCACTTTGATCTGGGCCGACCTGGGCCGCGCGGCCGTGCTGAGCCTAGTCCCGTTGGCGGCATTCTCTCACCGGATGCAGATGTGGCAGCTTTACTTCGTGGTGGCGCTGGCGGGAGCGCTCACGATCGTTTTCGACTCGGCGTATCAGGCGTACTTGCCGGCGCTGGTACGCCCGGAACAACTGCTGGAAGGCAACCGCAAGCTGGCGCTCAGCAACTCCACGGCTGAAGTCCTGGGACCGGGCATGACTGGTTTGCTGGTCAGGGTGATGACCGGACCCATCGCGATTCTGCTGGATGCGGCGTCATTCGTGGTTTCCGCGGTTTCGATTCTGGCGATCCGGCGGCGAGAACCTGCCATCGAGCGAACGCACCATGCGCCAGGCTGGCACGAGATCACGGCTGGCTTCCGGGCCATTGCCGCTCATCCACTGCTTCGGCCGCTGGGACTGCGGACGGTGACGGCTGCATTCTTCAGCGGTTTTCTTTCGACTCTTTACGTATTGTTCGGGATTGAGGTTCTGGGGCTCGGTCCGGCGGTGCTCGGCGTCCTGATCACGCTGGGCGGCGCCGGCAATTTCTTTGGAGCGTGGATATCGGAGGGGATGGTAGAGCGATTTCCGTTAGGCAAGTTGATGATCGGAAGTCACGTGGTTGTGGGTTTGATGTGGCTATTGATCCCGCTCGCGCACGGCCCGTTGTATGTGGCCGCGGCGTTCCTTGGCGCCGCGCAGTTCTTCGGCGACATGGCCTATCCGGTCTATGACATTCACGCGGTGACGCTGCGCCAGTCCGTCACCCCGCCTGAGGTGCTGGGCCGCGTAAATGCGTGCATGCAGATGCTGTTCAAAGGCATGTTACCCCTAGGCTCGGTCGCGGGCGGTCTCTTAGCGCAACGTTTCGGCATGCGCTTCACGCTGACGCTGGCGGCGCTGGGGATTTTCGCTTCCGCCTTGTGGCTGGTGTTTTCACCGGTGCGCGCATTGCGCGGGCATGGGCATGCAGCGTCGGCGGGTTTTTCTAAGCAGCCTTGCGTTTGATGGATACCCCGCCGTTGGTGGTCACAGCGCGGACGAGCGGGCCGCCGGAACCCAGATCGATGGAGAGCTGGCGGTTGATCTCCCCGTGAACCGTCACCGGGAACTCGACGTTGATGTGGCCGTTCACGGTTCCAGTCTCGAGATGCGCGGAATAGTTGTCGGGCACGGAAACCGAAACTCCACCATTGGTGGTGCGGGCATCGAGCTGGCCGCCTTCCCAGCGGTTTCCGGCAAGCTCAACGGATAGGCCACCGTTGGTCGTGTACCCATGGACCGTACCCGCGAGGCGCTGGAGCGACACGCCACCGTTTGTCGTTTCGAACTCGATTTGTCCGCGAATGTCGGCAATGTGGATGCCGCCATTGTGCGCTCTGAGGTTCAGATCCATCTTCTGCGGTACGAAGATTTCGTAACTGACCGACCAGTTTTCGTGGTGGCCCGTGGAGGGGCCGTCGGCGAGGATCCGGCCGCCACCAGTGTGGATGATGACCTGCCGGGCAATCGCTTTCGCCCGGTCGTCCGTTTCAGCCTGGGTCTGGACGCGAGCGCGCACCAGAACCTCGTTCTTCTGCCAGCCCTTTACCGTCATGCCGCCATTCACGCCGCCGTCGACGTTCAGGCTGGACATGGCGGGAATCGTCATTTCGTTGATCTCGCAGTGTGAAGCCCGATCGCTCTGCCAGTGGTCGTCGCAAGTCATTTCGTGATCCTGCGCCAGGATCAGCGACGGCAGGCAGCTCATCATCAGAAATGTCAGTCGAGTGCAATTTCGCATGGTTCGTCTCCGTTCATCCCTTAGACGACGGAAAGTGGCGGCGGTCGCTCGGTTGATGCCCGGATTCCACAGTGTCGGCGCGCCGCCAACACAACGCGGACGCGTATTTCGGGATTCTGTCGCGCCAGCAACAGGTTAGGGACAAGCGGCGGATGGCGGCTGAGTTGCGAAGTGTGCCGGTATGAAGGGAAGGATCCTATCGCTCCTGATCCATGCAGGGGTGATCGCTTTGCTCCTCTCAACTTCCTCGCTGCCGATACGCAAGCCGGCGGATCCTCCGGGCACTTCACATTTCACGCGGCTGGTCTTTCCGTCAGTGCGTCACGGAGGAGGCGGCGGCGGTGAGCGATCGCCGCTTCCAGCCAGCCTGGGCCGGCTTCCGAGGTTCGCGCGGCAACAGTTTACGCCGCCCTCGGCTACGCCGCGCGCTGTGCATCCGGTCCTGGTGATGGAACCGACTTTGATCGGGCCGCCGCAGATGCAAATGGCGCAAATCGCCTTGCCACAGCTTGGTGATCCATTTGGACGCGAAGGTCCTGCGTCCAGCGGTCCAGGGAGCGGAGGCGGGATCGGAGACGGCCAGGGTGGCGGAGTCGGCGGCCGGCGCGGTCCGGGATTTGGACCGGACGACGGAGGCGGTGTTGGGGGCATTGATTTTGGCGGGAGCCTGACCGCTCCGAGCGTGCTCTACAAAGTGGAGCCGGAGTTTTCCGACGAAGCGCGCAAGGCGAAATACCAGGGCACGGTGCTTCTGACCATCGAAGTGGGCGAAGACGGAAAGCCGCACAAGCTCCGGGTGTTGCGCGGTCTCGGGCTGGGCTTGGACGAGAAGGCGCTGGAAGCGGTATCGCGATGGAGGTTCAGGCCCGCGCTGCGCAACGGGCATCCCATTCGCGCGGCGGCCACGATTGAGGTGAATTTCCGGTTGCTGTGAACGCGCCGTTCAGTGGCTTTGCGCGAGCTCCTGCGGGCGGCTTTCCCGGATCCAGCCGTAAAACGTGCCGCCGCTGGCAGCGAGCCGCTCGATCAGTGGAGCGGGGCGCCAGTAATCGCCGAATTCGGCGCGATAGCTTTGGACGCGATCGAGAACGGTCTTAAGGCCGACGGTATCGGCGTAATACATGGGTCCGCCGCGATGGCGCGGAAAGCCGAAGCCGTGGACATAAATCACGTCGATATCGCCGGGGCGCAGGGCGAAACCTTCGTCCAGGATGTTCGCGCCTTCGTTGGCCAGGGCGGTGGTGATGCGGGCGACGATTTCCTCCTCGGTCATGGCGCGCCGAGTGACGCCGCGTTCGGCCGCGGCCTTACGGGCCAGGTCATCGATGAGCGGATCGGGAATGGGCGTGCGGCTGCCGGCTTCGTAGCGATACCATCCGGCGCCGGTCTTCTGGCCGTAGCGGCCCATGTCGAACAGCCAATCGGGCACGACGGATTGGGGCCCTTCGGAGCGCTCCTTACCGATGGACCGCAGGTACTGGCGAATGCGCGCGCCCACGTCGATTCCGGCGATGTCCTGCATGCCGAAGGGACCTACGGGCATGCCGAAGCGGACCAGTGCCTGATCGATCTGCTGCACGCTGGCGCCTTCCTCCAGCAGCAGGTACGCTTCCCGCATGTAGTAAGCCACCATGCGGTTGGCGACGAAGCCGAAGCAGTTGCCCACCAGCACACCGATTTTGTTCAGCTTTTTCGCGAGCTTCATGCAGGTGGCGATGGTTTCTTTTGACGTTTGGCTTCCGCGCACCAGCTCGAGGAGCTTCATGACATTTGCCGGGCTGAAGTAGTGGGTGCCGATCACCTTGGCCGACCGGCCGCTGGCGCGCGCGAATTCGTCGATGTCCAGCGTTGATGTATTGCTCGCCAGGATGCAATCGGGTTTGGTGACGCGGCCTAGATCGGCGAAGGTGGCTTTCTTGAGATCCATGTTCTCGAAAACGGCTTCAGTGACGATATCGACACTATCGAAGCCGTCATAGGTGAGCGTCGGCGTGATCAGGCTCAAGGCACGGTCCATCTGCTGCTGCGAAATGCGGCCTTTGGAGGCGGAGTGCTGATAGTTCTTTCGAATGACGGCCAGGCCGCGGTCGAGCGCCTCCTGAGTGACTTCCTTCAGCAGCACCGGGACGCCGGCATTGGCGTAATTCATGGCGATGCCGCCGCCCATGGTGCCCGCGCCCACGACGGCGGCTGATCGAATCTCGATCGTTGGGGTGCCCTTGGGAACGTCAGGAATTTTTGCGACTTCGCGCTCGGCGAAGAATAGCTTGATCATGGCGTGCGATTCGGTGGAGAGCACGCAATCGGCGAAAATTTCGATCTCGCGGGTGCATCCGGCGTCAAAGCCGAGCTCGATACCAGCCTGAATCGCTTCCACGGCTGCGTAAGGAGCGCGAGCGCCACGCGCCGTCTTGGCGAGGCCTTCCCGTGTCTTGGCGCAAGCGGCCAGCGCGGCCGCGCGAGGTTGGATCTTCTCCTCAAGCTCACGGGATTTGCGGGTACCGCCGGATTGCACTTTCTCAAGCGCGAACACGATGGCGCCGGAGAGCAGGTCGCCGGTGATGATGCGATCGATGATCCCCTCAGCGAGCGCGCGTTCGGCAGGAATGTGCTGGCCGAGTGTACACATTTCAACAGCTACCGCTGCGCCCGCGATCCGTGGAAGCCGCTGCGTACCGCCCGCGCCAGGAATAATCCCCAACAGCACTTCGGGTTGCCCCACCTTGGCGGTGGGTACAGCGACACGGTAATGGCAGGCCATGGCGAATTCCAGCCCGCCGCCCAAGGCAGTCCCGTGAATCGCGGCAACCAAGGGCTTCGCGCAATTTTCGATGTGCAGGAGCCGCGCGTGAATGGCGCGCGAGCGTTCGATAGAAGATTCGCGCGTGGCGATGGTCTCAAAGAAGCGGATGTCGGCTCCGGCGATGAAGGTGCTGCCGGCGCCGATGAGGATGGCGGCTCGAGCTTCCGCGTCTTTCGCAGCGCGCGCGACGGCGGATTCAATCGCCTCCGGCACTCCGGGGCTGAGGGCATTCACGGGCGGATTGTCGACCGTGATGACAGCCACCTGATCGCGAATTTCATAGTGGACGAGTTCGGGCATGGGGTTTAGTGTACCGTGGGTCTGCCTGTTTGCATCAGCGCGCTTCCTGCGTGAACTTCCACATGCTGGAGCGCCAAGCCAGGGCGCAGGCGATGACCTTGCCCTCGGGCGACCAGGACATATGATGGAAGTCGCTGACATAATCGAGCGGAATACGCGAGGATTTTCCGGTGGCAAGGTCGAAAATAGCGGGCGGCCAATACCAGGTCGGCCCGCTCCCCGGCGCCACCAGCCGGCCGTTCCGGACGCCGTCATTATCGATCTTGTAGCCCAATTGCAGCGGGCCGGCGATGCGAATCTCCTGCTCGGGCCCGCCATTCAGCGGGACGCGAATCAGCCGCGTGTTGGGAGATTCCCTCACCAGGACCACCAGGCTCTCGCCTCCTGGTTCCACGGTCACGAAGTTGCCGGCACGAAGGCGGCGCAACTCACCGCCGCTCGCGGTTACGGCCCAAATACTCCCCGCAGCCGCACAGTAGAGCGTTTTACCGTCCGGCGTGGAGGCCATCTGTTCGATGCGGCCTTTATCGAACGGAATGCGGCTGACAATCCTGCCGTTGGCCAGCGTGGCCACGCCGATCGAAGGATGGGGCTTGGTCTCAATCAGGAAGGCCACGGCGCCGGGGCCCGCCGCGGTCAGCGGCCCGGAGATCTCCTCGGTGGTATTGACAAAGGAGGCAGGCGGCTTCCCTGGTCCTCCGATCATGAGACGGCTACGCCCGGCGGCATATTCGGCCCACACCGCGCGGCCGTCGGGGAGGGCCGCGAAGTAGTCTCCCACCGGCTTCGGCACGCTCCCAATGCGCTCTACAGCCCCGCCCTGCGCAGCGAAACGCACGATCTCCATGGGGCGCTCCGCTTGGTCGAGATAGATCGCGCCATCGGGGCCGACATCGACCGATTCAAGGTACCCGGTTAGAGCAAACAGCGGCTGGGGCCGGGCATGGCCGTCGATCGGAATCATCGAAACTCGCGAGAGAGCGCCCTGCGTGCTACTGAATATCGCTGATTTACCGTCGCGCGTGACAGCCGCGGCGGGCACACCGCCGCCGGCGAGCTGGTCGCCGAAATCGGCGTCGAGCGCGCGCAACTTGCCGGAGTCGAGATCAACCACATAAAGGCGGAACCCAGCGCCGGCTCCTTCTCCCACCGCCATGCCTCCCACAAGCGCGCGGCGCCCATCGGAAAAAGCGCGTATAGTTGCCCACCCATAAAGTTCGCCGTACGGCAGAATCACCGGAAGCGCCTGGGATTTCCCGCTGTCGGGCCAATAGCGATAGAGTTGCTGCTCGTGCTGCGGGTTGATTTGGACAACGAGCAGACTACCATCCGGAAGAGCTTCCGGATCACCGCCGGTTTCCAGAATCATCTGTTCGTCCCCGCCGAGCGCCGGGACGCTGAAGACTCCTTTGAGTTGGTCGTAATAACGGTCGTAGAAAATGCGGCTGCCATCCGGCGACCATGAACAGGTGCCGGCGAAGCCGAGGTCGCGGCGGTGCGTGAGCATCACGCGGTTTCCCGACTCCGGCTTCATGACCCAGACCTGCATCACTTCCGCGTCGTCCTTGGCCACGAAAGCCAGCAGGTGGCCGTCGGGCGATGGCCGTGGGATGGTGGACAGCTCGGGGCCGCCGAGGAACACGCCTGTCCAGTTCGCGCCACCGGAGTCAGACCGGCCTCCCCACCACACGCCCGCACCGAGTCCCAGCGCGAGCGCGCCGAGACACGCGGCCGCCAGGATTGGCGACCGGTGACGCATGCGCTGCGTCGCTGCCGGCGCGGGCAACTCCGAGTCCCCGGACAGCGCCTCGGCTATGAGAATCCGGCCGTCGCCGATATCCCGCAGCCGGAGGCCGGGATCTTTCTGAAGGCAGCGGCGCAGCAACTCACGTACGCGAGGGCCCGCCGCGTCGGGCAAGGCACGCCAATCCGGTTCGGCTTTGATCACGGCAGCCAGCGTATCGGTCACTGTCTCTCCGCCGAACGCCAGTTTTCCGGTGAGGCATTCGTACAGGATGCAGCCGAAAGCCCAGATGTCCGCGCGCTTGTCCACGGGCTTTCCGCGGGCCTGCTCCGGCGACATATACGCCGCCGTGCCCAGGATCACGCCAGCACGGGTGTAAGCCGGAGAGGCAACCGTCAAGGTGGGCGAGTTGGTAGCGTCCTTGCCGGCGGAAGAGGCCATCGCCGTCTCTTTGGCCAGGCCAAAGTCCAAGACCTTCACTCGGCCGCCGGGTGTGATCTTAATGTTCGCGGGCTTCAGGTCTCGGTGTATTACGCCCTTCTCGTGCGCCGCTTCGAGCGCCTCGGCAATCTGCTCTGAAATCTCGAGCGTATCCTCGACGGCCAGCGGGCCGCGGCTAATTCGTTCGGCTAGAGTTTCACCCGGCACATATTCGAGCACAAGGTACCGAGCGTCGTTGTGCTCTTCGAGCTCGTGAATTGCCGCGATGTTGGGGTGGTTGAGCGAGGCAAGGATCTGCGCCTCGCGCTGAAACCGCGCCAGCCGGTCGGCATCATTGGCAAAAGCATCCGGCAGCGCCTTAATGGCCACTTCGCGTCCGAGGCGCGTATCGCGCGCCTGATAGACCTCGCCCATGCCGCCTGCACCCAGCGGGGAGAGGATTTCGTACGGTCCGAGCCTGCTTCCAGAAGCGAGGGGCATCGCGCGTCGAACGATTGTACCGTGCCGGCGTCGCGAGATACGATCATGACGGCGACGACGGCGGCGGCGCAATAGCCTTGAGCTCTCCGCGCGCGCCTCATGTTAGGATGGATGATTGCCAGGTTCCGGGCTCCGTGCAACGGGCGGCTGCAAACCCCGCCAGGTCTGGAAAGAAGCAACGGTAGCGGTTTAACCCGTGTGCCGCGGATCACCCGGGGCTTGGCTTTTCCCGCCGAATGTATCAGGTTATCGCTCGTAAATACCGGCCTCAGACGTTCGCCGACGTGGTGAGCCAGGAGCACGTCAAGACGACGCTCGAAAACGCCATTGCCCAGCAGCGCATCGCCCACGGCTATATTTTTTCCGGCCAGCGCGGGACGGGGAAGACGACAGTGGCCCGGATTCTGGCCCGTTGCGTGAACTGCGTGCAGGGTCCCACGGTGACGCCGGACGGGGTTTGCGCCAGTTGTCTGGAGATCGCGCAGGGCAACGCTCCAGATGTGATCGAGATCGACGCGGCGTCGAACCGCGGCATCAACGAAATGCGCGAGCTGCGGGAAAATGTGCGCTATCGTCCGGTCCGCGACCGCTACAAAGTGTTCATCATCGACGAGGCGCACCAGATCACCAGCGAGGCCTTCAACGCGCTGCTCAAGACCATTGAAGAGCCGCCGTCGTGGGTGATTTTCATCCTGTGCACGACGGAGGCGCACAAGATCCCGGCGACCATCGCGTCGCGCTGCCAGCATTTCAGTTTCCGGTCGGTAGATTTCGACGAGGTGGTGGCGCGCATGGACTGGATCTGCCGGCAGGAGCGGATCGAAGCGGA
>Ga0187819_10000791_pt1 | contig 15948 bp, 15 predicted proteins | sample NC_wetland_sal_i_15_FD_132411 | JGI IMG/M metagenome (GOLD analysis project Ga0187819, IMG submission 132411) | Wetland sediment microbial communities from Neuse River Estuary, North Carolina, USA - SO4_4 | ecosystem: Environmental > Aquatic > Freshwater > Wetlands > Sediment | place: USA...
GTCGCCGAGCATTCGATAACCAACCGAGTTGTCCGGAAAATCCTTCTTCACCTGCTTCAGGAATTCTTCCGCCTCAGCTTTCTTGCCCTCCGATACATAGAGGCGAGCAAGTGCAGCCCGCGGCTCTGGATCTTTCAGATCGGAATCGATGGCTCGCCGGAATTGCTGCTCGGCCTCGGGGAAGCGGCTGCGCGACTGGTAAAAGCCGCCCAGCGCCAACTGGGCTGGCATGGACTTGGGATTTACTTCGACTGCTCTCTTGAAGTTGCTTTCGGCAGCGTCAAACTGATTGCTCCTCAGCTCGAGGAATGCCAGACCTAGATAGGAGTCCCAGCGTTCGGGGCCAAGCGTGATGGCCTTCTGCATTTCCTGGATGGCGCCGGTCAAATTGTCCTGAGCCGCAAGCACATTGGCGGCGGCGACGTGGATCTGAGGGTTATTCGGCTGCTTGTCAAGCAGCAGGTCAGTTTGTTCCTTGGCCTGCTTCACGTCGCGACTGGCAATCAGCAGGTTTGCGATGTCGATACGCGCCTGGTAGTTTTCCGGCTGCAATTCGACTGTGCGCGACAGTTCCTGAAATGCGATGGGCCATTGCTGCATCTTGAGAAGAGTTTGAGCCAGCTGATAGTGAGCGTCGGCGTAGCGCGGGTCGACTTGGATGGCATTGCTGAACTGAATCGCCGCCTCGCGATATTTTTCCTTCTCGAAGTAGCGCTGACCGCTTTCAAAGTACTTCTGTTTGCGCACATTCGGATCGCGTGAACATGCGGAAAACGCGGCAATGAGTGCCACAACGACGATCAGACGAAAAACAAAGTACTGCCTCATGAAAATCTCCCAACTTAATTCTGTTGTCAGTCCGACTTGTTGTCATCCCTAGCGTAGCGAGGGATCTGCAGTTGTCCACACTACAAGGCAAAACTGCAGATTCCTCGTCGCTATCGCTTCTCGGAATGACAAGAACTTAGGTCTTTCAAGCTTCTAAAGCCTTTCCATCCAAGGTACTGCAACCGGGCCCGTACCAAAAGTTACCCACGTCATACGCTCATCGCGGAACATACTGATCGAGCAGCGGAGCCACCTGTCCCGCGAGCGAAAGCAGGCGCTGCTGGGCTGAGTCGATCGTCTCTCCGTGAAGCAACGGCGTAGTGACCCGGACCATGGAACCGTCGCTGCGGTTGAGGCGAATGGAGTCTGCGACCAGGTAGAACTTGGCCCAATACTCGCTTGCCAATCCGCGATCGTGCGCCCAATACCAATAGATGACCAATCGTTGATCGTCGCCCTGGGCAACGATGTAGCGGTTCGCCGGGAAAGCGGCATGACCCGGGAAAGAGACCGAAATTCTGCTGGATTCCACCGGTGACCAACCCGTGCCCGGCAGACAATTCTTGGGCGAATGAATAGTATCGCCGGTACGCTGGCTGGGAAAATAAGCCAGGAAAAGATCCACGTAAGGCTGCGGGACGGAGCTGTTCTCATAGATGCGCAGCAGAAAGTCTCCTGCGCCCAGGACGTCGAGAATGTTTTGCGAAATCGGTACGTCGGCGCCCGTCCATTCTCCGAGTTGGTGCGGAAACGAGGCCAGCGGTTGGTGCGGCGGAACATTTTCCCTGCGGCTGCGCGCCTGCAGCAGAATTGCCGTGCCCGCTAGCAGCAAGGCAACCACGGCGAATCTCCAGTGTGATTTCATGCCTCGCGCTCCTCGTTCCGCTGGCCCAGCCGCAAAAGCCGGTGCAGGAGAAACAGCATGGCCAATGACACTACGAAGATGAGCCAGCCGGAGAATAAATGAAAGAAGCCCTCAGCTTTGTCGGGATCCCAATATTGCACAAGGAGGCCGGTGCCGACGATGCGCAAGCTGTTTGCCGCGACCGCGATCGGAATGGAAGCAAGGGCCAGTACAACGCGAATCCAGATTCGGGTTTCAGCCAGATATCCGTAGATGACGGAAACCGTCAGCAAGGAAAGCAGAGAGCGAATTCCGCTGCAAGCTTGCGCAACTTCGAGCGGCATTGCCGGCAGATTAATGACGTTCCCTTGGCGCAACACGGGAACACCAGCCAGCGGCAGCGCCAGAGCCGCAACTTTCGAAGCCAGTAGCTGCAGCGGGAACGTAATCTCATTGAAGATGATCGCCGGGATGGGAATCATCAAGATGAGAAACGCCCAGGGAAACAGCACAGCGCGGAAGTAGCGCCATCCGCGAAAGAAAATCACCAGGCCAGCGATCAGCAGAAGCAACGACACGCGAGACAGAAAAAGCTCAGCCCCTAGCACGCCGACCACGAGCACGCACAGCGCAAGAGCCACGATCGGCAGGCCCCACAACGACGGCACATGAGGCAGTCCGGCTAAACGCGACCGCTCTTGCCACAGCACAAACAACGAAAACGCCGGAACAAAAAAGCCGTGGGAAAAGTTTGGGTCGCTCCACCATTGCCCGACCAGATCCGACAGAATGGCCGAATAAAGCCAGCCGATCAGCAGCAGCAGGGCGATGGTTTGCCACCACGGAAAGCGTCCCGCGGCAGGCGCCTGGGGTCGCTTAGGAAGCGACGCGGCTTGTGCGATGTGACTCACCTAATAGGAATGCAGGGGATTGAGACAAGAATATGCGAAGTAGGAAGGGAGCGCAATGGAAGGGATTGTACCGGAGTGGGCTGTTTTGAAAACTCAATGAGTCCAAAACATATAGGCGAAGAATGCTGACATCGCGACGGTGACGATTCCGATCGTCCTAAAAAACCAAGGCGGCATGTTGGCGAGCCCACCTTCAAGATAGCGGACATCGAAGTACCTGCCCAAGAACATCTTTGCATAGCTCTGGAAATCGATCTGTTCCTTTCTTACTCGATGAGGACTAACTGCGGCATACAGCCCTAGAACGAATAACACATCGGCCATAAAGAGGAATCCATAACGGTCGCTCATGCTGCTGCCTCAATGACCCTCCCAATAATCCCACCAATTCCTCCAAACTCCAAACGTGATCTGGCAAGCCGGCGCAATGAAAGGGTGCGCCCGAGGGTGGGCTTTAGACGGGATCATGTTTGGACTGTTTTGGAACCGGCGGAATCTTTGTCACTTTCTGCAGCCTCTTCTGCCCTAATTGTGGTGGTACCATGGCTGTGGGTTACCAAGGTCGTGTACACTCCGGCGCTTGATTTGCCCCTATAGTTATCTGGCAGCTATGGAGCAATCAGGAGCATCCTATGCACGTGACCGCTATCAAATCACGACATGCTTCTGCTGAGCCTGGCCCAGTCCGGCAGATTCGGCTGAAAATCGCGATCGTTGTCGAACCGGACGGTGATGGCTACCATGCGTATTGTCCGGCGTTTAAGGGTCTCCACGTAGATGGTGATTCAGTCGATGACGCTCTGCGCAATGCGCAGGAGGCCGTGGCCGTGTACATAGATTCCTTGGCCGCGCACAATGATCCCTTGCCAGTCGGACCGGATTGTAGCGTGAAGGAGGAACAAATCCCAACCGTTCCGCCTGGGGCCCTCTTGCGTTATTTTGAGCTGCAATGGCCTTCCCTAAGCATGTCTGGGATCAGCTAAAGTCGACAACCGCCGATGAATTGATTTCCGCCCTTAAGCGGATGGATATACCCAAGACCCCGCCAGCCGCGATGCTACGATCGCGTTCATCAAAGAAGCCAGTCCCAACCGCAAGCGTGTTGTAATCCATTATCATCCTCGCAAGACCTATCGCCCTAAGCTTCTGAAAGCACTTCTCGACGAGATTGGATGGACAGAAGAAGACATGCGGCGCGTAAAGCTCATCAAGTGATTCTCAGTCGAAGCCGTGCGTCCACGGCCTGCCCTGTGCTCGCCGAAAATGAGAAAAAAGTTTCCCTTTAGTGCGGTTTGATGTAGGGTAATGGCGCGCCCAAGAGACCCCATTTTTGAACTTTTCTTGCCCTAACTGGTTGAAAGTAGAGGCAGAGAAGCCGCACTTCGTCTCGTCGCAGTGTAGACTTACGTGGTACCGGCCTTGCTTCGGATTAGGCGAGAGTCCGGCACAAAAACCCGCCCCAGCCCAGGCTTAGCCGTGGAAAATGCATATTTGGCACCGTCGAAACCAGGGAATGACCGCCGAATTCGCGGAATAGGTCCGTGGAGGTTTATGGAAAGGCGGTCCGGAATGCTACAGCTATGAAAGCGAAAATTACAGCCGTGGCAGTGCTGTTGGCAGCGACTGCCGGAGTGTGGGCGCAGAACGCGGGAAAGAAAGACGATCCGGCAACGCAGCCCGCCGGCCAGCCTGCCTCGGTCGCGTCGCCGACCTACGTGATCGGCGCCGACGATATGTTGCTGGTTTCTGTGTGGAAGGAGCCGGATCTCACGACCACGTTGCCGGTTCGTCCCGATGGCAATATCTCTCTGCCATTGTTGAACGATGTGCATGCCGCAGGACTGACCCCGATGCAACTGGCCGCTTCCATTTCTGAGAAGCTCAGAAGATATGTTGCCGACCCGCGAGTCACAGTTGTAGTCACGCAGATCAACAGTCAGAAGGTTTATGTCACAGGAGAAGTGCTGCACACGGGAGCGATTCAACTCTTGCCCGACATGACTGTGTTGCAGGCGTTGGCGGATGCCGGATTTACGCAGTTCGCCAACACAAAAAGCATCTACGTGTTGCGCACGGAGAACGGCAAGGAGCAAAGGATCCCGGTCAACTATAAGAAACTGATAAAGGGCCAAATTACGAACATCACGCTGAAGGCCGGAGATATCATTGTTGTTCCGTAAAGAATATTTCGTAACGCAGCTGCGATGAAAAAACTTCAATTCATCCCGATGGTGATGTTCTTGATGCTGGCCCTGGGGACAACTTGCGCTCAGAGTAGCGCGGGAGCACAGTCCGAGGATACCAGCTCGCAAGCGGGAACCGGCGCGGTGATTTCGAGCGAAAACCCGCCGATCGCGGGACTCGATCAGCCGTCGCTGGAGTCGCCGATGCCCAGCCGCAGTTTCCTGCTGCCGGGCGCGCATATCAGCGAAAGCCTGGACTCGAACGTAGGTCAAACATCCGGCAGCTCTTCGATCCAGGGAGTCACACGCGCTTTGGGCAGCCTGATGTTTCAGAGAGTTGGCGGTCGCACCAGTACTGCTTTGGAGTATGTGGGCGGCATCGCGTACTACTCCGATTACAGTCCGAGCAGCAATCAAGTGCAAGAGCTCGATGCCGAGCAGCGCTTCCAGTGGAAGAGTGGGCAACTGACTCTCCGGGATAACTTCAGCTATCTGCCTGAAGGATCGTTTGGGTTTGGAGTGTATGGAGACTCAGCAGCTTACAGCATGGGTTTGGACGGAATTGGCTACATTGGCGGAGCCATAGGAGCGAGTTTGAACGGCATCTTTGGGCCGGGACAGTTTGGCTCGTTGGGACAGGCGCCGCGCATCAGCAATATGGCAATTGTTGACATTGACCAGGACCTGACGCGTCGTTCGGCTTTAACCCTGGCTGGCGGCTACGGTCTGGTGCACTTCACCGACAACACGGCGGGCTTCATCGACAGCAACCAAATTTCAGCCGAGGCCGCTTACAACTATCAGTTGAGCCGCAAGAACCAGATTGCAGTCCTGTACGGATTCCAGGATTTTCATTATCCGAATTTTGCTGGAAGCACTTTCACTACGCATCTGGTAAACGTGCTTTTTGGCCACCGCATCACGGGACGCATGGACCTGATTTTCGGCGGCGGACCGCAGGTAACCATCATCAATAGTCCGGCGCTCGGAGGTGTTAGCCATCGAATCACGGCCAGCGCGCAGGCTTCGCTGCGCTATCGTTTTCCGCGCACCTCGATCGGAATCTTTTACGACCGGGTCAATACCAGCGGATCAGGCTATTTCCTGGGCGCGGTCAGCGACATCGTGCATTTTTCGGTTTCGCGGCCCTTGGGCCGGACGTGGAATGCGATCGCGGACGTCGGATATGCGTACAACAGCCAGATCCAGGCGGGCGTGTTCGGACTTCTGCCGTCGAATACAACTTCGTTCTGGTATCTGTATGCAGGAGCGGCGCTGCAACACCAGCTCGGACGGCATTTCAGTATGTTCGTCAGTTATCAATACAATGATCTTTCGTTCAATAGCTCGGCTTGCGTGACTTCGGCATGCAGCGAGGCCTCGCAGCGAAACGTGGCCGCGATTGGACTGGAATGGCATCCGCATCCGATTCGACTCGATTAGATGGCGGTCATCGGGGCTGGCCGCAGTGGGGAAATGTAAATGATTGAGAATCGCGAATTGACCATGGACGACTATCTGGCGATGTTGCGCCGTCGCCTGAAGCTGATTTTGTGGCCGACACTGCTCGCCCCATTGGTTGGATTCGGGATCTCTTTCGCCTTTGCTCCCAAGTACACGTCGCAATCAATGGTGCTGGTGGAAGAGCAGAAGGTTCCGGAAGGCTACGTGAAGCCGGTGGTCACCGAAGATATCGGCCCACGCATCGCCACGCTGCAACAGCAGGTGCTCAGTCAGAGCCAATTGCAGGCGATGATCGATCGTCTCGGGTTGGGGAAGGGAAAGAATGTAGATGAGGTGATGGACGACATCCGGCAGAACCTCTCCATCGAGGAAGTCCAGCCTGACATTGCCGCCTCCAAACAGCCGCGGCGGCCCGGGCAAGGCAACGATTTCCCCGGATTCTATGTGGACTTCACGGCGGAGAATCCCCGCTTGGCGCAACAAGTTTGCACCGAACTGACGTCGATGCTGCTGGGAGAGAATCTGAAGGCACGCCAACAGGTGGCGGAGAGTACCACCGATTTCCTGGCCCATCAGGTCGAACAGGCCAAGCTTGATCTGGATGCGCAGGACGCCAAGCTGGCGACTTTCAAGAAACGGTACCTGGGCCAGCTTCCTGGCGAAGAGGACAACACCATCAAGCTGCTGACCGGGTTAAATTCGCAGCTCGATGCCTATACCCAATCTTTGAATCGCGCGCAGCAGGACAAGGCGTACGCGGAATCCTTGCTGGCGCAGCAATTGGCAGCGTGGAAGGCGTCGCAAGCGTCGGAGAATCCGCAGACCCTGCAGAAGCAGTTGGGCGACCTGCAGAGTCAGCTGGCCACGCTGCAGGCCCGTTACACGGAAGACCATCCAGACGTAGTGAAGACCAAGAACGACATTGCGGAAGTGAAACGCGAGCTGGCCCAGCTGAACTCGGCGACGAGCCAAGGTTCAGATACGAGCATCAAGGGTGTGGCCGAGCCTCCCGAGATTCAGCAGTTGCGGCTGCAGATTCACCAATCCGATCAGACCATTGCACAAGCGACACGTGAACAGAAACAGTTGCAGGATCAGATCAAAACCTATCAAGGGCGGCTCGCACTCAGCCCAGCCGTGGAGGAGCAGTACAAGCTGCTGACCCGCGACTATGACACGGCCCAGAAGTTTTACAACGACTTGATGGCCAAGAAGAGCCAGTCCGAGATGCAAACTGACATGGAACGTCGGCAGCAAGGGGAACAGATGCGATTGCTGAATCCGGCCAGCCTGCCTGATTGGCCAAGCTTTCCCAACCGGCTGACCTTTGCCGGTGGCGGCTTGGGCGCAGGCTTGGTACTCGGATTGGGTTTGGCGATTTGGCTGGAAATGCGTGACAAAGCGATTCGCACCGAGCAAGACGTGTTAGCCGCCCTGGAACTGCCCACGCTCGTCTCAGTGCCTTGGGTGGGTCAGAAAGCGGGTGGCAAGACGAGCGGGAATGGGCAGGGCAAAAGGTCATCGGCCGAGCCGAAGAAAGAGACGGTTGAGGTTTAGGCAGTTATGTATAAGCAATTTTTCGGGCTGCGCGCGAATCCGTTCAACGTTAATCCCGACCCGCGTTATCTGTTTCTGACGCGGCACACCGAGGAGGCTCTGGCTTGCTTGACCTATGGAATCCAGAGCCGCAAGGGATTCGTGCTGCTCTCCGGCGAAGTGGGAACCGGCAAGACCACGCTCATTAACAAGCTGATGGAGTGGCTGCGCCTGCAGCAAGTGGCCACGGCATTCATTTTCAACTCGCAGATGGACGTGCCGCAATTTCTCGACTACATGATGGCGGATTTCGGAATCCCGTGCGATTCCAAAGCCAAGAGCCAGATTCTATTGCGCCTGTACAACTGGCTGCTGGAACGTTACCGCGCCGGCGAGACCGCGGTGTTGATTGTAGACGAAGCCCAAAATCTCTCGGACGAGGTGCTCGAAGAGATTCGCCTGATGACCAACCTCGAGACCTTCACCGAGAAGCTGCTGCAGATCGTGCTGGTGGGACAACCCGAGCTGGACCAGAAGCTCAAGCAGCCGCATCTCCGGCAGTTACGGCAGAGGTTGACGTTGCGGGCCAAGACTTATCCGCTGACGCTCGAGGAAACTAAAGCCTACGTGGCGCAGCGGCTGCGCATCGCGGGATCGAACGGACAGCAAGTGTTTGATCTCGAGGCGCTGGTCGCCATTCACCGCTACGCCGGCGGAATCCCCCGCCTGGTGAACCTGATCTGCGAACACTGTCTGGTGAGCGCATTTGTGGATCAGCAGAAAGTAGTCGCGAGTAGTGTTGTGGACGTCGTTGCTCGCGACTTTGATTTAAGCGACAGCAGCGTTTCCAGCGCCGTCGCAGCAGCACAGCAAACCCAGCCGGGAGAGAAACTCGATCTCGTCGCAGCGCTGAAGAGTTTGGCCACGCTCACCGACCGGCTGAGCCAGGCCGAGGCAGACCTTCCCAAGGAAGGAAAGGTATGAGCCGAATTCATGAAGCCCTGAAGCGGGCGGAACAGGAGCGGGCGGCGTCTCAGGGAGACAGCGTCGAGGCCTCGCAGTCGAGCGAGGCGCCAGCCGTTCCCCTTGTAAGCTCCAGCGCGCTGGACAGCGCTGCGTCTCCGGGCCTGCCGTCTTTTTCGGCGCAGTTCACGTTTGAGGCTCTGCTGGCTCGTTGCGTCCAGAGCAGATGGTCACCCGATCCCCAAACCATGCTGTTCTTCAGCGCAGATGAACCGCATGGCACCGAGCAGTTTCGCACCTTGAGGTCCCGCCTTTACCAGGTGCGCGAAAAGCAGGCGCTCAAGAAGTTGCTGGTCACAAGTCCTCTGCCCAAGGAAGGGAAATCGTTCGTCGCGGCAAACCTGGCGCAAGTGTTGGTGCGCCAGCAGGGCCGGAGAGTTTTGCTGATCGACGCTGATCTGCGGGCGGCCCGGCTGCATTTGGCGCTGGGAACATCCGCGACACCTGGAATCTCGGAATACTTGCTGGGCGAGGCGGATGAATTTGCCATTATGCAACGGGGTTCGATGGAGAATTTGTTCTTGGTCCCGTCGGGCCGGGCGGTCTCAGACCCTGCGGAACTAGTGGCGAATGGCCGTCTGAAAGCTCTGCTCAGTCGTGTGGAACTGCTGTTTGACTGGATTGTTATCGATTCCCCCCCCGCTGTGCCGGTTTCGGATGCGGGCTTACTGGCGAATTACTGCGATGGCGTGTTGCTGGTCGTGCGCTCCGGAGTTACGCCGTTTGATGTCGCGCGTAAGGCTCGTGACGAATTCGGCGACAAGAACGTAGGCGTGGTTCTCAATGCCATTGAAGCGACTTCCTCGCCGTACCCTCCCTATTATTACGGCACATACGGAAGGCCGAACGGCAAGGACGGAGTCAAGAGGTAGAGTGTGATCCGGCTCTTCAATGTCTATTATCCGATCCGCACCCTGGTGCTGCTGGTGGGCGAGGCCCTGATTGTCTGGACTTCATTCCTTCTGGGCATGTTGGTGCAGTACCGCCAGGATAGCTATCTGGTGCTTAACTTCGAGTATGGGTACTACAAGATTCTGGTGGTGACTGCCGTTGTTCTGCTGTTCTCCCATTGGTTCGACCTTTACGATCCCACTCCCGTCAGTGGCAAGGGAGAACTTTATTTTCGCCTGCTGCTGGTTCCGGGCATCCTGGCATTGATGCTGGCAGGCGCGGGATATGCGTTCCCACGCGCCTTGCCCGGCAACGACTCAGAACTCGTCGGGCTGGCGATTCTGACTGTGGCGCTGTTCGGTTGGCGGGCGGCGTATGGCTGGCTGCTGCAGCGGCCTTATCTACACGAGAGAGTGTACGTGCTGGGTACTGGCGAGCGCGCCCAGCGTCTGGTGAATGGCTTGCGCGCCCGCTCGGAGCTGGGCATTGAAGTGGTCGGGTGGAGTGGCAATGTCGAAGGCGCGGTGACGCGGGACTCGGTCGCATCTCACTTGACGGAACTCATCCAGCAGAAGAACGTTCACCGCGTGATTGTCGCGATGCCGGATCGCCGTGGAAATCTCCCCGTCCATGAACTGCTGCAGGCTCGGCTGAACGGGGTGAAGGTAGAGGAAGCCGCGTCCTGGCTGGAAAAGATGTCTGGCAAAATCGAGGTCGAGCAACTTCAGCCCAGTTGGTTGATCTTCGCGGAAGGATTTCGCTTCAGCGCGGGTTTTACGGCGTTGCGGCGCGCCCTCTCAATTCTCGCAGCAGCGGTCTTGTTGCTGTTCGTTCTACCGTTGATTCCATTTGTAATTCTCGCCATCAAGCTGGATTCTCTGGGCCCGGTGCTCTACCGGCAAAAACGCGTCGGCCGCGGCGGAGTGACATTCTACTGTTACAAGTTCCGCACCATGCGGCGAGATGCCGAAGCGGACACCGGTCCCACTTGGGCGGACGATGATGACCCGCGTATCACCCGCATTGGCAGAGTTCTTCGCATCACGCGGTTGGATGAGATCCCGCAACTGTGGTGCGTGCTGAAGGGTGACATGGCATTCGTGGGACCGCGGCCGGAACGTCCCGAATTCGTCGAGTGGCTGACCAACGAAATTCCTTACTACCCGGTGAGGAACGCGGTGCGTCCGGGCATCACGGGATGGGCGCAGATCCGTTACAAGTATGGAAATTCTTTGGAAGATGCCAGGCAAAAGCTGCAGTACGACTTGTTCTACATCAAGAACGCCTCGATCGGATTAGACCTGCTGATCATGTTCCAGACCGTAAAGATCGTCCTGCTGGGACGAGGTGCGCAATGAAGACGCGCGCAATGAAGAATCGGGGAGACCGCTGAATGGCGGTGCTGGCGAACCCGATGACGAAAACAGCGGTCTCGCCCAAGGAACGGTCGAACCTCGGCTTTCGCTTGATGCTGGTCTTCTCGTTCTTGTACTACTTCCGCCCCGAAGACATCATTCCCGGCCTGGCTCCGCTGCATCTCGCCAAGGTTGCCGGTTGCTTGGCGCTGCTGGCTTTGCTGCTGGGCTCAAAGAAAGGACGCCCCAAAAAGCTGCCGCTGGAACTCAAGCTGATTTTCGCCTTGTTTGCCTGGTTGATTCTAACTATTCCGTTTGCCTACTGGCGCGGTGGAAGTTTTGACGTGGTGTTCTGGGGATTCTCCAAGGCTGTCATCATCGCGCTGACGCTGACTCTCACTGTCTCGCGCACTTTTCAGTTGCGCCGCCTGATTTTCGTGCAAGCCATCGGAGTCACCCTGATGACTATCGCCTCGGTCATCGTCAATCACCGAATGCAGGGTCGTCTGTCGGGCATTGGAGAAGGATTGCTGTCCAACCCCAACGATCTTGCGATGAACATCGCCCTGAACTGGCCGTTGTGCCTGGCGTTTCTGCTGAGCGGCCGCGGCCTGGCCAGGAAGATGTTTTGGGGTCTCGGCATGCTGGTCATGATCTATGCCGTGATGGCGACATATTCCCGGGCCGGGTTCATGGCTTTGTCGCTCGCCGTTGTCCTGTGTCTGTGGGAGTTCGGAGTGCGAGGCAAAAGATTCCTTTTGTTGGCGGGCGCGGTGCTTTGTGGGCTGGTCCTGATTGTTGCCGTCCCGCAAAACTACAGTAAGAGGCTAGAGACTCTCGCGGGGAAATTTCAGCAAGGAGATATGGACAACGGTTCGTCTGAGGCAAGGAAGGACTTGCTGGTGAAGAGCCTGAAAATCACGGCGACTCGCCCAATATTTGGAATTGGCCCCGGCAATTTCCAAGCTTACACACATCTCTGGCGCGTTACGCACAACACTTATACGGAGCTAAGCTCGGAGTGTGGTATTCCAGCGCTGTTATTGTTCTTGCTGTTGTTGTCGCGAGCATTCCGCAATGTCAAATACGCACGGAAAAGTCTGCGCGCCAACCAAAACAGGGAATTGCAACTCTATGCCAGTGCGCTCTGGGTCGCCCTGGCGGCTTATCTCCTGGGAGCTTTCTTCGCCAGCACGGCTTACGAGTTATTCCCCTACTACCTGGTGACGTATACGACGTTGCTGTACAGGATAGCTTCCCAGCAGAAAGATGACAAAGTAATCGTGGTGAAGAAACCGGCCAACGTTCCACTGCGGGTCTACAGTCCGGCGTAGGGGATGGCGGGAAAGCCGCGACGAGTTGAAGACGTTTCTTCTTTTCGAGACCTATGCGACCAGAGTTCGAGCGTAATTGCTTGCCGGAGATTCCCGGCGAAGTTATGGCCATACTCCGCTGCCCACGCTGTGGCTCCCGTCTGCTACAGCGCGAGACCGGGCTGGCCTGCAGTGGCTGCGGCGAGAAGTTTCGTCAAATGGGCGGCGTGGTCCGTTTTGTAGATGCGCAGGATTACGCCGGCAGCTTCGGATTCCAGTGGCGGATCCACGCCCGGACTCAACTCGACGATCAGCAAAGCCGCCGTTCCGAGGACGCTTTCCGGCGCCGCACCGGTTTTGAGCCAGAAGATTTGGCCGGCAAGCTGGTTCTAGATGTCGGCTGCGGTATGGGCCGGTTCGCCGAAGTCGCCACCCGATGGGGCGCGGAGGTGGTTGGGGTCGACCTGAGTCTGGCTGCGGCAGTGGCCGCGCGAAATCTGGCTGGCCGCACTGCCACGATATTTCAGGCTGATGTGTTTCATCTTCCCTTCGCGCCGGAAAGCTTCGACTTCATTTACAGTATCGGCGTTTTGCATCACACGCCGGATTGCGCCAAAGCCTTCGAGATGCTTCCGACACTACTGAAGCGCGGCGGGAGAACCGCCATCTGGCTGTACAGTGCCTACAACCCTTGGTACCGGCTGAGTGACCTGTACCGGAAAATTACACGGCGCATGCCTCCGAAGCTGTTGCACGCACTTTGCTACGCCGTCGTTCCGCTATACGGAGTGCACCAGGTCTTGCGCAGGGTTCCGCTGCTTGGACGATCTGTGAGTGGAGCGCTTGCCTACCTGATTCCAATGTCTTTCGACCGCGATCCCAGATGGCGTGTGCTGGACACGTTCGACTGGTACTCGCCGTGGTACCAGTCCAAGCACACCTATGAGGAAGTATTTCGCTGGTTCGAACGCTGCGGGCTGGAAGACCTCACTGTCGGCGATCAGCCAATCTCGGTGCAAGGTCGGCGGCCGTTTGCCGCAACCAAAGTCTCCAGCGCCAGCCAAGCCGAGGCCGAGCCATGTGTGGGATAGCCGGCATCGTTGGACAGCCTGGCGAAACGATCGATTCCGCCGCCATCCGCCGGATGTGCCAGACCCTCATTCCCCGCGGACCGGACGATGAAGGAATTCATGTTCACGATGACGTAGGCCTGGGCATTCGGCGGCTGAGCATCATTGACATTGCCGGTGGCCACCAACCCATCCACAATGAAGATCAGACCGTCTGGTTGGTTGTGAATGGTGAAATCTACAACTATCTCGAGCTGAGAAAAGAGCTCGAGGGCCGCGGTCACCGCTTTTACACCCAAACCGACAGCGAAGTGATCGTTCATCTTTACGAAGAGAAGGGCTCTGACTGCGTGCAAAAGCTGCGCGGCATGTTTGCTTTCGCGCTATACGATCACCGCCGGCGCTCGCTGCTTCTGGTTCGCGATCGGCTAGGCAAGAAGCCCTTGCATTACGCGATATGTGATGACCGGCTCCTGTTTGGTTCCGAGATCAAAGCTCTGCTGGCAGCAGCGCCACAATTGGCCCAGGTTAGTCCCGAAGCACTGTTGCAGTATTTTTATTTTGGCTACATTCCCGATCCTCTGACCGCATTTGCCCGCGTCGAGAAACTACCGCCAGGATACCTGCTTGAGTACGCTGATGGCCGGCTCAAAACCCGGCGGTATTGGGACCTCCCTGCTTATGGGACTTGCAACCCTTCGTCGGAAGAGGAGTGTCTGGAAGAGCTGGAACAGCGGCTGGCGGAAGCGGTTCGTATTAGGTTGATGAGCGACGTGCCCCTGGGCGCCCTGCTGAGTGGAGGAGTCGACTCGTCACTGGTTGTGGCGCTGATGGCGCGAGCTAGTTCCGCGCCGGTGAAAACTTTTTCCATTGGTTTTGCCGATCAGGAGTTCAACGAGGCGATGTACGCTCGCGCGGTTGCCGAAAGATTCGGAACAGATCATCACGAACTTGTGGTTGAGCCGAAGATCGAGGAGACACTGGAGTTTCTGACTTGCACGATGGAGGAACCCTTCGGCGATTCCTCCATGGTTCCGACTTATTATGTTTGCCAAACGGCGCGACGCCAGGTGAAGGTAGCGCTCTCCGGCGATGGAGGAGATGAGCTGTTTGCCGGGTACGATCGTTATGCGGTGCACCTGCACCGGCAGAAGTTTGACCGCATTCCGCAGTGGATGGGCCGGCATTTTCGTCGCCACATCTACCCGCGGTTGCCGTCTTCTTTGCGGGGACGCCGCTTCGCTTTCAACGTCTCCCTGCCGTCACGCGATCGCTACTTGGACAGCGTGGCCCATCTGCCCGTGTTCGACCGTGAGCGGTCACTTTTTTCTCAGGAACTTTTGTCGTGGGCGGATGACTGCGAAGAGCCTGCCCAACGGTTCCAGGGTTATTTCGATCGCGCACCCGCGCCTGATGAGCTGAGCCGATTGCTGTATGTGGACACCAAAACATATTTGCCCGGCGATATCCTGACCAAGGTCGATCGCATGAGCATGGCGAACTCGTTGGAGGTTCGTTGTCCGCTTCTCGACCATCTATTCGTGGAATGGGTTGCCGGATTGCATGCGTCGTGGAAATCACAGCGCGGAAATCGCAAATACATTCTGAAAAAGCTTGCCGAGCGCGTCGGCGTTCCTGCAAAAGTCTTACATCGCCGGAAGCAGGGATTCGCCATGCCGCTGGCGGGCTGGTGGCGCAACGAACTGAGGAACGAGATGCTGGAACTGATCGTGGAACCCAGAACCCTGCAACGTGGGTACTTCAACCCACCCGCGATTCGTGGGCTGTTATCAGAGCATCTGAGGGGACGCCGGGACCGCTCCTATGATCTATGGTTGTTGCTGGTGTTCGAGTTGTGGCATAGGAATTTTCTCGAGCCTCGGGGCTTATCGCCGAATGCGTCAAGCATCGCGGCTCTTGGCAACATTTCAAGGGCGGCCGCGGATGGCAAGATTCGACCAGCGGCCAGGAGTGAAGTGGCGTGTCCACTGAAATCCTGAAAGAGTCCGCGGCTTCGACGTCACCAACTGCCGTCCGCTCGCGTCCCAGCGTCCTGCACCTGGTCGAGAGCTTCGACCAAGGTGGCTCGGAGCGTCAGGCGCTGCAGCTGGCTGGACTGCTTCATCGGCAAGCCGCTTACACGGTGCGCTTGGCATCGCTGAAGCCGGGCGGTGTCCTGCGCGGAGAAGCGGATGCCTTAGGCCTGGGAGAGATCCCGAGTTATCCGCTAACCAGTTTCTACGATCTTAACTTCCTGCTGCAACTGCGGCGCTGTGCGGGCTGCCTGCGCGAATGGAACGTTGCCGTCATCCACACCCATGATTTCTATACAAACATTTTCGGAATGGCGGCGGCTGCGCTGGCCCGAGTGCCAGTGCGCATCGCTTCCCGTAGAGATTTGGGTGTGATTCGGAGCCCTGCTCAACGATTTCTGGAACGTGGTACGTACTGGCTGGCGGACCGGGTTGTCGTCAACTCGTAAGCGGTACGCCGGCAACTCATCGCCGAAGGCGTACTGGAAAATAAAATA
>Ga0187819_10000793_pt1 | contig 15941 bp, 18 predicted proteins | sample NC_wetland_sal_i_15_FD_132411 | JGI IMG/M metagenome (GOLD analysis project Ga0187819, IMG submission 132411) | Wetland sediment microbial communities from Neuse River Estuary, North Carolina, USA - SO4_4 | ecosystem: Environmental > Aquatic > Freshwater > Wetlands > Sediment | place: USA...
CGCACCTGATAGGTGCCATAACCCTCCCCGAACAGTGTCGGCAGAACGCCTGCCGACCCTGCCGGCGCCAGATAATTACTCCCCTCCGGTGCGGGCATGGCTTTCTCCAGTTTCGACGGCGGGAGGCCGGGACCTCTCCGTCGCGCGGCGACGGTCCTGGGAACATCCCGGGTAGTAGCCCCACATATTATCGCGCAAAAGCCCTGGCTAGGAACGGGAATCGCGCATTGTCAGCCCTTGAAGATCGAAGCCAGAAATCCCCACAAGCCGTGCCGTTTCTTCTTTTTCGGTTGCCCGGTCTCCGAGGTGGCAGCCTGGGCCACCTCCTGCGGCGGGGGCGGCACATACGGCGAATTGAGCACCGGCAGGGTTGAAAGCCGGATCTCGGCGAAATCGACGGGCGCATTCGGCGCCGGGGGCGGCTCCGAAGCGCGGAACACGAACGGAGCCTCCACCTGCACGTGGACGCTACCCGGCTGCTCGGCGGGAGGCGGCGCGGTCACCTTAGCGCTCCGGGGAGAGGATTCGATCAAGGCAGCCACTGGGGGCGGCGGCTCCGCCGTGGGAGCCGTGACCGGCTTCGGCGGCTCTGTCGCGGCGCGCTCCACCAGCACCGTCGCCGGACAGCCGCAATTCCCCACCACCGGACCCGGATTGCTGGCATGTCCAGCGCGGAAGATCAGCTGCTCTCCCGGCTTCACGGTATAGCTGCCGTCGCCCATCAGCTCCGAGACCGTCACCGAGCCGGTGTTGCCGTGCAGCGACTGCACGCAGGTATTGCCGCCCTGGTCGACGCTCACAGCCACGTGGAACACCCCAGAGCCAACCAGCGCAAGCTCGAAATCCGGGCTCATGATGCTGTCGCGGGAATTGGCCAGCGGATAATGCATCTCGATGGTGCCGGAGCTAATCCCCAGCATGATCTGGGCTCCGTTGGCGGAAGCAGTGAAGGACACGCTGCTGCCCTGGCAGACGCGCACCTCGCCGCCGCGGATCAGGCGAACGCTGGCGTTCGTCAGTCCCGCTTTCACCGAGGAACCGCTGATCACCCGCTGGCTCGAGGCCGAAAGCGCGACCGCGCCCCTCACCGTCGCGTCCGAGGAGTAGACGTCCCCGAGCGGCGCCTGGGCGTGGCCCAGCATCCCCACCAGCAAGAGCGGAAGAGAGAACAGAAGTACACGGGCTAAGCCGCGGAAAAACATGCCACCGATTGCGAGTGGGGAAATTTTATCATCCCCAGCGAGGCTCCGCAGAAGCTAGCTCTCAGCCACAAAGTCGTATTGGTCGATGATGGCGCCCACGCCGACGCGTTCCTCCGCCGACTCCTCCACTCGCACCACGCGCCCCTTGCAGCGCACGCGGATGCTCTCGGTCAGCGTGATTTCCGGAGGCAGCGTAAGCGTGAACTCGATGTTGGAACCTTCGGAGAGTCTCTTGTCGAGGTAGAAGAACACCCCGCGGGCGCTGACGTCACGGGTCTCGGCAGAGAATTCCTGTACTCCGCCGTTGGTAAAGCGGATGGAGACGGGCAGTCGCAGGGAGAAGCGCCGCGTGGCCCGCTTTTCCTGTTGTGGTTGGGTCATGGCCCTTCCTTCGCCCGCAGTTCGAGCGCCGTTAGCATCGCCCTGTGCCGCCAAAGTGTCAAGCCTTTTGACGTACTGGGAGATTCGGCTAGTCCTTAGGTAACCAGCCGGTACACGGCAGTTATAGCTGCAAAAAGTTTGCCACGATCTGTTTGCCGGACTGGGTGAGCACGCTTTCGGGATGAAATTGCACTCCCTCGATGGCGGCCTGACGGTGGCGCACGCCCATGATCACCGTAGAACCATCGCGCTCCGTGGCCCGCGCCGTAATCTCCAGCACCGGTGGAAGCGACGCCTCTTCCACGATCAGTGAATGGTAACGGGTGCAGATGATGGGAGAAGGCACTCCCCGGAAAATGGTGCGGCCATCATGCTCCACTTCGCTGGTCTTGCCATGCATCAGGTTCCTGGCTCGAACGATGTTGCCGCCAAAGGCAGCACCGATTGCCTGATGTCCCAGGCAAACCCCCAGGATGGGCAGCTTGCCGCCAAAATGCCGGATCAGTTCGATGCTGATACCGGCTTCCTGCGGCGTGCACGGCCCGGGCGAAAGCACGATGCGGGCAGGGTGCATACCTTCAATCTCTTCGATCGAGACCTGGTCGTTGCGGCGCACAACTACCTCCTCGCCCAGTTCTCCCAAATACTGGACCAGGTTGTAGGTGAAGGAATCGTAGTTGTCGAGCACGAAAACCATCGTGGTAAGTGCGAAGTGGTAAGTGGAAAGTGGAACGGCTCAGGTCGTCAGCGACGATAAGAGACCGCTCAGCATCCGGTCCACTTCAGTTGATGCGTCCAACAGTTTCTCCTTCTGGGCCGACTGCAAGTACCCGAGGTTCTCAGCGATCACAAGCTGCGTCCGCAATTCGTGCAATGAACCCTTGGCATGCCCAAGGAATCGCTTGAACTCACCGGTTGACAGCCGCCCCTGGCCTTCGGCGATGTCGCTGGGAACAGAAACGGCGGCCCTTCGCAATTGCGGCGTCAAACCGTAAACTTCATTCTTCGGAAAAGCTTCTGTGCAGCGATACACATCGGTGACCAAACAAATCGCTTTCTGCCACACAATCAGGTCCCTGTATGACCGCGCGGCGATTTTGCTCTCCACAGTCGTTGGCGTCGGCGGGCGCAACTTACCACTTTCCACTTATCACTTACCACTTCTTGCCAGCTCTGCCGCCCTGAGCGCCGCCTTGGCTTTGTTGACACATTCCTCATGTTCACGCGCCGGGTCCGAGTCGGCGACAATTCCCGCTCCCGCTTGTACGGAAGCGCGGTTCTTTTCCATGATCATGGTCCGAATCGCGATGCATGAATCCAGATTGCCGGCAAAGTCGGCATAGAGCACTGAGCCGCCATAGACGCCACGACGGACGGGCTCGAGTTCCTCGATGATCTCCATGGCTCGCACCTTGGGCGCGCCGCTCAGCGTGCCGGCGGGGAAGCAGGCGGCGAAGGCATCCAGGGCGCTGAGTTCCGAACGCAAACAGCCCTCGATGGCCGAGACCAGGTGCATCACATGGCTGTAGCGCTCCACGTACATCAGATCGCGCACCTTCACCGACCCATACTCGCTCACGCGGCCCACGTCGTTGCGTCCCAGGTCCACCAGCATGACGTGCTCGGCCCGTTCCTTTTCGTCCTGGCATAACTCGTCTTCCAGGCGCTTGTCTTCCGCGTCGTTGGCGCCCCGCGGACGCGTACCCGCGATCGGCCGGTACTCCAGACGCCGTCCACTCACGCGTACCAGCATCTCCGGGGAGGAACCAAAGATGTGAGTGTCGTCGATGCGCAGGAAATAAAGATAAGGTGAGGGATTGACCGTGCGCAGCGCGCGATAGATGTCGAACGGCTCCGCCTCGGGTTCGAAGTCGAAGCGCTGGGACAGCACTACCTGGAAGATGTCCCCCGCGGCGATGTACTCCTTGGCCCGCCGGACGCTCTCCATATACTGCTGCCGGCTGGTGACGGGCTTCAGTTTGAGCAGGCCCGCCCTTCGCGCCCGCCGCACATCGCGCGGGCGCACACCTGTCGTCAACCGTTTTTCCAAAGCGGCGAGATCCCGTACCGCGCGGTCATAAGCGACGCGCGGAGATTCACGGGTCAGGTCAGCGGCGGCGATCAGGTGGATCTGATGCCGCAGATGGTCGAACGCCAGCAGCCGGTCGAAAAACATCATCAGGCAATCCGGCGCGCGGGTATCGACCCGGGCCTTGGAAGGCAGCTTCTCCAACTGGCGCACCACGTCATAGGCAAAAAAGCCGACCGCGCCCGAAGTGAATGGTGGCAAGCCTTCCACATGCGCCGGCCGGTGCTGTCCCAGCAGATCGCGCAGCACTTCGAAGACGCTGCCGTGGAACTTCTGTCTCTGTTTGCCGCGCTCGATGGTGATCTGCCGCTCGCGCGCCGTGACCACCATGTACGGACGCGCCCCCAGGAAGGTGTAGCGACCGATCCTTTCGCCGCCCTCCACTGATTCCAGCAGGAAGGCCCGCCGCTCCCGCCCGGCGATAGTCAGGAAGGCCGACACCGGGGTTTGCAGGTCGGCGGTGACCGACTTGGTCACCGGGATGAGCGTCGCTTCTCGCGCCATTCGCGAGAATTCCTTGTAATCGGGACGTACCATGGCAAGTCGGTTGATTATACGGCCCAATTGCTTTTGGCTCTTGGCAGTTAGCTGTTGGCCAAGAGCCAGAAGCCAATTGCTATTGTTCCGTTACCAAATTGCGCGGCCGCAGTACACCAATGGTTATTGCAGCAGGCGCGGGGTTCCGGGGACAATCACCCAGCCAGGAATGGTTGACTTGAGGCCCTGCCCGCGTATACTGCGGCATCCACGAGTCATACCTCCCTTAAGTGCGGGCGGGCCCAAGCAGACCTGGTGAAATTGGCGGGTCACGGATGACGATGCTGGTCAGATTCTGGGGAGTGCGGGGCTCGACGCCCACCCCCCAGGCGGAAAACCTGCGCTACGGAGGCAATACCTCGTGTGTGGAGGTGCGGGTCAACGGACACATCTACGCCTTCGACTGCGGCACCGGCTTCCGCAATCTGGGCCGCCACCTGCAGCGCGAGTTCGCGGACCGGCCCATCCACGCCCACGTCTTCCTCTCCCACTTCCACTGGGACCACATTCAGGGCATCCCGTTCTTTACCCCGCTCTACGAGAGCCGTGACAGCTTTTTTTACTTCCACTCTTCCAACCGGTCGCGCGGGTTGCAGCACGCCCTCGAGGACCAGATGTCGGACCCCTACTTTCCCGTGGACATGACGGAGATGGCTGCCAAACGCCACTTTTATGACATCGAGGAAGACCGCATCGCCTTCGACGACTGCGTCATCCAGTCCAAGTGGCTGAACCATCCCCAGGGCTGCCTCGGCTTCCGCATCGAAACCGACGACAAGGTCTTGGTCTACGCCACCGACAACGAGCCCGGCTCCCCCAAGTTCGACAAGAACGTCCGCCAACTGGCGGAAGGGGCCGACGTGCTCATCTACGACGCGCAGTACCTGCCCGAGGAATATGAAGCCAAGAAACGGGGCTGGGGACACAGCCACTGGCGCGAAGCCGTCAATATCGTGATGGAGAGTGGCGCCAAGGAGCTGGTGTTGTTCCACCACGATCCCGACCACGACGATGCCTGCATCGATTCCATCGTGCAGGTCGCGCGCGATCATTATCCCAAGGTGCGTGCCGCCGCCGAGGGCATGGAAATCCAGCTCTAGCCCTCGCCGGTCATCTCGCGCGCAGCACTTGCCCGGTTAGCGTCCGAGAAAGTGCTCCAGCGCCTCCACGTCGGCGGAGGCCTGCTCAACGTATCTCCCGGCTCGCGCGGCATCTCCGCGTGCAAGCGCATTCTGGGCCCGGGACAAGTTCGCCTGCATGGTTGCCTGTTTGGCGACCATGTCCCCACGAAGACCGTAGCCCGCCGCGGCCTGCTGCTGTTGCAGACGATCCAGGCTGCTGTTCACGGCAGCAGCGCGGCTGGAAAGTTGATCGAGCTGATGCTCCAGCTCGGCAAGCAGCCGTTTCTTGGCCGGATCCTCCGCCGGCTTGGTGGGCGCTGGGGGTGCTACCACCGGCTCCGGCGCAGCGGCGGGCGGTGGCTCCGGAGCAGGACTTGCCGCCGGTTCATTCGCTCTTCCCCGGCGGGGCAGGTAGATTCCGGCTGCTACCAGGACGGCCAGCACAATCAGTGCTCCCAAACTTATATGCAACCCGCGACTACCACTCTGCCGGAGGCGGGACGCTGGGAACCGGCGCAGCTGGCAGCGTCGGCGCGTCATGCAGAGGTATCGCGGCTACCGTAGCAACAGGCGCCGGCTTGCTCGGCGCGGCGACTTGTGCCCCCGGTGAAAGTTGCGCCTGGTTCACCGCATTCCGAAAAGCGTCCGCTGACTGGAAGCGCGCCGCCGGGTCTTTGGCGATCGCCATGAGGATGATCTCATTGAGCGCAGGGGGCAGTCCGGGCTGCAAAGCCAGCGGCGGCTTCGGCGCCTCCCTGACGTGCGCGGTCATGATGGTGAAGGCGCTGTCCGCCTGGAATGGCCTCTGGCCGGTCACCATTTCGTAGAGCGATATGCCAAGGGAATACAAGTCCGAGCGCTCATCCGCAGCCTGGCCTTTCACCTGTTCCGGAGACATGTAGTTGAGCGAGCCCAGCGTGGTGCCGGCCACCGTGAGACTCAGACTCGGACTGCCATCATTTCCGCCATGAGCAAGGCCGAAGTCCATGAGCTTCACCACTCCCGCAGGCGTCACCATCATGTTGGCCGGCTTGATATCACGGTGGACCACATGCAGTTGATGTGCATAGCTGAGCGCGCTCAGCACCTGATCGATGTAGTTCAACGCCTCAGGCACCGGGATTGGCCCACGCTCCAGCCGCGAGGCCACGGTCGTGCCCTCGACGTACTCCATAATCATCACCAGTTGGTTGTCTAAGGTGAGCGCCGTGCGGAGCGCCGCGATGTTGGGATGGTTGAGGGTAGCCAGGAGCTTGATTTCCCGCAGGAAACGAGCGGCCAACTCTTGCCGTCCCGCCAAATCGGGTAGCAGAACTTTCATGGCCTCGATGCGGTCGGAAATGACGTTCCGCACCCGGTAAACTCTGCCCATTCCTCCGCTGCCCAGCTCATCGAGGATTTCGTAATCGCCGACCCGCCTGCCCGTCTGCTCGCTCATGTTCGAACTCCTGCCTGCGCAAGAAATGTTAAGGTCAGTGAACTCATCCCCGGACTTCCGCCTTCATCGCAGCAGCGGCCGGAAACCGCGGGGTAACGGTGTCTTCTAACAGGGCTTCAGAAAGCCAGCAAGCTTCTAAGAGGTGGTGGTCCAAGGCCGGTACCGCCGGCAAATGCCATCCATCGAGTCCGCGAATTATGCTCTCGACGCGGCTGGCGGGTCAAGGCTGCTGCGTTCCTCCCAGGGGGAGGAACCTGACCCGCTGCTTGCCACCGTCTTGCCGCCTACCTATACTTATTTCTCGCCGAGTGGAGCAAGGCCACGTCCCGTGGCCCTTTTTTCATGTCTCTAGCACAGGAGCCCACCATGTCCACCATCGCCCTGGAAAAGGAGTCCAATCCTTGGGAGTCGCAAGCGGCGCGGTTTGACTTGGCCGCCCGCAAGCTGAACCTCGATGAAGGTCTGTGGAAGATCCTGCGCTATCCCACCCGCGAGATTATCGTGCACATTCCGGTGGCCATGGACGACGGCCGCCTGGAGGTGTTCACCGGCTTCCGTGTGCAGCATTCGATCGCGCGCGGCCCCTCCAAAGGCGGCGTCCGCTATTCGCCCGACCTCACGCTCGACGAGGTGCGGGCGCTGGCGAGCTGGATGACCTGGAAGTGCGCCGTGGTTAACATCCCGTTCGGCGGCGCCAAAGGCGGAGTCATCTGCGATCCGCACAAGCTCTCCATGGGCGAACTGGAACGCATCACCCGGCGCTACACGGCGGAGCTCATGGAGTTCATCGGCCCGGAAAAGGATGTACCGGCGCCCGACGTCAACACCAACGAGCAGATCATGGCGTGGATGATGGACACCTACTCCATGCACATGCGGCAGACGGTGACCGCCGTAGTCACCGGCAAGCCGCTCAACATGGGGGGCTCCCGCGGCCGGCGCGAGGCCACCGGTCGCGGACTCATGGTGGTCTGCGACGAAGCGCTGAAGAAGCTGGGCCTGAACCGCGAGGAGACGCGCGTCGTCGTGCAAGGGTTCGGCAATGTCGGGTCGAATGGCGCGCATCTGATGTACGAGCAGGGATACAAGATCATCGGCATCGCCGAAGTTGACGGCGGGCTTTACAACAAGAACGGCATGGACCTGGACGCCCTTATGGAATTCCGGCAGCGAAACGGCACCATCCACGGCTTCCCCGGCGCCGAGCCGCACGATCCCGCCGACCTGCTGATCACCGATTGCGACGTGCTCATTCCCGCCGCCATTGAGAACGTCATTACCAGCCACAACGCCTATAAAGTGCAGGCCAGGATCCTGTGCGAGGGCGCGAATGGCCCCACCACCGCAGCGGCTGACGACATCCTGGCGGAGAAGAAGGTTTTCGTCATCCCCGACATATTGGCCAACGCCGGCGGCGTCACCGCCAGCTACTTCGAGTGGGTGCAAGACCGGCAGGGCTACTTCTGGAAGGAATCGGTGGTGATCGAGCAGCTCGAACACATTATGCGCTCCTCCTTCGAGGACGTGGTCCGCTACGCCGACACCCACAACGTGAACAACCGCATCGCGGCCTACATGCTGGCCATTGACCGCGTAGCCTTCACCATCCGGCAGAGAGGGATTTACGCGTAGGGGCATGGCGTCACCTTCCTGGCTGCCCCGACCCGAATGACTGCACAGCTTTCAGGGCTATTGTCCAAAAAGATTCCACCCCCTGCCTCAAAACAGTTGCTATTGACCTGTAAGCTGGGCTAGGATACAGACGGAACCCGAAACCAATCCCAGGTCCGGGTTTCTCTTCGTACCAGCTAGCCCGTCTCTTACAACAAGTCGGCCCGTGTACTTTAGACGCCTGGCGCGGTGTCGTTGCGCGTCGGTCCCACAGGGAGCTAATGACATGGCGTGGTACGCATACTGCATCACTGAGCAGCAGGCCTTCCAGAATGGGACACGCGCGCGCCGGCCGTTTCCCGTGGAGAACCTCAAAGGCGTTAACGGAGCCCAAATATTCGGGTATCCCAGCGGCGATTTCGCCGTCATCGTCAGCGAATATGACCGGGGGGGACCGCTGGATCAAAGGGCCATTCTCGACCATGCCCGCGTAGTGAGTGAATGCTTCCGCAACACCACCGTGCTCCCCTTCCGCTTCGGCACCGTGTTCGACACCGATGAGGCGATGCGGCGGGCGGTGCGCGCCAACCGCCGGGCCTTTATGGCCACGGTGTCCCGGCTGCGCGGCAAGGCGGAAATGCACCTCAAACTGCTGGTCAAGGACGGTTCGCTGCGCGAGGCTTTCGTCGAAGTGGAACTGCCATCCACGGCGGGCAGTGAGTACCTGACCAAGTTGCGGGAGAAAGCTGCCAAGCAGCGCGAACGGCAAACCCGCGCGCGTGCGCTCTCGGTGCAGGTGCACAAGCTGTTCAATCCTCTGGAAGCTGACGTCTGCTGCAAGAAGGTGGATTCCGGCGGCATGCTCATCGACATCGCCCACCTCATCGACGGCAGTTCGGTGCAGAAGTACCAGAGCCGCTACAACACGGCGGCACGGCAGTTGAAGGACTGCGAGTTGGCCATCAGCGGACCCTGGCCACCCTATCATTTCATGCCTGGAAAATTGCGCAGCGCCTGAGCCGCGCTTTCCCCGCATCCTCCCCCGGCGCATCCTGTAGCGGGCCGGGGGATTCTTCTTTCAAGGTCACCGTAGCAAGGGTGCGCCACTCCGAGGGCGGGGCAGTTGACGATACTTCTAACCCACGCATATCATCTTTAGTTTGGCTGAGAGGAAACCGCAGCCTCAGGGGAGTGGCCCGGCCGGGTATCGCATGGAAAAAAAGCGGCTGGAACAATTCAGGAAGCGGCTGGAGACGCGACAGCAGGAGCTGCGACGTCTGGTGTCGCGAAACGTCCAGGACGGTCGCGCCGCTGATGAGCAGGCTGCGCAGGACATCGCCGACAAGGCAGCCAACTCCTACACCAAGGAGTTTCTATTCCACCAAAGCCACAACGACCGCCAACTCTTGCAGTTGGTTGAAGAAGCGCTGAATCGCATCCGCGAGGGCAGCTACGGCGAGTGCGTGAACTGCGGCAATGAACTCAACGCCAAGCGCCTGGAAGCCGTTCCCTGGACCCGCTACTGCATCAACTGCCAGGAAAAGGTCGAGCAGGGACTGCTGGAGGAGAGCAGCATCTAGCACGATCATGGAGCATTTGACGCTGCGGAATTGCCGCTGTTAGACTCCGGTTAGAGTTCCTTTCTCAACTTGCGTAAGGGTTTTCGTGGCCTACACGCGACAGCAACTCAAGCAGGACAAGTTCGCCGAAACCGTGGCCGAGCAGGTTTCCTGGGCGGTCGAACACCAGAAGACTCTCGCCACCGTTGCCGTCGCAGCAGTGGTCGCGGTGGCCGTTCTGGCTGGCGGATGGATCTACTACAACCAGCGTGACTTGGCGGCCAGTGCGGAAATTGGCGCCGCGTTGCGCATTTACGAAGCGCCCCTGCGTCCTGCCAGCGCTCCCAAGCAGGAGTATACGAGCTTCACCTCGGCCAAGGAGCGCGCCGAAGCCGCCCGCAAAGCCTTCCAGCAGGTGGAAGACAAGTACCCGCACACGCGCGCCGCCGAGTTCGCCCGCTACTTCGTGGGCGTGACCTCCTTCGACATGGGCGATAACGCTGGCGCCGAAAAAGTTCTCCGGCAGGTGGCCGGCTCCCGCAACGAAAACCTCGCGGCCCTGGGGAAGTTTGGGCTGGCCTCGGTGTATCGCGCCGAAAACAAGGATGCGGACGCCATCAAGCTCTACCAGGAGCTGGCCGCACATCCCACGTCCACCGTGCCCAAGACCACGGCGCAACTGGAACTGGCGTCGCTTTACCAGCAAAAGCAGCCTCAAGAAGCCGCCAAGCTCTACACGCAGATCCAGAAGGACGATCCCAACAGCCCGGCGGCGCAGGAGGCCGCGACCCGGCTGACTAGCCTGAAGCCGTAGTTGCCAGTTGTCAGTTATTGGTTCGACCCCAAGCAGGCCGGCGGCTGTTTTGCGCGAACAACTGACAACTGATCACTAGCAACTGACAACTGCCTTCACGGTTCGTCCACCCGCGCTTCGTCGACCAGCATGATGGGAATATCGTCGCGCACAGGATAGACGCGCCGGCACTGCGGGCACTTGAGCGAGTCTTGTGCGGCGCTGGGGACGACAGGCTTCTTGCACACCGGGCAGACCAGAATCTCGAGAATTTCCTTGGCGATCATGGCGAGCCGTCCTTACGAGCGGCACGCATATTGTAGGCCCATGCGGCGTCGCGCCACGAATTTTCGCCGTCCGCATCCGGCAACAAATGCCTGACATCGCACCGGCCGGGCGGTTAAGATAGATTTCGACTTTCATCTCCTTACTTTGAGGGACTCATGGCGGCGATACTGCTCGATGGCGTCAAAATCGGAAATGACATCAAGAACGAAGTGGCCGAGGAGGTTCGCCGGCTGCACGAGACCGGGCTGCGTCCCGGACTGGCCGCCGTTCTGGTGGGCAGCAATCCGGCTTCGGAGATCTACGTGCGCAGCAAGGTGCAGACGTGCGAGGCGCTCGGGCTCTACAGTGAAAAGATCACGCCTTCAGAATCGGCCAGCACGGAAGAACTGCTGGAACTGGTGCACGACCTGAACGGGCGCGACGAGATCGACGGCATCCTGGTGCAACTGCCGCTGCCGCCGCACGTTGATTCCAAGAAGGTGCTGCTGGCGGTCTTGCCGGACAAAGATGTAGACGGCTTCCATCCCATGAACGTCGGCTTTCTTTCCACGCAGCGTCCGGGGCTGGCCCCTTGCACGCCGGTCGGCATCATGGAGATGCTCAGGCGCAGCCACATCGCCATCCCGGGCGCGGAAGCCGTGGTGGTCGGACGCAGCGATATCGTCGGCAAACCCATGGCCATGCTGCTCACCAACTCCAATGCCACTGTGACCATCTGCCACTCGAAGACACGCGACCTGCCCGGCGTCTGCCGCCGCGCCGACATCCTGGTGGCCGCCATGGGCCGCACCGGGTTCGTGACCCGCGACTTCGTCAAGCCAGGCGCCACCGTGATCGACGTGGGCATGAACAAGATCACCAGCCGCGAGGAGTTCGACCGGTATTTCAAAGGCAACGAAAAGCGCGAACAGGCATTCGCCAAGAATGGCTACACGCTGATCGGCGACGTCCATCCGGAAGTGGCCGAGGTTGCCGGTGCGCTCACCCCGGTGCCGGGCGGTGTGGGACCGCTGACCATCGCCATGCTGATGGCCAACACGCTGAAGGCCGCCAAGCTGCGTCGTGGCGCCCGCTTCCTCAGCCCGGCCATGGCGGGGCGAGGCTAGGTGCTGCGGGTTGGGCTGACCGGCGGCGTTTCCTGCGGCAAGACCACCGTAGCTCAAATGCTGGCTCAGCGGGGCGCGCACGTAGTGCTTGCTGATGAGGTCGCTCACCAGCTCATGCGGCCGGGTGAGCCTGTCTACTATGAAGTCGTCCGGCACTTCGGTCCGGACATCGTCGGCATCGACGGCGCGATCGACCGCAAGAAGCTGGCCGAGGCTGCTTTTGGCACCGGTCGCATCCAGGAGTTGAATCAGATCGTCCATCCGGCGGTAATTGCCCGCCAGGATACCTGGATGAAGGAGATGGCATCGCGAGATCCCGGAGGGATCACCGTGGTGGAGGCGGCGCTCATGCTGGAAGCCGGTGTGGGCAAGCGCTTCGACAAGCTGGTGGTGGTCACCTGTACGCTGCCGCAGAAGATCGAGCGCTTCGCGCGCCGGCATAACCTGGATGTGGCGGCGGCCGAGCGTGAGGTGATGCGCCGCATGGCCGCCCAGCTCCCGGACGAAGAGAAAGTCCGGGTTGCCGACTACGTCATCGACAACTCCGGTCCGCTGGCGGACCTCGAAATGAAAGTGGACTCCCTAATGCGAGAGCTGCGGCAGGTCGCGCAGAACACCGTTCGCCGCGGATGAACGCGGACAAACGCGGATCAGAACATTCCCTTATAATCCGCGTGTATCCGCGTCCATCCGCGGCGAACAATTTAAGATGTAAGTCCATGAGATCGATTCGTCCCATTCTGTTCGCCCTCCTCATCGCGGGCGCCTTCTATTACTTCACCACCCACCGCCGCGCGCCGGTGAGCCCCGAGTCCACGAGTTGGGTAACGCGCCCGACGCAGGTGGACCTAACGCAGGCTGCCGGGCCACAGAGTTTCGATCCGGAGGAGCAAGAGAACATCGCCGTCTACAAGAAGGCGCTGCCCTCGGTCGTCAACATCACCTCCACCACCGTGGCCTTCGACTTCTTTTATGGCCTGGTGCCGCAGCAGGGCCAGGGCTCCGGGTTCGTCATCGATAAGCAAGGCCACATCCTGACCAACCAGCACGTCATCGGCGACAATCCTCGCCGCCTGGAGGTCACGCTCTCCAATCGCAAGAAATATACGGCGGAGATTGTCGGCCTCGATAAATCCCACGACCTCGCCGTCATCCAAATTAAGGCCCGCGACGAGGTGACACCTGCAATCCTTGGTGACTCGCACGGGCTGCAGGTGGGTCAGAAGGTCTTCGCGATCGGCAATCCCTTCGGTTTGAACGGCACCATGACGCGCGGCATCGTCAGCTCCATCCGCTCGGTGCGCGAACCCGAGGGCGGCGCCATCATCGACGAAGCCATCCAGACCGACGCCCCCATCAATCCCGGCAACTCCGGCGGGCCGCTGTTGAACTCCCACGGCGAGGTGATCGGCATCAACACGCTGATCCTCAGCTCGGTGGGGCAGAGCGCCGGCATTGGCTTTGCCATTCCCATCAATGCGGCCAAAGCGGTCATCGATGACCTGGTGCAGTACGGGCAGGTGCGGCGCCCGGTGCTGGGCATCCGCAGCCTGCCGATCGGACCGGAGCTGGCCGCGCAGATGGGCCTGCCCGCCGATTACGGCGTGCTCGTCCTCTCGGTGATTCCCGGAGGTCCGGCGGACCGCGCTGGATTACGCGGCGGATCGGAAAAAGCCTACCTCGGCAACACGCCCATCATGATTGGCGGCGACCTGATCGTGCGCATCAATGACCAGGACATCGAAGACCAGCAGGACATCGCCCACGTCATGAACCAGCACCACAGCGGCGACAAGATCAAAGTAACCTTCTTCCGCGGTAAGAATCGCATGGAAGCGACCGTCACCCTGGGCGAAGCCCGCAACTACTCGGGGGCCTAGGCTTGGCGAGAAGATAGCGAGGAACCGGCCGGGTGAACGCTCTCAGCCTCTTTGGACTATTCGCGGTGACAGCGATGGTGGTGTGCTATGCCCTGGAACGGCGAAGTCATTGGTTCGTTCTCGGGTTCGCCATCTCTTGTGCCTTGGGCTCCGTGTACGGATTTCTGCAGGGAGCCTGGCCATTCGGGATCGTGGAAGCGATCTGGTGCTTGATCGCCGCTCGCCGCTGGGTGGGCGCAAGAAATTGAGCGCCTCTGTGCCTTGACTAGTTTGGCGGCGCAGAGGCGGTTCGTTGCCCTTCGATCCCGAAACAGGCAGCACTTTGGGGCAAAGCGATAACCGATAGGAGGCCACAGCCGCGGGGTATTAGAATCGGTCTTGTTCCTGTCATTCCCAGCGGGCCGGACCCGCGAGGAATCTGTTTTATTGGGATCTCAAGATGCTGAAAGCGATTTCCACTCACGTTTACGTCCGCGAGCGGCTGCACAGCGGGTTGCTCGACGGCTTGCTGCACGCCGGCGCCGAGGCCATTGAAATCTTCGGCGCGCGCGGCCACTTCGACTACGCCAACCGCCGCTCCCACGTGCGGGAGATCGGCGACTGGTTTCGCGAGAAGGGCGTCCCCCTGAACTCCATCCACTCGCCCATGTACAGCGACTACGAATGGGGACGCCGGGGCTCGCCACCGGTCAACATCGCCGCTCTCGACAAGCGTACTCGCATTGAAAGCATGGACGAGGTCAAGCGCGCCATCGAGGTGGCCGAGCAGATCCCCTTCCGCTTTCTCGTGCAGCACCTCGGCGTTGGCGGCGAGGACTGGGACCCGAAGAAAGCCGAGGCGGCGATGACCTCGATCGAGCATCTGAAGGCGTTCGCCAAGCCGCTCGGGGTCACCTTGCTGCTGGAAAACATTCCCAACGAGCTGTCTACGCCGGAGCGCCTGGTGGAGTTCATTCACCTCGCGCACTTCACGGACGTGGGCGTCTGCTTCGACGTCGGCCATGCCCATATCATGGGTGGCGTGGCGCCGGCTTTCCACACTCTGAAACCACTCATCCGCTCTACCCATGTGCACGATAACGCCGCCGTGAGCGACGACCACCTCTGGCCCGGCGACGGCACGGTGAACTGGGAAGAAACTATGAACCTGCTGCGCACGGCCCCCCAGGTCCCGCCACTGCTGCTGGAAATCAAGGGCGAGGGCAAGACGGACATCGTCGAGGGTCTGGCCAAGACCTTCCGCAATCTGGAGCCGCAGTCGGCCGCAGCCAAGGGATAACTCCTTCGCCGCGGATTAAACGCACGAAGTAGCGCCGCCGTCCCGGCGGCTGTCCGTGTGGGCGTCTCGCCCACACGCGCAAGTGCCGCAAACGCCCACGCCTGGGGGCAGGATGTCCTCAGGACAGCCGGCAAGACGCCGGCGTTCCAGGCGTGAGCCTTACGCCGGCCACAAGCGGGAGAGGTAATCGACCATGCTGAAGGCCAGCAGCAGTGCCAGAAAGAAAATCCCGCAGATGATCACCACCCGCGTCAGCCGCGGCGTGTATTTGGCGCCCATGAAGAAGAGCACGACCAGCGATGCCTTGAAGGTGGCGATGGCGAGGGCCACCACAGTGTTGAAGCGGCCCAGGTCTACGAACGCCACCAGCGTGGTGATCAGCGTCATGGCCAGCAGCGTGGCCCACACCGCGATGTAGATCTTCCTGGGAACGATATGCTCTGTCATATCAAGTGTGCATACGGCTGATCAGGTATAACAGCGGGAACAGGTAGATCCAGACGATATCCACGAAGTGCCAGTAGAGGCCGACGTTCTCCACCGGGTTGTGATACGCCGGGCTATAGCGCCCCTTGTGAGCCTCAATCGTGATCCACGTGACCAGGCCAATGCCGATCAGCATGTGCAGCGCGTGCAGCCCGGTCATGATGAAGTAGA
>Ga0187819_10000795_pt1 | contig 15929 bp, 12 predicted proteins | sample NC_wetland_sal_i_15_FD_132411 | JGI IMG/M metagenome (GOLD analysis project Ga0187819, IMG submission 132411) | Wetland sediment microbial communities from Neuse River Estuary, North Carolina, USA - SO4_4 | ecosystem: Environmental > Aquatic > Freshwater > Wetlands > Sediment | place: USA...
ACTCCCGGCTGAGCAACCTGAAGGAACTGCGGCCAGGCTCCGCCGGGCGCAGCGAGATCCGCATCCTGTATATCTTCGATCCCCGGCGGAAAGCGGTCCTGCTGGTGGCCGGAGATAAGGCTGGTAACTGGGAGGCCTGGTACCGTCAGGCGATCCCGCTGGCCGAGCAGCGCTACGAGGACTACCTGAAACAAGAGGACATCCAATGAGCAGCGAGTTCCACCACTACACCCGGGATGAGTTCCTCGGCGAGTTCTATCCCGATCCTGCCGACAAGGCCGCCATTGCCGCCGGGATGGAGCAGCTGCGCGCCGAGCAGCGCGCCTTCCGGCTCGCTGAGATGCGCCGCCGCCTCAGCATCACCCAGGCCGAGGTCGCTGCCCGGATGGGCATCACCCAGGGCCGCGTGTCCGCCATCGAGCATGCCAAGCCAGGCACCACCGAACTGCGCACCCTGGCCGCCTATGTCGAAGCCCTCGGCGGCCGCCTGGAGATCATCGCCGACTTCGGCGACCAGCGGCTCGCCTTCATCGAACCCGGCACCGAAGCAGCCTGACCTGATCAGCATCGGACATTTAGAGGACCCCGTCCATCCACGGGCAAGGGAGCCAGCCAGCTCGAGATCCGGATAGCGCTCAATGATCTTGACGCCTGGAAGACATCCCAGCGGGCGCCAAGCGCCGTGGGAGCCTTACCGCTCCGGCATTACCTCGGCCAGCGCGACGACCTCACCGATTGACAGAACCGGCCTCTCCGGTGACCGGTCCTGGCCCGCTCCCCTGACCCGGCACGGGTTCCGCTGCACGATGCCGTCATCGACCGCGGTGCGCATGGTGGCCTTCATCAACCGGTAGGCCTTGACGACTGAGACCGCCAGGGACCTGGCCCTGGTCATCTCCCGGGTCGTCGCCCCGGCCTCCAAGCTGTCCACCCTGACACTACGGCAACTTCGGCTTAGGCGTGGGAGCCATCGAGTGCGGCAACCATCCAGGCATCCTGGACGTCACGCGCGGAAAGTGCAGCATGCCGCCTAACGCCGGACGACACGCGCATCCCTGCGATTACGCGCCGGGCTGACCGGAGTCCAAGCCGGGCCCGGTCACGCGGAGAACGTCTCGTTCGGACTCTCACCGGCCACGCCAAGGCGGTGACCTCGCTGGCGTTCAGCCCGGACGGCAGCACGCTCGCTAGCGGCAGCTATGACAGGACCGTGCGCCTTCGGCGCCTTCGCTGAGTTGCCTGCCCTCAGGATGGCACGGGAGAATGCGGCGCGATGAGCATGAGCCGAGTCCCGAGTGTCGCCGAGGCGTCCAGAGTCGATCTGAGAGGCAACGGCGCACACCTAACCACAGCCAACTCCGTAAGCGCGGTAACCGCAAGGCGGAAGGCAGCCCCCGGGCCCATGTTGAATCCGTCAGCGAGCAGTGCCTCCAGGACCGGCTGCGATAGGTGGCGCTGGAGGCGTGCGGACTCGAATGCCGGCAGTCCGACTTCGACGTCTTGTGTGTCTGAGCTCAATCTGCTGAGAACTCCCAGCATGAGCGCGGCGTCCTCGTAGGTCCCTGACCGGTAGGCGATTTCCTGGGTGGCGCGGATGAGCAGCATTATCTGTTCGTCGCTGCCACCCGCGAACTCGCCGACGTGCGACAGGAGGAAGGCTGCGGCAGCTGATGGCGCCGCCGCGCTCGCGGCCATGGCGCGCAGGACCAGCGAGTGGACCCGGGTCCGCGGCCTGATCTGTTCGTCCGGGGATATGTCGTCCAGCGCGATGAGGGCCTCCTCATGCCTTCCGACCGCGAGGTACGCCGCTGCCAGACCCATCGTCACCTCAGCTTCATAACTCGGCCCGAACGTGCCGCCGAGGAGCTTCCTGGCTTCGAGCGCGGTCCGAAGCGACGCGTCGAGGTCGCCCGCCCGCCGCTGGGCCACGGACAAGTATCCGAGGCAGAATCCGTGGGCCAGAGTCATCCCTTCGATGCTGAAGCAGCGGGCTGCTTCGATCAGCAAATGGATCGCCCCATGCGGATCACCGCGGTGCAGGCAGAGCAGACCCTGGCGTACGGTCAAGTCGCCCATGGTCGACAGCTCGATAGGCCCGGGAATCGTGGCTATCTCGGCCAGGCACGGGTCGGTTTGGCCGAACCTACGGGCCTCGATCAGGCAGCCCAGGAGGGTCAGGAGGCCATGCCTGAGCTGTGTAGGATCACCGAGATCCCGCAGCACGTGGGCACTGCGCTGCGCGGCGCCGATCGACTCGGCGTGGCGTCCTTGATAGGCGAGGAGATTCGCCAGGATGCCGAGAGCCCGCCCGCGTTCGGCGAGGAGTAGCGGCGTTCCTTCTTCACATGCCTTGGCCAGGAACCGGCAGCCGTAAGCCGATAGTGAGCGGATATGCCAATACTGCCAGATCGCGACCGCCAGGCGCACCTGGTCGGCCGGCGATTCTTCATTTGCCTCGAGCGCAATGCGTATCAGCCCGAATTCTACATCGAGACGCTCAATTGTTTCTGGCTGCTGAAAGTCGGTTTCGTTCGGTTGAAATCTCTCAAGGGCCCAGTACATGAGCTGCCGGATCGCATGCTGACGATCTGCCGGACCCAGATGCCTGACGGCGAAATTACGCACCACGCCAAGGACCTTGAATCGGACCTCGCCTGTCTCGCCCGTTTCTCGCGATACCAGCGACTTGTCTGCCAACGTGGCGACCAGACGTTCACCGTAGTCGAGTTCTTGGTGCGCCACGATGGCTCCGCACCGGAAGGTGAACGGCGCGGTCAGCATAGCGAGCCGGCCGAGGGCATGCTGCTCATCCGGCTCGAGCAGATTCCAGCTCCAACTTATGGTCGCCTCGATCGCCTGATGACGGGGAACTTCCCGGTGGCCACCGCTCAAGATGGCCAGCCCTCGCCCGACGCTCGCTGCTATATCGCTCACCGAGAGCGTGCGGGCCCGGGCGGCGGCGAGCTCGATGCACAGCGGAATGCCGTCGAGAGCACAGCACAGCTCCGCCACCTCTGCGACCTGCGCTGAGCTCAGTTCGGGTTCTTCGCCGCGGGCCTGGCCGAGAAGGCCGACGAACAGTTCGACGGCGTCGCCGGGCTTGGATCCCAGGGCGTCGCGGTTCGCGACTGGCAGCGGCCCGACGGTCATCACCCATTCGTCCGGCAGATGCAAGGGCTCCCGGCTGGTGGCGAGGATGCGGAAGCCTGGGCAGGCACTCATTATCCGCATGACCGCAGTGACGGCGGAGGCCATGACGTGCTCGCAGTTGTCGAGGATGATGAGCGCGGGCGTGTCGGCGAGCACGGCACCGAGCCTGGCCACGACGTCGGCATCATCTCCCGTACCACCGGCATCGTCGAGGATCAGGTCGGCGAGCACCGGAAGCACCGGCTCGCCGACTCGAACGCGCGACAGGTCAGCGAACCAGGGGCCCGCCTGTGAAAGCGGAAACGACTCGGCAAAGCGCAGGCACAGCGCGGTCTTGCCGATACCGCCTGGCCCGACGACCGTTACCAGCCTCCGGCTATCAAGCAGCTGCGCGAGTGCTGTTAGCTCCTCGCGTCGGCCGATGAACAGCGACGGCGAGCGGGGCCAGATCGCTGGCCTGAGCCCGGCCGTGGGTCCTCCTTGCTCGCCCTCGCCCACTCGCCATCCTGCGTTGTCGGGCACTTCTTTTCGTTGGAGCAGGTTGTCAATGTACCTTTGCCGGACTTGCAGTGTCCGGTAGGTCTGGACAAGCTCCTGGAGCTCACCGGACGGTCCGCCAAGGCGAGCTACTGCGGTGATGAGCGAACGATGCGGCACCGACTCGTAGTTGCCCTTCTCGATACGTCGCACGACGGTCGCGCTCACGCAACCTTGCGCAGCGAGAGCCTGCTGCTGGATCCCATCGCGTTCCCGCCAGGCGCGCAACTCCCGCCCCATCCGGGCCATTACTTCCGCGCGCCCTTGGCGGATGCTGTCACGGGCCGCTTGAAGGCGCTTGCGGGCATCGTCTTGGCCCTTACTACCTTCCTCGTCCACCAACTGCCCCTCCCGTCAGCCACCGCGATGGCCGACCCCTTCAACAACCGAACGCTTCGAGCCGAACCGTTGGTTCGGTGCTACCTCCTCGCCGAGCATAGGGCGTACCGGCCCCACAAGGGCTGAAAAAGCGGAAATAGAGGAAGACAAGCCGAGACCGAAGAACCTTTCTAGCAATAGCGGTCCACCTCCGAGATACAAGCGATCTCTAGGAACAGGAGTTGTCATGATGCGATCGATAAAGTCGGTGGCCACACGGCATAAGGAAGCCGTCTCGGCCCGGCAGGATGGCAAGCAGCGCCGTTCGAAGCGCGCCTTGTCCAGCAGCTCCACGTTTACTGCCGCGATCATCGTCGTCATCGGAATTGTACTAGCCCTGGCGCCGGGCGCCAACGCGGCCGCGTTCCCGTACGGTGTCTACGCGCCTAATAAGATAAACGCAACCCAGGCTCAGGGCTGGGCGAACCTGAGCAGGGACTGCAGCGGCACTTACGGCTGCTTCAACTACATCCAGATTCAGGTGCTGCGGTGGGACGGCCCGCAATACGTGAACGGATGGTGGGCCGGCAACAACGGATGGAACAGCATAACCGCGAACCTGCTTCCGGGGTGCTATGACTACCGCACAAGGACCGATAGCTACAACTACGCCGTAGGCGATGTCGGCGGTGGCGCGAACGCCGGGCCGGTCGGCGTCACCGCAAATGGCCAGACGATCTACGAGTGGCACCTCGAATGGAATTCCGGCTGGGCAAGGATCTGCCGGTAACTCAGTGCCATGACTGGCGGCTGGGGCGCGATAGCGCGCCTCAGCCGCCAGTCATTTAAGAGAACCCTCGGCCAAGGTGTTCGCGGCCGATCTTCAAGCGCGACGAAGCGCTGCTCCGTGTCACCGACACTCCGGTTCAGGCGTCGGGCTACCCCTGACGCTCCGTGTCGTCACTGGCAATCCAGCCGATCGCGCCCAGCGTGCTTCTCAGGACCGCATCCGCGAACCTTAGGGCATCTATTGTGCCGGTCCCACCACAAAACGTCGCCACGCCGCACATGGGCGGCCGCGAGATGGCCAGCCAGCAGCGTCCCTCGGTGTTTGCGGGAGCAGCCTATAAATAGGGGACAAATCAGTTACTCAAAGTAGTCGCCGTGGAGTGTAAAACCTGGTCTCATGTCACGCGTGTATATCGGCGATCCACTCAGCGGCCGCCAGCGTGTCCGGGTGATCGGGGCCTAGCTTCCGCTCCAGATGGGGCAGCATATCCCGGAACTCTTTCTCCGCTCCGGCATGATCCCCGCGCGCCGCCATCTCCCGGGCAACGCTGAACCAAAGGACCAATGTGACCGGGTGATCCGGCCCCAGCTTCCGCTCCAGATGGGGCAGCACCTCCCGGAATTCGTCCTCGGCTCCGGCATGATCCCCGCGCGCCGCCATCTCCCGGGCAATGCTGAACCGAGTGGCCAGCGTATCCGGGTGATCCGGCCCGAGCGTCCGTCGCAAGTGGGGCAGCATCCCTCGGAATTCGTCCTCGGCCCCGGCATGATCCCCGCGCGCCGCCAGCTCCTGGGCGATGCTGAACTGGGCGATCAGCGTATCCGGATGATCAGGGCCTAGCGTCCGCTGCCGTGCCGACAGCACCTCCCGGAACTCCTGCTCCGCTCCGGCATGATCCCCGCGCGCCGCCATCTCCTGGGCGATGCTGAACCGGGTGGCCAGCGAATCGGGGTGATCCGGCCCCAGCTTCCGCTCCAGATGGGGCAGCAGTTCCCGGAACTCTTGCTCCGCCCCGGCATGATCCCCGCGCGCCGCCATCTCCCGGGCAATATGGAACCGGACGATCAGCGTGTCCGGGTGGTCCAAGCCCAACGCTCGCGTCTGGCTGGCCAACACGTCCCGGAACTGGTCCTCCGCCCCGGCATGATCCCCGCGCGCCGCCATCTCCTGGGCGATGCTGAACCGTGTGGCCAGCGTATCCGGGTGATCAGGGCCCAGCGTCCGCTGCCGTGCCGCCAGCACATGCCGGAACTGGTCCTCCGCCTCGGCATGATCCCCGCGCGCCGCCTTCTCCCGGGCGATGGCGAACCACGTCGCCACCGTATCCGGGTGATCAGGGCCCAGCGTCCGCTGCTGTGCCGCGAGCACATGCCTGAACCCTTTGTCTGCCGCGGCATGATCCCCGCGCGCCGCCATCTCCCGGGCGATGGCGAACCACGTCGCCACCGTATCCGAGTGGTCCCGGCCCAGCGTACGCTGGCGGGCCGCGAGCACCTCCCGGAACGCGATCTCAGCCCCGGCGTCGCCGCGCACCGCCATCACCTGGGCGATGGCGAACCGGGTCGCCAGCGAATCCGGGTGGTCCCGGCCCAGCGTCCGCTGCCGGGCCGCGAGCACCTCCCGGAACGCGACCTCCGCCCCGGCGTGGTCGCCACGCACCGCCATCTCCTGGGCGATGGCGAACCGGGTCGCCAGCGTATCCGGGTGATCAGGGCCCAGCGTCCGCTGCTGTGCCGCGAGCACAATCCGGAACTCGTCCTCCGACGCGGTATGCTCCCCGCGCACCGCCATGTCCTGGGCGATGCTGAACCGAGTGGCCAGCGTATCCGGGTGATCCGGCCCTAGCGTCTGCCGCTGACCGGCCAATGTCTGCTGGTGTAGCGCGATCTCCTCGTCCGAACGCCCCGCCTCCCGGTCGGCCGTTGGCGAGCTCGCACGAGTAGCCAACGTGTCCGCGTGATCCAGCCCCAGCCTGTGCTGCTGATCAACCAAAGACTGCTGGTGCAGCGCGATGGCCACATCGGAGTCGTACCGCTGGAGCCCGAGTGCCGCACGCAGCGCGTCGGCGAAGTCCCCGCAGCTGGCGTAACGATCTTCGGGAGCCTTCGCCAGGGCGCGCAGTAGGACGTCATCCACCGCCGACGAAAGGTCGGGCCGCCGTGACGTCAGAAGTGGTGGCGGCGCCGACAGGTGCGCGTATAGCACCGCCATGCCGTCGTCTCGGGGAAATGGCGGCTCGCCGGACAGCAACGTGTACACCACGCACGCCAATGCGTACTCATCCGTGCGCGCGTCGACCCGGTGACCTCGGATCTGCTCAGGCGCGCAGTAAGTCGGCGTTCCCAGGAAGTGCCCGGTTCCAGTCTGGCTGGCCGACGACAGCGCACCTTTCGTCAGTCCGAAATCTGACAGATACACATGATCGGGCCGACCGGGTCGCGCATCGACGAGGATATTTTTCGGCTTGACATCACGGTGGACAAGCCCGGCGCCATGGGCGGCATCCAGGGCCGAGGCCACCGCGGAAATAATCGCTGCCGCGCGCGCGATGGCCAGCGGGCCTTGCCGGTGCACCAGCGTCCCCACATCACCGCCAGGCACATACCGCATGGCGATGAACAGCACCCCATCTGCATCGCCGGCTTCGAACACCGGGATGATGTGCGGATCATCCACCGCCGCTGCAGACCGGGATTCACGAATGAAGCGGTGCCGGAACGCCTCATCGGTCGCCAGCGCTGGCGAGAGGATCTTGAGGGCCACGGGCCGCTGAAGCCGCTCATCCTGGGCGCGGAACACAACCGCCATTCCTCCCTGGCCGATCTTCTCTTCCAGGAGGTAGCCGGCGATCCGCGTACCGACGGGGATACCAGCCAAGAACCCGAAGGCTTCGGGCCTCTCATCGCCCACCACGCCTCCAGGACACGCGAGCCTTCCCTTCCCTCCCGTAGGGCGTGGCGGGAGCGGACAGTCCGGAGGGGCCTGCCACGTCGTGGACGCGTCTCGGTACATCCGGGTTCCCGCCGTCTTGCTCAAGCCGGGCGGCCAACAGCGACGTACGGCTTGCCGGAGCGACCAGCGGAATCATGAAACCGATTAACAAACTCGGTCACGGACAGCCCGCTCGGGGTCACCGACCAGGACCCGGCGCAGATACCTTGCCGCGTCCAGTTCCCTAAGCTAGCACGACTGCAACAACAGCGGGTTGTAGATGGCGATATGAGCCTCGGGCTTTCGCCTGGAATTAGCCGGGCTAACGATTTGAAATAAAAAAGTGCCTTTGGCCTGGGAGGATAGGGCTTGTCAGGATCCTGTCCGTCACCAGCCGAAGGCACCTTTCAGATGAAGAATAGCGCACGCAATAGCCGGGTCGCCGTGTCCGCTGACGGCCGGGGCCTGGTATCCCAGGCCGGGGCGGTCCTGCTGTGGGAGACGCTCCGGGTGACCGGCCTGGGCCGGGGACTGTCCGCTGCGCTGCAGCAGTGGCAGGCGCCGCAGGCGGTGCATGACCCGGGCAAGATCGTGGCGGACCTGGCTGCGGCGCTGGCGCTGGGCGGGGACCGCCTGGCCGATATCGCGCTGCTGCGGGAGCAGCCCGCCCTGGCCGGGCCGGTGGCGTCAGACCCGGTGGTATCCCGGCTGGTCAGCTCCCTTGCGGCGGACGGGCCGCGGGCGCTGACGGCGATCCGGGCCGCGCGGGCTGCGGCGCGGGAGCGGGCCTGGGCGCTGGCCGGGGACGCCGCGCCCGGCGGCAGGGACGGCCTGGTCACTATCGATCTGGACGCCACCATCGTGATCGCGCACTCAGAGAAGGAGCAGGCCGCCCCGACCTGGAAGAAGACCTTCGGCCATCACCCGATGACCGCCTGGGCCGACCATGGCGAAGCCGGGAACGGGGAGCCGCTGGCCCTGGTGCTGCGGCCCGGCAACGCGGGCCTTAACACCGCCGCCGACCACATCGAGACGGCCGGGCTCGCGATCGCGCAGCTACCCCGCCACCTGTAGCGCACGGTGCTGGTCCGCGCGGACCCCGGCGGCGGCACGCACGAGTTCCTCAGCTGGCTGACCGCCAGGTCCAGGCGGCTGCACTACTCCGTCGACATGGCCATCACCGAGGCGATCGCCGAGGCGATCGGCAAGGTCCCGGCCGATGCGTGGACGCCGGCTTATGACGGCGGCGGCCAGGTCCGCCAGGGGGCGCGGGTCGCGGACATCACCGGCCTGCTGGATCTGGGCGGCTGGCCGGCCGGGATGCGCGTCATCGTGCGGAAGGAGCGCCCGCACCCGGGCGCGCAGTTGCGGTTCACCGACATCGACGGGCACCGGTTCACCGCCTTCGCCACCGACGCGACCAAAGGTCAGCTCGCCGGCCTGGAGCTCCGGCACCGGCGGCGGGCGCGATGCGAGGACCGCATCCGGAACGCCAAGGACGCCGGGCCGCGGAACCTGCCGCTGAAGGGCTTCGCGCAGAACCAGGTCTGGTGCGAGATCGTCGCGCTGGCCTGCGAACTGCTCGCCTGGACCCAGATGCTCGCCCTGCCCGGCACCGCCCGCCGGTGGGAGCCCAAGCGGCTCCGGCTGCGCCTGTTCGCCGTCGCCGGCCGCCTGGCCAGCAGCGGCCGCCGCCTGCGGCTCCGCCTCGCCGGGCGCCGGCCCTGGGCCGGGGAGATCACCGCCGCAGCCGCCCGCTTGCAGGCCCTCCCGTCTGGCTGACCAGCCAGAACAACCACGACGACCGGAAGGTGACCAGCAGGGCCCGTGGAGCCCTGCCCACCCGGCGCGACAGCCGGGCAGGCAGGCACGACCGGTACCTGAAAATCAGTGGCCGGCCAGCGCCTCAGGTCACCACATCACAGGCGCGAAAGATTGAGGTGAGTAGGTAGCAATGGGTTAACTATTGTTACGGCAGATGTCTTCAGTAGACTGCCGTTCTTATATTCAATGGGCCAGAAACAACCCATCCGAATTGACTGCTGTCAGCCTTTTCCGAGGTTTGCCAAGCTCTGACGGACGGCCTGAGTCAGCGAGTGCCCGGGCGGCAAGGCGCGCTCGCAGTATGCGGCAGTCCGGCGCAGTAGCGCCTCCGCGTCGCCGATCCGCCCCACCTCGTTGTACAAATGCGCCAGGTTGGCCATACAGGCCAGCGTGTCCGGGTGGTCGGGCCCGAGGACTCGCTCCGAATCTGTGCAGCACTGCTCGGAGAACTGCAGTGCGGCCGGCATCCGTCCCGCGGCTTGATAAGCAGCGGACAGGCTCGCGGCGGTCGCGATCGTATCTGGATGACCGCGCCCGAGGACCTTCTCGCGGTCGCCCAGCAGCCGTTTGTAGTGTGACACGGCGTCCTTTGTTTTGCCTTCGGCCAGGTAGGCCGTAGCGAGCCGGTCCCTCGTGGCCATGATCTGCACATCGCGAGGACCCTGCAGGCGCTCACGATCCTTCAGGCTGCGCGCTAGCAGCCGACTGGCCGCCGCGAAATCACCTGCGGCCTGGTAGGCGGCGGCGAGCTCATCCCTCGCGCCGAGGGTATCCATATGACCGGGGCCGCGGAATTGCTCGCACTCGCTGACGACCCGGAGCAAGACCGTCACCGCGTCCGCGGGCTCGCCGGCCATGATGAAGGCCCGAGCCAGGCCAACGCGAGCCGCCGCGATTCTCGGGTGCCCGGGCGCGAGCTCGCGGCGCTGCTCGGCCAGCACCCGCTGGTACCAGAGAACGGCCTCTCCCGCATACCCGGCCGCCAGGTACGCGGTGGCCAGGTGAGCGGCTACCACCAGGGCATCCGGGTGACCGGGTACCAGCTTGGTGTCGCAGCGGGCGGCCAGGTCCCGCCAGTATTCAACGGCCGACCCGACCAAGCGGGCTTCGTCGAGGCTCCGGCCGGCCCGCAGCAGCAGCGGATGGCATCCGTCAGCCCATAGCTCATCGGCGGCTGAGCTTTGCAGGCTGGCCGCGTTCGCCCGCAGGCGATCAGCTGCCCAAGGTTCCGGATCATCGGCGGGCCAGACCTCGAGCAGCGCACTCGCGGCCGCATGCGCCGCAGGTTCCTGGACCTCAGCGGGCGCTGCCAGCCTGATCGCCGCCTGGACCGCTGAGCTCATCAGGACGGTCGGCGGCGTGACGCTCCGGTCGACGCTGATCAGGCCGGCTTGCTCAACGCCGAGCAGCGTGTCCCAGGTCGGCTTCGCATCGGTCACCGCGGAGAATGGGGCGGCGGCTCCGCCCAGGTACGCGGCCATGGCCGCCGTATCGAAGATAGCTCCAGGAATCCCGTGACCGTCGAGAAGGGCCACAAGAACCAGCATCAGCCGGACCGACATGCCAGGCAACAGCGATTCAGCCAGCGCCAGGGAAAGCGTCCAGGTCAGCAAGGCCGCCGACGGCATCTCACCGGCCTCAACCCAGATCTGCTGCCGCCTGCGGACGAAAAGGTCCCGGTAGCCCAGGCAGTCCAAGGTGGAGCTCGCGACCACCGAGGAAGCCTGGGCGAGTGCCAGCGGCTCGCGGCCGAGCGTTTCTACGAGCTCTATAGCGCCCAAACGCTGGACGGGGTTCGAGTTAAGCCGTTCGGTCAGGCAGTTGAGGGCCTCGCGGACGCTGAAGAATCCGACTGGGATGACCTGCGTCCCGCGCCGACCCACGGCGATGGCGGGTCGCGTGCTGGTGACCAGCAGCCTGCCCGCCGGCCCTTCTGGCCACAGCCCGTCCAGGTACGTGGCCTCCGGCAGATCATCGAGCACCACCAGCCAAGGCTGACTGGTTTCGCCCAGCCTGCCGATGAAGCGCACCACGACTGATTCAGCCGTACCGGTGGGCTCAAAACCAGTGGCCGCAACCGAAGCCTCCACGAACGCCGACAGCACAGACGCCCGACTGGTTGCAGTGATCCAGATCAGCATGTCGATGGCGCCAGATCGCCACAATGACTCCGCGATCATTACGGCGATCTGGGTCTTGCCGCATGCGCCGAGCCAATCCGACGGGCCGTCCGCGGATGCCGAGTTCGGCACTAGCGCCACGGTAGAGCCCGGGGCGAGAGTGTCCACAATGCGGCGGACGGTGTCGGGACGGTCAGTAAATCCCTTGGCCAGCGGAGGCACCTCGCCTATCCGGAGCCGCGGCGCTCGCTCAGCCGACATTCCCACTAGGGCACCACCCCACGCCACGCAATCCCATGCTTCCGTTTCGGAAATCTCTTATAACAATTAGATAACACGCAAGGAATCTATATCCTCGAAACTTTGCCCACATCGCAATCTCCACTAACGTCACAATTGTGCATTGACATTATGAACGCGCACTAAGGTTGGTCGCAGGCGCAAAAGGGAAAGACTGGATCCATAGACACCTGATCGGCTCGCACACATGCCACTGCCGTCTTCAATGCGCTCCACTGTAGCCCAGCGACAAAGACCACTGAGCGTTTTTCATCTTGGTCATTCAGGATTCTGGCGTTTGGGCTGATGAGGAACGGCGTATCGCCTCGGGGGGTGGCGGTCGGGTGGCGGGACCGGCCGCGGTCTCCTCCCGAGTCACCCGTACCCGCTTTCCGTGGCAACTGGGTCTCCAGCACTCATTTTGCCTGCGTGTTGCGGCCGAGGCGCCTGGCATGGATAGCCTCGCACAGGCGCGGCAGACGACGAGTCTCGCGGTGGCGTGCTGCTGTCCGCTTAGCCCACGCGGGTTGTGGTTACTTCCCTTTTGGGCTAGGTCCTTGAACGCTCAGATGTCATGCACGTCGGCAATCCCTTGGACTGCTGCGACTAGGCCGCGTCCCGGGAGGTGGTGTATGAAATGGCTACCGTCGGCCTGCCTCTACCTAAGCAGCAATATCCTCTATTCTAAATCCAGCCCCACTAGTACGATTCTTCCCCATGTCGGCTGGACGGCCTTCCTCCAGATGGCCAGGATTTCTGGTCCCATTTAAACGGCAGGATTCAGTCCATTCGTCGTTCTGCTCGGCCAGAATCGCGCCCACCACGCGGATGATGGCGTCGCGGCGGGAAGATGCCGACCACGTCGGTAACCCGGTGCCTGCTGCTGCGCCGGTCCTACCGCGACGCCAATGGCAAGCCGCGCAACGAGACGCTGGCGAATTTGTCGGCGCTGCCGAACAACGCGATCGCCGCGTTGCGGCTGGCGCTGAAAGGCGCGACCCTGGTCGACGCGGAATCGGCCTTCGATGTGGAACGGTCAATCCCGCACGGGAATGTGGCCGCCGCGCACGTCATGGCGGAGAAACTCGGGCTTGACATTTTCCCGGGCAATACCGCGGATGCGATCGCGTTCAAGACCGCGGCCGATAAGACCCGGAAGGATTTCGGCCTGACAGAGCTGGTGTTCGCCGGGGACCGCGGGATGATTACCAAGACCCGCATCGAGGACTTGCGGACGCTGGCGGGCGCCGGGTGGGTCACCGCGCTGATTTGTCTCACTGAATCTGGTCCAGCGCGGTCAGCCGATGTTGTGGCGGTGCGCGTAGCCGATCGCGGCAGCGCGGTCCCGCGAGCCGGTCTTGGCGAAGATCCGGCTGATGTGGGTCTTGACCGTGTGGTTGCTCAGGAACAGCTGCGCGGCGATCTCCGGGTTGGTCATCCCGTGGGCGATCATGCCCAGGATCTCCGCCTCGCGCTGCGTCAGGCCGTCGGGGGGCGGCGCGCTCCGGGCGGGCTCGGGCTTCGGGGGGGCTTCCGTGGCGGCGAGCAGCGTCGCGTGCACGCGGGGGTCGAAGACCGTCAGCCCGCCTACCGCCGCGCGCAGCGCCCGGGCGATCTCGGTGTAGTCGGCGTCCTTGGTAAGGTAGCTGCGCGCGCCAGCCCGGAGCGCGTCCAGGACCGAGCTGTCGTCCGCGTATGTGGTGAGCACGACGATCGCGACCTCGGGGTGCTCGGCGGTCAGCCGGCGGATGGCGCTGATGCCGTCCAGGACGGGCATGCGCAGGTCGAGCAGGATCGCGTCGGGGTGGTGCTCGGCCACGAGGTCCAGGGCCTGCTCCCCGTCCGCGGCGGCGCCGACCACCTCGATGTCGGGTACCGCGTCGAGCAGCAGGACGAGGCCCTGGCGCACGCTGGCCTGATCATCGGCGATGACGAGGCGCAGCGGCGCCCCCGCCGGCGCGGTGGTCATGAAGCCATGGTCTCAGGCTGGCGGCGCGGTAGTTCGGCGGTCACGATCCACTGGCCGCCGCGGCGCCCCGCCTCGAGGGTTCCGTTCAGCAGCCGGAGCCGTTCGTGCATGCCGGTCAGCCCGTAGCCGCCGTTGACGGTGCTCACGTCCGCCGGGTGGCGGGTGTCCGCGCCCGGGGGCAGGTCGTTGCGGACGGTGAGCCGGACATCGGCGTCGCCGTAGTCGAGACGGACCGCCACGGGCTGTCCCGCGGCGTGCTTGGCCGCGTTGACCAGGGCCTCCTGGGCGATGCGTAGCAGCGCGAGCGTGGCGTCCGGGGGCAGGGCCGCGAGGCCGCCGCCGGTGTCGTAGCTGACGGGGACGTGATACCGCTGCGCGTGGGTGTCGGTGATCAGGGCGAGTTCCTCATCGAGCGGCAGGGTGTCGGTGCGCAGGGCCTGAACCGCGCGGCGGGTCTCCACGAGGCCCTCGGCGGCCATCTGCTGGGCCGCGGCCAGCAGGTCACTGGCCTGGTCGGCGTCCTTGTGCAGCACCGACCGCGCCGCCTGGATCTGGATCCCGAGCGCGCCGAGCGAGTGGGCGAGCACGTCGTGGATCTCCCGGGCGATGCGGGCGCGCTCGTCGAGGAGGTCGGCCCGGCGCTGCTCGGCCTGCAGTTGCTCGCGCTGGGCCAGCAGCGCCGCCGCCTGCTCCGCCTGGACCCGGTACGCGCCCCAGTTGCGCCCGATCACCAGGCCGGCGAGCACGATCGCCGGGAGCCCGAGCAGCGTGCCGTAGCTCTGGCCGAAAGCCAGCCCGCTGACCTCGATCGCGAGTATGCCCGCTGCGGTCACGGCCACCGCGGCCGCGAGGTCGCTGTTCACGCCCGCGGCCATCGCCGCCACGAACGCGAAGACCACCATGGCCGAACCGCCGCCGCCAGCGCCGGCCGCGAACCCCGAGGCGAAGGCGATCACCCCGCGGGCCACGGGCAGCGCCCAGGCGGGATATCTCGCCGCGGCGGCGGGGGACGCCTCCAGCACGGTCCAGGCCAGCAGTGCAAGGCCAAGCACGGCGTAGCACGCGATCTGAACCGGCACGGCGTACGGCGCGCTCGGCGGAGCGATGAGGAACGCGAGCAGGCCGAGCCACACGAAGCCGAGGGCGCGGGCCAGCGCGTTGACCGTGCGCAGCATGCCTCCAGTATCGGCCGGGGCGCGGCAGCGGCACGTCAGCCCCCGGGCTGAAGCCCTGGCTGAAGCCCGGGCTGACCCGCCGGGGCGCGGCCTGGTACCGCCTGGTACCAGGCCGCGCCCGTCATTCTCATGCCAGGGACCCGCCCGTGCTCTGACGCGCTCACCAGCGCAATTGGCGAATATGGAGTCGCTAACGAAACCCACTCGAAGGAGCGCGAGATGCTTTCCGAACTGACCGAAGCAATGATCGTCAACGGCGTCGTGCTCGCCACCGTGCTGGCCACCGACCTCGGCCCCGCGCGCAAGATCAGCAAGATACGGCTGCTGCGTCCCGTGATCGCCGCCGCGGTGATCATCCCGTTCTTTGTCGACTGGCCGGCCACCCACGGGACGGCCCTGGCGGTTGAGATCGCGGGCGTCGCCGCCGGCCTGCTGTGCGGGCTGGCCGCCAGCGCCCTGATGGGCGTCTACCGGAGCCCGACGACCGGCATGCCGGTCAGCCGGGCCGGGCTGCCGTACGTGATCTTCTGGACCGCCATCATCGGCGCCCGCGCGGCCTTCTCCTACGGCTCCGTGCACTGGTTCACCGCCCCGCTGGTGAGCTGGGGCATCGCACACCAGGTCAGCGTCGCGGCCCTCGCCGACGGGCTGATCTTCATGGCTATCGCCATGATCCTGGTGCGCACGGTCGCCCTCGGCGTGCGCGCGACCCGGCTGCCGACCCGGGCCCTCGAGCCGCGCAGCGCCGAGGCCGCCGCCCGAAGCGGCCAGCCCGGGGCCTGACGCCCGGAGCGGCCAGCCTGGGGCCTGACGCCCGGAGCGGCCAGCCTGGGGCC